>Ga0163161_10000032_pt1 | contig 165511 bp, 163 predicted proteins | sample S45metaG_FD_129847 | JGI IMG/M metagenome (GOLD analysis project Ga0163161, IMG submission 129847) | Switchgrass rhizosphere microbial communities from Kellogg Biological Station, Michigan, USA - S4-5 metaG | ecosystem: Host-associated > Plants > Roots > Rhizosphere > Soil | place: USA... | reverse complement strand
CACGGTTACTTCGGTGCCTTCTTCGTATTCGGCTTCACAGCCTTCGAAGGGGCCGGCGTTGGCTGAGCAGGCGACGTTGCCTTCGCCGGTTACTTGGACTTCTAGGGGGAATTCGGCTGCGGCGGCCTGGGCGGCAGGAGCGAGGAAAAAGGCGGTAGCCACGAAGGCCAAGAGGATGAGCCGGAAACGGGCCGGCGACAAACTGCTCCCGAGGGAGGGCTGACGAAGCTTCGAACTAGCGGAGGATGTCATCTGTGGCAGCTCTTTTCCTTGCTCGTGGGCTCTTTGCTTGCACAAACGCGACTGTATCCAAAAAGTCTCGGGCACACGCATGAAAGCTGCCCAGAATCGAGCAATCGTCCATGCAGAGCGAGAGTCGCCGACCAGCCGTTCGTCACCGGGGGCTCCAAAGAGCTTGAGCAAGGGATGAAATCAAGCTTTCAGCGGGTGATGGCGGCACACCAAACAGCGCCCGGCGGGCAGGTATCCAGGCGAGAGGCTGCTTCAAGACCTTGACGCGCAGATCGTGGCGGAGCAGGTCACGAATCGTGAGGGCAGTCAGGGCCCGGTCGGTGTCGAGATCGGCGCGTAGCAAGGCGCCGGCCGCGCGAACGCCGGACTCCGCCAGCGCGTCCTGCAGGAACGCTGGCGGAAGGTGGACAACGGCCACCGACTCGCGGGCCAGGGGCAGCGCCGCCCGGACCAACCCCAGCGCCCCCGAATCTTCACCAATGGCTAGATGGCAGGTCTGACCTCGCGAGGCAGCGCGCAGCTGCGGTAGATGGGTTGCTAGCCGCTCCTCCAGTTCACGAGCCGCCGCCGAGGAGACCAACGTCGGCCGCGGCGCGCGACCGCCAACGTCGATCAGCAGGCCAGGGCAGTCGGTCTCTGAGCCAAAAGCGCAAGCAAGTGCCGCTGCGGCCGCCTTCGAACCACTCGCCTCACCGACTGTGGTGACCAAGATCACTGGACCGTTCATCGGTCCGCCGGCCTTGCGAAGGCGCTGCTCATAACTGTGAGATGGTCGGCGAGCGCCGAGAATGGCGACGGCGGGCGCAACCTCACGGTGACCTCTCCCCCGTGCACCATGACGTCGATCCCATCCTCAGCCCAGCCGGGCAGGGACTCACGCACCGCTTCCCTAGGAGATCGCCCGGCGGCCAGCGCCAATGCCCCCGCCTCGGCAGAACCGTCGGCAAGCGTCAGTACGTAGCCGGCGATGAGAAGCTGCAGAGCAATCGAGCCCGCCAGCACCAGGAGGGAGATTGCAGCGACTGCTTCGACCGTCGCCTGGCCGCCCTCCCTACCCATCGCCGAGCCCACTCTCCGCCCCGACCGTCAAGCGCGGCAGGCCTGGCAACAAGCGCGGGATCTCCACCCGCACCGAGATCGCACCCGAGTCGCTTACGCGGGCGCCGCGACGCAGCGACGGCGGCAACGCCCGTCGCGCCGCTGCCCCCGCATCGTTCCCCACGAGCGCCGCACGCGCCCCTGCCCGCGCCGCTACACCAGCCGACCAAAGCGCTTGGCCGACGAGTCCGAGTTGTGCCGCCACCAGGACCGCCAACAGCAGGAACGGGACCACCGCGACCAACTCCACCGAGGCGGTCCCATCCTCCCTGTGGCCTGCGCTGCTGGCGATCCGTGGCGGCACCCCGCAACCGTCGCAGTGCCGAACGCACACGTGGCCCGCTCAAACGCGTGGAACAGTGACTTCTCTAGCGCACGAGACGCTCAGTAGGTGTTGGCGTCGATCCAGATTCGCCAGATCGCCGCGACCGAGGCGCCGAGCAAGATGATCCAGGCCAGCGTGCCGCCGCCGCTGGCCGTCAACTCGTCGCTGCCCGCGATCAACAGCGCGATCATCCCCAGGGCCGCGTAGAGGATCGCTCGGCGGGTGTCTGTGAGGGTCGCCAACGTCAATTGGTTCTGGCGCCCGGCCACGAACACCATCCAGGCGATCGCAGCGAGAAATCCCATCGTGATCGCAGTCAGGATCGCGTTGGCGACGTTGCCGCCAGAAGGAGTAAAGGCAACCGCGAACGCCAGCAGCAAGACGATCGCGAGGTTACGCAGGGTTCGCACCGGGAAAATTCTACGCGCTGGGGTTCTCCGGTCGCAGACCTACTTGCTGGACATAACCACGATGCCGAGAACGACGGTAGCCAGCGTAACCAGCACGGCCAAGCCAGCCAGCGTCGCTGCCATCCCGGCAGCCAGCGGCCGTTCGTTGCGGTTGAGATCAGCGAAGCGGGCCACCCCCCAGATCGCCACCGAGAAAACGACCGTGATCCCGACGCCGGCGACTAGAGACGCAATCACCGTCTCCAGTAGCTGCTTGGTCTCGACTATGACCGCCATCACCCTCAGCTCACCGGCACCGGGGCACCCCGGCGCGAGCGCCGCGCGAAGACAGCGACGATCAGCGAGAGTGAGATCAAGGTCACCAGGACCGGTCCCAGGGCGCCATTGCCGAAAATTGCGGTCGCCCCGTAGGCGAGCGCGCCGATCGCCGCCGCTGCCGGCAGCGTCAGCAGCCAGGCGGTGATGATATTGCCGGCGACTCCCCAACGCACTGCCGAGACCCGCTTGCCGGCACCCGCGCCCATCACACCACCGTTGATCACGTGGGTGGTCGAGAGCGGGAAGCCGAAGTGGGTCGAGGCGAGGATCACCGTCGCACCCGCGCCCTGCGCCGAGAACCCTTGCGCCGCATCCATCTTGATGATCCGGGTCCCGGTCGTACGGATGATCCGCCAGCCGCCGCAATAGGTGCCGAGGGCAATCGCGGTCGCCGAGGAAACGATCACCCAGAGCGGCGGGTCGGCGTTCGCACCGAGGGTGCCGTTGGCGATCAGCGCCAGGGTGATTACGCCCATCGTCTTCTGTGCGTCGTTGGTGCCGTGCGCCAAGGCCAGCATGCCGCCGGAGACGATCTGGCCGTAGCGGAAGCCGCGCGTCACCATTCCCGGGCGCTGCCTGCCGACGATCCGGTAAACCAGCCCGATCGCGACCCCGGCGACGAGGAAGGCCAGGATCGGCGCGATCACCGCCGGGATCAGGACCTTGCCGACAAGTCCTTCGGCGATCACGGCGTCAAATCCGGCGGCGGCCACGGCCGACCCGACGACGCCGCCGATAAGCGCATGCGAGGAGCTCGACGGCAGGCCGAAGGACCATGTGATCAGGTTCCAGGCGATCGCCCCGATCAGACCGGCAAAAACGATCGTCGGTGTGATCACGGCGGAGTTGACCACGTCGTTGGCGACCGTCGCCGCCACCGAGATCGAGATAAATGCGCCGGCGAAGTTGAGCAGGGAGGCCATCCCGATCGCGACCGAGGGTCGCGCCGCCCCGGTCGAGATCGAGGTCGCGACGACGTTGGCGGTGTCGTGGAAGCCGTTGGTGAAATCGAAGGCCAGCGCGGTACCGACAACGATGACGAGAATTACGTCAGAGCTCATCCGCTCATGAATTCTTGATGACGATGCCCTCGATGATCTGCGCGGCTGTCTCAGTTGCATCGATCGCGTTCTCGAGCACGGCGAACATGTCCTTCCAGCGGATCACCACCATCGGGTCGATACCGTTCGAAAATAGCGAGGCGACCGCATCGCGGGAAATCCGGTCGCCCTCGTTCTCCAAACGGTGGATTTCGATCCAGTACTTGTCGAGGTCCTTGAACTCCGGCAGGTGCTCGAGGCCCTCGGCGAGCTGCTCGCAGGCCCCAACCAGAACTTTGGTCAGCGCCTGGGCCTGCGACATCGGCGCCTCGATCTTGTAAAGGCCAAGGAAGTCCGCCGCCTCCTCGGTGTAGTCGACGATGTCGTCCATCTGGGTCGCCAGCCCGTAGATGTCCTCGCGGTCGATCGGCGTGACGAAGGTTGTGTTGAGGCGCTTGATGATGTCGTGGGTGATCCGGTCGCCCTCCTGCTCGGCCTGAACGATTTCCCGCGAGAGGCCGCTGTCATCGGGCCAGGAGCCCATCATCTGATCGAGCAGGCGCGCAGCCTGCAGGGTGTTCTGCCCGGCCTCGATGAAGAGGTCGAAAAACGTTCGATCGCGGGGAAGGAGGGACAGGCGCACGCCCGGCCATCCTATTGATCGACGCGGCGCGCTTTGCTCAGCCGGCGGTGGCGGCGAGCTGCTCGGCGGCGCGGGCTGCGTGGCGCTCGCGCAACTCTTCCTGGACGCTGCGACGCTGCCCGTTGGCGGGTCCCAGCCGAGCCCAGTTGCCCTCGGAGTCGAGTTCCCAGGCGTTGGCGTTCTCAGCGAAGCAGCGCTCCAGCACGTCCAGCAGTTCGGCCCGCAAGCCGGAGTCCTCGACCGGCGTCACCAGCTCGACCCGGCTGTCGAGGTTGCGCGGCATCATGTCCGCCGAACCCATCAGCACTCGCGTCTCCTCGCCGCGCTGGAAGGTGTAGACGCGCGAGTGCTCGAGGAAGCGGCCGACGATCGAGATCACTCGGATGTTCTCCGAGATCCCCGGCACACCAGGCCGCAGGCAACAGATCCCGCGCACGTTTAGGTCTACCCGTACCCCCGCTTGCGAGGCCTCGTACAGCGCCTGGATGCAGGCTGCATCGACCAGCGAGTTCATCTTCAGCGCGATTCGGGCCCCTTTGCCGGCGCGATGTGCTTCAACCGTCGTCTCGATCTCCCCGAGGATGCGGTCACGCATCGTCGTCGGCGAAACCAGCACCTTGCGGTACTCCGCCGGGCGACCGTAGCCGGTGAGGAAGTTGAACATCTCGGCTACGTCGGCGCCGATCTCGGGGTCGGCGGTGAAAAGGCCGAAGTCGGTGTAGAGGCGGGCGGTCTTCGGGTGGTAGTTGCCGGTGCCGATGTGGACGTACTCGCGCACCCGGTCACCCTCGCGGCGGGCGACGAGGATCGCCTTGACGTGTGTCTTCAGGCCGGGGATCCCGTAAACGACGTGGACGCCGGACTCCTCCAGCGACTTCGCCCAGTGGATGTTGGCCTCCTCGTCGAAGCGAGCCTTTAGCTCAACCATGCAGACCGCCTGCTTGCCGCGTTCGGAGGCGCGGATCAACCCCGGGACAAGGGGCGAGTCGTCGCTGGTCCGATAGACGGTCTGCTTGATCGCGAGCACGTCAGGGTCGGCGACCGCCTGCTCGACGAAGCGCTCGACCGAGGTCGCAAAAGAGTCATAGGGGTGGTGGACGAGGATGTCGTCGTGGCGGATCGCAGCGAACATGTCGATCGGCTCGTCGTCCTCACCCTGCAGCCGTGGCTGCGTCACCGGGGTCCAGGGCGAGAAGCGCAGCTCGGCGTGGCCGGAGACGTCGGCGACGTCGGTGAGATCAGCGAGATCGATCAGCCCGTCGACGTCATAGACCTCGCGGTCCTCCAACCGCAGCGCGTCGATCAGCTGCTGGCGCAGCTTCGGGTTCATCCCGGCGGCGATCTCCAAGCGCACGACCTCGCCGAAGCGGCGGCGGCGGATCTCGTCCTGGACCGCCTGCAGCAGGTCGTCGGCCTCGTCGGAGACGGTGAAGTCGGCGTCGCGGGTGACGCGGAAATAGCCGTGGTCGACGACCTCAGTGCCCGGGAAGAGCGCGTCAAGGTTGGCGGCGATCGCCTCCTCCAATGGCACGAACGCCTTGCCGCCGTCGCCAACCGGGAGGAAGCGTCCGAGCAGCTCCTTCGGCACCTTGACCCGGGCGATGATCTCAGTGCCGCTCTCGGGATCGCGCAGCAGGACACCAAGGCTGAGCGAGAGGTTAGAGATGTAGGGAAAGGGCCGGCCGAGGCCGATCACCAGCGGCGTCAAGGCCGGGAAGACCTGCTCGTGGAAGCGGGTATCGATCTCACGTCGCTCCTCCTCGCTCGCGTCCTCGAGCGAGACGATGCGGATCCCCTGCTCCTCCAGGGTCGGCCGCAGGGTGCCGTTGAAACAGCTGTGCAGGCGGTGGTCAAGCTCCAGCACCCGGGCCTGGATCGCGTCTATCTGCTCGCCGGGAGCCAATCCGTCGGGTCCACGCGCGTCGATCCCAGCATCGATCTGGTCGAAGAGCCCGGCGACACGGACCATGAAGAACTCGTCGAGATTGGATGCGTAGATCGCACAGAAGCGAACCTGCTCCAGCAGCGGCACGGCCGGATCCTCGGCCAATTCCAGCACCCGCTGGTTGAAGTCAAGCCAGGAGAGCTCGCGGTTGAAATAGAGCGCCGGATCGTCGATCTGACAATCGTACTGGCGCATCGTCGCCGTTCCCGCCGGCTCAGGCGGCGCGGGCAGACGCTTGCCCGGCGGCGGCCGGAACGATGCCGAGAGCACGGCGGTAGCCGACGGCGAGCTGATCCATCGCGCGTCCCCAGGACCGCTCGCGGACGGCGCGGACGGCAGAGGCACCGAGGTGTCGGCGCAGCAGCGGAGAGGCAGCCAGCTGTAGGACGGCGCCGGCGATGTGATCGGGGTCGGGCTGGCAGAGCATGCCCGTGTGGCGGTTCTCAACCAGCGAGGCGGGGCCGCCTTCGGCCACGGCTACGACCGGCACCCCGCTGGCTCCGGCCTCGAGCACTACCTGCCCATAGGTGTCGGTGGTCGAGCAGAAGAGAAAGATGTCCGCGCTGGCGTAGGCCCGGGCGAGTGCATCGCCGTCGAGCCAGCCGAGGAAGGTGGCGTCCTCCCCCAGCCGGGCTCGCAACTGCCCCTCCTCGGGCCCCCCGCCGGCGAGCAACAGGTGGAGCCTCGAGTCTGCCGCCCGCGCTCGCAGGAAGCTCTCAGCGAGCAGGTCGACGCCCTTCTCGTGAGTCAATCGACCGGCGTAGAGCACCTTGATCTCGCCCGGATAGGCATCTCGGGCCGCCTTGCCGGGATCAAAGCGTGAGATGTCGACGCCGCGCTCCCAGCGTCCTAGCCGCGAGGGATCGATGCCGAGCTCGAGCAACGAACGGTCCGCCGCTGGGCTTGGCGAGAGCACCAGCGAAGGCGCACCGTAGAAGGCGCCGAGAGCCCCCCGCGCGATCGACTCGATGTTTCCGTCGCCGCTGCGCAGGCCCGCATATGTGGCTAGCTCGGTGTGGTAGCTGCCGACCAGGGGGATATCAGCGATCCGGCTGAGCAGAGTCGCGGCGACACCGGCCGGCCCAGGGGCGGTGACATGGATTGCGTCATAGCGGCCCTCGGAAAGGGTCTCGACCAGATCTGGGAGGCCGGGCACGCCGAGGCTCATCCCGGAGTAGAAGGGAACCTCAAGCTCAGCGACCGAAGGCAGGCGTCGATCGACACAGGCGTCGGTGCCCACCACCTCGATCTCGAAGCCAGGCACTCCCAGCTCGCGGATCTTCTCGACCGTGGCGGTGACGCCATGCATGGCGCCGATTCCGTCCGCGATCAGCGCGATACGCGGCCGCTCACCGTGCCGGGTGGTGAGCTTTGCCTTCTCGGCTCCGAGGAAAGCAGTGGCGGGGGCATAGGGCAGGGCCGGGACGATGGCGTCGAAGAGACCACCGAGCGCCGCACCGGCATCGCCTTGCCCCGCCGCCATCGCGCCCTGCGCCACGGCATCGCGCAGGCGCCGCTCGTGCGTGCGCCGGGCGTGGCGATAAAGGTCGGTGTGGGAGAAGTCGTCAGCCTGGAGGTAGTCGAGCAGGTCGCGACCGCGAAGGTCAACCTCGATCGAACGCAACCATGCCTCTAGCAGCGCCCGGGCGTCGTCGGGACCAATATCGGCAGCGACCTTCCCCTCCCGGGCGGCGCCCTCTTCGAGAGTCCGCTGAGCGATCGTCAGGACCTTCGATGGGTCTGGAGCGCCATCCCCAAACTCCCCGCCAAGCATCAGGGCGCGTGTCGCCAGGGCCATCGCCGCGTGCGCCCACTTGGCGGCGCTTCCCTGCTGCCCTGCGGCTACGGCATCTCCCTCCCGCATCCGGCGCAAAAACTCTTCCGGCGTGGCGGCGGCGGGAACCTCGGTGAAGGTGCGGCCAACGTCCACGCCGGCGTGATCGTCGGAACCACCGATCCCGGTGCCGCCGCGCGTCTCCACGTAAATCGCCGCGGGCATATTGAGCTCAGCTGCGCGAGAGCCGTTTCGCACCTCCCAGATCGGGAAGAGCTCGGCCAGCCGGCGGCGGTGGCGCGGTGTCAGCGGCGGCCCGACGTTGAAGAACGGGTGCGCGAGCGCGCAGGCGACCTCGTTCTCATGCAGGTATGCGGCGCAGGCTTCGAGATCGCCGGCGTGCGCCTGCAGCCACTCGTGGTCTCCGGGAGTGATCCCATAACAGAGGACGTGAACCGCCTGAGGCTCGCCGGCAAAGCGGGCGGTCAGCTCCTCGGAGACGAAGCAGTCAGGACGGTCGGCCAGTGCCAGGCAACCGTCGATCGTGTCGTGGTCGGTGATCGTGACGAAGTCCATCCCCCGCCGCTTGGCCAGCTCATAGACCTCCTCCGGAAGCGTGGCGCACTCGGGCAACCCCAGCGAGCGCTGGACCCCAAGCCGCGAGAGCTGCGAGGCGGTGGAGTGGCAATGCATGTCTACTCGGGAAATCATCGGCGTCTCCCTGCTTAGCTCGTTTTCTGTCACCTCCAGGGTTCGCCATGAGCAGGCAAAAAATGTGAACGACCGGCCAACACGCCGTAAACATCCCGTGACCCCCGCCCGCTGACTTCGCCTTTATTGGGGCTATTGGACGTGAAAAGGCGAAGTGAGGGATTTGAGTGGTTAGAGGGCTGATTCCAGGGCGGCCCAAGTGCCTTTGCTGGCCTCGGCCTGCCAGAGCTCAACGAAGTGTTGGAAGTGGCGCTCGCGGCGTTCCTTGAGGAGGATCGATACCGACTGGGTGTGCTCGACCTTCGGCAGCATTAGGTCGCAGTCGTGTAGATCGCCGAGGGCAGACTGGAGCTCCTTGGCCGCCCGGTGCGCCGCGCGCGCCTCCTCGCCGATGCAGGGACCGACGATCTCCAGCACGTAGCGCAACCGCTTCGCCGCGATCCGCATGTCGTGCTGGGCTATACCGGCATCGAATGCGAGTGCCCGGTCGGCGAAGCCACGCAGCTCGTTGAGCCGCGTGCGGACGATGCGAGCCGCATTAGGGCGCAACGGCTCGCGAGGGTCGAGCCCCTCGACCCTGCGCGCCTTCACTGCTTCACCGCCTTGGCGAGCTTGGCGAGGCGGCGGCGCAGCTTCTTCAGTCGCTTCGCGGTGACGAATGGCGCGAGGTCGTCGTTGGCCTGCCGCTGCCGGGCCCGCAGGTCCTCGACCAGCGCCGCGAGCGGCTCGCCGCCAACCTCTCCAGCAAGGCTCCCCAGCAACTCGATTTCAACGTCGAGGTCCCGGCGCTCGCCCAGCGCATCAGCCAAGGCCTTCACCCGCCGCAGCGTCTTGCGGTGCCGCTTGCGGGGGAAGCAGGGCTCGAAGATCTCTAGCGCTGCGCGCAGGCGTCGGGTCGCCACCCGCATGTCGTGCACCGGCTCAACATCGTCGAGATCGAGCACACCCGCGGAGTGCTCGAAAACCTCGGCAGCGCGAACTTCAACGACGCGAGCCGCAGCCAAAGCGAACGACGCCTCGCAATCGAGCTCGACCTCACGCGCGCGTGCCACAAGTCGAGGCTAAACGAGCACGACTGCTACGACTAGGCCGCGATGCGGACCGGCGAGCCGTTGATGCTGCCGTTGAGCATGTCGAGGACGACGCCCTCGCGCAGGCCACCCTTGCCGATCTGCAGCGGCTGGCCAAGAAGCTCGGAGACCTTCTCCAGCAACAGCACGCCAGTAGCGAGGATGCGCACCCTTTCGGGGTCAAGCTCAAAGCGGCGGGCGACCTCGGCGGCGGGATCGCCGCAGAGGACTCGGACCCCACGCTCCAGGGTCTCGTATTCGAGCACCGCACCGACCAAGCGGCGTAGCGAGGTGGCGCTGCCACCGACCGCCACCGCCTGAGCCGGATGCTCGATCTCGACCCCGGCGAAGATGTCGTCGATGCGGTCACGGACCTTGCGGATCTCGGCCGCCGAGGGCGGGTCGGAGGAGATCAACTCGTCGGCAAGGACGCCGGAGCCAACCCGCCAGGAGAGGACCTCGCTGGCCCCACCGGGCACCGTTCCGAGGATCACCTCGGTGGAGCCACCGCCCACGTCGACCACGCCGATCCTGCCCGCAGCCGGGTGGCCGAGTGTCTTCGTCGCCCCGATAAAGGCCAGCCGACCCTCCTCCTCCTCGCTAAGGACCTCGACCCTTACCCCAGCCGCCTCGCCGATCGCTGCAGCGGCCTCGACGCCGTTGGATGCCTCACGCACGGCCGCGGTCGCAACTGCGCGAATCTCCTCGGCCCCAAGCTCGCGAGCTAGCCTCACTTGCGTCGAGACGACCTCGGCCACCTCGTCGACCTTCTCCGGCAGGATCCCCCCATCGGAGCCAAGCGCCTTATTGATCCGCGTATAAGCCCGCTGCTCCATCACCTTCTTCAACTGGCCATCGACGGGCTCCGCGACGAGCACGCGAGTCGTATTGGAGCCGATATCTATGGCAGCGCAAAGCATTGGCTTGGCCTCGGGTCATCTTGGCAAACGTGCCGGACCCGCCCAGTACTAACCAGGGTGAGAGGCGTCCTCGAACTCTCGAAACAGCCCGGTCACCACGAAGGCGACCTGCTCGCCTATATCTACTGCGTTGTCGGCGATCCGCTCGATCGCCCGCGCCGCCAGCAGCATCGTCATTGCCCATTCGCGGCGGTCGGCATCGTCGCCGATCTCCAGGGCGAGACGAAAGCAGTCGCGGTTGAGGTCATCGACCATGTCGTCTTGAAGGACGAGGTCGCGTGCCAATTCGACGTCACGCCCGGCAAAAGCGCGCTTCGCCTGGCTGATCAGTGCCCGGGTCTGCCCGCCCATCAAGAGGATCAGTTTCACCATCTCCTGGTCCGAGGGAGGCTCATTGCCGGAGAGGGGGATCACCTTGCAGATGTTCACGCACTGATCGCCCATTCGCTCGACGTTCTTGAGTACATGTAGGAGAGCTGAGATCAGACGAAGGTCTGTCGCCACCGGCGATTGCGTGGCGAGCAGGGTGATCAGGCTCTGGTGCACCTCTAGATAGCGGCCATCGATCCGGTCGTCATCGGCGACAACCAGTTGTGCCAGCTCGACGTCCTGCTGCTCGACCGCTTCCAGGGTCCTTTGCAGCGCCGTACTGACCATGTCGAGACCGTCCAGGGCGCTTGCCTCGAGTCGCTCCAGCTCCTCCTGGTACTGGGTACGAGTCTCGCTCGGACTCATCAGCCGAACTTCCCGGTCACGTACTGCTCGGTGCGGTCGTCGTCGGGGTTGGTGAACATCTTGTCGGTGGGGCCGACCTCGACCAACTCGCCGCTGAGCATGAAGACGGTGGTGTCGGCAACGCGCGCTGCCTGCTGCATGTTGTGGGTGACGATGACGACCGTAACCCGCTGCTTCAGCTCACCGATCAACTCCTCGATCTTCAGCGTCGCAACCGGATCGAGCGCCGAGCAGGGCTCATCCATCAGCAACACCTCGGGCTCAACCGCGAGCGCCCGAGCAATGCAGAGTCGCTGCTGCTGACCGCCCGAGAGGCCCGCCCCAGGCGCCTTGAGCCTGTCTTTGACCTCATCCCAGAGCCCTGCCCCGACCAAGGCTTCGCGGCCGCGATCCTCCAACTCGCCGCGGGAGGCGCCGGTCAGGCGCAGGCCCGCGGTGACGTTGTCGATTACCGACATCGTCGGGAACGGGTTCGGCTTCTGGAAGACCATGCCTACGGCGCGGCGCACGGCGACGACGTCGATCGCGGCGTCGTAGAGGTCGAGGCCGTCAAGCAACACCTGTCCGCTGGCCCTGGCACTCGATATCTCCTCGTGCATGCGGTTGACACAACGCACCATCGTCGACTTGCCGCAGCCGGAGGGGCCGATGATCGCCGTCACACGATCGGCGTCAAAGTCGAGGCTGACGCCGCGCACGGCGTGGTTGCTGCCGTAGTAGGCATTGAGATCCTTCAGCGCGACGTTGCCGACGTCCCGGCTCTTCCTCAGCGGCCGAGACGCACTCGACCCGGCGATCGAGATCGCCGGGCCCCTTTGCGGGGCTTGCGCTTGGGGCTCTGGATTGGGCTCTGTCATCGCTGGGCTCTGGGTCGAGTGTCTGCTGTCCATCCTAGGACTCCTCGGGTGGCGGGCGGACGCCTGGGGTCAGGCCCCCATGCGCTTGCGGGAACGGGCGTAGAAGGCACGGGCGACGACGTTGAGGACAAGCACGAAGGCGATCAGAATCAGCGCCGCCGCCCAGGCCTGGGTGTGCGCCTCGGGGCTGGGCGACTCCGAGGACTGGAAGATGAAGACCGGAATCGAGGAGAGGGCTTCACTCGGTTCGGTGAGCACACCCTGGCCAAAGATTGAGCAGACGAGGATCAGCGGCGCCGTCTCCCCCGCCACCCGGGCCACCGCGAGCAGGGCGCCGGTGAGCAGGCCGCCGGCGGCGGTCGGCAGCGTCACGCGCAAGAGCGTGCGCCAACGAGCGATCCCAAGCGCGTAAGCCGCCTCCTTCAGGGTGCCGGGGACGAGGGCCAGTACCTCCTGCGCGGTGCGGGCGACGATCGGCAGCATCACGATCGCCAGCGCCACCGCGCCCGCGTAGCCGCTCTGGCGTCCCTGGGGCACGACGATCAGGCCGTAGATGAAGATGCCGGTGACGATCGTCGGCACCCCGTTGAGCAAGTCGAGCACGAAGCGGACCGGGTGGGCAACCCGTTCGGAGGCGAACTCTGAGGTGAAGATCGCGACCAGCAGGCCGACCGGGATCGCCATCAGCGCCGCGAGGCCGACAATGACCGCGGTGCCAACGATCGCGTTGGAGATGCCACCGCTGGTGTCGCCGAAGAGGCCTGCTGGCGTGGTCAGGAAGTGGATGCTGAGGGCGCCAACCCCCTTCGAGACAACCGAGCCGACCACGATCAGGAGTACGGCAACAGCAAGCAACGCAGCAATGGTGGAGACGACCTCGACCACGCGGTTGACGCGGTTGCGGCGCTTCAGGTTGCCGCGGTCAAGGAGCAGGGCGTGTCCGGTGCCGCTCACAGAATCACCTTGCGTTCGCACCCCAATCGGCACGGATTCGAGCACCCGGGAGTCACCGTGCCGATTGGGGTGCTCACAGAGCACCGACCTCAGTTGGCGTGACATCCGTGTCCTTCAGCGTCCCGCGCTGGACAATCAGTCGGGCGACCAGGTTGACGATCACCGCGAAGGCCAACAGGAGTAGTCCGAGGTAAGCCAGCGACGGCTTCTGCAACGCCCCTGGCGCACCCTGGAACTGGGCGGCGATCTGGGCCGCCATCGTGCTGCCGGTGTGGAAGAGGGAGATGTTGATCCCGGTGGCGCCGCCGATCACCTGAGCGACCGCGATCGCCTCGCCGATCGCGCGGCCGAGACCGAGGATGGTGGCACCGACAATGCCGGCCCGCGAGTAGGGCAGTACGACTTGGCGGACCATCTCCCAGCGGGTGGCACCCAGTGCGTAGGAACCCTCCTTCAGCTCGCCCGGCACCGTCTCGAAGACCTCCCGGGTAACGCTGGTGATGATCGGTGTGATCATGATCGTCAGGATCATCGCCGCGGTGAGGTAGCCGAAGGCCGAGGGGTCGCCGCTGAAGATCGGCAGGAAGCCGAAGGCGCTCTTCAACGCCGGCTCAACCGTCTCGTGCATGAAGGGTCCGAGGACCAGGATCCCCCAGAGGCCGAGGATGACACTGGGGATCGCCGCCAGCATGTCGACGAGGGTCGCCACCGGGCGCCGGACCCGGTCCGGGGCGAGCTCGGTGAGGAAGATCGAGATCGCGATCGCGAGCGGTGCCGCAAAGAGCAGCGCGATCGCCGACGTCACCAGCGTCCCGTAGATGAAAGGGGCAGCGCCGTAGCGTTCGGTGACCGGGTTCCAATCGTTGGTAGTGATGAAGCCGATGCCGAAATGCGTGATCGCCGGCCAGGCGAGGTGGGCCACCTCATAGACGATCCCGACGATGACGGCGACGGCCAGCGCTGCTGCGAGGCCGGAGAGGCCTCGCAGCAGCGGGTCGCCGATGCGGTCAATGCGGTTGCGCCGGGCCCGCAGCACGGGGTTGCTGAGGGCGCCGGCCTCCACCTAACCGCCGATCTTGGCGATCGCCGTCTTACCGGCGGCGACGACCTGCTTCGGCAGCGGTGCGAAGTCGAGGTCGGGTCCGAATTCCTGGGCCGCCGGACTAATCGCGTAGGTAATGAACTTCTTCAGTGCTTCGGCCTTTTCGCTTTCCAGCGGCACAATCACGTAGGTGTAGGTCGAAATCGGGTAGGCGCCTTTGGCCGAGGCCGGAAGGTCGGCGAGCGAGATTTCGTTGTTCGGGCCGACCTTGCTGACCGCATCGGCGGCAGCTTCGACGCTTTCCACGCCCGGTTCCGGGAATTCCCCGGCCGAGTTTTCGACCAGCGGCATGCTGAGTTCGTTGGAGAGCGCGTAGGCGAGGCCTACGTAGCCGATCGAGCCGTCAGTCTGGCCAATCGCCGCCGCGACGCCGTCATTCTTTTCGGCGCCAACGCCGGTCGGGAACTTGACCGTGGTCGAGGTGCCGACCTTCGACTTGAATTCGGGACTGATCGTCGAGAGGTAGTTGGTGAACGCGTAGGTGTCGCCGCTGCCATCGCTGCGATAGATGGGCGTGATCTTGGTGCTCGGCAGGTTGGCACCCGGGTTGAGTTCGGCGATCGCAGGATCGTCCCACTGGGTGACCTTGCCGAGGTAGATGTCCGCGAGGACTTCGCCGCTCAGTTTCAAGTTTTTTGGTGCGCCACTGACGTTGTAGGCGGGCACAGTGCCGCTCAGGGCCCAGGGAATCTGCTCGACGCCATTGGCTTCTTCGAACTGTTCCGGCGTCAGCGGGGCATCTGAGGCGCCAAAATCGACCGTACGGGAGGTGATCTGGTCGATCCCTCCGCCGCTGCCAATCGCGCCGTAGGTGACCGTTTCTTCCGACTTGCTCGCGTAGTCGGACTGCCACTTCGACATCAGCGGGGCGACAAGGGTGCTGCCGGCGCCGACCAGCGGCGAGCCAGAGGAGCCGCCGCTGCTGTCCGACGACGAGCTGCCGCAGGCGGCGACGCCGACGGCGAGCGCCAGGGCCATGCCAACGGAAAGAAGTCTCTTGGTCACGCGAATCTCCTTAGATTTGGGTACCGATTTCATCTATCGGCGCCACCCTCGCAGCGGCTTTTCGGCAGCTTGTTACCTGCCTGTGTCAAAGTTGTAAAAAAGATGTAAAAGACCGCTGGATTGGCCGGAAATCACGGCATCTCAACCGTCGGGCGAGAAGCGATAGCCAATGCCACTGTGCGTATGGATCAGGCTTTGACCCGGCAGCACCTGGGCCAGCTTCGAACGCAACCGGCTGACGTAGACGTCGACCGAGCGGTCATCGTGGCGGGGCTTCCGCCCCCAGACCTCGGCGTAAAGCTCCTCGCGGGTGAGGATGCGCTGCGGGTGTGCCGCCAGTGTCGTCAGCAGCTGCAACTCGCGCATGGTCAGACTTAGCGGTCGACCGTCGACCAGTGCCGCATGCTCCTCGGGCCGAATCTCGAGCATCGACGACGAGGATCCCCGCCGCCGACTCAAACTCGGTTACGCGGCCGTAAAGGACCTGTGAACTAGTTGTGAATCTGAGGCCGCGGACGCCTCCTCGGCAACAGCCTCGGTCGCGGAGGCGCGGGACGCCTCGGGGTCAAAGCGGTAGCCGACGCCAAAGTGGGTGTGGATATAGCGCCACCCGGGCGAGCGCTTCTCCAACTTCTGGCGCAGCTTGCGGATGAAGACGTCGACCGAGCGGTCACCGTGGGCCATCGCGTAGCCCCAGACCCGCTGGTAAATCGCCTCGCGCTCGAGCACCTGCCCCTTGGCGTCGGCAAGCAACTGCAGCAACTCGAACTCACGACGGGTCAAGTCGAGGCTGCCATCGCCAACGAAGGCCTGGAACTGGTCGGCGCGGATCTCCAACTCTCCGACGACGAGGGGACCGGCCTCGGCGCCGGCACGGCTGCGGCGACGGCGACGGGAGACGGCCTCGATCCGCGCCATCACCTCCTCCGGGTGGCAGGGCTTGCCGATCCAGTCGTCGACCCCAAGTCGCAGTCCCCGCACCCGCTGGGCAACGGTAGAGCGCCCGGTGCAAACGACCACGCCGAGGTCGGGAAGCATCCCGCAGACCCGCTCCAAATAGGCCCACGCTTCGTCACCGAGAACGGTGAGGTCGATCAGCAGCGCGTTCAACTTCATCGCCACCAACTCCTCCGGCGGGATCGCGCTGCTCATCACCCGTTGCTGCCAGCCCGCCGTTTCGGTGCGCTTCGACAACACGGTCACGAAGCCGCTGTCGTCGTCGATTACCGCGAGCCTGATGGTTTGCTGTGCGTTCAAGTGCTGGGCGCCGTGGTTGGCGATAAAGAGCCCTTGCTTCGAGACGGCAGGATTGTATGCCTCTGCGACGACGACGCGCCACCCCGAAACCCCTGCGTTCACAGGATTTTCACAGCTTAGGCGTGAACTCCCTGCTTTTTCCGGGACTTCCCGAGCCTCAGAATATAGGCGCAAGCGCCGGGGGACTTCTCCGGATGTTCACCATGTGCTGTCGGGGTCGCGCCAGAATTCTCCTCACGAGACTCCTCTCTCGTCACCGCGAACGGCCCACTGCCCCGGGCCGTTCGCTCTTTCTGGACCACGAGTCGGACGATTGGCGCCGTCTGGGTGCGCTAGATTGCCGGGCGTGAAGGTTCCCTCGCGCCGAACGAGAATCACAGCGGCCCTCTGCGCCGCGCTGCTCTCGATGCTGCTGGCAGCGCCGGCTGCGCTGGCCGAGAACGGAGTCGGCCTAGCGGGCCCGACCACGGACAAGACCGTCACCTTCTTCTGCTTCGGCGTGATCGCCTTCTTCGCGATCCTCGTGATCGTCCTGACCCTGTTCCAGGAACGGCTCGAGCGGCGCAAAGAGCGGCGGCGCTACGACCTGCAGCGATACGGCTAGTCGATTTCTCGGGGCCTGCTGAGTGGGAGCCCACCACTCACCACCATCACCGCGACAATCAGTCCAGCCTGAAACCGGTCAGCAGGCGTTTCTCGGTCTCGCCCTCGATCTTTGCCAAGACTTCGACCTTGCCCTCGAGGGGAGTGTCACGGATCTTCGTCGCCAGCAGGTCATCGACCTGGAAGATCCCAGCCGAGTTATTGAGCTCGATCTCGATCCGCACCGGGCGGGTCTCCCCCACCTCGATCCGGACCTCGTCGACCGCGGCGGCGGAGATCGAGTGGATGCCCTCTTGGCCGGCTTCAATTGGCAGCCGCGTGCGCCCCTGAGCCATGTCGAGCGCATCGGCGACTCGGACTACGCCGGCCTCCAAGGTGTAAGGCTCGCCGCGGCGGCGGTGGCCAATGATCGCGTGCAAAATCTCCGCTGTGACGATCGTGCGCTCGGGCTGGCGATAGGAGTCGGTGAGCAAACGTTCAAGGGCGCTGTTGGCGAGGAAGAGACTGTAGGCCTCGTGGTCAGCGCGGTGGATCGACATGCCAACGTCGTGCAACAGGGCGCCGCCGGCGACGACAACCTCGGCGTCGCGCGGCGACATGCCGTGGTCGGCAACCACGGCAGGCTCGACCCCGGCCTTGATCAACAGGCGGAGTAGCCGCAGGGCAATGTTGAGGACGATCTGGGTGTGAACCCAGGAGTGATCCGACATCCCCAGCCGCTCGGCATGGACCTGTGCCATGTACCACCAGGCCCGCACCTGCTCGTCCTCGTTGACGGCGTCGAGGAAACCCTCCAGCTTGCGGTTGCCACGGGTCGGGGCGCGGACTTTGGCCTCAGCGATCGCCTCACGAGGAGGCTTTCGAGCGGGTCCCTTTGGATCCGGGGTGGGAACAGCCTCGCTCATGGGAGTGATCGTAGGGGAGGGTCCGGGCACCACCCGGACCCTCTTCTCAGAGATCAGCCGCAGACTGGCCAGGGACTGGAACCGGATTGCGCGTAGAGAAGGGCCGCGCGGTAATCCTGCTCAGCTTCAGGGGCTGCCGCGGGATCGCCGCTGCCGCCTACTGATTCCCAGGTGCCGTAGTCGAACTGGTACTTGCCTCGGTAGGTGCCGTCGGATGAGACGGCGGTGGGGTCACCGCCGGACTCGCAGGCTCCTATTGCGTCGAGGGTGGCTTGCGAGACGCCGCCGGGGAGAGTGGCGAAGAGCTTTTGTCTTTCGCGGCGCAGCTTGGCCTTGTGGGCAGCTTCCATGCGATGGACGGTGACGCGGATCGTTTTGTGGAAGCGCGCTACCGGTCGCTGCAGGAATCCAGCCTCGACCGAAACCGCGTCGGCTACGCCGATCCGTGGTGGTGGGGAGTCGCTGCTGCCGGCCGCAAGGGCTACCGCGGGAAAAGCAATGCAGGCGATTAGGACAAGGATGAAATATGTGCGTTTTGTGAGCAAGCCGAGGACCGTGCCGGTATTTCCGGCTTTGGAACGTGATCGCGCGCACACAACGAAAGGACTTGGTGACGATTGACACCTACTCAGGCACGAACCCCGTCTGCCGGACGGACGATGAATTGCTTGTTGCGACCTCAGTCGGTCAGGGCGCGGAGGGCGTTGAGGATCACCGCCACGTCGATTCCCTCCTGCAAGAGGGCACCGCCGATCGGCTGGATGTAGCCGAAGGCGGCGAAGCCCATGGCGATCAGGCTGAGACCGATGCCGAAGACAACACTCTGGCGGGCTATGCCGAGCGAGCGTCGTCCGACCGAAACCGCGGTGGCGACGCGGTCGATGCGGTCGACCGTGATTACCGCATCGGCGGTGTCGGAGGAGACGGTCGCTCCTGGCCCTCCCATCGCTATTCCTACGTCAGCCAACGCCAGGGCCGGTGCGTCGTTGACGCCGTCGCCAACCATCACCACAGGGGACAGCTCAGGGTCGGAGCGCATGGCGCGGACCACGGCGAGCTTCTCCTCCGGCGACAGCTCGGCGTAGACCCCGTCGAGGCCCGTCTCGGCGGCAATCCGCTCGGCGACCGCTTGGCGGTCTCCGGTTACCATCGCCACCCGGCGCACGCCCGTGGCGCGCAGCTCATCCGCCAGCTTGCGGGCATCGTCGCGCAACCGATCCGCCATCACGATGACGCCGGCGAGTTGGCCGTCGACCCCGACCAAGACCTTGGCCAGGCCGGCGTCGCCACCATCGTTCCCCACTCCCTCCGCGTCGCTGATCTCATAGCCGCGCTGTCGCAGCCAGATCACGCTGCCGACGGCGACGCGGCGGCCGTCGACGCTCCCCTCAATGCCCTGCCCCGGCTCCTCGATCGCATCGACCGGCTCGGGCAGCGTCAGGCGCCGTCCCTCGGCGTCATGGACCAGCGCCTCGGCGAGGACGTGGGCGGAGAGCTGGTCAACCGACGCCCCCAGCCGCAGGACCTCCTCCGCCCCGTATTTGCCGAACGGCACGACCTCCTCGACCGCCGGCTCGCCAAGGGTCAGCGTGCCGGTCTTGTCAAGTAGCACCGTGCGTGCCTCGCCGAGCCGCTCGATCGCAGTCCCGCCCTTGACGATCACGCCCGCCCGCGCAGCCCGCGAGACCCCGGAGACGATCGCTATGGGCGCGGCCAGGATCAGTGGGCAAGGCGTCGCCACCACTAGTACCGCCACAGCCCTAACGGCGTCGCCGCTGGCAACCCAGGCCACCGCGGCGATCGCCAAGGTCAGCGGCAGAAAGATCGCCGCGTAGCGGTCGGCGAGACGAATGAAGGGCGCGCGTTGGGTCTCGGCGGCACGCACGAGGCGAACGAGGTTGGCGTAAGCGCTCTCGGAGGCGAGCCGAGTCGCGCGCAGCTCGAATGCGTCACCGGCATTGGCGGCGCCGCTCTGCACGGCAGCACCGCGGACGCGGGTCACCGGCAGCGACTCTCCCGTCAGCGCCGACTCGTCGACCACGGCTTCGGCGCTCTGCACGTCGCCGTCAACGGGGACGAGCTCGCCGGCTCGGACCAAGACCACGTCGCCCACACCTAGCCGCTCGACCGAGACCTCTTCCCAGCCACCACCGCTGCGGCGATGAGCGACGCTCGGCATCCGCTCCAGTAGCGCGGTCAGCTCGCGGCGGGCGCGCCGCGATGCCGAGGCCTCGAGTGCATTTCCACCGGAGAGCATCAGCGCGATCACTGCCCCGGCCAGGTACTGGCCGATCGCTAGCGCCCCCGCCATCGCGATCAGGGCGATCGCGTCGACGCCGACCCGGCCTTGGGCCAGCGTGCGGACTATCGACCAAGTCAACGGCACCAGCATCAGGGCGACGGTCGCCGCCCAGACCGCGTTGCCAGCCGCGGTGGCACCGAGCAGACTGAGCACACCGCCGAGGGCGATTAGGAGAAGGCAGGCAAGCGCCAGCAGTCGCGGTCTGGCGTCGGCAGCCGGCATGTGTGAGAGCGCAGGCATGGTGCGATTGATCGCCTCAACCGCCATCATCCCCGCATCGACGGCGACTTCCCCACAACGCGACTACTGCTCGCTTGCCCCGACCGGCCGGGACTGATCGCCGCGGTCAGCGGCTTCCTTGCCGCAGCCGGCCTCAACATCGTCGATGCTGACCAGCACTCCAGCAACGAGGGCCGCTTCTTCATGCGAATGGCGTTCGACGCGGCCCCCGAGGGGGAGCGGAAAGGCCTGCGAGGGCGCTTCGCGCAGGAGATCGCCACTCCCTTCGAGATGGACTATCGCTTTGCCGAGTCGAGCGAGCGCAAGCGAGTGGTGATCATGGTCTCGCGCGAAGACCATTGCCTTTCCGACTTGCTCTGGCGCTGGCGCAGTGGCGAGCTAGGCGCCGAGGTCATCGCAGTCGTCTCCAACCATGCCGACCATGTCGCACAGGTGGAGTCGCTCGGCCTCCCCTTCCACCACGTGCCTGTTGACCCGGACACGCGCGACAAGGCTGAGGCGCGGATGCTGGAGCTGGCCGCCGGCGTCGATTTGCTCGTCCTTGCCCGCTACATGCAGGTCCTCTCGGCCGGGTTCCTGGAGAAGCTCGGCGCCCCAGCGATCAACATTCACCACAGCTTCCTACCCGCCTTCGTCGGCGCCGACCCCTACCGCCGCGCCCACGAGCGGGGGGTCAAGCTGATCGGTGCCACCGCCCACTACGTCACTGAGGAGCTCGACGCCGGCCCGATCATCGACCAGGACGTGACCCGGGTCAGCCACCGCGACGAGGTCGAGGACCTGAAGCGAATCGGCCGCGACATCGAGCGCCTCGTCCTAGCCCGCGCGGTCAAGGCCCACGTGGACGATCGGGTTCTCCTAGACGGCGACCGAACGATCGTCTTCTAGCTTCCTCAGCCGGTGACTTCGCCCTTTGTAGTCCGCATGCACCCATAAAGACGAAGTCACCATTGGCTGTCTGGCCAGCCGAGTCGATATAACTGCGGAGATGGAGCAGGCGACGATCACGCGCGCACCTACGACACCGGCACGGCACGGAGAGCCGCCCGGATCACGAAAGCCGGCCCTGCTGCAGGCACTGCGCTACGTGCGCGACCCGCTCGGATTCCTGATCCGGCTACAGCGACGCCACGGCGACATCTTCAGCGTGTCTTTCCCATATTTTGGCCGGCTGGTCTACGTCGCTAACCCAGTCCTGGTCAAGCAGCTCTTCACCAGCTCACCCGAGCAACTGCACGCCGGCGAGGCGAACGCGACGGTGCTGGAGCCGGCGCTCGGGCCAAACTCGGTCCTCACGCTTGACGAGGGCCCGCACATGCAGCAGCGCAAGCTGCTGCTCCCCCCCTTCCATGGCAAGCAGATCGCCCGCTACGGCGAGCTGATCCGCGAGGCGACACGGGAGGAGATGGAGAGCTGGCCGGTTGGCGAGCCGTTCGCGCTCCGTCCTCACACCCAGCGAATCACCCTGACGGTGATCATGCGCGCGGTCTTCGGCGTCCACGACCGCAAGCGGCTACTCCGCTTCGAGCGGCTGATCGAGGCCTTCAGCGCACGGGTGAGCGCGGTGATCGCCTTCCCAATGCTGCGTCGCGACCTGGGGCGTTGGAGCCCCTGGTCACGTTTCCTGCGCGCCCGCGCCGCGCTTGACGAGTTCATCTACGAGGAGATCGCACTTAGGCGGGCCGAGATCGCCGCTGGCGAGGAAGGTCACGACGACGTACTCTCGTTGCTGCTCGAAGCCAAGCACGACGATGGCAGCCCAATGAGCGATGAAGAGCTGCGCGACGAGCTGGTCACGGTGCTCGGCGCCGGCCACGAGACGACGGCGACCGGGCTTGCCTGGGCGATGGAGCGCTTGCTGCGGACACCGCAGGTCCTAGCGAAGCTACGCGAGTCGCTGGCAGCGGGTGAGGAGGAGTACCTCGACGCGACGGTCAAAGAGACACTGCGGGCCCGGCCGGTAATCGTCGACGTCGCCCGCAAGGTCACAGCACCGGTGGAGATCGGGGACTATGAGCTCGATACCGGCAGCTATGTGATGGCCGCGATTGCCCCGATGCATTACCGCGAGGACCTCTTTCCCGAGCCGGAGGAGTTCCGCCCCGAGCGTTTCCTCGACGGCAAGGCCGACAACTACGCCTGGATCCCCTTCGGCGGCGGCGTCCGCCGCTGCATCGGGGCCGCCTTCGCCGAATACGAGATGCGGCTGATCCTGCGCGAGATCGTCGAACGCGCCGACCTCAGCGCCCCGGATCCCAAGCCGGAGCGGGTCAAGGTCCGCAACATCACCCTTGCCCCCGGCCGGGGCACCAGGGTCAGGCTGGATCAGCCGCTGCGCTGACGGCCTGTTCGGCCTCCTCCCAGCGCTCGTAGAGCTCGGCTAGCTTGCGCTTCGCCTCCTCGTGACGCTCGCTCGCTCGCTCCGCCTTCGCTGGGGTCGACCAGGCGGCAGGGTCAGAAAGCTCCTCCTCGGTCTCGCGTAGCTCGGCCTCGGCCGCCTCGATCTTCTCCGCCAGACGGCTCGCCTTGCGGGTGGCTGTCTTCGCGGCGGCTCCGGGACGTTGACGCTTGCCCTCTTTGCCGGACCGCTTCGCGGCTGCGGCCTCGGCAGCTGCGACTTCCCTTCGTTCGTCGCGGTCGTGCTGGTAAGTGGCCCAGCCACTGGGGTAACTCGTCAGCTCGCCGTCCTCGCAGACGAGGGTGCGGGTGCCGACCGCCTCCAGCAAGGCTCGGTCGTGGGAGACGAGGATTACCGCACCCTCGAAAGCCTGGAGCGCATCCTCGAGCGCCTCGCGGCTCTCGATATCTAGGTGGTTGGTCGGCTCGTCGAGGATGAGGACATTGGCGCCGGAGGCGACCAGGATCGCCAGCGAGAGGCGCCGCTGCTCGCCGCCGGAGATGTCGTCCAGCGACTTCTCCGCGTCGGAACCGGAGAAGAGGAAGCCGCCGAGCAGATCGCGCGCCTTCTGGGCGCTGAGGCCGGTCTCGCGCTGGGCCGCGTCGAGGACCGTCCCCTCCCCGGCCGCGCTCTCGGCGTGCTGGGAGAGGTAGCCGAGCTTGACGTTGTGGCCGGTCCGGACCGAGCCCGAAGCGGGCTCCCGCTTGCCAGCGAGCGTCTCGATCAGGGTCGTCTTGCCGGCGCCGTTGGGGCCGACGAGGACGGCGTGTTCGCCGCGTTCGAGTTCGAGCTCGGCGCCGTCGAGCAACGTCCGGCCTGGCACCTCGATCCTCCCTTTGACTAGTTTCAGCACAACCCGGCCGGGCCGCTCCGGGGGAACGAAGGAGAAGCGTAGGTTGCGCCGGTCGCGGGCCTCAGCCTTGACCCCGTCGCGCTTGACCTTCTCGATCATCTTCAGACGTGACTGCGCCTGGCGTGCCTTGGTCGCCTTGTAACGAAAGCGCTCGACGAAGCGCTCCATCCGCTCGATCTCCGCCTGCTGGCGCTCGATCGCCTTGCCGCGAGCGATCTCCCGTGCCGCCTGCTCCTTGCGCCAGGCGTGCCAGGGCCCAGCGAAGAACCGGCCGCGCTGTGCCTCGATCTCCAGCACAGAGGTGCCGACCGCCTCCAGGAACCAGCGGTCATGGGCAACGAGGACGACTGCCGCGTCGAGGTCGACGAGGTAGCCCTCCAGCCACTCCAGCGAGGGAATATCGAGGTGGTTCGTCGGCTCATCGAGCAACAGCAGGTCGGGCCGGGTTGCCAGCGCGCGGGCAAGCGAGGCGCGGGTCAGCTCGCCGCCTGAGAAGGTCGCGAGCCGGCGTTCGGCTGCCTCCTCGCCAAAGCCGAGGCCGGTGAGTACGGCGAGGACATCGTCACGCCAGCGGTAGCCGCCGCCAGCTTCGAGCCGCTGCTGCGCCGCCGCGTAGGCGCGCAGCGTCTCCTCCTCAGGCTCACCCTGCCCCATCGCCTCCTCCAGATGGGCGAGCTCGGCCTCGGTTTCCTGCATGTCGGCCCGGCCAGAAAAGACGTAGTCGCCGAGGGAGATCTCGGCGTCGCGGGGCGGCCGCTGGTCGTGCAGCGCCACCCGCGCGCCCTTCTGCAGGGCGATGCTGCCCGAGTCAGGCGGCCGCTCCCCAGCAAGCACACGCAGCAGGGTCGACTTGCCAGCGCCGTTTCGCCCCGAGAGCGTCATCCGCTCACGCAGCTCGAGCTTGAAGGAGACGTCAGCGAAGAGCAGCTTGCCCCCCGCGTAGAGGTCGATAGTCGTTGCCGTTGCGATGGCCATGTGCGGGCCCTGACATTACGCGGACAGCGCGCGGCAGGCGTAACCTGCACCGACGTGGAACGCGAGTCGCTCAAGGCGATCCAGGCTCCGCTGAAGGAGCGCTACCGCAACGACCCCGACGCCGCCGTCGTTACCCTCACGGCCGGGGGCGAGTTGGGCGAGGGCGTCTCCTGCTCTGTGCGGACCGGGCGTGCCATCGCCGAGGCGGGTCTGCACCCAGCCTCAGGTGGCGACGGCAGCCTGCTCTGTTCGGGCGACATGCTGCTCGAGGCCCTGGTCGCCTGCGCCGGCGTGACGCTGCGGGCCGTGGCGACCTCGTTGGGGATCGAGGTGCGAGGCGGCGCGGTGAGGGCGGAGGGCGACCTCGACTTCCGTGGCACGCTTTCCGTCCATCGTGACGCACCGGTCGGGTTCCGCTCGATTCGGCTTGCCTTCGAGCTCGACGCTGACGCAGACGAGGACGAACTAGCGACACTGCTGAAGCTGACCGAGCGCTACTGCGTCGTCCTCCAGACAATCGCCGGATCGCCGGCGCTGTCGACGACCTTCGCGACCGCGTAGCGGCCGAGGATGGCAGGGCCGCTGCGACACCTGGGAGACCTGGCAAAGGCGCAGGTGACGAGGCGCTCGGCGGCTCGTGAAGACGGACAGGCGCTCGGCGAGCTGGAGGCTAGGCCGCTGGAGCTGCCGGAGGGCCTGGAGGTCGAATGGCTGGGCGTCTCCGGCTACCGGATGAGCTTCGAGGGGCAAACGCTGTTCGTCGACCCCTACCTCTCACGGGTGCCGTTCGGAGATCTCGTGCGGCGCCGACCGACCCTGCCCGACCCAGCGGCGCTCGACCGCTTTGTCCACTCCCGGGGAGAGGTCGCCGGCGTCCTCGTCGGCCACACCCACTTCGACCACGCAGTCGACGCGCCGGCGATCGCGCGGCGCTTCCGCTGCAAGGCCTATGGATCGGACTCGCTGGTGACGCTGATGAGCCTGCACGGCCTCGCCGAGCAGACGGTGGAGGTCGATCCCTACCGCACCTACGAGTTGGGACCGTTCGAGGTCAGCTTCACCCCCAGCGTCCACTCGAAGCTGCTGCTCGGGCTTGCGGTCCCCTACGACGGCGACCTCACCTGCGAGCACCTCGACTCGCTGACACCCGGCGCCTACCGCTGCGGCCAGGTCTGGGGCATCTCGATCGAGGTGGCGGGAGTCCGCTTCTACCACCAGGGCAGCGCCAACCTAATCGACGAGGCGATCCGCGAGCGCGGCGTCGACGTCTTCCTCGCCGGCGTCGCTGGCCGCAGCTTCACCGAGGACTACTGGCGACGGATCCTCCCCCGCCTCGACCCCAAGGTGGTCGTCCCCACCCACTACGACAACTTCTTTCGCCCCCTGGGCCAGCGCCTGGAGTTCGTCTCCAACGTCCAGCTCTCCGCACTGCCCAGCGAGATCGGCGCAGTCAGCCGCGATGCCCGCCTCGCCGCCCTGCCGCGAGCCGACCTTCAGGACGAGACGCCGATTTCCCATCTATGACATGGAAATCGGCGTCTCGTCAGTCAGGCGAAGTGCTTGGCGGCGATCTGGTCGATTGTGCCCTTGGTCCTGATCGTGGTCAGGCCCAGAGCGGCGCCGATCGCCTTCAGGTCCAGCTCCGATTCGGACATGCCGCCGTTTGGCAGCCAGTAGAGCTCGCGGCCGTCGATAGCGAGGCGATCTTCGTCCGTGGCCAGATCGAGGGCATCCTTACGTTGTTTTTTCGCCGGTGCGTCTAGGAGAAGGACAACCTGGAGCTTTCCCTTGGAGGCCGCCACCAACGATGCCTCGAACGGCTCCGAGGCCGCGATCGAAAGCAGCTCTGCCGCGCTGCGGAGAAAGACCGGCACTGCGTATCCGAGTGACTCGCCAAGGCCGGCTTCTATCCGTGCTGACAGTTCCCCCTCGTCGCCCTCATCGGCGCCGAAAACCACGTTGCCGCTGGCGCGGAAGCAGGCGACGTCGGCGAAGCCCAGCGCCTCGAACTCGCCACGCAACTCGTCGTTCTTGATCCGCCGCCCGCCGAGGTTCATGCCGCGCAAAAAGGCCACGTAGCGCTCCATGTGCCAACTCTACGAATCTCACCGGTGAGCAGCTTGCGAGGATGGTCAGATGGCCACGGACTACAGCAAGCTGCCGGCGGGCCTGCCGGTTCCCGAGGACGACGGCGGCGCCGATCACCTCACCGAGATGGTTGTTCCAGTAATCCGCCTGCCATCGACCCATGGCAAAACGGTCGACCTGGCCGAGCTCTCGCGGGACCGCCTTGTCGCATACGTCTACCCCCGCACCGGCACACCTGGCCAGCCATCGCCAATCGGTTGGGACGAGATCCCGGGCGCACGCGGCTGCACCCCGCAGAGCTGCGCCTACCGCGACAGCCTCGCCGAGTTCACCTCCCTCGGTGCCACCGTCCTCGGCATCAGCGCCCAGAGCCCGGACGAACAGCGCGAGTTCGCCGAACGCGAGCACATCCCCTTCCCTCTGCTGAGCGATAGCGCACTGTATCTTCGCGACGCACTGGGTCTGCCGACCTTCGAAGTCGAGGGCATGACCCTCTACAAGCGCCTCACCCTCGTTGCGGAAGACGGCAAGATCGCCAAGACCTTCTACCCCATCTTCCCACCCGACCGCAACGCCACCGACGTATTGGCCTGGCTCGTCAGCGAGAAGCCCGGTCGACTAGCTGATCCGGGTATAGGGTGAAACAACACGACGTCATCGACATCGCGATACACAACTACGTCTTCCGTAGTCCGCTTTTGGTTGTAAGCCAGAGAGGGAGAGGCCGATGAATGCGAACAAGGAACTGTGGGAGAAGGGCGACTTCACCCAAATCGCAGCAAGCATGCGAGAGAGCGGAGAGGCACTCGTCCGAGATCTCGGCATCACCGACGGGCTCCGGATACTGGACCTTGGTTGCGGCGACGGGACCACGGCGTTGCCGGCAGCTCAGCTCGGCGCCGACGTCCTCGGCGTCGACATCGCCAGCAACCTGGTCGCGGCGGGCAACGAACGAGCCCAGGATCTCGGCCTGGTCAATTGCAGGTTCCAGGTGGGAGACGCATCGGACCTGCACGATCTCGGCGACGAGCAGTTCGACCTGGTGGTCAGCATCTTCGGGGCGATGTTCGCCCCCAGACCGTTCGACGTGGCCAAGGAGATGGTGCGGGTGGCCAAGCCCGGTGGCCGGATCGTGATGGGGAACTGGATCCCCAACGACCCGACCCTGGTGGCCCAGATCCTCAAGATCAGCTCCTCCTACTCACCCCCACCTCCGGAAGGCTTCATCAGCCCGATGACCTGGGGGGTGGAGGACAACGTGATCGAGCGGTTCACGGCCGCCGGGGTCCCCGCGGAGCAGATCTCCTTCCAGCGGGATACCTACACGTTCAACTTCCCCGGCAAACCGTCGGAGTTGGTGGCTGCGTTCAGGGCCTACTACGGGCCGACCATGAACGCCTTCGAGGCAGCGGAAGCGAGCGGACGTGAGGCCGAGCTCGAGGCTGAGCTGGACGCCCTGTTCAACGAGCAGAACACGAGCGACGACGCCACCTCGATTCCAGCGACGTTCCTGCGGGTGACGGTCGAGCGGTAGCGCGGAATGGAGGCGGCCGGAATTGAACCGGCGTCCGAGGTCGTAGTGCGATGGTGTCTACAGGTATAGCCGACGCTTGATTCTCGTCTCCCGGGGTCCGCGCCGGCGGGCACTGCGGGAGATAAAGCCCTCTGAAATTTCCCCTGGCAGACGGGGCGATCCGCCTGGGTAAGCCCGCATTCTGAAGCCGGCTGCCCTCCCCGCGGGCGGGAGAGGACCGACTCTCATCGCCTAGGTTCTAGCTAGGCAGCGAGGGCGAACTCATGGTCCGCACGTATTGGTTTTTGCCGGGGTTTAACGAGGCCTCCGGCAACCTCGACCTGCAACCGTTCGCACGGACCGACCACGTCGAAGCCTGTCGCCCCCGTGCTATGTGTGCCGGTCGATTGTACGGTGTCTGGAGTGGCCGAGCGGCTATTCGACGCGATTGTGTTGGGCGCCGGGGCGCCGGGCGAGGTCTGTGCCGGACGCCTTGCCGACGGCGGCATGTCAGTGGCGATCGTCGAGCAGCACCTGATTGGCGGCGAGTGCTCCTACTACGCCTGCATGCCCTCGAAGGCGCTGCTGCGACCGGGTGACCTGCTCGGCGAGGCGCGTCGGGTGCCCGGCGTCGCCGAGGCGGTAAGCGGCGACCTCGATCTGCAAGCGATCCTCGACCGCCGCGACGAAGTGATCCACGACCTTGACGATTCGGGGCAGCTCCCCTGGCTTGAAGAACGCGGGATCGAGTTGTTTCGCGGCGAGGGCAGGCTAGATGGAGAGCGCCGGGTACGAATCGGCGAGGACTTGCTGATCGCGAGCCGCATCGTCGTGATCGCCACGGGAAGCAGCGCCGCGATGCCACCGATCGACGGGCTCGACTCGGTGAAGGCGTGGAACAACCGCGACGGGACGACATCGAAGCGCATCCCGGAGAGCATGGTCGTGCTCGGCGGTGGGCCGGTCGGATCCGAGCTTGCGCAGGCCTGGTCGGCGCTCGGGACCCGGGTCGTTCTAATCGAGGGCGGCGAGCGCCTGCTCCCGCGCGAGGAGCCCTTCGCCGGCGAGCAGGTCGCCACGGCACTGCGCGAAAGTCACGGCGTCGACGTACGGACCGGAGCCCTCGCCAAGCGCGTCGTGCAGGTCGCTGCCGGCACCAGACTGGAGCTCGACGACGGCTCCACGGTCGAGACCGCAGAGCTCCTCGTCGCGGTCGGGCGTAGGCCCCGCACTGAGGGCATCGGCGTCGAGGCCGCCGGCGTGGAGCCGGGCAGGGGCGGCTTTCTGGAAACTGATGCGCGGATGCGAGTCGGCGGACTCGACTGGCTCTACGCCGTCGGCGACGTCAACGGCCGCGCCCTCTTCACCCACATGGGCAAGTACCAGGCTTGGGTCGCCGCCGAGAACGCACTTGGGCGCGAGGTCGAGGCCGTCGCCGAAGGGCTCGGATCACCCCGCGTTACCTTCACTGATCCCCAGGTAGCCGCCGCCGGCAAGACCCTCGAGCAAGCCCGCGAGGCCGGGATCGATGCCCGCGCGGTCGACATCCCCACCGACAGCACGGCCGGCGCAAGCTTCCAGGGCAAGGAAACCGGTGGCACCTCCCGCATAGTTGTCGATGAGTCGCGCCAGGTCATCGTCGGCGCCACCTTCACCGGCTTCGAGACCGCCGACTTCCTGCATGCAGCCACCGTCGCCATAGTCGGCGAGGTCCCTCTCCCAAAGCTCCGCCACGCAGTAGCGGCCTACCCCACCCGCAGCGAGGTTTGGCTAAAGCTGCTCGAGGCGTACGGGATTTAACTCAGACGTTCGAGCGGCGCTTCAGGTCTTCAAGCAAATCCTGGGGCAGACCCGCGACTTCATCGAGCTCGTCGACTGAACCAAAGCGGCCGAGCCGCTCACGGTGGGCGAGTAGGCGGGTGGCCTGGGTAACCGAAAGGTTCTCGGCGCGGAGTTGCTCGAAGGTGACCGAGTTAAGGTCGATCGTGCCGCTCGAAGGTCCGGCCGCCGGGGGCAGGGGCTGCGCGGGTGGCTCAGGAGGAAGCGGTGGGGGCGCCGGTGGCTCCGGTGCCGATGGTGGAGGCGGCGGTTGCGGATCATCTCGCGGAGGCTCCGGTACCGGAGGGGCCGAAGGCGGCAGAGGCTCGGGAGTGGGTGGCGGAGGTTCCGGGGCGGGTGGCGTGGGCTCGGGAGCAGGGGGTGGCGATGGTGGCATAGGGGCTGGCGGTGTCGGCACGGGCTGGTGCCCACCTCCCTGAACCGACTGGATCACAGCCTGCTCGGCTTCGGCGGCGCGGCGCTCGGCTTCGCGGGCGCGTTCCTCGGCCTGGGCGACGCTGTCGCGAATCTCCTGTAGGCGCCGCTCACGCTCCTCCTCCTCGGCCTTTAGTTTGGCGAGCCGCTCCGCCTCGGCGGCCCGCTGCTCCGCTTCCTTGGTGCGCGCCTCAATCTGGCGCAGACGCTCCTGGGCCTCTACCATCGCCCGCTCCTGTGCTTCGCGCTCCTGCTGGAGGCGTTGCTCAGCGGTCTCAATGTCCGCCACCGAGGTTGGAATGGCTGACGGAGGTAGGGGCTGCGTTGAGGACAGAACCGTCTCCACACCCTGCGTCGCCTGTGCACTGCGAGCGCGCTCCGCCCGCTCATCGGCTTCGCGCTGCAGGCGCTCAGCCTCGGCAATCCGCCGGTCAGCCTCGGCACGAATTCGCCCCTCCTCCTGCTGAATCTCCCCCACCTTGGCGCGAACCCGCTCTTCGGCAGCCGCAGGCCCGTCATACCCCAGCGGTGCGCCGGGTGGGGGTACTGCGGCAGGGGGAGCAGGGGTCGCAGTCGGCGAAACCGGCTCGACCGGCGGCGGTGTTGTCACCTGCACTGCGGAGGGTTGTGGCACAGGCGCCGTTGGCTGCGATGAAAAGGGAGGTGGAGTGGACGGGTCCGCCTGGCCGGAAAGCTGCAGCTGTTCACGCTCCTGGGCGGCGCGCGCTTCGGTGAGCTGGCGCTCTGCCTTCGCCGCTTCTTTTCGCGCCCGCCTACTGTCAGCTCGCCCACCTCCGGACCAGCGGCGCTCGGCGCGCTTTGCCAACCGCTCTTCCTTGCGCCGTTTCGCCTCGGCCTGGCGCCGCTTGCGGTGCTCAAGCCGCGCGGCGCGCTGCTGCTCGCGAGCCTGTTTGCGCTTCTCTTTGGCGTTAAGGGGTGGACCGCTTACAGGCGGTGGCGCGGATCCGGCCGGTGGCGTCGCCGGCATCTCCGCGGTCTGGGCCGACGAAGGACTCGCCGGATTTGCGGGTGAAGGCTCCTGAGGCGGCGGTGTAGGCATCATCGCCGGCAACCCGGGTGCCTGCTTCTTGGCCTTTTCTTTGCTGCGACGCTGGCTGATGCTGACAATCAGCAGAAGCAGCAGGATCGCCGCGACGAGACCGGCGACGAAGTACTGAACGTTGTCGCTGACGAAGTTGCCAGCGCTACTCGGGAAGGATTCGGCATCGGCCTCCGCCGGGAGGGCCAGTGCCAGCACGGCGAGGGTGAGCGCCGACCAAAGCAGGGCAATCCTGGAACGCATTGCCCCCGAAGCTACCTCATCCTGCCCTTGAATTCCCGCTCGACTTCTCGCCGCACGTCACGGTCCGCAATCTCACGACGCCGGTCACGCCCCTCCTTGCCCCGAGCCAAAGCCAGCTCCACCTTCGCCCGCGAGCCCTTGAAGTAGATCCGAGTCGGGATCAGAGTCAGTCCTTTCTCGGCCGTCTTGCCGATCAGGCGTTCGATCTCGGCCTTGTGCAGGAGCAGTTTGCGCGGTCGCTCGGGCTCGTGGTTCTCGCGGCTGGCCGGCTCATATGGCGGTATATGGAGGTTTCGCAGCCAGACCTCACTCCGCTCGACGACCGCGTAGGCGTCGGTCATCTGGGCTTTGCCGTTGCGCAGCGACTTCACCTCGGAACCCTGCAGGACGATCCCCGCCTCCATCTTCTCGACCGCTTCGAACTTGTGGCGGGCACGGCGGTTGGTAGCGACGTCGCCAGAGGCAGGCGTGCGCTGCTTCTTCTGCTTCTTAGCCACTGGCCAGCTCCAAATCGACTCTTCCGCGGGGAGCGTCGACCCCCGTCACCCGGACGGATATCGGATCTCCGAGGCGCACAGTGGTGCCGGACTCGCGGCCGGCAAGCGCCGTCTCGGTCTCGTTCAGCTCGAAGCGTTCCTCGCCCATCGTGCGCGCCGGGACGAAGCCCTCGTAGACGTCTCCCAGCTCGCCACCGAAAGAAACGAAGGCCCCGGCGCGGATCGTCCCAGAGACCTCCCCCTCAAAGGCCACCTCGGCGCCACGCTCAGCCAGTTCCCGCTCGAGCAGGTAGGCAGCACAAACGTCGTCGGCGTCGCGCTCAATCCGCACCGACTCGCGCTCACACTCACTGCTGTGCCAGGCCACCTCGCGCGCCTCCGCCGCCCGCGGCGCCTCCTCCCCCTCGCCGAGCGTCGCCAGCAGCGCCCGGTGCACGAGCAGGTCGGGGTAGCGGCGGATCGGCGAGGTGAAGTGACAGTAGGCGGGACTACCCAGCCCGGCGTGGCCGCTGTTGCGGTCGCTGTATGAAGCCTGCATCAGGGATCGGAGCACGAGCGATGTATACGCCTCACGGCCGTGCCCGCGCCGGGCCGCCTCCTTGAGCACCAGCCGGCTCGCCTCGGCGGCGACCTCGCCGGCCTGCCCTGGCGCAAGCCCCTGCCGCAGCGACGGGGTCGGCACGCCGAGCCCGTGCAGCTGCTCGATCAGGCGCTCGACCCGTTGCGAGTCAGGTTGGGCGTGGACTCGGTAGACGGCAGGCACGCGCTTTCGTTCGAGAAGCTGCGCAACCTGTTCGTTGGTAAGGATCATCAGGCGCTCGATCAAGCGGTGCGACTCGGTCTGGGCCACCGAGCGGGCACCGACCACACTGCCGGCGGAGTCAAAGCGAAACTCGGGCTCGCTGGACTCGATCTCGAGGCTAGTCGTACCGCGGTGCTCATCGAGCATCCGGGCCGCCTCCCGCGCGACTGTTAGCGACTCGGCAACACCTTCAGGAGCACTACTGCGCCCGGCAAAGACCAGGTCGAGCTGGTCGTAGTCGAGTCGGGCACCAGAGCAAATGCGACTGCGGTAGAAGCTCGCGGCGCAGGGGTAACCGGCGGGGCTGAGCTCGATCTCGGCGGTGACTGCGAGGCGTTCGACACCGGGGGCCAGGCTGCAAGCCTCCTCGCTAAGCGCCCGCGGCAACATCGGCTCCACCGCACCCGGCACGTAGGTGCTGTTCGCCCGCCGTCGCGCCTCGAGATCAAGCGGCGAGCCAGGCCGCACGTGGGCGGCGACATCGGCGATGTGGACCCATACGCGCATGCCATCCCCCTCGCGCTGGGCCGAGATCGCATCGTCGAAGTCGCGTGCCGAGACAGGATCGACGGTGAAGGTGGGCAACTTCGTGAGGTCGCGGCGAGGGCGCTCACTCGCCTCAGCAGCATCCGCGGCACGCCCTGCTTCGAGCTCAAGGGCCGCGGGGAAGCCGAGCCGACCGAGGCGCTCCGCCAACAGCCGCTCAAGTGCTTCGCGGGCATTTTTGGGCTCCATCTGTCGGCGTCTCCGCCCGCGGCCGCGCTGTCGCTCCCGGTAGTAGCGCCAGTCACGCTTGCTCAAGCGAGCCCCTTCCGGTGCGCCTTATGGATGCATGGGCGACAAAAGCGCAACGGAAGGTCATTTTTCGGCAGCCACCACGCTCAGGGCTCGTTCGAGACCCTCGTCCCGAGCCGTTTGCGGCAGGTCGTGCACTTGAACATCGGGGTGGATTCCTCCGCTCTTGGCCAGGTTGACCCCTTCCGGGGTGAAGTACTCGCCGATCGTCAGCTTCAGCGCCCCGCCGTTGGAGAGGTTGACCTCCTGCTGGAAGACACCCTTGCCGTAGGAGCGGGTGCCGACCACCTTTGCGCCGGCATCGTCGGCCAGCGCCGCGGTGAGGATCTCCGCCGCCGAGGCGGTGTTGCGGTCGATCAGAACAACCACCGGCACCTTTGGCAGGTTGCCTCCGACCGTCTTGTAGACGGCGTGGCCCTGGGTGCGCGAGTCGGTGGTGACGACGACTTCGTCCTTAGGCAGGAAGACGCTAGCGGTAAGCACCGCCTCCTCGAGCAGGCCACCGCCGTTGCCGCGAAGGTCGAGCACGATTCCTTCGGCCCCCTTCTTCTCGACCTTTTCGACGGCTTCGCGGACGAGCGCGTGGGCCCCTTCACTGAAAGAGACCAGGCGCACGTAACCGAGCGTCCGCCCATTCACTTTCGTGACTTTGCTGGTGACGACAGGGAGTGCGATCTGGGCGCGCTCGACTTCAAGTTCGCGGACCTTGCCGCTGCCGTCCGGTTTGACGCCGATCGTCACCTCGGTCCCTTCCGGGCCTTTGATCTTCTCGGTCGAAACTTCGCTGCTCACACCGGCGATCGAGTCGCCGTCCACCGAGATGATCACATCGCCCGACGCGAGACCCGCCCGCGCCGCGGGGGAATGAGGAAAGACGCTTTCGACTCGAAGACCCTGTTTCACCTCGGTCACGGTCAGGCCGATCCCTGAAAAGCGACCCGAAATCTCCTCGTTGAAGCTCTTGAGCGCTTCCGGGGAGAAATAGTCGGAGAAGCGGTCGTGGTGGCGCAGGCGCAACTCGCGGACCATGCCCTGTAGCGAAGCGTTAGTTAGCTCCTTCGAGCCGACCGACCGGTAGTAGTTGTCCTCGATCAGTTCGGTCGCTTCGAGGTTAAGTCCCGCGGAGTCGTCGACGAAGCGATCACGGAGGAATTCCGGCAGCTTGCCGGGGTGACCACCGAGCCAAATGCCAGCGCAGAGCACGACCGCAATGGCGACCGCGATGCCCGCGACCCCCCACCCCCAACCCCTCACGGCGTAATCAGACCTTGAGGAAGCGCCGCAGGGTGACGCCGGAGCCGAGCATGGAGACAAAGACCGAGGCGGCGAAGAGGATCGCGATCAGCGCCGGGAAGGCGACCGTGCTGCTGTCCTGCGCCGCGAAGATGGAAATCGAGCCGCTCAGGGGGTCGACGACGGTGATCTTGCCCAGCCACAAGATCAGTATGGCTACCAAGCCCCCCGCGAAACCGACCACGACCCCCTCGATCATGAACGGCCAGCGGATGAACCAGCGGGTCCCACCGACCAGCCGCATCACCTCGATCTCGCGGCGGCGGGTGTAAATCGAGAGCCGGATCGTGTTGCCGACCAGCATCAGCGAGGCGGCGATCAGCAGCGCCGTGATCACGGTGAGGACGATCTTCAGCGCGCTCGTCACCTGGACGATCTTCTTCGCCGCTTCCTGGCGTTCGAAGATATTGTCGACGATTGGGGAGATCGGTTGCGGCTTGCCGTCGGGTCCGGTCGCGATCACCGTTTCCTTGACCGCCGCCAAGTTGGAGGCGTCGTCCGGCGTGATCCTGAGGCTCACCGGCAGCGGATTAACCTGCAACTCCGAGGTAAGTTCTGCGGCCTTCTCCTTGCCCAGCCCTTCCCTGAGTTCTTCGAGGGCAAGCGCTTTACTGATGAACTTCACCGACTTCACGTGAGGGATCGCTTCTAGCTTGCGTTCGAGCGCTGCGATTTCGCCCTTCGTAGCGTCGGGGAAGAGGCCGATCTGGAAGTTGAGCTGGTTGCGCACTTCGTCGCTCTTGGCTTGCGCGGTCTGAAAGACAGGGATCAGGACGCCGAGCAGGGTCACGGTCACGGCCGTGGTGACGATCGCCGCCATGCTCGGAGCCGCGTTGCGGCGCAGCGCCCGGAATGCCTCCTGGATAAAGAAGAAGAGTCGTGACATCTAGAAGAGCGAGTCGTGGGAGTCGTGTCCGTTGGTCTGGCCCTCGGGGGCGACGCCCATCTCGGCGCGCATCCGCACCCCGAACTCGGTCGTCGACTCCTCGGTGTAGCCGCCGCTGACCTCATCGCGGACGACGCGGCCCTCGTAGAGCTCGATCACGCGGCGGCGCATGTTGTCGACCATCTCACGGTCGTGGGTGACGACAACGACGGTCGTGCCGGTCTTGTTGATCCGGTAGAGCAGCTGCATCACGCCGATCGAGGTGACCGGGTCAAGGTTGCCGCTGGGCTCGTCGGCCAGCAGTAGCGGCGGGTGGTTAACGAAGGCGCGGGCGATTGAGACGCGCTGCTGCTCACCGCCGGAGAGCTGGTCTGGGTAGCTGTGCAGTTTGGTCGAGAGACCAACCAGGCGCAGCGTCTCCGGCACCTGGGTGCGGATCGCAGCACGGCTGGCGCCGATCACCTGCAACGCGTAGGCAACGTTGTCGTAGACGGTGCGGTCGGGCAGCAACTTGAAGTCTTGGAAGACGGTGCCGATGTTGCGCCGAAGCTGCGGGATTTTCTTCTCCGGTAGAGCACCGATGTCACGGCCAGCGATCCGCACCGAGCCCTCGGTCGCCTCGAGCTCGCGGATCAACATCTTGATCAGGGTCGACTTACCGCAGCCGGTTGGGCCGACGAGAAAGGCAAACTCGCCGCGGTCGATCGCCAGCGAAACACGGTCGAGCGCCATGTGGCCGCCCGGGTAGACCTTTGTCACGTCGCGCAGCTCGATGATCGGCTTGCCGCCGGCGCGCCGCCTCTGCGGCTCCTCGCCGCCCGTCTTTCGCTTTCGCAATCTGGCCATGCCCGCGGGACCCTTCTGCGGATACAGGGTGACTCCTGCGCGTCGTGAGGCGCGCAAGTCCCCGCCCAAATCAAGTTAGCGAAAGCTTAGCGAATTGTTAGCGATTCTTCATTGACGAGAGAGAGCCTTCTGGAGGGAGGCGCACATCGGGGATTAATTCTCTATTTGTCATGATTACTTGCAATATTTATACTCATTTGAGAGGGTGCCCGCGATGTTGGCTCACATCGTCGGCATACCGGTTGAGGAGACAGCGCTCAGCCTGGCGCCAGTCGCCTTGACCACCGGCGGGATTGCAGCCGTCAAGCTGAGGCGCCTCGCTCGGCGGCGTCCCAGGCGGCACCCGGTTGCGTCAGTGCAGGCACACCGATGAGCGCCGCCTCCCCCAGCGCGACCCAGGCCCCGCGCGCGCTCCGACACCGCAGAAGCGTGCGTCGACTCACGACTGGCCAACTTGACGACCTGCGCAGGGCCATCGCCGCGGCCCAGGAAATCAGCGATGACCGCGGCTACCAGCGCTGGGCCGGGATCCACGGACTACCGCTGCCAATCTCCTGCACCCACCACACTGAGCTCTTCCTACCCTGGCACCGCGCATACCTCTACCTCTTCGAGAAGGCGCTGCAGGAAAGGGTGCCGGGGGTGACGCTGCCCTGGTGGGACTGGACCTCGAACCACGCCGAGGGAGTCCCCGCCGCCTACGCGCGTCGCCGCGACAACGGCCGCAAGAACCCGCTCTTCGATTCACCGATCGAACCCGGCGGCAGGGAAAACCCGCGGCAGGCACGGACGGTCCGCTCTGAAGGCTCGCCGGGTGCCCTGCCCTCCCCCACCGAGGTCGATGCCGTGCTTGCAAACCCCGATTTCCTCACCTTCCAAACTCAACTCGAGAGCATTCATGACGGCGTTCACGTCTGGGTCGGCGGAACGATGGAAAGCATCGCAACCGCTGCCTATGACCCGATCTTCTGGGCTCACCACTGCATGATCGACCGGCTCTGGTACCTCTGGCAGCTGAGGCACCCCGGAGCCGGTGTGCCCGCGCGGCTCCTAGACCGCGCCCTGGCCCCGTTCCCGCTGACCGTTCGCCAGACGATCGAGATCGCTGGCCTCGGCTATGACTACGCAGCCTCAACTGCAGCCGCGGAAGGACCGGGCCATGGTTGAGCACTTCACCAGCAAACCGATCGAGTTGCCGCCACCCGACCACCCCTTTGCCCGGGCCGATCTGGCCTTCTACGGACTCGACCACTCCGGCGCCTCGTTCGAAGGACAGGTATTCCTTGACGCGCGCGGCGTCGGCCGCGATGCCGGCCCTGACCACCGTGCCTACGTCGGCTCCTTCTTCATCTTCGGCCACGGCGGTTGCTTCGGCGACGTCGGGCATTGCGACATTCCCGTCGAGCGCGACCCGTTCGACCTTCGCCCTCCCCACCAGCTGGAGCCGGCCGTACGAATCCTCACCGTCACCGAGCCTGTCAAAGCACTGCTCGGTCGCGATGTCGAGGCGGTGAAGGTGACGGTCACCGCTCGCACCGCCGGAAGAACCCCGGCAAACGTCCTTGCCTTCGAGAAAGTGAGGTTGATGACCTATGCCTGAGGAGTCCGCCACCCAGAAAGCACTGAGACCGCCCAGCTTCAACTGGGACGACCTCGCCCAGTACAAGGCGGAGAAACGCTTTCTTGACGGCTACCCGCCCGACCAGCGCACGTTCTTCTCACCTAGGGACACGATCCACCCGATGCTCGCCTCTCTTCTCTCCAGCGCCCAGCGCTCGCTCGTCCTCAACATGTACGGGTACGACGACGACGAACTCGACGAAATCATCCGCCACAAGCTGGACGAGGAGCACGTCTACGTGCAGATGAGCCTCGACAAATCCCAGGCCGGTGGCAAACATGCAAAAGAAATCCTGGCGAAGTGGTCCAACACCGAGTTCGGCAACTCGATCGCGATCGGCACCTCCTCGGTCCACCACGCGATCTCTCACCTCAAGGTGCTGATCGTCGATGGTGTTTACACCGTCTCCGGCTCCACCAACTGGTCGCTCTCGGGGGAGGGTGAGCAGGACAACCAGCTAACGATCAACCGCAACGCTGTCATCGCCGCCGAAACACGCGCGATCCTCGACCTCAATCACGACTGGATGCTGAAGCAGATGGCCGAAGGGCCTAAACGCAAAAAGGGCAGCTGAACTTCGAGCCGAGCCCGATCATGCCCGAGGAAGGGAAGAAGACCGGGCCAGTGCTCACCGGCCCAGAGGCGGCCAGCAAAGTCAGCGAAGGCGTCCGCCAGCGCCTCTCCGAAAGCATCGACACGACCGGCAAGGCGCTGACGGCCATCGCCGGCCTAGGGATCTTCTTCTTCGCCACCGGCTACTTCGTCGAGTGGCAGCGGCTGAAGCGCGGAGCACTGCCGCCCGAAGAGATCCTGCCGCTGATCCCCAAGGGCCAGGTGGCAGCGGCCGGCGTACGCGAGCTGGTCATCTCCCTCGTCTTCGGCGGCGTCACCCTGCTGGTGCTTGGGATCGGGTTCGTCAGGGTCGCCAAGGCGACGAAAGGCAGGGAAGGACGACTGGCGCGACGGCTCAACCAGCTCCTTTCCCGCGAGGTGGCGTTTCCGACCGCCGTAGTCGGCGTCGTCACGCTGCTCATCGTGCCCTTCAGCTTCGCGGGACTGCTCGTCGCCGGCGTCCTCACTGGCCTCCTCTATTACGGCCTGCGCCTGGTTCACAGCTACCTCGAAGATGGCGACGGGGCGAAGTTCCCACTCGGACGCCTCTGCCTGGCGATAGCCATCGCCGCCGCCGTGCTGACCGGCGCGCGGCAGCGAGAATTCCCGCAACCGCGGCCGCACGCACGGATCACCCTTGTCAGCGGCAACGAGCTGATGGAAGGCGGCTATATCGCCAGCGACTCGGACAAGGTTCTGGTCAAGGTACACGGCAGCGGGGGCAACCCGCCGAAGTTGGTCGTGCTCAACCGCGACCAATTTCGCGAGATCCAGATGGAAACAAGTCCCCCGATCCCGCCGCTCGCCACGTCGCTCTTCGAGGACGCAATCGGCCTCGCCATCCCGAACGTCCACTTCACCTGCATCCCGCCCGAGTGCCGTACGGGCGAAAATACCCAGATCGGGCCCTCCGTCTTCTTCTGATCGAGGTCCGGCGCTTTGCGGATCAGGAGACGCCGCCGGAGACCAGGGTTCGCTCGGCGGCGGCGACGATGTGCGCGGCGTCAATCCCGGCGGCCGCCAGCAGGTCAGCGGGCGGGCCACTGCCGGGACGCTCGGTGACGGCGAGGCGCTCCAGCTTGGTGGCGATGCCGGCGTCGGCAAGCACGGTGGCGACGATCTCGCCGATGCCGCCCTCCGCCCAGTGGTCCTCGACAGTGACGATCGCACCGGTCTCCTCGGCGGCCTTGACGATCGCGTCAGCATCAACCGGCTTGAGCGAGTAGAGGTCGATCACCCGGACCGAGACCCCCTTGCCGGCAAGCTCGTCGGCCGCGGTCAGGCATTCGCGCAGGGTGATCCCGGCGCCAATCAGGGTGACAGCGTCATCGCCGCTGGAGCGGGCGGTACGGCTGCCGCCGATCTCGAAGATCTCGTCCGGCTCATAGAGCACCGGCGTCGCCTCGCGGGTCGTTCGCATGTAGCTGATCCCGCGATGCGTCCGCATCGCATCGAGCAGCTGCACCGCCTGGTTGGCGTCGCTCGGGTAGAGGATCACGCTGCCGAAAACCGCCCGCAACGAAGCGATGTCTTCGAGCGCCATCTGCGAGGGCCCGTCGGGGCCGATCGAAACGCCGACGTGGGACCCGCAGAGCTTCAGGTCGGCATCGGAGATCGCCGCCATGCGGACAAAGTCGTAGGCGCGACTTAGAAAGGCGCCGAAGGAAGAGGCAAATGGCTTCCAGCCACGCGTCTGCATGCCGATGGCGGCGGCAACCATCTGCTGCTCGGCGATGTACATCTCGAAGAAGCGGTCGGGGTGCTTGGCGGCGAAGCGCTCGGCGTAGGTCGAGTTGCCGACCTCGCCGTCGAGGGCCACGACCTTCTCGTCAACCGAGCCGATCCAGGCCAAGGCGTCGCCGTAAGCACCGCGGGTCGCGACCTTCTCACCCAGCTCATAGCTGGGCCGCTCAACAGCGGCACGCTCGATCTTGAATGGCTTCGGCTCTGGCGGCGACTGCACGCTGACGCTGAGCGAGCGGATCCCTCCCAGCTCCTCGACCGCGGCCTCGGGATCGGCGAGTGGCTTGCCGTGCTGGTTCTCCTTGTCCTCGACCGCAGCGACGCCGGAGCCCTTCTTGGTGCGGGCGAAGATCACGGCCGGGCGATCGGCGTCCTGCGCACGGGCGTAGGCGGCGTCGATTGCCTCAAGGTCGTGGCCATCGATCTCCTGCACGTCCCAGCCACAGGCACTCGCCCTCGCAGCGAGGTTCGCGGTGTCCCACTCGTGCATGGTCGGGCCGCGCTGGCCAAGCCGGTTGACGTCGACGATCGCGACCATGTTGGCGAGCTTGGCGTGGCCGGCTTGCTCGAAGGCCTCCCACATCGAGCCCTCGGCCAACTCGGAGTCACCGCAGAGAACCCAGACCCGCAGGTCAGAGGACTCCAGGCGGGCGGCGGCAAGGGCGATGCCGACGGCAATCGGCAGACCCTGACCGAGCGAGCCGGTGGCAACGTCGACCCAGGGGATTTCCGGCGTCGGGTGGCCCTGCAGACGGGAGCCGAACTCGCGGAAGGTGAGCAGCTCCTCGTCGTCGATCGCCCCCGCGGCCTTGTAGAGCGCATAGAGCAGCGGCGAGGCATGGCCCTTGGAGAAGACGAGGTGGTCGTTGGCGGTGTTCTCGGGAGCCGCGAAGTCGTAGCGGAGGTAACCCGAGAAGAGCACCGCCATCAGGTCGGCCGCCGACATCGAAGACGTCGGGTGGCCGGAGTTCGCCGCGGCGGCGGCGCGGACCGAGTCGACTCGCAGCTGCTGGGCTAGCTCGTGCACGAGCCGGGACAATATCTGGCGCTAGCCGATCGCGACCATGCGCTCGATCGGCAACTTCGCCCGCTCGGCGACCACTGCCGGCACGCTGACTTCGAACTTCATCTCGCGCAGGCTGTCACGCAGCTTCGGCAGCGTGATCATCTTCATGTACTTGCAGAAGGCCATCCGGTTGGCCTCGATCAGGTTGGCTCGTGGAGCCACCTGTTGGAGCGGGTAGAGCATGCCGTTCTCGGTGGCGACGACAAAGCTGCCGTCGGGATGATCTGCGACGTGGCTGAGCATCCCCGAGGTGGAGAGCATGTGCACGCCCTCTGGATCGAGGTCACCGGCAGCGACGTACTCCATTGCCTGTGTGGCGCAGCCGCACTCGGGGTGAATCAGGAACTCGGCCTCGGGGTGTTCGGCGCGGGTCTGGGCGATGTCGCCGGGGCGGATCCCGGCGTGGACATGGCACTCGCCGTCCCAGATATGGAAGCGGGCGCGTCGCTCGGGGTCCTCATGAAGCCCGGTCTCACGCTCGACGAAGGCCCCGAGCCACATGTCGGGCCCGAAGAGGATCTCGGCCTCGGATCCATGCTCGGCCCAGATGTGCTCGACGACCTTGACCGCGTTGGAGGAGGTACAGCAGTAATCGGTCTCCGCCTTGACCTCAGCCGAGGTGTTGACGTACATGACGACGAGGGCACCGGGATGCTCGGCCTTCCAGGCGCGCAGCTGGTCCGCGTCGATTGAGTCGGCGAGCGAACAGCCGGCGTCGAGGTCTGGAATCAGCACCGTCTTCTCGGGCGAGAGGATCGCCGCCGTCTCGGCCATGAAGTGGACCCCGCAGAAGGCGATCGCCTCGGCGTCGGTGGCAGCAGCCTGGCGCGAGAGCCCGAGCGAATCGCCCATGTGGTCGGCGACATCCTGAACCTCGGGCAGCTGGTAGTTGTGGGCGAGGATCACCGCGTTGCGCTCGGCGGCAAGCGCCCGCACCTCCTCGCTCAGGGCGCGGATCTCCTCCGGTTCCAGGGCCGGCGTCATCGCGGGTTGGAGTGTGGGCAACTCCTGCATGGAGCGTTCCGTTTCCGATGTTCGCTGGCAGAGATGTGGGTCTCGAAACCAGTCGAATGAACTGGGTTCAAGTCTACCGGTCGCTGGCCCGCGGGTCCTGTCGCGGCGGCCCTCCCCCATGTGCTCGGACGCCGCTGCGCGGCGTCCTGCGCTATGGGGGACCCCCGCCACCGCGCCACCCGCGGGAGGGCGTAGGCGGCAGACTTGGGACATGCCCGAGTTGCCTGAGGTTGAGATCACGGCTCGGCGGCTGAACACGGCTTTGTCGGGAGCTTGTGTGGAGTCGGCCGTTGCGCCTGGGATGAATGTGATGAAGACGTTTGAGCCGGGGCTGGATGAGCTCGTCGGTCGGGAGGTATCTGGCGTTCGGCGGGTTGGGAAGATGCCGGTCGTTGAGTTTGGGGATCTGGCCCTGCTTATCCACTTGATGTCGGCAGGGCGGTTGCGGGTGTTCGAGAAGCGGGCGTCGCCTAAAGACCGGGCTTCGCGGGTGCTGGTGCGGCTGGACGATGGGCGGGAGCTGCGGTTGAGGGAGTTCGGGACTAAGCAGCGGGCCTGGGCAAAACTGCTGCCGGCTGATGCCGTCGACGAGGACGAGGCGGTCGCGCGGCTCGGGCCGGAAGCCTGGCCGGCGCCGCCGCTCGGGGAGTTTGCTGCGCTGATCGAACAGCCGCGGCACCTGCACCCACTGCTGCGACACCAGGGAGACATCTCGGGGATCGGCCGCTCCTGGGTCGACGAGATCCTCTGGGAGGCCCGGCTCTCGCCCTTTAAGAAGGGGTCGGAGTTGGACGAGGAGGAGGTCGAGCGCCTGCACTCGGCGTTGCATGTTCTCGGCGATGCGATCGAGCACTACGAGGAGACGATCGGCGAGCAACTCCCGGACAAGGTGCCGATGCCGCTGCAGGTGCACAAGCGCGAGGGAGAGCCCTGCCCGCGCTGCGGGACAACGATCGAGGCGGTCTTCTTCTCCGAGCACCAGACCAACTACTGCCCGCAGGAGCAGACCGGGGGCCGCGTGCTCAAGGACCGCCGGCTCTCTCGCCTGCTCAAGTAGACCTGCCCCCACGAGAAGCGGCTTCTCTTCAGGCGCGCTCGATCAGCATGCTGAAGTCGAGCGTCGGAGCTGAATGGGTGAGAGCGCCCACGGAAATCAGGTCCACGCCGGTTTCGGCGATTCCCTTGACCGTGTCGAGGATTACGCCGCCCGAGGCCTCCAGCGAGGGGCCCCTGCCCATACCGGCGTTTTCGTCTCGCAGCCTCACTGCCCCGCGCAGAGCTTCAAGATCCATGTTGTCCAGCAGGAGCACGTCGGCGCCGGTGCCGAGCGCGTAGGCGACCTCGTCGAGGTTGCGGCACTCGACCTCGACCGCAAGATTGGGGTAGTCGCTGCGGGCGCCATACACGGCCTTGGCGAGGCTGCCGGCGAGGGCGATGTGGTTCTCCTTGATCAGGATCGCGTCGTAGAGACCGATGCGGTGGTTGCGCCCGCCGCCGGCCACCACCGCAGCCTTCTCCAGCGCCCGCAATCCCGGTGTCGTCTTGCGTGTGTCGAGGATCGCGGCACCGGTCCCGGCCACGGCCTCGACGAAGCGCGCGGTCAGCGTCGCAACACCGGAGAGATGTCCGAGGAAGTTGAGCGCCGTCCGCTCCGCCGCCAGCAATGCCGCCGCCGGACCACTCGCAAAGAGCACCTCAGCCGGAACCGAGTCCCGCCACTGCCCCTCGACCACAAGGTTGTCGACGTCCTCCACCCCACACTGCCGCATCGTCTCCCCAACAACCCCGAGCCCATAGACGACACCAGGCTGCTTCTGCACGATCCGCGCCCGCCCCCGTACCCCCTCGGGCACCGTCGCCGCAGACGTCACGTCCCCCGCGCCGACGTCCTCAGCAAGCGCCCGGGCAACAATCTCCGACAGGGCCTCATCCATCAGCGCACCCTAACGCCGCTCGTGAGACTGCCGGGTGCCCCTCCAGAGGAACTTGTGAGCCACAAAGCCTGATCCCTCGATTGAGTGCCGGCGCGGGTTCCGTCGGAGGGGCACCCGGCAGTCTCACGCCTGCAGGCCCCAGAGCGTTTAATCCAGTGAGTGACCTCCCTGCCGCCGTTCCAGACCCTCCTCGACGAGCACGCCGCCGACGTGATGGGCGTGCTGCGCGGTGCCGTCGGGCGCAGCGACGCCGAGGACTGCTTCCAGGAGACCTTCCTCGCCGCACTGCGGGCCTATCCCAAGCTCGGCGACACGAGCAACCTGCGCGGCTGGCTACTGACAATCGCCTACCGCAAAGCGATCGACCATCACAGGGCCAACGGGCGGCGACCAATGCCGGTCGCCGAGCTGGCCGAGATTGGGGTCGAGGACGCCAGTCCGGAGGACGACGGGATCTGGGAGATGGTCGGGGCGCTGCCGCCGAAGCAGCGGGCCGCCGTCGCCCTGCGCTACGCCTGCGACCTCCCCCACGCCGAGATCGCCGCCGCGCTCGGCTGCTCTCCCGAGGCCGCCCGCCGCAGCCTGCACGAGGGAATCAAGCGATTGAGAAAGGAGCTGGCATGAAGACCGCACTGGATCGCCTCGTCGACCGCGCCGGAACCGAGGGCCTGCTCGACGTCACCTACGCAACCATCGACTCACCCTTCGGGCCGCTGCTACTCGCAGCCACCTCGCGCGGCCTGGTCCGCGTCAACCTGCCGACCTACGACCCCGAGGAGACCCTGGAAGAGCTCGCCGCGCGGATCTCGCCGCGGGTGCTGGAGGCACCGGCGCGACTCGACGAGGTGCGCCGCGAGCTCGACCTCTACTTCGAGGGGAAACTGACCGAGTTCGACCTACCGATCGACTGGCAACTAACGGACGGCTTCCGTAAGAAGGTCCAGCGGGCGATCAACCGCATCCCCTACGGCCAGACCCGTAGCTACACCGAGATGGCGCGCAGCGCCGGCAACGAGCGCGCCGTGCGCGCTGCCGGCACCGCCTGCGGCTCCAACCCGATCCCGATCGTCGTCCCCTGCCACCGGGTACTGCGCAGCGGCGGCGGCCTGGGCGGCTACGGCGGCGGCCTGCCGATGAAGGAAGCACTGCTAAAGCTCGAGGGCGTGCTCTGACAATTTCTAATAGACCGCCTCGATGGTCGATTGCGATTCGCGTGCACGCGGGGGCGTGGCTGGCCAAGCTGGGCGGTGCACGCGGCTGCTGCGCGTAGCAGCGCTACGCGCGAGGCCGTGGGTGCCGATCCAGCGCAGCGCCAGGCACGTCATCCGTGGGTGCGCTAATCGGAATTGCCCGTCGAGGCGGTCTTGTTCAGGTAGTCGCGGATGAAGTCGTCGAGATCGCCATCGAGGACACGCTGGGCGTCACCGACCTCGTGACCGGTGCGGTGGTCCTTCACCCGCTGGTCGGGGTGCAAGAAGTAGCTGCGGATCTGCGACCCCCAGGCGACATCCTTGACCTCACCGCGAACCTTGGCCAGCTCCTCGGCGCGCTTGCGCTCCTCCAGCTCAATTAGCTTCGAGCGCAGGAACTGCATCGCGACCGCCTTGTTCTGAGTTTGCGAGCGCTCGTTCTGACACTGGACGACGACACCGGTGGGGATGTGGGTGATTCGCACGGCTGAGTCAGTCTTGTTGACGTGCTGCCCACCGGCGCCCGAGGCTCGGTAGGTGTCGATACGCAGGTCGGCGTCGTCGATCTCGACCTCGACGCCCTCGTCAACCAGCGGCCCGACGTCGAGCTGGGCGAAGCTCGTGTGGCGGCGGGCGGAGGAGTCGAAGGGAGAGATCCGCACCAGACGGTGGACACCACGCTCGGCGGCAAAGAGACCGTAGGCGTTCTCGCCGCGGGCGATGAAGGTAGCCGACTTCAACCCCGCCTCCTCCCCCGGTGAGGCCTCCTTCATCTCGACCTCGAAGCCGCGGCGCTCAGCCCAGCGCAGGTACATGCGAAGTAGCATCTCGGCCCAGTCCTGGGAGTCGGTGCCTCCGGCGCCGGCGTGGACGCTGACCACAGCGTCACCGGAGTCGTACTCGCCACTGAACAGGCGTGCCTCTTCGAGCTCGTCGAGACGCCGCTCGACGCTCGCGAGCTGTGTCCCCAGCTCACTCGCCATCTCCTCGTCCTCTTCGGCCATCTCGGCCAGATCGGCCAGATCGCCCGCCTCGGCCTCCAACTCGCGGAACGTCCTCAGCCTGCGCTGGGCACGAGCATGGGTAGCGGAAGTACGCGCCGCCACGTCCTGGTCGTCCCAGAAGCCAGGTCGCTGCATCTCAGCTTCGAGGCCCTCGATCTCGGCTTCCAGCGAAGCGGGGTCAAAGATAGTCCGCGAGCAGCTTCAACTGATCGCGGATCTCGGCGAGCCGCGCGGGAACCGATTCGGTTGGCGCGGTCTCAGCCATGCCGACAGCCTATTGGACGAACGGAAGGTACTACCCGGGGGCGCGGGCGCCGATGATCCAGGTCGAAGCGGGGGCGAACACGCCGTTAGGGCCCTCGAACTCGGCCAAGGCGTTGCGCAGCTCGCCAGCGATTTTTGGCCGGATCTCATCGACGCGGTCTTCCCACAGCCGCAGCACCTCGCCCGCGGGTCCCAGTGACATGTTGAACTCGACCGCGTGATCGAGGTCATTGCCTATCTTCAGCGGCAGGTCACAACGCTGCAGGGTGATTTCCTCAAAGCCCGCGATCTTGAGCTGCTCGCTCACCGTGTCGGCGTTTGCCATCGAGAACGGGCCCGGTCCGCAAGTCGGCTCCTCGGTCTCCTCGGGGTGATCGAGGTACTGGTCCACGACCTGCTCGGCGCGACTGACCCATTCGTTGTCTAGCTTGCGTCGCCAGACGACCGCGCAAAGCTGTCCGCCCGGGGCTAGCGCCGCCCGAACGTTGCGCAACGCCTGCACCGGGTTGGCAAAGAACATGATCCCCATGCGAGAGAAGGCGTAGTCGAAGGTCTCTCCGAACTCCGTCACCTGGACGTCGCCGACCTCGAAGCGGACGTTCTCAACGCCTGCCTCCTCGGCCTCCTTGCGCGCGGTCTGGATAAACGGCTCCGATACGTCTACCCCGACCGCCTCACCGCTGTCGCCAACCAACCCGGCAAGCCATTGAGTCGTGTCGCCAAAGCCGCAACCAAGGTCGACGACCCTGTCACCCACCCGCGGCGGATGAGCCGCCATCGCCGCCTCACCGTGGGCACCGAGCCCACCGGTGACGAGCTCACGAAAGCGAACAAAGGTCTCGAAAAGAGGTCCGCTCCAGGCCTCAATCGCCTCACGGTTCGATGCGGCGGGGGCCTCCATCACCAGCATGGTACGCCTGCCAAGCGGACTCGCGCTCCTCGAAGGGTCGCCAGCTGCGAATTCGATGGTCCCGCAACTCAAAAAGCCAGGCCATCTCGTCCTCACCCGCCGCCGACCCATCTTCGTCCCAGCGCCAGACCCGCCTGATCAGCGCCAAGGCCCTGCCCCCGCCCGACTCGGTGTCGTCCTCGAAGAGCTGCTCCAACTCGATCGTCTGCTGCACCCCCCCGGGCGCCCGAGTCGCCCAAACCCGCGCCGCCTCTCGCCCCTTCCGCAACCCCTTCATCGAGTGAAGCTCAACCTCAGGATCGAGCACCACAACGAACGCCTCCAGGTCCCGCTCGTTGAAGGCGCGGATGAACTTCCTAACGGGATCTAGGCCCCGTGGCACTTCTTGTACTTCTTGCCGCTTCCGCACCAGCAGGGGTCGTTGCGGCCGATGTTGTCGTGCTCGTCGTTGACCACGGTCTCAACCACCTCTGTGGCCCCATTGCCACCCGCCGCCGTGGCTCCCGCAACCGCTTCGATCTGCCCAGCGCCCACTCCCGCCCCCGCAGCGACCTGCTGCAGGGCCGATGGCTGGCCGTCGGGAGTTCCCCCCGAGTAGGACAGCGCTGCCGGGGTGTTACCGCCGTTGGGGCCGAAGGCCTGCTGCGCCTGGTTCGGGTCGATCTCGACCTCTACGTGGAAGATCGACTTGCTGAACTCCTCCCAAATCGAGTGCATCAGCTCCTCGAACATGCCGAAGCCCTCGTTCTTGTAGGCGACGAGCGGATCGATCTGGGCAAAGCCGCGCAGGTGAATTCCCTCACGCAGGTAATCCATGTCATAGAGGTGCTCGCGCCAGCGGTTGTCGATCACCTGCAGCAGAATCGAGCGCTCCAGGAAGCGCATCAGTTCCTCACCGAAGACCTCTTCGCGCTCGTCGTAGGCGCTCATCGCGTCGTCGTCGAGCTCGTCCTTGAGCTTCTCGCGCTCAACCGTCTCCGGTGCCATCGAGGCGACGGCAAGGCTGACCGGCCAGATCTGGCGCAACTGGCTCTCCAACTCGGACATATCCCATTCCTCGAGCACGTCGCCCGGGGTGTAGGCATCGACGAGGCGCTCGATCACGCCCTCCATCTCATCGCGGGCGATCTCCGACATGTCGCGGCCCTCGAGGATCTCGCGCCGGTATTTGTAGACGATACGACGCTGCTCGTTCATCACGTCGTCGTACTCGAGCACGCGTTTACGAATCAGGAAGTTCTGCTCCTCGACCTTCTTCTGGGCGTTCTCGACCGTCTTCGTGAGCATGCCCGCCTCCAGCGGCATCTCACCGCCCTCCTCATCGACGGGGCCGAGGCGGTCGAGAATCTTGTAGATGCGGTCGCCGGCGAAGAGGCGGATCACGTCGTCTTCGGCGGAGAGAAAGAAGCGCGTTTCACCGGGGTCTCCCTGGCGACCGGCGCGACCGCGGAGCTGGTTGTCGATGCGGCGGGACTCGTGCCGCTCGGTGCCGCAGATGTAGAGCCCACCCAACTCGCGTACTTCCTCGGACTCGGCAGCGCAGAGTGGCTCCAGCTCGGCGACCTTAGCCGCCAGAGCCTCGTCGTAGCCCTCGCTTCCGGGCGCGATCCCCTTCTTCTTCAGCTCGTGGACTGCCGACTGCTCGGGATCACCGCCGAGCTTGATGTCGACACCGCGGCCCGCCATGTTGGTCGCGATCATCACCGCGCCCTTGCGGCCTGCCTGGGCGATCCGCTCACCCTCTCGCTCGGCGTGCTCGGGCTTGGCATTGAGCACCGCGTGCTCAATCCCCTGGCGCTTGAGCTCCTCGGAGATCATCTCTGAAACCTCGACCGAGACGGTGCCGACCAGAATCGGCTGACCCTTCTCGTGGCGGGCGGTTATCTCCTCCAACACCGCCTTCCACTTACCGTCCTTGGTCTTGAAGATCTGGTCGTTTTGGTCGGCCCGGACCATCTGGCGGTGGGTCGGGATCTCGACCACCGGAACTTTGTAGATCTTCATGAACTCGGTCGCCTCGGTAAGCGCCGTGCCGGTCATTCCGGAGAGCTTGTCGTAGAGGCGGAAGTAGTTCTGCAGGGTGATCGTGGCGAGGGTCTGGTTCTCCTCCCCGATCGCGACGCCCTCCTTGGCCTCAACCGCTTGGTGCAGGCCCTCTGACCAGCGCCGGCCGTCGAGGATGCGGCCGGTGAACTCGTCGATGATCTTTACCTCGCCATCGATCACGGCGTAGTCCTTGTCCTTTTTGTAGAGCGCCTCCGCCTTCAGCGCCTGGGACAGGTGGTTGACGAGGCTGCCGTGCTCGCTGATGTAGAGGTTGTCGACGCCGACAAACTCCTCGGCTCGTTTGACACCCTTCTCCGTCGGCGAGACGGTCTTGTGCTTCTCGTCGAATTCGTAATCATGCTCGGCCTCAGAGGTATCCTTTGATTCACCCAGCGACCGCAGCTTGTCTTTGGCCTGAACGCCATCCATCTGTTTGGCCAGGCGAGCAAACGTGTAATAGGTCTGCGCAGCCTGTTCTGGCGCGCCGGAGATGATTAGGGGCGTGCGCGCCTCGTCAATCAGGATGTTGTCGACCTCGTCGACGATCGCGAATTGGTGGCCGCGCTGGACGCAGTGCTCGAGCGCGTCGGCCATGTTGTCGCGCAGGTAGTCGAAACCGAACTCGGAGTTGGTGCCGTAGACGACGTCACAGGCGTACTTCGTCTGCCGCGTCGCGTGGTCGTCGCCCTCCTGAATCGAGGCTACGCTTACCCCGAGCTTGTCGTAGATCGGCTTCATCCATTCGGCGTCGCGGCGGGCGAGGTAGTCGTTGACGGTGACGACGTGAACGCTGTCGCCAGCGAGGGTGTTGAGGAAGACGGCGAGCGTCGCCGTCAGCGTCTTACCCTCTCCCGTCTTCATCTCGGCAATCGCCCCGTCGTGCAGAACCATTCCGCCGATTAGCTGAACGTCGTAATGACGCTGGCCGGTCGAGCGACGCGATGCCTCACGCGTAAGCGCGAACGCCTCGGACAGGAGATCGTCCAGAGACTCGCCCTCCTTGGCGCGCTTGCGCAGATCGTCAGCCTCTTCAAGCAGCTCGGAGTCCTCGAGCAACTCCATCTCGGGCTCGATCCGGTTGATCGCCTCAGCGCGCTTCTCGTAGCCCTTGAATTTGCGTCCCTCTCCCACACGAAGAGCGCGCGTGACCATGTCCCTTGCAGCAGGCATTGCCCAAGGGTAGCGATGGCAGTTAGCTTAGGCCGCTAGGCGGTGCGTCCTCGCATGCGCGCGACTGCCTTGCGGGTCCGGCTTCGCTTGCGGCGCATCTCTCGGTGCTTCTTCACTTGGCGACGGATGTCCTCGGCGAGCTCGTGGATGGTGTGGGCCATCTCGGGCGAGGCCTCGCTCGCCCTCAGCGTCACTCCCTTCAGCCGTAGGGTCGCCTCGGCGACCTGACAGTCCTCGATCGAGGGATTGGGCTCTTCGTGGAGCTCGACATCGAGCGTCGCAAGCTCCGAGACCTGTTTGCCGATCCGCCGGAAGCGCTTCAAGACGTGCTCCCGCAGTTCGTCGGTCACCTCGACGTTGCGCCCACGTATCTCGATCCGCATCTTGCCTCCTTGGTGTCGGGTCCCCGATGCTACGCCCCTACAGACGCCGGGTAAAGGTCACTGCGCAAACCCGGATCGCGCCGGCGCTGCGGAGAGCACGGGCACAGGCTGAGAGCGTCGCTCCCGTGGTCAGCACGTCGTCGACTAGGAGGACGCTGCGGGGCACCTCTCCGCGGGGATGGATCTGCGGCGGGTGGCCAATGCGCTGGGCCCGGCGCCTGCCCATCTGGCGGCCGCCACCACTGCGGACAAGACAGGGACGCAGCGGTACACCGGTCAGCCCGGCAAGCGTCGCGGCGATCTCGGCGGCGGGGTCGAAGCCGCGCTGCAGCGTACGCAGCCTCGCCGTCGGCACCGGCACGACCGCGCCGCTGAGCAGGCTCGACGGGACAAGCCACTGAATACGGTCCGCGATCAGCTCGGCAACGGGGAGCAAGTGGCGAAACTTGAGGGCCGCGACCAGATCGCGGGGCACGCCCTCGTGTGGGGCCGAGGACCAAACCCGGTCGAGGCCCGGCGGACCACTGCCCTCCAGCGGCGACGCACTGGCGAGCCGGCGAGTACAGCGCGTGCAGAGCACCCCGCCTGGGCGACAGGATCGGCCGCAAGCCGCGCAAAGTACTGGGAGGAAGCCGGTCGCAACTGCGTTCAGAGCCTTCATGCCCCGATCCTGCGGGGCCTCGACGCGCGGGTGGCGCGCCGAGTGTCACGAAAGCGCTAATTCTTGGCGACGCGTCCCGCGATGGCGCCGACCAGCATCGCCTCCGGCGCGATCTCGGCGCCGGCGAGCAGGATCGAGTTGCTGACCAGGGCGCCGGCGCCGATCTGGCTCCCGTCGCCGACGATCACCGGGCCCCCGATGTGCACATCGGGGCCGAGCTCAACGCCGGCGCCGATCAGCGCCGGGCCCTTGACCTCAGCACCGTCTAGGGAGCTCGCGGCGCGGATGCCCTCCCTTACTTCGGGCGCTCCCGGATCCACCTCCACCTCACCGAGCAGTGCGTCGAAATTGCCCTGGCGCAGCTCGTCGAGGTTGCCGATGTCATTCCAGTAGGCGTCGATCTCGTGCGAGTAGAAGGCGGCGTCGCTCTCCAGCAGCGTCGGAAACACGTCCATCGCCCAGTCGGCGAAGCCGTCCGGATCACCGGGACCGGCCGCATTACTACTACCCGGTGCTGGAAAGAAATCGAAGACGCTAGAGCGGAACATGTAGATACCGCAGTTGGCTAGGTCCGAAAGCGCTTCGGCGGGGTCGGGCTTCTCCTGGAAGCCCTGGATGCGACCGTCAGCGCCGGTGATCGCGACGCCGAACTGACTGGTGTCGGCGACTCGCTTCGTCGCCAGGGTGGCGACCCCGTCGTGGGACTCGTGGAACTCGCGCATCGCGCCGAGGTCGATGTCGGTGAGCGCGTCGCCAGAGATAACGAGGAAGGAGTCGCCGAGGAAGCCGGCGGCGTTGCGGACGCCACCGGAGGTGCCGAGCAGCTGCTCCTCGCGGCTGTAGGAGAGCTTAAGGCCGAAAGCCGAGCCGTCGCCGAAGTGGCCCTCGATCGTCTCGGGAAACCAGTGCAGGTTGGCGATCGCCTCGCCGAAACCGTGGTTCGCCAGGAGGCGGACGATGTGCTCCATCACCGGCCGGTTCAAGACCGGCGCCATCGGCTTCGGGATCGCGTGGGTGATCGGGCGCAGCCGGGTGCCTAGCCCGGCCGCGAGAATCATCGCGCGCATGGACTCGGTGCCTTGATCAGTAGCGGTAGTGATCGGGCTTGTAGGGACCCTCGACGGGTATGCCGAGGTAGGCGGACTGCTCCTCGGACAGCTCGGTCAGGCGAACGCCCAGCGCCGCGAGGTGCAGTCGCGCGACCTTCTCGTCGAGATGCTTTGGCAGCACGGTGACGTCCTTGGCCGTGAACCCGTCAGGCTGGCCGTAGAGCTCGATCTGTGCGATCACCTGGTTGGTGAACGAGTTCGACATCACAAAGCTCGGGTGTCCGGTCGCGTTGCCTAGGTTGAGCAGGCGGCCCTCGGAGAGGAGGATGATCGAGTGGCCGTCGGGGAAGCGCCACTCGTCAACCTGCGGCTTGATGTTGACCCTCTCGGCCGGCGAGGATTCGAGCCCGGCGACGTCGATCTCGTTGTCGAAGTGGCCGATGTTGCCGACGATCGCGTTGTGCTTCATCCGCGCCATGTGATCGGCGGTGATGATGTCCTTGTTGCCGGTGGCGGTAACGAAGATGTCGGCCGTCTCGACGACGTCCTCGAGCGTCTTGACCTCGTGGCCCTCCATCGCCGCCTGTAGGGCACAGATCGGGTCGATCTCGGTGACGATCACGCGAGCGCCCTGACCACGCAACGACTCGGCGCAGCCCTTGCCGACATCGCCGTAGCCGCAGACGACGGCAACCTTGCCGCCGATCATCACGTCGGTAGCGCGGTTGATCCCGTCGATCAGCGAGTGACGGCAGCCATAGAGGTTGTCGAACTTCGACTTGGTGACCGAGTCGTTGACGTTGATCGCCGGGAAGAGCAGGTCGCCGGTCTCGGCAAGCTGGTAAAGCCGGTGCACCCCGGTGGTCGTCTCCTCGGTGACCCCCTTGATTCCCTCGGCGATCTGAGTCCAGCGCTGCGGGTCGGATTCAAGTGAGCGCTGCAAGGTCTCAAGCACGACGCGGAACTCCTCCGAGTCGGCCGAGGCCGGGTCCGGCACGGCGCCCGCCTTCTCGAACTCAACGCCCTTGTGGACGAGCAGGGTGGCGTCGCCACCATCGTCGAGGATCATGTTCGGGCCTTCGCCGTCGGGCCAGAGCAGGGCCTGCTCGGTGCACCACCAGTACTCCTCCAGGGTCTCGCCTTCCCAAGCGAAGACCGGGATGCCGGCGGCGGCAATCGCGGCGGCGGCGTGGTCCTGCGTGGAGAAGATGTTGCAACTGGCCCAGCGGATCTCAGCGCCGAGGGCGATCAGGGTCTCGATCAGCACGGCGGTCTGCACCGTCATGTGGAGGGAGCCGGTGATCCGCGCCCCCTTCAGTGGCTGCTCGGCCGCGAACTCCTTGCGGATCTGCATCAGGCCGGGCATCTCCACCTCGGCGAGAGCGATCTCCTTACGCCCGAAGTCGGCGAGGCCGATATCAGCGACCTTGTAGTTGGCGGTGGCGGTGGCCATCGGTTCCTTTCTCAGCTCATATCGCGTATCCAGACCCGTCGAAGGATACGGGCCTTCTTGCGAAGGGGGTGGGTCGTCGGGTGCCCCTCCCCAAAACGCGCGGCAGGAGCCGCGCTTGAGTGTTTTGGGGAGGGGCACCCGACGACCTTCGCGCTCCCAAGCGCATTGCTCCACCCAAGCTCGTCAGGCGTACCGCAGTGCAAGGCAGTGCGCCTTGCACTGCGAGCTAAGGCCGTCCCAGGGCGGACTTGAGCTTGTCTATCGCCTCGACCGGGAGAGGGTCGACGCCACGTGCTTCGGCCAGCTCCAGCGAGACTAGGTCGCCCAGCATCGTCGCCCAGAGCAGGCGGGCAACTCGGGTCTCGCCGCGGGTCTCCAGCCGGATTGCCTCGGCCCCGGCGGTGGTAATCGCCTCGGCAGTCAACTCGAAGCGGTAGCGCTCGCGGGGGTGCTGATCGGAGTCTTCGAGCATGACGGAGGCAAAGCCGTCACCCGACCAGGCGCAAATCTCGTTGTGATCGGCCTCAGGCAGCTCGGAGAAAAAAGCGTGGGTGTCGACGTTCTCGTTGATCTGGGTCTTCCAGCGGCGGGCAACCGGCGCCGTGAGGTCGGCGCCGACGACGACTGCCACGCTCTCCCCAATCCGGCCGGCTATCTCCGCGGCCAGCGCCTGCAGGTCCGCGATCTGCTCCTCGAGGAATCCGGCCGCCGCGTCGATCTCGGTGTGGAGGCGGGGGGCAACGCCAGCCAGAGCGGCGACCTCGGTTGCGCAGACCAGCATGTAGGCAACCGCGGTTCGCGGCGCCGGCAGCAGGCCAGGAAGGCCAAGTACCGGAACGCCGGCCTCACGCGCCTCGGCGACAAGGGTGCCGCCGGTGCTGGCGACGATACGGCTAGCGCCAAGCGCCTCGGCGGCGGCGAAGCAGGCCAGCGTCTCCTCGGTGTTGCCGGAGTAGCTGGAGAAGAGCACCGTCCACTCCGGGGTCGTCCAACTCGGGATCTCGTATCCGCGGACGGTGAGCAGCGGCCGAGTGAGGCGGTCGCCAAGCGCCGCCGCCGCCAGGTCGCCGCCGATTGCCGAGCCGCCCATGCCACAGACCATCAGCCCCGCGGCGTCAGCGGGCTTGAGTCGCGCCGATTCGACCCGCCAGAGGGCATCGCGCAGATGATCGGGAATGGCGAGGACATCGTCAAACATCAGGCGGGGACTCTTTCATCCGCCCCGGCGACCACGCCCTTAACCGTGGCGCCGGGCGCGACCGTGGCGCCGGGCGCGAGAACAGAGCCGCTGACCCGCGCGCCCTCACCGACCGAACAGCCGTCGAGCAGGACCGATTCGCGGACTTCGGCCCCGTCGGCGACGTGACTACCGGGGCCGAGCACGGCGCGGGGACCCACGGTCGCCCCAGTCGCGACCTCGGCACCGGGGGCCACGAGCAGCCCCGGCGCAGTCGGCTCGACCCGAGTCTCGACCCGGCGCTCGAGGATGTCCCAGCTGGCTTGCAGGTAGCGCTCGGGGGTGCCGATGTCCATCCAGTAACCATCGAGGCGTAGGCCGTGCAGGCCCTCACCGACCAGCCGCGGGAAGACGTCGCGCTCGATCGAGACCTCCTCTCCCGACGGGATCAAGTCAAGGATCGAACGCTCGAGCACGTACATCCCAGCATTGACTTCCCCCGGCACGCTCTCGCCGGTCTTCTCGAGGAATTCCAGAACCGCGCCCTCCGGTCCGCTATGAACAAGGCCGTAGGCAGAGGAGTCCTCAACCGGGTGCAGGCCGAGGGTCGCACTCGCGCGCCGCTCGGCGTGAGCGCCCAGCAGCGCGGTCAGGTCGAGATCGGTGAGTACGTCCCCGTTGAGGGCGAGGAAGCGGTCATCGAGATCGGCGCCCAGCTCGTCGGCGGCGAAGCGGATCGCGCCGGCCGTACCACGCCGCTCGGGCTCGACCACGTAGCGGATCGAGACACCCGCCCGGTCCTCCTCCCCGGCAAGCACCTCGCGCAATACGTCGGGGAGGAAGCCGCAGGCGAGCACCACCTCGGTCACCCCGTGGCTCGCGAGCCACTCGATCATGTAGGCGAGGAACGGCCGGTCGACCAGGGTCAGCGCCGGCTTGGGCACGGTCGAGGTCAGCGGCCGCAACCGCGTTCCCTCCCCCCCCACTAGGACGATCGCCTGCACTACTCCGCTGTACCCGCAGGCACGGTGCTCTCAATCGCCCGGCCTATGCCTTCGTACTCGAAGCCGGCGCCGCGGAGCAAATTGGGGTCGAGGAAGTTGCGTCCGTCGATCAGCAGGGGCCGGGCCATCCGCGCGGCGGCAGCGGCCCAGTCCAGCTCGGCGAACTCGGGCCACTCGGTAACAAGCACCACCGCGTCGGCGCCGTCGAGGGCGTCGATCGCCGATCCGCAGAACTCGACGCCATCGAGCAGGTTCTTCGCGGCCTCGGCGGCAACCGGGTCGTAGGCAGAGACCTGGGCACCCTCGCCCTGAAGCCGAGCCGCTAGCACCAGGCTCGAGGCCTCACGCATGTCGTCTGTGTCGGGCTTGAAGGCCAGGCCGAGCAACGCCACCCGCTTACCGGCCAGCGACCCGAGACGATGCTGAAGCTTGTTCACCACTCGCCGCTTCTGCAACTCGTTGACCTCGATCACGGCCGTGAGCAGCTGGAAGTGGTAGCCGGTATTGCCAGCAAGTTGCTTGAGCGCTTTGAGATCCTTTGGAAAGCAAGAACCCCCGTAGCCGATCCCGGCTCGGAGGAAAGCAGGGCCAATGCGCTGGTCGAGGCCCATGCCGCGGGCGACTTCGCCAACGTCGGCGCCGACCTCCTCGCAGACGTTGGCGATCTCGTTGACGAAGGAAATCTTGGTCGCAAGGAAGGCATTGGAGGCGAGCTTGATCATCTCGGCGCTGGCGACGTCGGTGCGGACGATCTCACCGCCGAGCGGCTCGTAAAGCCGGGCGACGGCATCACCGGCAGCCTCGTCACCCTGGTCGGCGCCGACCACAACCCGGTCGGGGTGCAGGAAGTCCTCGACGGCTGAGCCCTCCTTGAGGAACTCGGGACAGGAGACGTAGGGAACGCCGGGCAGGTCGCGGCGGATCGATTGCCCGGTACCCGCCGGCACGGTGCTCTTCATCACCAGCACGTGATCGCCGCTACCTAGCTCCTCGACCACGGCGCGCACCCTGGAGAGGTCGGCGTCACCCGAGGCCGTGGGCGGTGTGTCAACGCAGACGAAGAGGAGCCGGGCCCCGGCGAGCAGCTCACCCATATCGGTCGTGAAGGTGAGTCGCTCAGCGTTTTTTTTCAGCAGCTCTCCGAGCCCCGGCTCGTGAATCGTCGTCTCACCGCGCGAGAGCGCTTCGACCTTCTCCGCCAGGATGTCGCGCGCGATCACAGGGTGGCCGAGCTCGGCGAAGCAGGCGGCGGTGACGAGCCCGACCCAGCCGACCCCGATCACCCCTATCGGTTCTCTCTCGCCGGTCATCGCTGCGCCTTCCCCTTTCTTCGCTTCTGGTTCGGGATCTTGACGCTTGCTGAGCGCGCGATCCCGATCATCTGGTCGTTGGTCAAGCTGTTGAGGAGGTCATTCGATACCCAGTAGCTGTTGTCCCCCCGGTGCCAGGCGACTACCGGGATCCGATCCCCGTCTACATAGATGTCGTATTCGCGCCCGTTGATCGTCTTCGTCAGGCTCGGGTTGTCGAGGATCGGCGGGTCCGACCAGCCCTGGATCCCCTGCATGCCGAAGTAATGAATACCGTCGGAGAGCGGCAACTCGGCGACCATCCGGTAGGCGCCGTGGCGGTTGTTGTCGGTGTCGCGAAGGTGGTAGACGCGTGGGTCCTGAACGTGTTCGTAGGAGTTGCTTTCGACGTAATAGGCGCCTGATGGCAGGCGTGTCGGGTAGAAGACGGGGAAGCCGGCGCTGACCTTGCGGGCAACCGACTTCGCCTCGAGTTCCCCGGCTTCGCGCGCCGGAACCAAGCCGTCGCTTCCAGGCGGCTTCGGCTTAGCAATGTGAGGCTTCGGCGCTGGATGCTTCTTCTTTGATTTATGCCCTCCGGCACTCTTGCTGCGGCCTTCATCGAGCGAGCCACGCGGCCCCTCGCTCGCTTCAATCCCGAGGAACTTGTTCACCGCTTCCTGGATCGCTTCCGGCGTGGCGTAGACGTAGCTGGGCCCGAGTTCGGCTGGGAAGTGGACCTCCTTGATCGCCGCGTTACGGGATTCGACGAAGAGGTCGAGCACCTGGATCATCGTGCCGACATCGTTGATGTCCGAGGTCGTGTAGTGGGTGAAGATGTCGATCAGGTTGCTCTGCCCAAGTAGGAGTTCCTTGATCGGCACCCGCTGACGAGCCGCGCTGAGGAAGTCCTGCTGGCGGGCCGAGCGAACGATGTCGGTATCGGTGTGGCGGTAACGCACGTACTCGAGCGCCCTCTTCCCGCAGAGCAACTGGTACCCCGGCTTGATGTTGATTTCCGAATACTGTTCAGAGGGCGGCACGCCGACGTTGGAGTGGTAGTAGCGGCGGTCGACGTCGGTGTAGACGCAACCGATCGCGTCAACCGCGCGCACGAAGCCGAGAAAGTCAACGTTGACGACGTGATTGATCGGCAGCCCGGTCAGTTCCTTCACCACCTGCAGGGTCAGTTTCGGCCCGCCGTCGCTATAGGCGGCGTTGAACTTTTCGGTGCCGTAACCGGGGATTTCGACCTTGAGGTCGCGCGGGATCGACATCACCGCGATCGCGTTGCGGTCGGGGTCGAGGCGCAGCAGGATCGTCGTGTCCGAGCGTCCCGGGTCTTCTTCCAGGTTGGCCCGTTTGTCGGAGCCGAGAATGAGGATGTTCTCCGGCCCGCCGCCGTTGACCTCCGCCAACTTGTTTTTGAGCTGACGGGTGAGAACGCCGTTGTGGGAGAGAGCATCGGCGACGCTGCCGAAGAAGCGAAGGATGGAGATCGAGGTCGCCGCGGCGACCACGGAGACGATCACTACCGCGCCCAGGGTGAAACGCCACCAGTAGCGCTTCGGCTTCGGCGGCGGCTCGTGGTCGCCCGAGGGAGGCGGCTTGCTGAAAACCGGCTCAGCCACGTCGGTTCAGGAGTCGAGCTGGGATGGAAGCGAGCCGAGGAAGGTGTCGAGGGTCTGCCGATAGGTATGCAGAGAGGAGACCGAGACCCACTCCCGCGGACCGTGATGTCCTTCGCCGGCCGGTCCGAACTCGACCGCCGGAACACCCACCCGCAGGAAGGACACCGCGTCGGAGGCGCCGTCGCGTCCCACGCTCATCGGCTCGCCGTCGTGATGCGTGCGCGCCGCCTCGCGCAGCGCCCGCACGTAGGGCAGGTCGCGGTCGACCACCGCCGGGGGCCGGGTGAAGAGCTGCTCGACCTCGGTCGCGCCAAGACCCTCCACCTGTTCCAGCACGGTGGCGGGGTCCTGATCGGGCAGGTAGCGGATGTCGACGTCGATGGCGCATCGGTCGGGCACCTTGTTGAGCGCGTCGCCGCCCACGATCCGGCCGAGATTGATCGAGGGACGGTCAAACAGCTCCGAACTGTGCCGAGCGAACGGTAGCGACTCGATGCTGCGGAAAACCTCAATCGCCCTCAAGACCGCGTTATCGCCGAGCCACGGCGTGGCGCCATGTGCGGCAACCCCGCCCACCTGGACCCGCAGTGCCAACACGCCCTTGGCCTCGACGCCAATGTGCAGGTCGGTCGGCTCCCCCGTAATCGCGAAATCTCCGACGAAGCCGCTGTCGACCAAATGGTCGCTACCCCGCTCAGCTTCCTCCTCGGACTCCTCGTCGCCGACGATCCCCAGCCGCACCCGAACCCGGTCCTGATCGCGCATTGCAGCGGCACTGAGCAACATCGCGGCAAGCGCCCCCTTCATGTCATAGGCGCCACGCCCATAAAGACGGTCGCCCTCGACCCGAGGCTCGAACTGCCCGGGCAACCCGGGAACGACGTCGAGATGCCCGTGCAGAACGACCGTAGGCGCCCCCTCCGGCCCAACCTCAGCCCGCAGCACCGGCAACCCCCGCACCTCGTCATGAGAAGCCTCGATCCCCCGCGCCTCCAGCCAGCCTTTGACGAACCCAGCAGCTTCCAGCACCCCCTCCGGCTCAGAGGTGTCGTAGCCAAGCAGCTGCGTGGCGAGAGCAACGACCTCATCGCTCATCCGGAGATCCCTCCTGCCGCCAGGCGTCGTGAGAATTGAGCGTCCATGCCGAAGCGGACGGTATTTGAACCACGAGATCGCTGCCTGGATCGGCTATTCGGATCTAGGCCAAGCCCAACTCTTCAGCGCCCATCTGCTTCTCAAAGGACTGCCGAACCAAGCTCATGACATAAGCCATGTCCTCGATTTTGGCTAGGTGGACCTCGACATTCCCGTTCCCCCACCGGCCCTTATTCGTCACGTCAATAGAGATGCCGCGGGGGTCATAGATCTCTGGGTAGTCCATGTTGATCGCCACTCGCAGCCGACCGACTTGAGGGACGATGTCAACAAAGTTGGTCTCCGCCTTGTAAGCGACATACAACTTCAGGAACTCCTCAGTGACGCCGGGGTCGAGGGCGAGGATCTCCTCGCGAAAGGAATCGAACAACGCACGCATGGGCTTGCCAGCAGCGAGGTTGGGGTGGAAATCGATTGAGTAGGTCGTTCGCTCGGGCGCCGCGGGGCGGTACTCGGCCATGACCTCTGGCGTGAGATCCGGCGCCGCCCAAACATCGCGGGCAAGCTCGGTGAGCCGCCTGCCCCGCGCGATCATCGCCGGCTCGTTCCAATCGTCGATCTGCCCGAGGCCCTCGTTCAGGCGCAGCGGACTTTTCTTGAAGCCGCCCTGCATATCCCTCTTCGTGGCGAAGGGCTTGTCGCTGTACTCGGAGTTGTATCCCGTTAGCGTAAGGTTGCCGAGCGTGTGCAGGCGCTCCTCTTGGACGCGCCTCCATTCGGGGCCAAGACTCTGGCGCCACTCCTCGGAGAGCCCAGAGTTCTGGGGCATGATGTGCTCGATTGTGTATTCCCCAGTGGGAACTGCCTCCTTTCGGCCACAGTTCTCGAGCTTGCGCAGCCAGTAGCTTCGGCTACGGAAGTTGTAGAGATCGCGCTGCTGGAGCTCACGTACGAACTCGGCATCAGTCGGGAAGCGCTTGTAGCTGGCGAGGTTCAAGAACATCCCTTCGATGCTCTGCAGGTAGCTCTCCTTACGAAGGGATCGACCCGCCGAGGCAAAGGTCTTATTCAGGGAGTTCGTGGGAATAGAGCAAACGCTGCGACGAAATACATAGGACTCGACCAGCCGAATCGCCGCAAGCAGGTCGGCCTTCGCGAACTGCCCCCGGGCGTAGTCGTCGTAGATCTCAAGCAGAAACGGGTAGGCGACCTCGACCTTCAGCTCGGCAAGGTCTTCGAATGTGCTGCGTAGCTGGGTGTCCTCCTCACGGCGAAGCGCCATCCGGCAGTAATAGTCGGCGTAGATGCCTATATCTGTCACCAAGTCCTCGATCGTCCGCTCACGATCGCTCTGCCGGTAGGCCTTGAAGGCCTCATAGACGTCGCGAATGTTGGGGATCTCACCCGTCTTCAAAGTCAGGTAGTGGCGCATAAAGGCGTCGAAGTACTTGCTGTAGGCCTCCTGACCGAACGCGACCTCCATCGGCTGCCAGTGGTTCTGATAAACAAGGGCCTGTCGATCGGGCTCCATCCCCATCAGGACGAAGTTGCGGATCAGATCGGCTTGGCTGAGCTCTCGCCCGGTCGAGTTCATGCTCTCGAAGATCAGCTGTGGGTTGTCCTCCCCGCGCTTTAGCGAGACATCGACGACCATTAGCTTTGCCAGGCCCTCGCAGAGGGCAATCAGGTCGTCGCCAGCCTCAGCGAGCTTCGATTCGAAGCGGGCGAAGTTCTCACGGATCCGCTCCGCCGGACGCTCGGGCATCGGGACCCCAGCAACGATCGAGAGGAGGGTGGCACGGTCCGCCTCCGAGAGTAGGAGCTTGTAGGCATCCTCGCCCTGCTCAAGGGGATTAGTCAGAAAGTAGGCCCGGATCTTCTCTGCCGAGAATCCGCGAACCGGTTCTTCCTCACCGATCCGTCGCGCCAGCGCCTCGAGTAGCAGGGTCACCGTCGTCAACCGTTGCTGTCCATCGATCACTAGTAGCGGCGACTGCCTGGTTACCTGACTGAGAGTCTCCTCGATGTAGACGATCGAGCCGACGAAATGGGTTGGGATCTCATCGTCTCGTCCGGCCCGCAGAAGGTCGCTCCAGAGCTGGTCGCATTCCGCTTCTTCCCAACTGTAGGGACGCTGGAAGATTGGAATGACGAACTGCGGAGCCTTCTGCATGAAGCTCAGCAGGTTTGCCTCAGTTGCTTTCACAGCCGCCTCCCATAAGGCCTCGATCGAGGGAGGCAGCATATTCGCGTCGGGAGGATCTGAGGAGTGGGTCCGAGATCTACACGCACGAGCACCGGCACCGCCTAACGGTAGGTCGTGCGCTCGAATATCGCCCTCTAACGAGAAAAGCCCCGCATCCGCGGGGCTTTTCTTCCTTTCGATATTTGAGAGCGGACTAGCGCAGGACCAGCGTCAGCGACTTGCCCTTGGTGCGAGCCTTGCCACCGGTTGGGCTGAACTTGACGCGGATCTTCGTCTTGGCGCTGTGAGTGCTTTTGAGCTTCTTCTTCAGCTTCGCCTTGGGCTGGATCTTCAGCGTCAGCGTCTTTGCCTTGCCGGCTTTGAGCTTGGCGCTGCGCACCGTCTTGCCCGAGAGGCTGAGCTTGCCGGCGTAGGGGATCTTGACCTTCAGCTTGGCGCTGCCGTTGCCGGGGTTCTTGGTCAATTTGCCGAATTTGAAGTCGTTCGGGGCTTTGACCTTGACTTTCTTGCCAGCCGTCCCGGCACCTCCGTTGCAGTAGGCGGTGCGTCCGGTGAAGACGAACAAGCCCGAGCAGCCTTCGTTGTCGGTGACGGTGAGGGCGGGCGAGAAGGTCTTCGCCTTCTTGTACTTGTGCGAGATGTTGGGCGTGGTCGAGGTCGCCGTCTTGCCGTCGCCAAAGACCCAGCTGAAGGACGAGATCAGGCCGTCGGGGTCGCTTGAGGCGCTGCCGTTGAATTTGACGGCTTTGCCGGCCGTGGCGGCACCAACCGTGAAGGAGGCAACCGGCGACTGGTCGGGGGTAACCGCGATCTGCCAGGGCCCGCCTTCGACCGGGATCGTCGCCTTCACCTGGTTGGTCGCGGCGTCGATGACAGTGACGCTCTGGCCGGTGTAGTTGGTCACATAGGCGGTCTTGCCGTCCGGGGTGAAGGCGACCTCATACGGGGCTTCGCCGGTGGGAATCGGTGAGCCGACCACCTGCCGAGTCGCGGTGTCGATCACCGAAACCGAATTGCCGCTGAGGTTGGTGACGTAGGCCTTGGCGCCGTTCGGGGAAATCGCCACCTCCCAGGGGCTTTCCCCCACCGGGATCGTGGCGACCACCTGACGGGTCTGGGTGTCGATCACGGAGACGTTGTTCGAGCCTTCGTTGGTGACGTAGGCGAAGGCGCCGTTCGGGGTGAAGGCGATGTTGATCGGATCTTCGCCGACCGGGATCGGAGTGCCGACGACCTGCTTGGTCTGGGTGTCGATCACGTGGACGGTTTCGTTTTCCATGTCGGTCACATAGGCGGTCTTGCCGTCGGGCGCGAAAGCGATGCCCCACGGTTCCCCGCCGAGCGGGATCGACGGCGCCACCATCTGGTTGGTCTGCGTATCGATTACGTCGACCTCTTCATTGGTTTCGTCGGTGACGTAGACGGTCGTCCCGTCGGGGCTGATCGCGAGCACGCCGGGAGACCCGCCCAGCAGAATCGGCGAGCCAACCGGTTTCCCGGTTTGCAGGTCGACGACGACGACGTCGTCGTCGTTTGCGTTACCCACGTACATGAATTTGCCGTTCGGGGTGATCGCGTTGGTGTAGGGACCATCGCCGACTTCGACCGGTGTGCCGACGACCTGGTTCGTCGCGGTGTCGACCACCGAGAAGGAGTCGGTGTCGTAGTTCAGCGTGTAGGCCCTGCTCGCAAGCGCGGGCGCCGCGAGGAGGCCCAGTGCGAGAACCGAAACGGAGAGCAGGAACGTGAGCCGGCCGAGCCGGGAGCGGGTTATAAGCATGCGCGGCAGTCTATTCCGCGCTCGGACGAGAAAGACCAGAGCCTGAGGGACAGCTCAGCCCTGGGCGATCGCCAGGAACGCTTCGGCTCGTTCGCGGTCTTTTTGGGCGCGGGCCTCGGCGCCGTCTCCACTGGCCTCGGCTAGGCGCTGTTCGGCGTCGGCCAGCTGCTCTTTGAGCTTTGCCTGGTCGAGCTCGTCGGGGGCGATTGCCTCCTCGAGGAGGAGCTTTGCGTGGTTGCCGAAGACCTGCAGCCAGCCGTGGGCCTGGGCGTAGCGGACCGTCTCGGAGTCGCTTACGTGCAGGCGCAGCTCGGTCGGCTTTAGCGACGCCAGCAGCGGCGTGTGGTTGGCGAGGATGCCGAGCTCACCGACCGCCGTTCGGGTCGAGACCTGGCGTACTTCGCCGCTGAAGACCTCCCCTTCTGGGGTGAGGACTTCGACGTCGACCATGTGCTCGGCGGCCATCGTCTTCCCTAGGCGGCCGCGGCCGCTCCAGCATCGGCGGTGACCTGGTCGATGCCGCCCTTCATGTAGAAGGCGCCCTCGGAGAGGTCATCGTGCTCGCCGTCGAGGATCTCGCGGAAGCCGCGCACCGTCTCGTTGACGGGCACGTACTCGCCGCTGCGGCCGGTGAACTGCTCGGCGACGAAGAACGGCTGCGAGAGGAAGCGCTCGATCTTGCGGGCGCGCGAGACCGTCTGCTTGTCCTCGTCGGAGAGCTCGTCGATGCCGAGGATGGCGATGATGTCCTGCAGCTCCTTGTAGCGCTGCAGCACCTGCTGCACTTCGGTCGCGGTCCGGTAGTGCTCCTCGCCGACGACGTCGGGCTTGAGGATCGTCGAGGTCGAGTCGAGCGGGTCGACAGCGGGGTAGATCCCCTTCTCCGAGATCGCGCGGGACAGGGTCGTGGTCGCGTTGAGGTGAGCGAAGACCGAGGCCGGGGCCGGGTCGGTGAGGTCGTCGGCGGGGACGTAGATCGCCTGCACCGAGGTGACCGAGCCGCGCTCGGTCGAGGTGATCCGCTCCTGCAGTTCCCCCATCTCGGTCTCCAGCGTCGGCTGGTAGCCGACCGCCGAGGGCATGCGCCCGAGCAGGGCCGAGACCTCCGAACCCGCCTGGACGAAGCGGAAGATGTTGTCGATAAAGAGCAGCACGTCCTGGCCGCCCTGCTCGCGGAAGTATTCGGCCATCGTCAGCCCGGAGAGGGCGACGCGGAGACGGGCTCCGGGGGGCTCGTTCATCTGGCCGAAGACGAGCATCGTCTTGTCGATGACGCCTGACTCCTTCATCTCGAGCCAGAGGTCGTTGCCCTCGCGCGAGCGCTCGCCGACGCCGCAGAAAGCCGAGAGGCCTTCGTGCTCCTCGCCAATCGAGCGGATCAGCTCCTGAATCAACACGGTCTTGCCGACGCCGGCGCCGCCGAAGAGCCCGACCTTGCCGCCCTTGGCGTAGGGCGCGAGCAGGTCGATCACCTTGATCCCGGTCTCGAGGATCTCCTGGGTGGGAGCAAGGTCGGAGGCCGCGGGCGCCGGACGGTGGATCGGCCAACGCTCCTCCGCCTGGACCGGCTCGCCGAGGTCGATCGGCTCCCCCAGCAGGTTGAAGATGCGGCCGAGGGTGGCGTCGCCGACCGGGACCGAGATCGGCCCGCCGGTGTCGATCACCTTGTCGCCGCGCTGCAACCCGTCGGTGGCGTCCATCGCCACCGTGCGCACCCGGTCATCGCCGAGATGCTGCTGCACCTCGCAGACCAGCTCGGTCGCCTCGCGATCCTCGTCGCCAGCCATCTCGATCTTCACCGCCGAGTAGATCTCCGGCAGCTTGTCGGGGAAGACCGCGTCGACGACCACGCCGGTGACCTGCTCGACGCGTCCTACGTTTGCTCCGTTGCTCTCAGACATTGGTTCCTTTTCTTTGAATCGAAAGCTGTTTACCCCAGCGCCTCAGCGCCGGCGACGACCTCGAGGATCTCCTGGGTGATCTCTGCCTGGCGGACCCGGTTCATTTCCAGCGTCAGGTCCCCCATCATTTCCTCCGCGTTCTCCGCGGCACTGCGCATCGCGGTCATCCGCGCCCCCAGCTCGGAAGCGGCGGACTCCAGCAGCGCCCGGTAGACCGAGATGTTCACGTACTCCGGAATCAGCTCTCCGAGCAGCTCCTCGGCCTCGGGCTCGTACTCCCAGATCGAGCTGCTGTGCGCCTTCTCGATCTCGGTCGCCTCGCCCTCCTCTTCCTCCTCGGCAACGCCCTCGCCGATCACGTCGGCCTGCTGGAGGGGGAGCAGCGTCTGCCGCCAGACGTGCTGGGTCAGCGGCGAGACGTAGCGGTTGTAGACCAGCTCCACCCGGTCGAGTTCCTCGTCGACGTAGCGGGCGGTCAGCTCCTCGCCGATCTCGCGGGCGTTGGCGAAGCCGGGCCGGTCGGTAAAGCCGGTGTAGGAAGTACGGGGGTCCTCTTTGCGGAAGGTCAGAGCCGAGACGCCCTTGCGTCCGACGGCGGAGAAGACGGCCTCCTTGCCCTGCTCACGCAGGTCGTTGCGGAGCCTCAGGCCATCGCGAATGATGTTGGTGTTGAAAGCACCGGCAAGGCCGCGATCGCCGGTGATCAGGACGACGCCGACCCGCTTCTCCTCCTCGCGCTCGACCAACACGGGCACACGCGGCAGCCCGCCCGCCTGTTCGGCGGCGCGGCGGGTGAGCTTGCGCATCGACTGCGCGTAGGGACGCAGCTGGTCGATCCGCTGCTCGGCCCGGCGCAGACGCGCCGCGGCGACCATCTCCATCGCCCGCGTGATCTTGTTGATGTTCTTGATCGACGCGATGCGATTCTTGACGTCCTTCTGAGTAGCCATGGGCGGTACCGACGCTCGAAGCTAGGCCGGGGTCGCCTCCTTCTCGGTCTCCTCAGCTTCGGCGACGCGGCTCGGCTTGGCGCGCTCCTCGGGTGACTTGATCCGGTCGGACTCGCCGGCCTCAATCGGGTCGCCGTGCTGGTCGAAGTCGGGGCCGAAGTCGTCGACGAAGTCGGCGATCGCCTTGCCCAGCTCCTCCTCATCGGCCTCCTCGAGCTTGCCGGTCTCCGAGATGCGGCTCAGTAGGTCGGACTTCTCGGAGTGCAAGCGAATCTTCAGGTCGCCGAGGAACTCGCCCACGCGCTCGGTCTTGATCCGGTCCAGGTAGCCGCCGGTGCCCGAGTAGATCGCCGCCACCTGGTCGGCGACCTCGAGCGGCTCGCGCTCCTTCTGCTTGAGTAGCTCGACCAGCCGTTCACCGCGGTTCAGCGTCTTCTGGGTCTCGGGATCGAGCTCGGAGCCGAACTGGGCGAAGGCCTCGAGGTCGCGGTACTGGGAGAGGTCGAGGCGCAGCTTGCCGGCGACCTTCTTCATCGCCTTGGTCTGTGCGTTACCGCCCACCCGCGAGACCGAGATGCCGACGTTGATCGCCGGCCGCACGCCGGAGTAGAAGAGATCGGACTCGAGGAAGATCTGACCGTCGGTGATCGAGATCACGTTGGTCGGGATGTAGGCGGAGACGTCGGAGGCTTGGGTCTCGATGATCGGCAGCGCCGTCAGCGAGCCGCCGCCGAGGTCATCGTTCAGCTTCACCGCACGCTCCAAGAGGCGCGAGTGCAGGTAGAAGACGTCGCCGGGGTAGGCCTCGCGACCGGGCGGACGCCGCAGCAGCAGCGACATCTGGCGGTAGGCGTAGGCGTGCTTGGTGAGGTCGTCGTAGACGCAGAGCGCCGCCTTGCCGTTGTAGAGGAAGTGCTCACCCATCGCGCAGCCCGCGTAGGGGGCGATGAACTTGATCGGGGCGGCCTCGTCGGCGGGGGCGGCGACGATAATCGTGTTCTCCATCGCCCCGTTCTCCTCCAGCACCTGCTTGAGCTGGACGACGGTGGACATCTTCTGCCCGATTGCGACGTAGATGCAGACCATGTCCTTGTCGCGGTTGTTGATGATCGTGTCGATCGCGATCGCCGTCTTGCCGGTCTGGCGGTCGCCGATGATCAGCTCTCGCTGGCCGCGGCCGATCGGGATCATCCCGTCGATCGACATCAGCCCGGTCTGGACCGGTTCGGTCACCGGCTGGCGCTGGACCACGCCGGGGGCCTTGAACTCGGCCGGACGGGTCTGCGTCGTCGCCACGTCGCCCTTGTCGTCGAGCGGGCGGCCGAGCGGGTCGACCATGCGGCCGAGCAGCTCATCACCGACGGGGATCCGCAGCAGGTGGCCGGTGCGCTTGACCGTGTCGCCCTCGACGATCTTGTCCCACTCGCCGAAGAGCACCGCACCGACGTTGTCAGCCTCGAGGTTGAGGGCAAGGCCGGTGACACCGTGGGGCAGCTCCAGCATCTCCAGCGCCATGCAGCGCTCAAGGCCGTGGATGCGGGCGATCCCGTCGGCGACCGAGAGCACCGTGCCCACCTCGGATAGGTCGGCGCTGCCGGTGTCCAATCCCTCGATCCTCTCGCGGAGGATGCTTGCGATCTCGTCAGGCTTGATTTCCATTGGGGTGCTCTATGCCTCCTTACGCCGCCTGGGCGACGCTCTTTCGAAGTTTCTCCAAGCGACTGCGGATGCTCGCGTCGAGGACCATGTTTCCGACCTGCAAGACGATGCCGCCGAGGATCTCGCCGTCGACGCGGCTGGCCAGCTCGACCTTCTGACCGGTCTGGCGCTCGATCTCCTCGCCCACCTTCTCGACCACCGCACGGTCGAGCTCGACCGCACTGGTCACCGTCACATCAATGCGCCGGTTCTCGCGCTTCCAGAGCTGGTCGAGCTGGCGCCGGATCCGGAACACCTCCGGCATCCGCCCCTTCTCGATCAACAGCTCGAGGAAGTTGAGCAGCTCCTGGTCGGCACCGCTGACGGCGCGCCGCAGGCCCGCCGCCTTCTCAGCCGATGAGAAGTAGGGACTGAAGAAGAAAACCTGCAGCTCACGGTCGCCGTCGAGCGTGTCGGCGAACTGGCCCAGCTCATCGCGGATCGCGTCGAGCTTGCCTTTCTCCTTGGCCACCTCGAAGAGGGCCTCGGCGTAGACGCGGGCTGCATCGGGCATGACTAGCTCTCTGCCCCCGAGAGGCTCGAGAAGTCGACCTCGCTGAGTGCCTCCTCGACGAGACGGCGCTGGTCCTCCTCGTTGAGTGACTTGCGGGTGACCTTCTCGGTCGCCAGCACGGTGAGGTCGGCGACCTCCTTGCGGATCTGCTGCAGTGAGCGCCGCGTCTCTGCTTCGATGTCACGAGTCGCCGCGGCAACCAGCTCCTCGCGCTTCTCCTTGCCGGCTGCCGCCGCCTCGGATTCTGCCGTCTCCGCCGCCTTGCGGGCGCGGGCCATGATGTCGTCGGCCTGCTCGCGGGCCTCGGTGAGGCGCTGTCGGTACTCGGCGAGCAGCTCATCGGACTCCTTGCGCTGCCGTTCGGCTGCCTCGATCGACTCGCTGATCGTTTTGGCGCGCTTGTCGAGCGCCTCCTGGATCTTCGGGAAGGCGAGCTTGCTCAGCACCCACATGGTGAAGAGGAAGAGCACCAGCGTCCAGATCATCAGGCCGAGACCCGGTGAGACCAGGAAGCTGCCGCCTTCTTTTTCAGACGCCTCCGCGGCGAACGGAACCAAGCCGGCTATGTGACCGAAGAGCTCCACGCGATCGGCCTAGAGGAAGAAGGCGATGAGGCCGAAGATGAAGGTGTAGAAGGCGACGGCCTCGGTCAGGGCGAAGCCGAGCCAGCGGATGCTCTGCAGCTCGTCTTTCATCTCGGGCTGGCGGGCAACCGACTCGATCTCCTTGCCGAAGATGATGCCGATGCCGATGCCAGCGCCGATCGAGCCGAGGCCGGCGCCTACGCCGAGGGCGATCGCCTTGCCGGCGGCTTCGATCCCTTCGTCTGAGATCGCGGCGGCAACTGGGGACAGGTCCATTGAAGTAGCGCTCCTTTTCTAGTGACTCGCGGAGGTCGCTCCGCCGAGATAGATAGCCGTGAGGGTCGAGAAGATAAACGCCTGCAGCGTGGCGATAAGGCCAACCTCCAGGATGAAGAAGAAGAATGCGAGGGGGAAGGTGAGGGCGCCGAGAGCGGCGATGCCAAGCAGCACGGCGAGCCCGCCGCCCATGAAGAGCAGCAGCAGGTGGCCGGCGAGGATGTTGGCGAAGAGTCGCACTGAGAGCGAGATCAGCCGGGCGAAGTGCGAGATCGCCTCGATCACGAAGATGAAGGCCTTGGCGATCGGGTTCATATCCTCCAGGCCCGGTGGCAGCCAGCTGGCTAGGTACTTGAAGAAGCCCTTGGCCCGGATGCCTTCGACGTGGTAGGAGATCCAGACGACCAGGGTGAGGACGAGCGGGATCGAGAGGTTGGCCGTCGCCGCGTAGATCGCGAACGATGGGATCGCGACGCCAAAGACGTCGACGGTGTGCTCGGTGTTGGTCGGCAACGGCAGGAAGCCGATCATGTTGGAGAACCAGATCCAGAAGAAGAGCGCGGCGAGGAAAGGAAACCAACGGGTCGCGGTCGCCGTGTCGAGGTTGCCGCCGGTGATGTTGTTCTTGGTCAGGTCGTAGGCGACCTCGATCGCTGTCTGCACCCGGTTGGGTTTCTGTGCCATGCGGCGCGAGATCCAAACCATCGTGAAGATCGTCAGCGAGCTTGCCAGGAGCAGGTAGAGCACCGCCTTGTTGATGCTGAGGTCGACACCACCGAGGTGGATCGAGACCCACGGTTCGAGCTTGAACTCGTTCTGCGGCTGGAACGCTTCGTTTTTGCCCGAGCTGCCGAAGATCAGCAGCATCAGGATCGCGATCGCGAGGTAGACGCCGAGGCCGATCAGCACCTTCGTCCGCGTCTTCATGCCTTGCCCGCCTCTGGTTCGTCGAAAAGGTGGGCGACTCCCTGGGCGGCCATCGAAACCGTGAAGAGGACCAGGACGAGGAGCGCGGCCGCAAGCCCGGCCTCTCGTTCGGCGAGCCCGGCACAGAGCACCGCGATCGCCATCAGCCCGACGCGGCCGAGGGTGGATACGGCAATCGTCGCCATCGCCCGCTGGCGGTTGCCGGCGGCTAGTTCAGCGTCGGCGCGGCGCACGGCAAGCATCTGAATTCCGCGCTGAAGAAGCCAGATACCGGCCCCGACGGCGAAACCGAGCATGGGCAAACCGCCGATCAGGAAGACGGCGAGGGCGGCGGCAAGGACCAGTAGGTCGACGTACTTGGGAGGAGACATAAAATTCGCCCGTCTTTGGCAGGCGGGCGGACGCGCGACTATAGCCGAACCGGCCGACGATCCGCTTTCTAGAGCCAGTTCGTGAGGCTTGTTACAACCTGTTACTAAGTCCTTGGCCCACTCGTTGAAGGGTTATCCGTGCTATCGCCAGGAAAACCTTTCAACGGAGTCTCAGCCTCCAGTTCGATCGCTTCGAATTCGCCCGTCTCGGGGTTGAGCTTGCCGCGGCGCAGCTTGAGGATCTCCAGCACATAGATCAGGTAAACGCTGGAGGCGAGGGCGAGCAGGCCGAAGGCGACGATCACCGCGGTCCAGAGCGCGTCGAAGTGGCCGTGGTCGTCGCTGTAGGGGACGAAGCGAAGTGCCAGGGCCAGCCCGGCGAGCGCCAGCGTCCAGCCGTAGAGATAGGCGAGCGTGCGCCGCTGGGAGAAGCCGATATTGGCCATGCGGTGATGGAAGTGCCAACTGTCGGCCTGGTAGATCGGCTGGCGGTACTTGAGCCGCTTGGCGACGACGAAGCCGGTGTCGAGGATTGGCACGGCGAGGATCACTAGCGGGAAGGCAAGGGCGACGACGGCGTTGGTCTTCAGAGCCCCCTGCACTGAGGCGGTGGCGAGCAAGTAGCCGAGCAGGTTGGAGCCGGTGTCTCCCATGAAACTCGAGGCGGGCGGGAAGCCGTGGCGGAGGAAGCCGAGGGCGCCGCCGGCGGTCAGCGCCGCCAGTACGCCGGCGGCGTTTCGCTCCAGCGAGAGGGCGATGATCGCCAGGGCGATCGCAGCGATCGTGCAGACCCCGGCGGCGAGACCGTCAACCCCATCGATGAAGTTGATCACGTTGACCACGGCGACGATCCCGAGCACGGTCAGCGGGTAGGCGAGCCAGCCCAGTTCGAAACCGCCTATGAACGGCAAGGTCAAGTTGTCGACGCGGACGCCGCCGAGAACCGGGATCAGCGCCGCGCCGACCTGGCCGAGCAGCTTGGGCAGAGCCGGCAGGCCGCGGACGTCGTCAATCACCCCAACCGCGGCGATCGCCGCGGCCCCGATCAGGATCGAGCGGCTCTCGCCGTCGCTTGGCAGCCAGATCCAGCCCGCCACCTCAATGCCGGCGAAGATCGCCAGGCCGGAGAGACGCGGCATCGGCCGGTCGTGCAGGCCGCGCTCCTTCGGCATGTCAATCGCGCCGATCCGGAAGGCGAGCCGCTCGGCATAGGGAACCAGCAGCCAGGCGATCGCGGCGGCTAGGAGGAAGGCGAGGACGGCTTCGGTGGTCGCTGCCATGTCGCGGGGCCCGTTGAGAGAGCGAGCCGGCTCAGGCTACTCGACGCCCTCGACAGCCCCGAGCACGCCCTCGACCAAGAGCTCGGGATCGCGCGAGTTGCGCACGCCAGGCGCCGCGTCCCGCTTGCGCAGGGGGAGCTCGGCGGGAGAGGTGAGTACCTGGAGGCGGCCGTCGGCGATCAGCGCCTCGTCGACCCCGCCCATACGACCGGCAAAGGTGGTGAAGACCGGCGTGCCGAGGGCGACGGCCTCGCGGTTCATCGTCCCCCCCGCGCTGACCACGAGGTCGGCGAAGGAGATCAGGCTCTGCGCGTCGATCGCGCGCTCGGGAACGATTAGGTTGGCTGCGTTCATCGCCCGCACCTCGGCCGCCTGATGGTCGGTGCGCGGTATGACCACTGCCTGCACCCGGTCGGCGCCTGCCAAGTGCCGGATGGTCTCGCCGTAGAGGTCGTTGTGGGCGTGGTACTCGGAGGTCTCCGGCGGCGGCCTGACGACGACCAGGACCTTCTCCAGGTCGAGGGCAAGCTCGCCAAGCACCGCCTGGTCGGGCTCGAAGCCGGCCAGGTAGTACTCCTCCTTGAGGCCCGCGTAGCGGAACAACTTGCGCTCCTTGGCACCGACCTTCCTCAGGCGGTCGAGCGGGATCGAGTCGGGGACAAGAACCCGGCGCGCGGCTCGGAAGGCGATCTGGCGCTGCCAGATCGCGAACTCGTAGTCCTGCATCTGCACTGAGGGGATGCGGAAGAGGGTCGAGACGAGGGCGAGGTCGACCGAACCGTGGGAGAGCGCGAGCTGAGGGCGGCGCCCCCAGACGATCTTCGCAAGACCCGCAGAGCGCCCGGCGAGCGCCTTGCCCTTGCCCAGCACTGAGGCGCCGCCGTGGCTGCCGACCGCGGTGTAGGGAATGCCAAGTCGATCGAGGATCCCCAGCGTCTGCCCGTACTCGCGGGTCGTGACCATGACCTCATGCCCGCGCCCCTCGAGCCGCTCGATGATCGGCCGCAGCACCAACGGGTGCGCAGCCGCGGTGCAGTCGACCCAGATCCTCAAACGGTCGTCGGCGACAGCTGGGGATACAGGGGGTAGCGGTCCATCAGGACACGGGTGCGCTCGGAAAGGGTGTCCTTGCAGGCATCGAAGTCAGCGGAGAGGGCGGTGGCGATCACCGAGGCGATCTCGGTCATATCCTCCTCGACCAGGCCGCGGGTGGTCAACGCCGGGGTGCCGATCCGCAGGCCAGAGGGGTTCAGCGGAGGCCGGGGATCAAAGGGGATCGCGTTGCGGTTGACGGTGATGCCAACCGCCTCGAGACGATCCTCTGCCGTTTGGCCGTCGAGGCCGGTCGGGGTGAGGTCGACGAGGACCAGGTGGACGTCGGTGCCGCCGGTTAGAACCGGCACCCCGTTCGCTTCGAGCCCGGCCGCGAAGGCCTGTGCGTTGGCGATGGTCTGGCGCTGGCGGGCGCGGAACTGCTCGCTGGCGGCAATCTGCAGAGCGACGGCCTTGGCCGCAATCGTGTGCATCAGCGGTCCGCCCTGCTGGCCAGGGAAGACGGCCTTGTCGATCGCCTTGGCGTGCTCCTCTTTGCAGAGGATCATGCCGCTGCGCGGGCCGCAGAGGGTCTTGTGGATCGTCGTCGTCACCACGTCGGCGTGTGGCACCGGATTCGGATGCTCACCGGCGGCGACGAGGCCAGCGAAATGGGCCATGTCGACCATCAGCTTGGCGCCGACGGAGTCGGCGATCGCGCGGAAGGCGGCGAAGTCGAGCTGACGCGGGTAGGCCGACCAGCCGGCGACGATCAGCTTCGGCTTGTGCTCCTCGGCAAGCGCGGCGACCTCGTCCATGTCGACCAGCAGATCGTCTTTGCGGACGTGGTACGGGACCGGCTGGTAGAGCGTGCCGGAGACGTTGATCTTCATCCCGTGACTGAGGTGGCCGCCGTGGTCGAGAGCGAGGCCGAGGAAGGTGTCCCCTGGTTCGAGCAGCGCCATGTAGACGGCGTTGTTGGCCTGCGCTCCGGCGTGGGGCTGGACGTTGGCGTGCTCGGCCCCGAACAGCTCCTTGGCGCGGTCGATTGCCAGCTGCTCGGCGACGTCGACCTCCTCGCAGCCGCCGTAGTAGCGACGGCCCGGGTAACCCTCGGCGTACTTGTTGGTCAGCACCGAGCCGACCGCGTCGAGCACCGCCTGCGGCACGAAGTTCTCCGAGGCGATCATCTCCAGCGTCCCCTGTTGGCGCCGCAGCTCGCCCTCCAACACGGCGGCGATCGCCGGGTCGACCTCGGCCAGGGGCGCTGTCTGAAAGTTCTCGGGCAGCTCACTCACGGTTTGGCGACGATAGCAATGGACAGGGATACCCTGGGGCAGCGTGAGGGTCCATTCGTCACGTTTTGCAGCGGCAATCTTCCTGCTCGCGCTCACCTCATCGCCGGCGAGTGCCGGGGCCGCCGATCCCTGCACCGGCCCGGGCTCGGCACACCTGCTCTGCCCAAACCTGCGCATCGGCCCGCCTTCCGATCTCTACGTCCAGAGCGGCGGCGGCCGGGTCCTGCTGCGGGCGACCAGCGACGTGCGCAGCCGCGGGCGCGGGCCGATGGAGCTGCGCGGCAAGCGCAACGGTCGGCGCTCGATGCGGGTCAACCAGCGGATCTACCGCGCTGGGGGCGGCCATATCGACCTGCGCACGCGAGTCTCGCTGCACTTCACCGACGTCGGCGCCTACTTCGGCGGGCGCTACTGGAAGGTCCACCAGCTCGCCCGCTTCGAGCTCTGGACGGTCGACCGCCACCACCGGCCCCTGCGCCGCGTCCGCACCGGCCCCAAGCTCAACTACTGCCTGCGAGACCTGGAGCGCACCCGCCCCGGTCGGCGCTCGCCCGGCTCACCCCACTACCCGGGTTGCAACCAAAACCCGTTTCAGGATCGGGTCACCCTCGGCACCTCGGTCGGCTGGTCGGACATCTACCCCGCCGACTACTCAAAACAGTGGATCCCGGTCAAGGGCCTGCGCGGCTGCTTCGCCTTCGTCATGCGCGTCGACCCCCACAACCTGCTGTATGAGTCAAACGAGCGCGACAACACCTCCCGCCGCCTCGTCCACCTCCCCTTCCAGGGAGACAGTGGCTGCTAGCCGCCGATCGGGGCGCGGGGGGTTGAGCCCCAGAAGATCACTGTGCCGAGCATGCCGATGATGTGGACGAGGACGATGTTGACCGCCATCGACTGAGCGGTCGCGGTGCCGACCCCAACCGGGCCGCCGGACGCGGTGTAGCCGTAGTAGCAGCCCACCGACACGATCGCCGTCGCCATCACCATCCCCTTGATCAGGCTGAAGAGCAGGTCACCGGGGTTCTGGAACATCCAGAAGATCAGCAGGAAGCCACCAGAAGAAACGTCGCCGACCTGCTGGACCACCGAGAGGTAACTGGCGGAGTACATGACCCCGATTCCCACCAGGTACATGAAGGGAAGAGCGATCCACGCTCCCAGCAGCCGGGTCGCGCAGAGGAAGGTGACCGGTGGGATCCCCATCACCTCGAGCGCATCGATCTCGTCAGAGATCCGCATCGCGCCGATCTCGGCGACGATCCCGGTGCCGACCTTGGCCGAGAGGATGTAACCGAAGGCGTAGGGCAACGCCTCGCGAAGATCGCACCAGGCCGCAAACAGTCCGGCATAGGCGGGGGCGCCCTGGGCTCGGAAGAAGTAGGCGCCCTGTAGGCCGCACTGGAGACCGAGGATGAAGACGAAGGCCCAGATCACCATCGCCGAGCCGAGGATCAGGATGCCCGCCTGGCGCAGACTCTCACCGTAGAAGCGCAGGACGCGGCCGCTGTAGACGAGGCCGGCGACGCGCGAGCCGAAGCGCGCGAGCTCACCAAAGGAGTCGAGCCAACCGCGGGGGAGGTCGAGCCAGCCGATCACCGGATCGTCTGCAATTCGGGGTTGGTGGCGAGCAGGATGGCCGTAAAGACGAACTGGAAGAAGAAGACCGCGACCAGGGCGATGACCACCGCCTGATTCACCGCGCGGCCCACGCCCGCGGCGCCACCAGAAGCGGTCATGCCCTTGAAGGAGCAAACGATCGCGATGATCGCGCCGAACATCATGCACATCAGCACCGAGCCCCAGAGGTCGGTCACCGAGGCGTTGGAGAAGAGCGTCGCGAAGAAGCCGCCGAGCGACTGCTTGTAGAGCAACTCGGCGGCAATGCCTGCGGAGAGGCCAAAGACGATGGCGAAAATGTCGAGCAAGCTGGTAACGACCATCAGGGCGATGAAGCGCGGCACGACCAGGTTCTTGATCGGGTCGACGCCGAGCACCTGCAGAGCATCGAGCTCCTCGCGGATCTTGCGGGCGCCGAGGTCAGCAGTGATCGCGGTGCCGGCGACACCGGCGACGACGACGGCGGTCACCAGCGGCCCGATCCAGCGGATCGCGGTCAGCACGAAGAAGCCGCCGAGCCGGTCTAGCGCCCCGAAAAGAGAGAGAGCACCCGCCGCCTGAAGGCCCGGCGCACCGAGGTTGAGGGCGAAGGTCGAGATTAGAAGCGGAAACCAGGAGAGCTTGAGCACGAAGAGGAACTGCCAGACCAGCTCCTCGCCGTATGGATAGGGGGGGCGGATGGCGGAGACGATCGTCTTCGCGGTGAGGATCATCATCTCCCCCACCTGCTCGAAGGCGGACTTGGCGGGCAACAAAGCCCGGCTCACCATTTCACCCACCCAACCTGAGACGACCCCGCGCGACTCATCGGAACCAGCGTATTCGCAGCTTCGACGCAGGTCGGTTAACGGGAGGTTAGGTCGCCGCCAGGAGCGCCGCGAGCTCGGCCCGGTCCAGGCCTCCTTCCCTGAGGACGCTCCACTTACCGTCCTCGTCGAAAACGGTTAGGTCGACGACCGTCGAGGGGGTACCAGCAAGCGTGCCGCCGTCGATTGCAAGGTCGACGGCGGCGAGGATCTCGTCTGGAACCTCGGCGAACCGGGTGGGCGCAGGCTCGCCGCTGAGATTCGCCGAGGTCTGGAGGATCGGACACATCGCTCCGGCCAACGGACCGCCGATCAGGCGCACGCCCAGCCGCTCGGGATCCTCACGACAGGCGAGCGGGTAGCGCCGCTGCGGATTGGAGACCACAAGCGTCACCGGCCCCGGAAGCAGGGCGCCTGCGGCTTTGCGTGTCCGCGGTCCAAGGCCCTCGACCAACTCCCGCATCGCCAGTGGCGAGAAGTAGAGGATGGCAGAAGGCTTACCGTCATCGCGGCCCTTGACCCGGTGGATGCGCTCGATCGCCGCCGGGTCCAGAGGGTCACAGGCGAGCCCGTAGAGACCGTCGGCGGGGAAGACGGCGACGCCCCCCGTCCCGATGCAGTGCTCCAACTTGTTGCGGGCCCGTTCGGCGCCGTCGTTCTCGATCGAGACAACCTCGGTCACAGCCGCCCCACCACTACCCGCTCGATCCCAGCCAGGTCTTTTCTCGCTTCGATAGCCGAGAAGCCCGCCTCGTGCATCAACTCGCCGACCGCCCCGGACTGTCCCTCTCCCACCTCCAAAGCCAAGCACCCAACCGGTGTCTTCGAGAGAAGGGAGAGGAGGCCACGAATCGCGTCGAGGCCATCGGGGCCGGCCAGCAAGGCCTCACGGGGCTCCCACTCTGTTACCTCGGGCTCAAGACCACCCCATTCGGCCTCGCTCACATAAGGCAAGTTGGCGAGGACGAGGTCAAACTCGCCCGGCTCCGGCGGCAGTGTTCCCTCAACGAACTCGACTCGCCTGGCTAGACCTAGCCGCTCGGCGTTGGCGCGCGCTACTTCGAGTGCCGCAGGCGAGGTGTCGGTGGCCGTCATCTCGCAGCCCGGCAGCTCGCCGGCGATCGCGAGGGCGATCGCACCTGAGCCTGTGCCGACGTCAAGTGCCGAGCGCGGCTGGATCTCGAGCGCCAGGTCAACCAGCAACTCGGTCTCTGGCCGGGGAATCAGAACCCGTGGGTCGACGGCCAACTCGATATGCCGAAACCCCCGGTGGCCGAGGATGTAGGCGACCGGCTCGCGTCGGAGCCGCCGCCGTACCGTCTCGCCGAAGCGCCGCGCCGACGGTGGCGGGATCTCAGCCTCCGGGTTGGCCGCCAAGTAGGCGCGATCGCATCCGGTGGCCTCACAGAGCAGTAGTTCCGCGTCGAGCCGCGGGTCTTCGATTCCGGCAGCACCCAGCCCGTCCGCCGCCGCACTAAGCGCTTCGCGAATCACCCTACGGCGGCGGTCTCCAGTCGCTGGCGCTTCTCCTCGGCCGCCAGCGCGTCGGTGAACTCCGTCAACTCCCCGCCGAGGACACCGTCGAGGTTGTGCGAGGTGTGCTTGATTCGGTGGTCGGTCACCCGCCCCTGGGGGAAGTTGTAGGTGCGGACCTTCTCGGAGCGCTCACCACTGCCAACCTGCGCCTTGCGCTCGGAGGCGATCTTCGCCTGCTGCTCGGCCAGCTCGCGCTCGTAGATGCGAGCGCGCAGCACCCGCATTGCCCGGTCCTTGTTCTGAAGCTGTGACTTCTCGTCCTGCATCGAGACGACGATCCCGCTCGGCTTGTGGGTGATCCGCACCGCCGAGTCGGTCGTGTTGACCGACTGGCCGCCTGGCCCAGAGGAACGGTAGACATCGATCTGCAGGTCATTCTGGTCGATCTCGACCTCTACCTCCTCGGCCTCGGGCAGCACGGCAACCGTCGCTGTCGACGTATGGATGCGACCCTGGGACTCAGTCTCCGGGACCCGCTGCACGCGGTGCGTACCGCCCTCGTACTTGAAGACCGAGTAGGCGCCCTCGCCCTTGATCGCGAAGGTCACCTCCTTGAAGCCCCCCTGCTCGGCGCTCGACTGGGAGAGTGACTCGGTCGCGTAGCCACGCTCCTCGGCATAACGGGTGAGCATCTTGTAGAGATCACCGGCAAAGAGTGCCGCCTCATCACCTCCAGTCCCGGCACGGATCTCAACCAGGACATTCTTGTCGTCGTTCGGGTCGCGCTCGACCATCGCCAGCCGGATCTCCTCTTCAAGCGCCTCAATCTCTCCCGGCGCCTCCTCGACGACCTTGAGCAACTCAGGATCGTCCCCGTCCTCCTCCAACAGCTCCCGAGCCCCCTCCAGATCATCCTTAAGCGTCCGATACCGAACCCCAAGCGCCTGGGCAGGCTGCAGCTCCCGATACTCCCGCCCCACCGCGGCATACCTCTCCCGATCCCCAATCACCGCAGGATCAGACATCTGCGCCTCAAGCTCGGCAAACCGAGCCTCAATCTGCTCCACCAAAGAATCGATCACGCTTCACAACATAGAGCTAATCGACCCCGCTTCTCGCGCGGGACGTCAGGGATCTTCAGTGAGATTCCGGCCTACAAGCTACGAGCAACGGCCGCTCGCGGCGGGTGGCACGGATTTGGGGGACCACCCCCGAGGAGGCGGCGCAGCCGCCCCCGCAGCGGGGTGGTGGGACCAAATCCGGGACAGGACCCGCCGCGCCACAACCGTCAAGCGACAATCTCGATGTGCTGCGCAGCGGCCGCCTCCTCGGGCGACTCCCGCGCCAGCACCGCCTCCAGCGAGGCGATCGCCACCGCGAGCTGCTCTTCGTCTGGCTCACGCGTGGTCAAGTTCTGCAGCATCAGCCCCGGCCACATGATCGCCCGCACCCAGCGCTTACGCCGGTTCTTGCCTGCCCACTTGATCACCTCGTAGGAGAGGCCAGCGATCAACGGGATACCGAGGATGCGCGAGGCGAGCAGCCAGTACCAGGCCGGCAGGCCAATCGGGGCAAAGACGAAGATCGCCAGCACCATCACGATCAGCAGAAAGCTGGTTCCGCAGCGTGGGTGCAGGCGCGAGTAGAGCTTGGCCCGGGCGGGGATCAGTTCGTCTTCGGCCTCGTAGCAAGAGATTGTCTTGTGCTCGGCCCCGTGGTACTCGAAGACGCGGCGCAGGTCGCGCAGCTGACTGATCACCGCTAGGTAACCGATGAAGATGCCGGTTCGGAGTAGCCCCTCGATCAGCCAGAAGAGAAAGGGAGAGCCGAGCTGGTCCTTGATCAGGCTGGTCAGTCCAACCGGGATGACGAAGAACAGTCCGACCGCCAGGACCATCGAGAATGCGATCGTCAGGCCCCAGACCCAGCCGCCAATTTCCTCCTTCTCCCCATCCTCGTCCTCCTCGAGCTGGGCGTTGGCGGAGATGCTCAGGGCGCGGAAGCCGATCTTTAGCGACTCACCGAGGGCGACGATGCCTCGTAGGACGGGCAGGCGCCAGAGACGGTGGCGCTGGGCCCAGGGCTTGATCGACTCGGAGCTGATCTCGATCTCGCCATCGGGTCGACGCACAGCCACGGCCCAGACAGTGACGCCGCGCATCATCACTCCCTCGAGCACGGCCTGGCCGCCGACCGGCGCGTCGCGCTTGGCGACAAGGGCGCCGTCGGGCATGCGCAGCGGGTCCGCCCCGTTCCGGGAAGTCGCTTCAGCTCGCGGTGAGCCCAGCTCTGGGCTCACGGGTTACCTGCTCGCCTTGGCGTGCTTGGCGGCGCGACGCTGGAACCGCTCGACCCGGCCACCCGTGTCGACAAGCTTTTGCTTGCCGGTGTAGAAGGGGTGGCACTCTGAGCAGAGCTCGACGTGGAGGTCCGACTCGGTCGAACGCGTGTAGAACTGGTTCCCGCAGGAGCAATGCACGTTGGCGAGCGTGTACTCGGGGTGGATTCCGGTTTTCATCGTCACCCAGTCTAGATCACGCGCGCATTTTGCCCGTTCAGGGGTTGGGGAATCGCCGCCGGACGCCGATAGACCAGGCAGTGGAAACCACGGAGACGATCGCCGCCCGCCCGTCGGGAGCTCACACGCTGCGCCGTGCTCTGACGATTCTGATGCTGGGAGGCACTGCGGTCGTCGCCCTCCACGACTGGGCCGGTCTGGGCAGCAGCCTTCACTCGGTGATCGGAGGAGCCCTCTACGACGTGGTCATCCTGGGTGCCGGGATCGCTTGCCTAATCAGGGCTTCTGACTACAAGCGCGAGCATGCGGCCTGGCTGCTGATCGGCTTGGCAATCCTCTCCTGGGGCGCCGCCGAGATCTACTGGACCGCCTTCATCGAAAACAACCCGTCGGCCCCCTATCCGTCCCCGGCAGACGTCGGCTACCTCGCCTTCTATCCGCTGGCCTATGCCGGCCTGGCCCTACTGGTCCGCGCCCGCGCCCACGAAATTAACTGGCGCCTGTGGATGGACGGCGTGATCGCGGCGCTAGGCACCGCCGCTCTGGGCACCGCGTTCGTCTTCGATTTCGTGGCGGAGAAGGCAACGGGGACGCCAATCGAAGTGGCCACAACCCTCGCCTACCCGCTCGGCGACATCGGGATGGTGGCGCTGGTCGTCGGTGTCGTCGCGCTGACCGGCTGGCGCCCCGGCCGCACCTGGTCGCTCCTCCTCGCCGGCCTCTCGGCACTGGTGATCGCCGACGTCGCCTACACGCTGCAGAGCACCGATGCGACACTGCCAAGTGGCAACTGGATCGACCCGATCTACCTGATCGCCGCGGTCTGCCTGGGCGCGGCAGTCTGGCAGCCGGCCGAAGCGGCGGAAATCACCTCGCCGAAGGGCAGCGGGCGGCGCGAGATCATCGTTCCGGCCGTCTTCGCCGCGGTGATGATCGGGCTCTTCGCGATGCAGTACTTCAGCGCCACCAGCAGTCTTTCCACGGTGCTGTGGGCAGCGACGATGACCGCCGTGATCGTCCGTCTGGCGATGAGCGACCGTGAGAATCGGCGCTTGCTAGAGGAAGTGCGAACCGACCCGCTCACCGGCCTCGGCAACCGCGGCCGCATGCAGGTTGACCTGAGCACGGTCCTCGAACATGCGGACCCCGAGCACCCGGCGATGCTCTACCTCTTCGACCTCAACGGCTTCAAGCGTTACAACGACACCCTCGGGCACCCCGCGGGCGACGAGCTACTCACCCGCCTCGGCCGCAACCTCCGCGACGCAGTCGGTGACGACGGCGTCGCCTACCGGATCGGCGGCGACGAGTTCTGCCTGCTTCTGAGCTGCCCCAGGGAGCGTTTCGACCCGGTGGCGCGCCGGGCCGCGCAGGCCTTGACGGCCAGTGAAAAGGGAGTCGAGGTGGCGGCGTCATGGGGCGCTGCTGAGATCCCCCACGAGGCCGACAGCCAGTCGGACGCGATGCAGCTGGCCGACGTGCGGATGTACGCCCAGAAGGAGTCGCGGCGCGTCGCTCACCCACCGGTATCACTGCCGGAGACGGCACCCGCGGGTGAGGCGGCCAAGCATTAGAGGCGCTCACGCGCAAAGCGCGTGGTGCTCAATTCGCCAGAAGGGCGGCCAGGCTCCCCACCCATCCACTCCTCAGCGTCGTTAACCTGAACCCCCGATGCCCCAGTCAGACGAGCGACGCGAGATCGAGCTCCCAGCGGGGACGATTCGCTATCGCGAGGCCGGCGAGGGCAAGCCGGTGGTTTTTGTTCATGGCTACCTGGTTGACGGCCGCCTCTGGGACGGTGTGGTCGACCGACTCTCTGATCGTTATCGCTGTATCGCGCCGGACTGGCCGATCGGGGCGCAGCAGATTGCGATGAACCCAGATGCCGACCTCTCCCCTCCGGGTATCGCGGCGATCATCAACAGCTTCCTGGCGGCGCTCGACCTTGAAGACGTGACGATCGTCGGCAACGACTCCGGCGGCGCGATGTCGCAGGTCTTGGTTACCCGCCACCCGCAACGGATTGGCAGGCTAGTGCTGACCAACTGCGACACCCACGAGAACTTCCCGCCAGGCATCTTCAAGGCGATGCCGCCGATTGCCAAGCTGCCGGGTGGCATGGACCTGCTGGCGGCGCCGTTTCGGATCGGCGCCCTCGCCCGCGCCGCCTTCAAGCCGTTTGCGAGGACCGAGATCCCGGCGGACCTGGTCGCCTCATGGATGGGCCCCGGCCTTCACGACCCGGGCGTCAAACGAGACGCCAAGAAGGTCACGGTCGGGATGAACAAGCGCTTCACGCTGGAGGCAGCCGAGAAGCTGAGCGAGACGGACCTTCCCATCCTGCTCACCTGGGCACCTGGCGATCGCTTCTTTCCGATCAAATATGCGGAACGACTCGTGAGCGAGACGCCGAACACACGCATCGTCGAGATCCCTGACGCGAAGACGTTCGTCCCCCTCGACCAGCCCGAGCGCCTCGCCGACGAGATCGCTCGTTTCGTAGCTCAGGGCTGAAAAAACACCCACTCTGCGCGTTCTTTTCGCAACGTGCACGTTTTTCGTCCGATCGAGGAGCGAAAGTCCCTCAACGCCCCCTACAGGACGGAGAGCCATGCGCAAGGAGATCTTCGACCAGGAACGGCCCAGGAGCACGATGGCGAGGCGCCTCGATGAGGCGTTTGCCGGTTGTGAGCACTGGACCCTCGCCCCGCCGTCTCAGCGGCGCAGCGAGACCGTTTTCAGCCCGCAGCTTTCAAGCTCCGTAAGGATCAGCGGCAGTGCCGCGGCGGTCCGCACCCAGGAGCCGCGCGCGCTGTAGTAGTCGGCGTCGTGAAGGAGGACGATGTCGCCGGCCCGGACGCCGGAGCTTGAGCGACGCGCGATCGACTCGGCCGTCGCTCGCCTCGCCCAGTCCTTACCCCAACGCGACCAGAGCACAGGTCGCCAACCACGGCGGCGCACCGCTCGCAGCGTTGCCGCGCTGAAGATCCCGTAGGGCGGCCGGTAGTCGGCGATCGCCTGGCCGGTCGCCTCCTCGATCGCAACGCGGGCGCGCTCGGCATCATCGAGGAACTCCCGCACGCTGAGTCGCAGCAGGTTGCGGTGGCGGTAACAGTGCAACTCGACCCGGTGGCCAGCGGCGACGATCTCGGCGGCCAGGGTGGGGCGACGGACGACCTGCTCACCAGCAAGGAAGAAGGTCGCCGTGGCACCGTGCTCGCGCAGTGTCTCCAGCACCGCCGGGGTGCCCTGGGGGTGAGGACCATCGTCGAAGGTGAGGGCAACGCCGTCCGCGCCGTAGGCGCGGGTTGGGATGTCGAGGGCCCCAGCCAAGCCCGGAACCACAGGTGCCAGCGCCGGCCCGGCATGAAGGACCGCGGCAGCTGAGGCGCCGGCTCCGAGTAGGGCTCGGATCAATTCCCGTTGCCGGCTGCGGCGCGGTGCAGTGCAGCGGCTGCTCGCGCCGACCGGGCCTGCTGCACGGCGGGCGCTGGCGTATCTGGGTCCCTGCCGAAATGGATCCGTCCCTCGAGCGGCCTCGCGGCCTTCGAGATCACGTGGTAAGGCGTGTCCCAATGCCCGGCAAGGCTGACGCTGACGAGCAGCGCGATCGCCACCGCGGCAAGGCTGACCGCGGCTGCTGCCCTGCCCGCCCGCAGCCGCCAGACCGGCTGAGGCCGGACCCGTGGGCGCACCGAGAGCACGCGCGAGGCAACCGAGGGGAGCGAGGCAAAGGAGGAGTCGGGCGGGCGCCGCTCGCGGCTTAGGTGACGGAGCATCGACTCCAACTCGTGCTCGGAACGGGCCACCTCGGCCAGGCCGAAGCGCTCGAAGGCCGCGTTGTTGGCACGTAGGTGGCCGGCCGAGAAGCCGTAGGAGACGACCGGGCAACCGCGGATGTGCGCCTCGAGCACAGTCAGGCCCGCGGTCGCATGAACCATCGTGTCGGCGGCGGCCATCCAGTCGCTCATCTGCTCGGTGAAGCCGAGGATCCGCACCCGCTCGTTGCCGACGAAGCGCTGATCCAGCTTCTCCCGGGCGACCTCGTTGCGGCCGGTGATGCAGACAACCATCGTGTCATCGCCGGTCAGCGCCGTGTCGATCGCCCCCTCCAGGTCACCGATTCCCCAACCGCCGCCGGAGACGAGGATGAGGCGGGCGTGGACCGGGACTCCAAGGGCCTTGCGCGCGTCGCCGCGGGTCCGCGGCATCAGGAAGTCGCGGGAAATAGGTGGCCGGGTCCACTCGACGCTACCCGGGCCAGCCAGCCTCTCCACTTCCTCGATCGACTCGGGATGGGTGACGAAGTGCATGTCGACGCCGGGGTGCACCCAGTAGCGCAGGCCGGCGAGATCGGTGATCGCCGACTGGACCGGGACCGCCAGGCGGCGGTTTTCGCGCAGCATTCCGAGCACGGCCGTCGTGCCGGGATAGGTAGAGACGATCGCGTCCGGTTCGTGTTTGGCGATCAGCCTCATCAAGCCGTGGGCGCCCAGCATGTAGTTGAGATGGTGGGCGAGCCAGCGGGTCGGCGCGAACCTGCTGATCAACCAGTACTGGATGTCGAACAGCCAGGGCATCCAGCGGAAGGTGATGCGCGAGCCGCTGCGCACGATCGCGGTGACGATCCGGCCCATCGCCTCGAGACCGTTGGCGATCTCGACCTCTGCCTCGGGGATCTCAGCCTCGATGTCGGCCTTGATGATCCGCGCGGGCAGATCGTGTCCCTCGCCAATGTCGGCCGTGAGGACGAGGACCCGCGGCGGGCGATCCTCGACAGAAACCGCACCTGACAGGAGGGCGCCGGCCGCGTGGTCGTTGCCGTTCAGCGACGGCTTCTTACCGGGCACCGGGTCGGGCGGCCGGGTGCTACCGCGCACCCACTCGACGTACTTGCGGACTCCCTCCTTGAAGCTGGTCTCGGCCTTCCAGCCGAGCTCCTCGAGCGCTCGCTCGTTGGAGATCGTCTTGCCGGGGAAATCGCCGGGGCGCGGCGGCGTGTGGACGATCTCGCAGTCATCGGTGTTTTCCTGCACCCGCTCGGCGATTTCGAGAATCGTCACCACCTCGTCGCCGGAGAGGTTGTAGGTACGACCCGAGGCCTCTGGGGCGAGAGCGGCGACGATCCCGTCAGCGAGGTCCTCAACGTAGATGAAGCTGCGGGTCGTGCTGCCGTCGCCGGCGATCGTCAGCGGCTTGCCTTCGAAGGCGAGGTCGGTGAACTTGGCGACGACACCAGCCGCGCGGGCGCGCGGTCCGTAGGGAATGCCGAAGCGCAGCACAGTGGACTCCAACTCGTAGAGCTCGGCGTAGCCGGCGCAGTAGGTCTCGCCAGCGAGCTTGGTCGCCGTGTAGAGGTGGCGTGGCGCCGGGATCGGGGTCTCCTCGTCGACCTCCTGCTCGACGCAGTCGCTGTAGGCCCAAGTGGTCGAGCCGTAGACGACACGTCCCACTTTTGCCCGGCAGGCGGCCTCGAGCACATTGAGGGTGCCACGCGTGTTGACCTCCTCTGCCAGGACCGGATCGGCCAGGACGTGGCCGACGTCGGCGACGGCAGCGAGGTGTATCACCGCGTCGCAATCGCGCATCGCCAGGTCGAGGTTGGCCGGGTCCGTGATGCTGCCGGTAAAGGTCTCAACCTCAAGTGGCGAGTGGTAAGGCGAAGCGCTGAGGTCAAAGATCCGCGGCGTGTCGCCACGCTCAATCAGGCGATCGACCACGTGAGAGCCGATGAAGCCCCCGCCGCCGGTTACCAGGACCCTCATGCTTCCTCCTTGCCGAGAGCGGCCTCGCGGCTCTCCGGTCGGTAGTAGAGCGGCACGCACCAGTGGTTCTCGGCCACCCAGTCGGTGTTGGGCAGATCATCGGAGCGGCCCATGATGCGGTGGCACGGCTCCTCGTAGACACGGCCGGTGGACTTCTCGATCGGGTCGAAGACGATGTACTTGTAGAGGCCGGAGGTCATCCCCTCGGGCAGCTCAAGCCGAGACGGGTGCAGGGCTTCGAGATGCTCGCGGGCGTACTCGTTCTTCCAGGCGACGATCTCCTCCATCCGCTCGGCCTGAACGAGGCCAAGTGCGGCGGTGAACTCGCTCATGCGGAAGTTGAGCCCCTCGACCTCGTGCTCGAACTTGCCGTAGTTGCGGAACTTGCGGGCGAACTCGATCAGGTCGGCGGTGCCCGATACGAGCACTCCGCCCTCGCCGGTGGAGACAGTCTTGGTCGCGTAGAGCGAGTAGACCCCAGCGTCGCCAAAGCCGCCCGGCTTACGTCCGCTCCAATCGGCGCCGTGAGCGTGGGCGCAATCCTCGAGCAGGAAGATCCCGTTCTCGCGACAGTAGGCGGCGATCCGCTCGGAATCGAAAGCGATGTGGCCACCGATGTGAACGAGGATTGCGGCCTTCGGCTTGTGTCGCTCGGCCTTGCGCTCGAAGTCCTCGAAGGACATGCAAAGGTCGCTGCGGTTGCAGTCGACGAACTCGACCTGGGCACCGGCGTTGACCGCGGCAAGGGGCGTCGCCATAAAGGTGTTCGAAGGACAGAGCACCGTCTCCCCCCGCACGCCGGCGAACTCCAGCGCGGCCAGGGCGCCGCCGGCCCAACTGGAGAGGCCGAGGCTGGACAGCCCGTTCCAGTCAGCCCAGCGTTGCTCGAAAGCCTCCAGCATCCGGCCCTCCGACCACTGCTCGGAATCGAGGATCTCGGTCCAGAGCTGGAAAAGACGGTCGCGGTCGCGGTGGTCGAAGCCGATCGCAAACTTGGTTGCGTCAGGGCGGGTTGTCTCGGGGGAACTTACGGGTAGCTCCTAGAAGGTGGTGTGGCTGGGAATTGCCCTCGCGGACGAGTCAAGATGCGAAAGGCGCCGCAAGGCTACCAGCGGAGGCAGACCGGATCAGGTGCGCTCTCGGGCGGTCTCAATTAGCGCGCCTACAGCCTTGGACCCCGCGAGGAGGCATGTGCCGGCGACCGCGACCGCCATGAACGCAACGAGAGCGACGCCGCCCAACGGCGTCGAGGACCACGACTCACCGAAAATCAAGGGAGCGAGCAGAACCGGCAACAACACCTGGACGGCGAACATCACCGGGGCCACATGCGTTGCAGGGCGGCGCTGCAGAGCGCTCATCTCGCTGAGTAGTGCCAACCCCTCGGAGATCGCGGCGGTGGCCAGCCAGGCCAGGGCGACCAAGACGGCGCCGGAAGCCAGTTCGTCGGTGAGCAACTTGCTCGCGATCGCGGTCCAGGCATAGCCGCAGCCGGCACTGATCACCGGCAGCAGCCCGATCGCGGCCGCCCGTCCACGCAGCGCATATGGCGCCGCAAGCGGAATCGCCACCAATACGAGGGCTAGGACGATCGCACCGGTCCCGGCATGGTCGGTGGTCCGCTCCGGCGCCGCCCACGCGACTCCGGCCACCCCGACCACGATTGCAGCCACCGCAGCCCACTCCCGCGCTCCGGGGGCCTCCCCCAGCCTCGTCGCCCCCAGCCAGAGCAGCAGAATCAATCCGCTGGCCAGACAGGGCTGCACCACCGTCAGCGGCGCCAGCAAGAGAGCCGCGATCTCCAGCGGCCAGCCGACCAACCCCAGCGCCGTCGCCCCCAGCCAGCGCCGGTTCCGCACCAGCCTGCCGATCAGCGAAGGCCGCAGCGAGTGATCGTGCGGAACCTGCCGCGCCTCCAGCGCCTGAAACGCGATCGAGGTGTTGTAGAGCAGCGAAGCCCCGACCGCCGCGACTATCCCCAGCGCCAGCACGACACGGACGCTACTGCCGCAAGGCGCTGGAACGCGTTACCGCGAGAGCAGGATCTCTTCACGCTCGCGGCGCGCGTCGCGAGCTTCGTAATGCTTGATTACCTTGGTCAGAGCGATGCTGGTCAGTACTGCGAAAAGCACCAGCGCGAGGGCAAGCGTTTCGCCACCGCTGCCCAGCATCAGCAGCCCAACTGCCACCGGGACAAAGAGGACGAAGGCCGCGACCCCAACCAATCCCATCGCCTTCAGTTCGCTCATGCAGTCCATCCTAGCTCACGATTACAGACAAAACGACTACAAGCAGAGCAAAGCTTAGGCCAACCAGCCCACCCACTGCCGTAGCGACGCTCCCTGCGATGGACCCGAGTTCAAGCATCTGCTCAACCGTAGAACCTTGCGACGCACGCGCGTTGCGCAAATCGTGCCGAAAGTGTGAAGCTGTGTCTACGTCTCTTGGTAAAGCGGCCCGTCGCCGCCCTCGGGCAGCGTCAGGCGCCCGCCCTTGGCGGTGATCGCACCGCACTGGACACAGTTGGAGGCGGTTACGTGGACGTCGACCGTAGTGGCGCCGTTCTCCAGCTGCTCCTCGGGGATCTCGTAGACCTGGGCCGGGCACATCGAGACCCAGGTCTGGGCGATCTCGCGCGGCACCTTGGCCTGGATGCGGACATGGTTTGGGGCGTCGTCGCGGGTCGCGTTGCCGGAGAGGAAGACGGAGTCGAGCTTGGCGAAGGTGAGCTCGTTGTCGGGCTTGACGTACATGTCGCCTGCCTTGCCCAGGTCCATCTCGACCTCGGAGTCGTGCTCCTGCTTCCAGTGGCCGCCGGGGAAGTTGCCTTTGGTGATCGTCATCGCCGAGGCGAAGGCGCCGCCGAGGAAGAACCCTTTCGAGAAAGGCTGGCGCATGTTGCGCGATTCGTAGAGGTCCTTCTCGATTAGGGATTTGTGGATCTTCTCGTCGTAGGCCTCGAAGTTGACCGAGTCCTGCTTCAGTGACTCGACGATCGTCTCCGCCGCGTACATCCCAGCGTGCATCGCGTAGTGGACGCCCTTCAGAGTCGGCACGTTGACCATGCTGGCGGCGTCGCCCGCGACCACCATGCCGGGTACAGCGAGGCGCTTGGGCATCGCGAAGTAGCCGCCGGAGGGGATCGTCTTCGCGCCCCAGGCGACACGTTTGCCGCCCTCGAGCAGATCCTTGATGAAGGGGTGGGTCTTGAGCAGCTGCAGGGCGTCGTGGACCGAGAAGGTCGCGTCGGTGTAGTCGAGGCCGGCGACGAGGCCGATGCAGAGCTTGTCCTCGCCCATAGGGTAGATGAAGCTGCCGCCGAACTCGTTGAAGCGCGGTGACTTGCGCAGCGGCCAGCCCATCGTGTGGATCACCCGGTCGAGCGGCTTGGCGACCTCCCAGACCTCCTTCACCCCGAGCTCCCAACGCATCGGGTCGGCGCCGTGCATGTCGAAGTAGTCATACGCCGCATAGGTGAGGTGGCCGACTGTCCCCTCGGCGAGGACCGTCGCCTTGGCGACGACGTCGGAGCCGGGCTCGAAGTTGCCAAGCTCCTCGCCCTCCTTGCCACGGCCGCGGTCACCGGAGCGGATGCCCTTGACCACCCGGTCCTCGACCAGCAGCTTGGTCGCAGCGGTCTCGGAGAGGATGTAGACGCCTGCCTCCTCCGCTTTCTCTGCCAGGAAGCGGCCCAGCTTGGAGACCGAGGTGACGTAGTTACCGTGGTTGCGGAAGTTCGGCGGCATCGGCTTCAGCGGCAGCGCCGCTTTCGAGGTCAAGAGATAAACCGCGTCCTTGGTCACCTCCTGAAAGACAGGCCACTCCTCCTTGGGCAGGTCGGGGAAGAGCTCTTCCATCGCCGAAGGCTTCATGTTCGCCCCGGAGAGCAGGTGGGCGCCGGCGACCTTGCCCTTCTCGATCACGGCGACCGGGACTTCGCCCAGCTTCTCGGTCAACTCCGGCTCGTGCTCGAGCAACTGCATGACCTTGTTGGCACAGGCGAGCCCGGCGGGCCCGCCGCCGACGATCGCGATGCCTACCTCTATGCGCTCGTCCTCGGCGTCGGTCGGCGGGCCGATCACGTCGGCCGGGTCGAACGGCGGCGGGAACTCACTCGGTGCTACTGGCGGCATCGCTTACTCCAATCGTCGTCAGGTGAACGGCGTCCGGGGGGCCGAAGCCCCCCGGGGTACTCAGCCCTTCTTCGCCTTGATCGCCTCTGTCAGCTTGGGGACGATCTTGTGCAGATCGCCTACCACACCGAGATCCGAGAACTCGAAGATCGGCGCGTTCTGGTCCTTGTTGATCGCGAGGATGTTCTCCGAGCTCTGCATCCCGACCTTGTGCTGGATCGCGCCGGAGATACCGGCGGCCAGGTAGAGCTTCGGTGCGACCGTCTTGCCGGTCTGGCCGATCTGGGCCGCGTAGGGGTACCAGCCAGCGTCAACCACGGCGCGGGTCGCGGCAACCGCCCCGCCCATCGCCTCGGCCAGTTCCTCGCACTGCTTGAAGCCCTCCGCGGCACCGAGGCCACGGCCACCTCCGACCAGGATCTCGGCGTCCTCGATGTTGACGTCAGCACCACGCTGTTCGCCGCGCTGGACCAGCTTGGCTTTGGTCGACCAAGGTGAGAGCTCGACCGCAACATCGACGACCTCAGCCGTGCCGCCGCTCTCGACCGCGTCGAAGGCGTTGAGGCGGCCGATGATGATCCCCGGCTCGGCTACGTAGCCGACGTCGGCGATCTGAGAGTCCTGCAGGATCGGGCGCTCGACGACGAGCTTGCCGTCGGAGACCTTGACCTCGGTGACCTCCATCGTCACGCCTGCACCCAGGCGTGCAGTCAAGCCGGCACCGATCTCGAAGCCGAGCAGGCCACCGCCGAAGAGGGCATAGCTGAAGCCCTCGTCCTGGATGACCTTGGCCATCGCGTCGACGATCGGCTGGGCAAGGCCCTCGGGTACGTCCTTGGCCCGGTAGACCTTCGCCGCGCCCCAGTTACCGAGCGAGGCGCAGGCGTCATCGGCGACGTCGCCGACCACCAGCGCGGCGGCCTCGCCGCCGATCTGGCTCGCCAGCTTGGCGGCCTCGGAGATCGCCCCCTGCGAGTTCTTGTTGAAGTTGCCCTCGTCGTCGTGGAGGGCGTAAACCAGGATGCCTGCCATCTAGATCAGCTTCCTCTCGTCGAGCCAGGCGACGATCTTTTCGACCGTCTCGTTGGTGTCCTCGTCCTCGATGATCTCGCCGGCCTCCTTGGCGGGTGGCGGGTTGAGCGCGAGGACCGATGTCTTCGAGCCGGCCTCGCCGACCATGCCGGCTTCGATGCCGACATCGCCAGTCGCCTTGGCGTCGAGGGGCTTCTTCTTTGCCCCCATGATCGCCTTCAGGCTGGGGTAGCGCGGCTCGTTGATCGCGTCACCGACGCTGATCACGGCGGGCAGCTCAACCTCGACCGTGTCGTAGCCGTACTCGGCCTGGCGCTCGCAGCGCAGCTTGCCGTCGGTGACGTCGATCTTGATCACCTGGGTCAGCGAGGGCATCTGCAGGTGGTCGGCGACGACAGCACCGATCGTGTAGCACTCGCCGTCATCGGACTGCTGGCCGAGCAGGACCAGGTCCGGGCTCTCGGCCTCGAGCACCTTGGCCAGCGAATACCCGGTGGCGCAGACGTCGGAACCGGCGAGCGCATCGTCGGAGAGATGCACGGAGCGGTCGGCTCCGAGCGCTACCGCCTTATGCAGGGCGCGGACGGCAGAGTCGGGGCCCATCGTCACAGCGATGACCTCCTCGACCGGGATTGCGCCGCCCTCCTTGATCTGCATGGCGGCCTCGATGGCATGTGTGTCGAAGGGGTTCAGGTTCTTCTCGCCACTGCGGTCCAGCCGCATCGTGCTTGAGTCGATGCGCTTCTGAACGGCGGCGTCCGGAACCTCCTTGACCAGAACGCAGATCTTCAAGTTTCAAGCCTCCTTGGCTAGCTTCAAAGCTGGTTGACTGACCAGTCAATCAGTCTATCTATACATCAGGCGATGTGACATCCAGAGTGCTGCTCGTCACGCTTCGTGGCGCTCAGAAGCACCGTCGCGAATGAACTCGACGATCTCGTCGGTTCCCGCGCCGGGTGTGAAGACGGCAGCGACGCCGAGCTTCTTCAGCTCGGGGATGTCCTCGGCAGGGATCGTCCCCCCGACCGTGACCATGACATCGTCGACGCCCTGCTCGGCGAGCAGCTCGACCACCCGCGGAACCAAAGTCATGTGGGCGCCGGAGAGGATCGAGAGCCCGACCGCGTCTGCATCCTCCTGGATCACCGTCTCAGCGATCTGCTCCGGCGTCTGATGCAGGCCGGTGTAGATCACCTCCATCCCCGCATCACGCAGGGCGCGAGCGATGATCTTTGCGCCGCGATCGTGCCCATCCAAGCCGGGCTTGGCGACGACGACGCGGATCTTGCGGGCGGTTGCAGTACTCATCGGCCGCGGAACCCTAGAACACCGGCGACTCTGTGTAGGTCCCGAAGACCTCCTGCATCGCCGCGATCATCTCGCCCTCGGTCGCACGGGCGCGGGCGGCGGCGATGATTGGGGGCATCAGGTTCTCCTCGGTGGCCGCGGCGCGCTTGAGCTCGGTGAGGGCGCTCTCCACCTCAGCGCCGTCGCGTTTGGCCCGGGTCGCCGCTAGGCGGTCGACCTGCTTGCGCTCCAGGGCCGGGTCGATGCGGAGGATCGGGGTCGGCTCTTCGCCCTCCTGGGCGAAGTCGTTGACGCCGACGACGATGCGCTTGCGCTCGTCGACCTCGCGCTGGTAGGTGAAGGCGGCGTCGGCGATCTCGCGCTGGGGGAAGTTGCGGCGGATCGCCTCGACCATCCCCCCCAGCTCGTCGATCCGGGCGAAGTAGCCGTAGGCGGCCTCCTCCATCTCATCGGTCAGCTTCTCTACGAACCAGGAGCCGCCGAGCGGGTCGGGCGTGTTGGGGGCGCCGGACTCGAAGGCGATGATCTGCTGGGTGCGCAGCGCTACCCGCACCGCCTCCTCCGTGGGCAGCGCCAGCGCCTCGTCGAAGGAGTTGGTGTGCAGCGACTGGGTGCCGCCGAGCACGGCCGCCAACGCCTCCAGCGAAGTGCGGACGACGTTGTTGAGCGGCTGCTGGGCGGTCAGCGAGACGCCGGCGGTCTGGGCGTGAAAGCGCAGCCGCATCGACTCCTCCTTCGTCGCGCCGTATTTCTCCTTCATCTCGCGTGCCCAGATCCGACGCGCGGCGCGGTACTTGGCGATCTCCTCGAAGAAGTCGATGTGGGCGTTGAAGAAGAAGGAGAGGCGGGGAGCGAAGTCGTCGACGTCGAGGCCGCGCTCTAGCGCCCGCTCGACGTAGGTGAAGCCGTCCTTGAGCGTGAACGCCAGCTCCTGCTGCGCGGTCGAACCGGCCTCGCGGATGTGGTAGCCGGAGATCGAGACCGGGTGCCAGCGGGGCATGTGCTCGGAGCACCACTCGATCATGTCGGTGACCAGCCGCATCGCCGGCTCGATCGGGAAGCACCACTCCTTCTGGGCGATGTACTCCTTGAGGATGTCGGTCTGGATCGTGCCGCCGAGCTTCTCCGGCGGCACGCCCTGCTGCTCGCCGACGAGAACGTAGAAGGCGAGCAGGATCGCCGCCGGCGCGTTGATCGTCATCGAGGTGGTGACACCGCCCAGCGGGATGCCGTCGAAGAGCTGTTCCATGTCGTCGAGGCTGTCGACGGCGACACCCTCGCGCCCGACCTCGCCAAGGCTGCGCACGTGGTCGGAGTCGTAGCCCATCAGGGTCGGCATGTCGAAGGCGGTCGAGAGCCCGGTCTGGCCGTGGTCGAGCAGGTAGTGGAAGCGCTCGTTGGTCTCCTCGACCGTGCCGAAACCGGCGAACTGGCGCATCGTCCAGAGCCGCCCCCGATACATCGACTCATACGGCCCGCGGGTGAACGGATACTCACCAGGGATGCCAATCGTCGCCTCGGGATCCTCCGGCCCGTAGAGCCGCTCAATTGGCTTTCCCGACATGGTCGAGAACTCTGTCTCGCGCTCTTTGTACTCGGGCTTCTCCCGTGGCTCGGTTGCCATCGAGAGCAGTCTAGATGCGACGTGCCCTAACGCCGGGCGGGAAAGCGGCGGGGCGGCTGCTTGCGGCGGGCGGCAATGCGGGAGGCGCCGAAGCCGCCGACTGTCGCCAACAGGGTCACCGCGATAGCGACGAGACGACGGCCAAGTCGCTCGAAGCGCAGCGTTTGCCAGCCCTCGTCGCGAGCGATCTCGAGCAGCGGCGGGTCCGGGTTGACGACTACGGGGTTGCCGACGACGCGCAGCATCGGCAGGTCGGAGATCGAGTCGGAGTAGGCGTAGGAGGTCGTCAAGTCGATGTCGTGCTCGGCGGCATATGCCCGCATCGCCTCGACCTTGCCCTCGCCGTAGACGAAGGGACCGTCGAAGCGGCCGGTCAGGGTGCCGTCCTCGCCGACTTCGTAACGGGTTCCAACCCCGCCGTCCATGCCAAGCACGTTCGCCAGTGGCTCGACCACGCCGCTGCCGGCGGCGCTGACGATGAAGGTCGGCCGGCCGGCGTCCTGGTGGGCGTAGACCTCGTCGAGCATCTGCGGGTAGACGCGGGGCAGGATCGCCGCCATCACCTCGGGGTTCATCCGTTCGAAACTGCGGGCCGGGACGCCGGCGATCAGCTCGCGGGCGACGCGCAACACCTCGGTCGTGCGCTCGTCGGTTGTGCCGCGCAACCGGTAACGCAGGTGCTCGAAGCCCCAACTCGCCAGCTGGCGCCGACCGATGAGCCCGTGCCGCATCGCGACACGGGCGAACTGCATCCCCGACGAGCCTGCCATCAGGGTCTTGTCTAGGTCAAAGAATGCGGCTGCGCGGCCCACGGCCTAGGAGCCGGCGACCTCGATCACGATCGCGTCGCCCTGCCCCCCGCCGGAGCAGATCGCGGCGACGCCGATGCCACCGCCGCGGCGGCCGAGCTCGTGGACGAGGGAGCCGACGATGCGGGCACCCGAGGCGCCGATCGGGTGGCCGAGGGCGATCGCGCCGCCGTTGACGTTGACCTTGTCTTTGTCGACGTCGAGCATCCGCACCGAGTTGATCGCGACCGAGGCGAAGGCCTCGTTGATCTCCCAGAGGTCGACGTCTGCGGGGGTCTTGCCGATCTTCTCCAGCGCCTGCTTGGCGGCGTTTGCCGGAGTTTTCGCCAGGTAGGGGAAGTCGTCGGCGACGGTGCCGTAGGAGAGGACGCGGGCAAGCACCGGACGCCCTTCCTTTTCGGCCCACTCTTCGGAGGCGACGATGATCGCCCCGGCGCCGTCGTTGACACCGGGGGCGTTGCCGGCGGTGTGAGTTGCGTCCTCGCCGCCGATCGCCCGCAGCCCAGCAAGGGTCTCAACCGTAGTGTCGGCGCGGATCGCCTCGTCAGCCTCGACCGTGTGCTCGCCCTTGCGCGACTTGACGGTGACGCCGACGATCTCGTCGGCAAGGCGACCCGCGTCGGTCGCCTCGGCGGCGAGCCGGTGGGAGCGCTCGGCGAAGCGGTCCATGTCGGCGCGGGTGATCTCAAGCTCGTTGGAGACCTCGCTCGCCTCGTTGATCATCTGCTTCTCGGTGAAGGGGTTGGTGAGGCCGTCGTGGACCATCGCGTCGATCGTTTCGACGTGGCCCATGCGGTAGCCGAAGCGGGCGCCGGGGAGCAGGTGCGGCGCCTGGCTCATCGACTCCATGCCGCCGGTCACCGCGACGTCGGTATCCCCCACCCGGATCGCCATATCGGCAAGGCCGACCGCGCGCATGCCCGAGGCGCAGACCTTGTTGATCGTCTCCGAGGGGACCTCCTTGGGGATGCCCCCCTTGATCTGTGCCTGGCGCGAGGGGATCTGGCCCTGGCCGGCCTGCAGGACCTGGCCGAAGACGACCTGCTGAACCTGGGCGGGGTCGACACCGGAGCGCTCCAGCGCTGCCGAGATCGCGTGTCCACCAAGGTCGGTGGCGTCGAGTGAGGAGAGGGTGCCGCCCATCTTGCCGAAGGGCGTGCGTGCGGTTCCGAGGATGACTGTGCTGGGCATGGCTGCCTTTCTCTGAGTGTTTATGCCGGGTCTCGGCTCGATCAGGGCCAGCTGGCCCACACCTTGGACGATAGCGAGGGACTGGGGCCAACCGCCGTGCGCAACGTCATAGACTCGCGCTCCGATGAAGGTCTCCGTCAGCCAACTCCAGATCGCCGCGGTCGACGCCGACCTGCTCGCCGTCGGGCTCTGCGAGGGCGAGGACCTGCCGGTCAAGCTTGCCTCGGCGCCGGGGGCAAACGATGCCAAGGGTGGCTTCAAGAAGCTGGCGATGCTGTACCCGGAGCGCCCAGGTCGCGTTCTTGTCGTCGGGCTCGGCAAGCGTGAGGAGCTAGACGCCGAGCGTGCCAGGATCGCGGCGGCGATGGCAGCAAAAGAGGCTGCCAAGCTGAGTGCGACGTCGATCGCATGGGTGCCGCCCGGGTCCGAGGACGACGGGGGTCTTGCCGAGGGCCTGGTCACCGGCACGATCCTCGGCGCCTATCGCTTCGATCGCTTCAAGAGCAAGGACCCGGACGAGCCGGCACCGCCATCGCTCGACTCGCTCCTCCTGCTGGCCTCGGAGGGTGTCACCAAAGCTGTCGAGGGGGCTCGCGTCTGCGCCGAGGCGCAGAACCGCGCTCGCGACCTCCAGAGCCTTCCTTCCAACGTCGCCACCCCGTCTTTCCTGGCTGAGCGGGCGACGGAAATCGCCGCCGGCCACGACGCGCTCACCGTCGAGGTGCTCGGCCGCGAGGAGATCGCCGCCAAGGGTATGGGTGGGCTGGTCGCGGTCAGTCAGGGCAGCGCCGAGGAACCGAAGCTAATCGTGCTGCGCTACAGCGGCGGCGGCTCCGGCGAAACCCTCGGCCTAGTCGGCAAGGGCGTCACCTTCGATACCGGCGGCATCTCTCTCAAGTCCGCCCCCGGGATGCAGGAGATGAAGATGGACATGTCGGGCGCCGCCGCAGTACTCGAGGCCGTCGGCGCGATCGCCGAGCTGGGGTTGGAGATTGAGCTGATTGCGGTCGTGCCCTCGACCGAGAACATGCCCTCGGGCACGGCGATCAAGCCGGGCGACATCATCACCCAGTACAGCGGCAAGACGGTCGAGATCAATAACACCGATGCCGAGGGACGCCTGATCCTTGCCGACGCCCTCGCCTACGCGGCCGAGCTCGGCGCCGAGCGGATCGTCGACATCGCGACGCTGACCGGGGCCGTGATGATCGCCCTCGGCTCGACCTACGCAGCGGTGATCTCAAACGACGACGAGCTCGCCGCCGGGGTCGAGCGGGCCGGCCGCGAGACCGGTGAGTTGGCCTGGCGCCTACCGCTGCACCCGGAGTACAAGGCGCTAATGAAGGGAACCGTCGCCGATCTCACCAACGCAGCACCTAAGCGCAAGGCCGGCACGATCTCCGCCGCCGCCTTCCTTGAGGAGTTCGTCGGCGAGACCCCTTGGGCCCACATCGACATCGCCGGCACGGCCTGGGACGTCGGCCGTCCCTACACGGGCAGCGACGGTAGCGGCTTCGGCGTACGCCTACTCACCGCCCTGGCACGCTCGCTGTCCTCGTAGCTCCCCGCCTTAGCCGCCAAGGATCATGCAGGTGGCGATCCCGTGCGCCAGCAGCTTGCCGCTATCGGCCGCAGTCAGGTTTGCCTCGGCGGTGGCCTGGCGACGGCCACCGTAGAGGACGTTTGCCTCGCAGATGACGCGGCCGGTATCGCGGGTAATCGGGCGCACGTACTTGGCCTCGAGCCCGAGTGAGGTGTAGCCGACACCGGCCGGCAGCGTGGTGTGCACGGAGCAGCCGAGGGCAGAATCGAGCAAGGTTGCGGCGTAGCCGCCGTGGACGACCCCGATCGGGTTGTAGTGCTCCTCGCCCGGTTCGCCCTCGAAGACGGCGCGGCCGTCGCCGAGCTCGATCGGGCGGATCCGCATCGTCACCGCAATCGGCGGCGGCGGCAACTCGCCAGCGACGATCGCCCGCATGTACTCCATGCCAGTCATAGTCGCCCCGGCCGCCGCGGTCGGCACCGGGTCCTGCCAGACCAGGGTGCGCTCACGAGTCGTCTCCGGACTCGACTCAGCGAAGGCGAGCGCCGCTTCGACCGCGCCCCCTTCTTCAGCCGCCACCGGTTCGGCGCTCACCGGCTCCTCCGGCCACGTGCCAAGGTCGGATCCCGCCGCGCTTGCGGGCTCGCTGGATAGAGCAGATCAGCCGTGATCTCGGCCTGGCTTATCGAAACCCGCGGCGGCCTCGGCCGGTGGTGATGTCTATGTCTCGGGATTAGCCTCATCGCACCCCTCCAATCTGCGGTGACTTCGCCTTTTGGGCTTGTCATGCACCCAAAACGACAAAGTCAGCCGGGTTGGTTGCTTGAAGCAACTTGCGTTGGCCTGACCCTAACGGACTGAGTTGCTTGACGCAACTCAGTGTGCCAAGATCACTTTGTGCTGCGCAACGACTATCCGGGGCAGGTCTGCTCGATTGCTCGCTCCCTAGAGGTGGTCGGGGAGCGCTGGTCGCTGCTGATCGTTCGCGACGTAATGAACGGGCGGCGACGCTTCGACGAGTTGCAGAAGGGGCTCGGGGTCGCCCGAAACGTTCTTTCCGCTCGTCTACAACGACTGGTCGAGGAGGACATCCTCGAGCCCCGGGCCTATCAGCACAACCCTGAGCGCCACGAGTACTTCCTCACCGAGAAGGGACTCGACCTCTGGCCCGCCCTGGTCTCCCTACTGGCCTGGGGCGACCGCCACTCCCCCAACCCCGCCGGGCCGCCGATGCTGATTGTCCACAAGGAGTGCGGCGGCGCCGTCAGTGATCGCGGCATCTGCGAGCGCTGCGGCACGCTTCTCCACGCGCGCGATGCCCGGGCGACGCCGGGGCCCGGCCTGGAGGGAGCGGTCGGCAGGGCCGAGACGGTCGCAGCGCGCTAGTTTTGGCTGCGCGGCCAATGGCACTAGCGACTTAGGAGGAGCGGAAAATGGCTACAGCGGCGGAGACTCAGGTTCGCGACAAGATCTTCATCGGCGGCGAGTGGGTCGAGCCCGAGGGCTCGGAGATGATCGAGGTGATCAACTCAACCACCGAGGAGGCGATGGGGACGATCCCGGCCTGCGTAGCCGCAGACGCCGATCGCGCCGTGGTCGCGGCACGGGATGCCTTTGAGTCCTGGTCGCAGACGTCCCGCGAGGAGCGCGCTGGATACCTGAGCGCGATCGCGGCCGGGCTCGGCGAGCGCTCCGAGGAGATCGCGGCGACGATCGCCCAAGAGTTGGGAATGCCGCTGACCCTGAGCAAGATCATCCAGGCCGGCCTGCCGATCGCCCAGTTCGCGGCGATGCCGAGCCTGATGGAGGAAGTCAGGTGGGAGGAGGAGATCGGCAACTCGCGAGTGCTGCGCGAGCCGGTCGGTGTTCTGGGCGCGATCACGCCCTGGAACTACCCGCTGAACCAGATCGCCGCCAAGGTCGCCCCCGCTCTCGCCGCTGGCTGCACCGTGGCGCTGAAGCCGAGCGAGGTGGTGCCGCTGAACGCCTTCATCCTCGCCGAGGTGATTGAGGCCGCCGGCCTCCCGGCCGGGGTCTTCAACCTCGTCACCGGCACCGGTCCCGTGGTCGGCGAGGCGATCGCCGGCCACCCCGGCGTCGACATGGTCTCCTTCACCGGCTCGACCCGGGCCGGGCGGCGCGTCTCTGAGCTGGCCTCGGCAACCGTGAAGCCAGTGGCGATGGAGCTCGGTGGCAAGTCACCGAACGTAATCCTCGATGACGCTGACCTGAGCCGGGCCGTACCCGACGGGGTCGGCAAGTGCTACCTCAACTCCGGCCAGACCTGCAGCGCCCTGACCCGGATGCTGGTGCCGCGGGAGAAGCTGGCCGAGGCTGAGCAGATCGCGGCCCAGGCGGCGGAGTCCTTCACGCCGGGAGACCCATTCGAGGACTCGACCCGGCTCGGCCCGCTCGTCTCTGAGGTGCAGCGCGAGCGCGTTCGTGGCTACATCGAGAAGGGCGAGGCCGAAGGGGCGAAGCTCGTCACCGGCGGCGCTGCGGCACCCGAGGGCCTCGAGCGCGGCTACTTCGTCCGCCCCACTGTTTTCTCGGACGTGACTCCCGAGATGACGATCGCCCAGGAGGAGATCTTCGGCCCAGTGCTGGCGATCCAGCCCTATGACGGCGAGGACGAGGCGGTGCAGATCGCCAACGACACGGTCTACGGACTCGCTGGTGGGGTCTGGTCAGGAGACCAGGAGCGGGCGATTGGGGTCGCCAAGCGGCTGCGGACCGGGCAGATCGAGATCAACGGCGGGGCGTTCAACCCGCTGGCTCCGTTTGGGGGGTACAAGCAGTCCGGGCATGGGCGCGAGAACGGACGGTATGCGATCGAGGAGTTGTTGCAGGTCAAGAGTTTGCAGCTCTGACGTTGTTGGGCCGGCGGGTCCTGTCGCCGCAGGGGACCCACCACCCCCTCCGGTCGCTAAAGCGTCCTCGGGGGTGGTCCCCCCTACGACGCCACCCCCCGGCAGAAGCGTCCTCGGCTGACGAGCTTGGAGCTTCGAGCGTCCCCCGGTAGACGTGAAGCCATACTCTCCCGCCGTGGATTTCGAGCTTTCTGATGAGCAGCGGCTTTTGCGCGACACGGTGCGGGAGTTTGCGCTGGGCGAGGTGAAGCCGGTTGCCGAGGAGTTGGACCGGACCAAGAGCTTTCCCTATGAGATCGTCGAGAAGCTAGGGGGGCTTGGGCTGATGGGGATCCCGTTTCCGCAGGAGTACGGCGGTGGCGGAGCGGACACGCTTTCTTACGTGCTTGCTGTTGAAGAGCTGGCTCGGATTGATTCTTCGGTTTGCATCACGATGGCTGCGCACACTTCGCTGGGGACGATGCCGATCTATCTGTGGGGATCCGATGAGCAGAAGGCTGAGTGGCTGCCGCGACTCTGTACGGGAGAACGGCTTGCCTCGTTTGGGTTGACCGAGCCGGAGGCTGGGTCGGATGCGGGAAATGTGCGAACGACCGCGAAGCTCGATGGCGGGGAATGGATCATCAACGGGGCCAAGCAGTTCATTACAAATTCAGGGACGGAGATCTCTGGGTGCGTCTCGATCACTGCCGTCACCGGTGAGGTGAACGGGCGTAAGGAGATCTCAAACCTGATCGTGCCCACTGGGACGCCTGGCTATGAGTTCGGTGAGCCCTACCGGAAGATGGGCTGGAACGCCTCCGATACACGGCCGCTTACGTTTGAGGACTGCCGGGTGCCGGAGGCAAACCTGCTCGGCCGCCGCGGCGACGGCTTCAAGAACTTCCTCCACATCCTCGACGGTGGCCGGATCGGCGTCGCCGCGATGGGCGTCGGACTCGCCCAGGGCGCGCTCGACGAGGCGATCGCCTACGCCAAGGAGCGCCAGGCCTTTGGCCAGGCGATCTCCAAGTTCCAGTCGATCCAGGCCAAGATCGCCGACCTCTCGGCCCAAATCGAGGCGGCGCGCCTGCTCACCTGGCGGGCGGCGCTGGAGAAGGATGCGGGCAAGTCGTTCACCCTCACCGCCGCCCAGGCGAAGCTGATCACCGGCCGCCTCGCCGTGCGAGCGACCGAGGAGGCCGTCCAGATCCACGGTGGCTATGGCTACATCGAGGAGTATCCGGTCTGCCGCTTCTACCGCGACGCCAAGATCCTCACCATCGGCGAGGGCACCGACGAGGTCCAACAAATGGTCATAGCCCGCCAACTGGGTTGCTAGATCGGACCACGGAGCCGTTCGGGGTCACTCCCCAGGCCGCTTCGCGGGAGTTCCTGGGGAGTGACCCCGAACGGCTCCTGGACGCGACACGCGCCTGAAGCTTCGAAGGGCCGGTGGGCTAGCCGAAAGTGAACGCATAGCCCATCACCCCCTTTTCGGGCTCTAGCGTAAGCACGCGCTTTTCGACCCTGGGTAGGTCGACGAGGTTGTAGAGACGTTGGGCGGTGATGTCGACTACGCCGCCGTGGACGTCGGAACCGGCGATGCTGTCGGGGATCGGGCGGCCGTCGAGGAGTACGCGCAGGTGGCGTGTATGGCCGGGCGAGCCCAGCACCAGGTAGACGCGGCGGGCACCGAAGTTGAGATCCAACGAGCCGCCCTTGGCGGTGGCGGACTCCAGGGCGATCTTCCAGCGGCCGCGGTAGGCGAATTCGTTCAGTGGTGGCGAAGAGGGGTCACCGAAATCGTGCGTCCCGGGCCCGAGCTTCGGGTTGACGAAACGTTCGGCGCGGGCGGCACCGAGGTAGGTCTCCGGCGTCGTCACGCGGGCCGAAGGGGCAATCCCGTGTGCGCCGGACTCTTTCTTCGCCACCGGGCGGCCCGCTTCGGCCAGCAACTCGCGGATGATCTGCTCCTTCTTGCCGTACTCACCCTCGCCGAAGTGCGCGTAACGCACCCGGCCCTGGGCATCGATGAAGTACTCGGCCGGCCAGTACTGATTGCCGTAGGCGCTCCAGGTCGCCAGATCGTTGTCCTGGACCACCGGGTAGTGGATCCCGTTGCGCTCGATCGCTTCCTCCACGTTGCCGGCGTCCTTCTCGAAGGGAAACTCCGGAGAGTGGACGCCGACGATCGTCAGGCCATCCTTGCGGTAGGTCCTATCCCAAGCAGTCAGGTAGGGCAGCGTGCGTAGGCAGTTGATGCAGCTGTAGGTCCAGAAGTCGACAAGAACGACGCGGCCACGCAGCGATCTCAGCGTCAGCGGCCGTCCCCCCGGGGTGTTGAACCAGTCCTGAGTGTCGACGAATTCCGGCGCCGTACCAAGCATGGGCAGGTCGGCTTCGCCGTTGGGACCAGGCGATGGTGCAGGGGCGCTTGCCGCTGCCGCGCCGACGCCATGTGCGGCTTCGCCGCGCACCCCTTCCAGCGCCGTTCGTGCCGAAGCGGTGTCCTCCAGCCCTTCGGTGGGATTGACAAGGAAGCCGGGAAGGTCGGTGGCGATCTTGTTCTGGAACCTGATGTCGTAGTTGCCTGCCATCGCCAGAGCGACGACGACCATCACGGCCCCCATCGCCACCTGCAGGCCGTTACCGCGGCGCGCCAGCGGCGCGACGATGCGACGGCCGCCCAGCATCAGGAAGTAGAGGACCACGGCGGAGCCGAGCCCGTAGCTGAGCGCCACCGCGAGTCGGCCGGCGGTGAATGACTGCGAAGCGGAGACGGTGATCACCCCAGCCAGGATCGGCCCAGCGCAGGGGGCGTAAACGAGGCCGAGGCTGGCGCCGACCGCGGTTCCCGACCAGAAGCCGTCGCCACCCCCGCTGGCGACACCGAAGCGGCCGGCGAAGCGGCTCATCGCCGCCTCGATCCGGGCCGCAAGCGGCGGGACCATCAGCGTGATCCCGAAGCCGAGCAGGACGGCGATCGCCAGCTTGCGCAACAGGTCGCCGGGCAGGCCCAGGGCCGAAATCACGTAGACCAAGGCGACGGTCGCGAAGGTGAAGGAGACGGCTAGGCCGACGACAATCCCCAGCGGCCGCCGCCTGCCGCCGGTCGCACCCGCCGAGAGCGCTATCGGCAACACCGGCAGCACGCAGGGCGACAAGGCGGTGCCCGCGCCCGCGACGAAGCCAAAGAGAATCAGCAGTGCCATCGCCTAAACCTTTCCACTTCCCGTATACGGGTCTGTGGCGGCGTTGGCTCAGGCGGGCTGGGAGGTGACGGAACCCTCGGATCGTGACACGACCTCTGCCGCCCGCCCGGCCCGCTCGCCGATGCCGTAGTGGGCGCAAATCGTCAGCTCGTGCTCGCGCAGGAGGGGGCGAGCCGGATCGACCACCGGGGCGCTGCTGATCGTGTCGGCCCCATGAGCCACCCAGACGCGGCCGCCGCCGCCCGCGCAGTCGCGCAACGGGATCGCCACGAGCGTGCCGCGTAAGCGACCCTGCCGAGCGATCAACCAAGTCGGATCGCCGCCGCCGGCGTCGACGAAGAAACCGTGAACCTGGCCGACCGCTGCGCCGCCAATGTCATCGACAGGGTGACCGACCAATTTCCTCACCTCGCTCAGTGAAGGCAGCGGGCTTGGCGACACCTCAGCCATCCTCCTGCCTCTCGAGCAGCTCAGAGGCAGCGCTGGCCGGATCGAGCTCCCGCTTCACCACCCGCTCCAACAGCAGCGCGGTCTCGGGGTCACTGGCAGCCGTCGCCTCCATCCGGCGCCGCATCCGCGAAGCGGCAATCCCCAGCACCTCGTTGCGCAGGTTGCGGGCGCGGCGCTGCTCCAGCGTGCCGGCCTCCTCGATGTGGGCGCGGTGTCCCTCAATCGCTTCGGCGAGCTCCGCCACCCCCTCCCCGCGCGCCGCCTCGGTACGCAGGATCGGCACCTGCCAGCCCTCAGGGTCGTGTGAGAGCGCCAGCACGCCGCGCACCTCGCGCACCATCGTGTCAGTCATCGGGTGATCAGCCTTGTTGACGACGATCACGTCGGGAATCTCCATCACGCCCGCCTTCAACGCCTGGATCGAGTCGCCCGAGCCGGGCATTAGGGCCAGCACGATCGTGTCGGCGTGGTCGACGATGTCGATCTCGGCCTGGCCGACGCCAACCGTCTCGATCAGGACGTCGTCCTTGCCGGCAGCGTCCATCGCCAGCGCCACCTGCAGGGCCGCCTCGGAGAGGCCGCCGAGAGCGCCACGCGAGGCCATTGAGCGAATGAAAACGCCGGGGTCGAGGAAGTGATCGGAGAGGCGGATCCGGTCGCCGAGCAGAGCACCGTGGGTGAAGGGGCTGGAAGGATCGATCGAGAGCACCGCGACCTGGCGCTCGGCCTTGCGCAACTCCGCCGTCAGCGCCCCGATCAGAGTGCTCTTGCCGACCCCGGGTGGTCCGGTAAAGCCGACGATCCGCGCCTTGCCGGTGCGGGGGTAGACCTCGCGGACCAGCTCCCAGCCGGCGGGGTCGTCGGACTCGATCAATGTGATCGCCCGGGCAAGGGCGCGCTTGTCCCCGGCCACGAGCCGTTCGGAGAGCGAGGCGGTCTTGGCGGTGTCGGCCATCGCTGCGCCAGTCTAGAGTCCCCGCCGCCGTGATCCGCCTCGCCAGATTCATCGCCCGCAATGGGATGCTCAACCACCGCTACGGGAAGCTCCTCTGGCGCTATCTCTGGCGCCGCTGGCTGACGCGTGCCGGGCGCCGCTGGCGTACCACCGGGATGCTCTTCCTCGGGCGCGGACTCGAACTAGAGGTGGGTCGCAAGGGCAGGGTTGAGTTTGGCCGCTTCGTCTGGATCGGCGATAAGACCAAGATCCGCTGTCATGAGGGCCAGGTCGAGATCGGCTCGAAGACCGTGATGGGCCAGGAGTGCACGATCTCCGCCTACCAGCGAGTCCGGATCGGTGAGCAGTGCGTGATCGCCGACCGGGCGATGTTCATCGACTTCGACCACGGTGTGGTCGAAGTCGAGCGGCCGATCCGCCTACAGGGCATCTACAAGCGCGACGTCGTGGTCGGCTCAAACGTCTGGATCGGCTACGGCGCCTGCATCCTGCGCGGCGTCAGCGTCGGCGACAACTCGATCGTCGGCACCAACTCGGTGGTGACCAAGGACGTCCCCGCCAACGCCGTCGTCGCCGGCATCCCGGCCCGGATCATCCGCATGCGCGAGGCGCCGCAGGAGTTGCACTGGAATGAGCCGGTCGAGCCAGACCCAGAGGCCTGGACGACGCTGCAGCGGCCGGCTTCTCCGGACTGAGGCGGCCGAGAGCCAACGGTCGGGCGGGCGTTTTCAGCCGAGCTCGGCGGGCAGAGTTCGAAGGCCCTGCTCGCGGGCGGCACGATGCAGGCGGATGTCCCAGCTTGCGAAGATCAAGTCTTCGTCGGACAGGTTGAGAGCTGCGGCCAGATGGAGGGCGTCCAACGCACGCAACCCGCTTGCAAGAGCGAGCCGCGCGGCGTGTTCAGCCAAGCCCTGGTCAAGCTCGACGACATCGCATCCGAACGTCCAGTCGCGCTTCACCCGCTCAACGTCCTCTGGCTCTCCCCCCCGGGCGACGGCACGCACCGTCTCGACGAAGCCAATCCGGCACATCGCCCACGTGTCCTCGCCACTCATCGCTTCGACGACGGCATCGCTGCCGTCCTCGTCGACATAGCGCTTGACCAGCGCGCTTGCATCTAGATAGAGGCTCAACGATCTTCTTCGCGTTCGGCGAGAATGACGGCCGAAGCCGACCTACCGGTTTTCCGTGGAGGCGGTGGGTTCTGGGGAATAGAACCTGACGCAGGAGTCACCCGGCCTTCGGCTATCAGCTTACGCATGTGCATCTCAGCCGGATCGGTTTCGGGCGGTAGTAGGTCGGCAACGTAACGGCCGCGCCGGGTGATCCTCACCCGCTCGCCTTCGCCGACCCGCCGCAACACGCTGCCCAGGTTCGCCTTCAACTCCCCGATTCCGATCTCTCGCATTTGGTCATGGTACGTACAGGCCGCAACTCGAATCTACCTGCAAGAACCTTACCAGAAATGAGGCTTGTTGTCTGTTAGCTGATAGGTTTCCGCTGCTCGCGAATCCGGCGGAGTGGCCTTCGGCGGTGACGGCGTCTGAGAAGAGGCTGTGGACCGATCCCTCGCCAGAGAGAACAATGCCGCCGGTGGACATCGCCGCCCGCTTTGGGCAGAACCTGAGACGCTGCCGCAAGCGCGCCGATCTCTCCCAGGAAGAGCTGAGCGTGCGCGCATCGCTGCACCGAACTGAGATCAGCCACCTGGAGCGCGGGCTGCGCGTCGCCCGGGTAGACACTCTGGTCAAGCTGCGAGGCTCGCTCGGGGTCTCAGCCGACGACCTCCTGGAGGGCATGGGCTGGGATCCGGGAGGCACCCGGATCGGCGAGTTCAATGACGGCGACGCTGACTCGAAGGAGCCCGACAGTCCCGATCTGACTCAGGCGGCGCCCAGTTTGGCGCCGACGAGATCGGCGTAGACCGATGCGGTCTGCTCGGCGACGTCGCCCCAGTCGAAGCGGCGCAGGTGCTCGTAGGCTTCGGCGACGAGGCTGCGTCCCAGCTCGTCGTCGGAGAGGACGCGAATTGCCACCTCGGCAAGCGCTTCGGGGTCGTGGGCGCGGAAGCGCAGACCGGCCTCCTCATGAGGAACTACCTCGCGCAACCCACCGGTGTCGGCAACGATGCAAGGACAGCCGGAGGCCATCGCCTCCAACGCGACCAGGCCGAAGGGCTCATAGATCGATGGCACCACGGTCAGGTCGGCGATCCGGTAGAGCGAGTGCAGCACGTCGTCGCCGATCCAGCCAAGGAAGGTGCCGTGCTCCATCAATCCCAACTCCTCGGCCTGCTTGTGCAACTCAGCCTCGTGGGTGCCGGAGCCGGCGATCAGGAAGCGGGTGCCCGGGACCTCCTCGATCAGCCGCGGCATCGCCTCCAGGGCCAGCTGGAAACCCTTCTCATAGACGAGCCGGCCGATCAGCAGCACCAGCTTCTCCTCCGGTGCCGCGAACTCCGAGCGCAGACGGGTCAACTCGGCGGGGTCCTGCGGCTGCAGGTCGTCAGGGTCGATGCCGTTGGGGATCACCGAAACCCGCTCCTCCTCGACCCCGAAGATGTCGGCAATCTGCTCGCGCATGTAGTGGGAACAGGCGATCACCCGCTCGGAACGGTTGGTGATCCAGCGCTCGACCCCGTGGATGTAAGTCTGGGGGTGCTTGTCGACCCAGCCCTGGTGGCGACCATGCTCAGTGGCGTGGATCGTCGTCACCAGCGGTGCATCGAAGCGCTTGGCGAGGTGGTCGCAGGCGTTGGCGACGAGCCAATCGTGGCCGTGGACGAGGTCGAAGCTGTAGCGGTCGCCCAGCTCAACCCCGGTGGCGAGCATGTCGGAGTTCATCCGCTCGACCCAGGCGACGAACTCACCTAGGTCAGTCGGGCGCTTGGGCTCACGGATGCGGTGGATGAAGACGCCGCCGCGGTGCTCCTCGGCCGGCGACTCCTCCCCTCCGCGGGTCAAGACGTGGACCTCGACCTCGCGCTCGACCAGGGCCTCGGAGAGCTTGCGGACGTGGCGGGCCAACCCGCCCTCGATCAGCGGCGGGTACTCCCAGGAGAGGATGAGGACACGGATCACGGCTGAAGAAGCGGCGAGAGGCTCAGGTCCGGGGCTAGTGCACGCAGGCGGGAGTCGGCGATGGCCGGGGAGTCTATGGCCTCCAGGGCCGTTTCGGAGTGGAAAATCGCCCGCTGGTAAGCGTAGTCGCCTGCTTGCCCCCGCTTGTCGAGAAAGGCCCAGTCGCTGGCCTGGGTCGCCAGCAGCTCCCGCGCGGCCCGCATCGCCGCATCGCCGCGCAGGCCGACGGAGAGCGCTCGCAGCAGGCGCAGCTCCAGCCGCCGGGCACCCCAAGCAAGGTCGGCGACGGCTGGCGAGTCCCAGGTGCTGAGGTCCTTGTCCTCGCCCCAGGTCGAGGCCGCAAGCGGACGCTCGAGCGGCTCGTGCTCGGCGAGCGCCTCGGGGACGGTGAGCAGGCGCACTCCGGCATCGGCGGCCTCGGCCAGTACCTCGCGTAGCCAGATCACACCCTCCGACCACCAGTGACCGAGCAGCTCCGTGTCGATCGCAAAAACAAGCAGGCCGCGGCGACCGTGAGAGGAGCGGTAATCGCGCAGGCGGGCGGCGGCGGCGGTCAGGAACTCCCCGGCCTGGCGTTTCGCGACAGCTTCCGCCGCTGCAGGGTCGTAGCCGCCCCCGCCGACCTTCCAGATCCGAACTCCGCGCAGCGATTTGCCGGCGAACTGGGCATGAGCCGGATCTGAGGGGTAGCCGTCGAGCGACCAGAGCCACTGGATCGCCTCCCAGTCGATCGGCAACGCCACCGGGCCGGCCTCAGTCGCAACCGGCGACAGCGCATCGAGCGGCGCTGCGTGCTTGCTCTGATCGACGCAGAACCAGCGCACCCCATCTTCGGCCAGCCGCCACTCCAGCCCGGGAACGTAGGCGCACTCGGGCAGCCAGAAGCCCCCATCCCAGCCGAAACGCCGCCGGTGCGAGCGGATACCGGCGTCTACCTGCAGCTGCAATCCCTCGCGAGTCGCCAGCAGAGGTAGCACGGCGTGCGTCGCGGCCGAGGTTGCCAGGGCGATCCGGCCTTCCTCCACCGCCGCTTGAAACGGCCGCAGCGCGTCTCCTCCGTGCCCGTCGAGCAGCTCCAGGGCGTGGCGGTAGCGCGCCAGCTCGGCCTCGCAGGCATCACGGCACTCGGCCGGCACCTGCACCGCATCGGCCTCCGCGGCGCCGATCCGCCAATCGACCAAGAACCGCCGCAGCCTCTCGGCCACCCCCGAGCCCTCCAGTTGGTCCGCCAGCACAGGTGTAATCGTCATCGTCAGCTTCGCAGCCACCTCCAGCACCGGTAGGTAGGACCGCACCACCGCGTCGAACAGCCACTCCTCACCGAACGGATACGTCCCGAACCCCTCCACATAAGGCATGTGGGAGTGCAGGACGATCGCCAGGTCGCCCACGGCCTCCGGATCATGCGCAGCCAAGGCGCCCCTCCCGCGGGTGGCGTGGGGTGAGGGGGGTCGAGGACGGACCGTGGCCCGCCCGCAGCGCCCCCCTCACCCCACGACAGGACCCGCGGGCCAACCGCATGGTCCTACGCATGGCACACGGCAAGAAAGTCAAGTGCCGTGTCGAGGTTCTCTTCCCTCAAGCTGAAGTCAGAGCTCGATATCGCCGGGGTGAAGCGATCGTAGAAGATCTTCGTCAACCCCAACCTCTTGTGTACGGAGTCCCAGCCAAACTTGATCGCGATCTCGTGGACCCGCAGCTTGCGGGCATGAAAGAGGCCAAGCAGCTCGACCCGTCCGAAGTGCGCCTCGCATAGCTGGCGGAACTCGGCGGCACGGTACTCGTGGACATGCCAAGGGTTGTCGGACTTCTCCGCACCCGGCGGGGCCAGGGTCAGCAGGTTGGGAGTCGAGATGTAGGCGACCCCGCCCGTAGCCAGCATCGCTCTGAAGTGCTCGAGGATTGCGCCGGCGTCCTGGACATGCTCGATCGTCTGCAGGAAGACGACCGAGTCACAGGGCTCGGCGAAGCTCTCGACCAAATCGCGCTCGAAACGCAGGTTGGGGCGCACGTAGCGCAGCCGCGCATGCTCGTGTGCCTCGGGGTTGGCATCGACCCCGACCACGCTCGTCGCCGAGCCGGCCAGCACGTCCGAGCCGTAACCCTCGCCGCAGGCCATGTCGACGACGCGCTTACCCCCGACGCGGGCCGCAATCCACTCATAGACGACCAGGTGGCGCCGGTACCAGTAGTTCTCCTCGGGCACGTCGGGCAGCGTGCGCTCGCCGGTCAGCGGCAGTGGCGGCACGCCCTCGGGCTGGTCGAGCTGAACGTATTCGCGACTCACGGGACGGGACGCTATTGGGGGCCTGCGCGCCGTGCATTGCGCCATCCGCTTAGAGTTCCCGCCCCGATGCCGGCCTCACCCACCGCAACCCCTGAGCACATCAAGGACGTCAACACCCGCTACCACGACGCAGCGGCCGATGAGTACGACGCCAAGTGGGGAATCGACTTCGGCGATACCGGCCAAGAGCAGGTACGCCAGAAGCTAGTCAAGGCACTCGGCGGACGCGACGGACAGAGCTTCGGCGCCGGTCTGGAGATCGGCTCGGGCACAGGCTACTTCTCGCTCAACCTGCTGCAGCTTGGCGCAATCGAGAGCCTCACCGCCACCGACATCTCCGCCGGAATGCTGAAACGGCTCGCCACCACCGCCGAGGGGCTTGGGCTGGAGGTCGAGGCCGCGCAGACCGAGGCGGAGGAGCTGCCCTTCGAGGACGAGAGCTTTGACCTCGTCTTCGGCCACGCCGTCCTGCACCACATCCCGGACCTCGAGAAGGCCTTCGCCGAATTCCGCCGAGTTCTGCGCCCCGGCGGCGCGATTGCCTTCGCCGGCGAGCCCTCTCGCTATGGCGACCGACTGGCGGCGTTGCCGAAGCGAGCCGGCCTGCTGGTTGCACCGGCCTGGCGGCGGATAATCCGTGCCCAGCCCCGCGCCGTCGCCGAGGCTGACCAATCCGAGGGCCACGCGCTGGAGGGGGAGGTCGACGTCCACGCCTTCGCACCGGCCGACCTGCGCCGCCTGCTGCGCGACGCCGGCTTCGAGGACCGCCACGTCGGCGGCGAGGAGCTCTTGGCCAACGCCTGGGGCTGGGGCTTGCGCACAGTCGAGGCAAGCGCCGAGCCCGAATCGGTCTCCTGGAAGTGGCGCAACTTCGCCTTCCGCAGCTACATCGCCCTGCAAAAGGTAGACAGCCACCTCCTAGAGCCCCACCTACCCGCCGAGCTCTTCTACAACCTCCTCGTCTCCGGCCGCAAGCAGACCTGAATGCTTCGTTGAAGGGACGTCCGGGCAATATCCCGGAAAAGGCTTCAACGAGTGGATTGAAGTCGGGACGCAACGGCGATCAGCGTCGCCATCATCTGCTTTGATTCGAAGCGGACCTGAGCAGCGGTGAATCGCAACGGGATGAGGCCAGCCGCGGCATGGGCTTGATCGCGCAGCCGGTCCTTTTTCTGCTGTGACGGGGTCCGGTGATAACGAAGGCCGTCTGTCTCAACCACCAGGCCGAGCTCTGGCCAGTAGAAATCGACTCGGTATCCGTTCAGCCAGACCTGCGTCTTCGGGAGTGGCAAGTCGGCCGTTGCAATCAAGCGTAGGAATCTGCGCTCCAACTCTGAATCGGTGAGCGCGAAGGTCTCAGAATCAAGCAGCTTGCGCAACCTGCCGATTCCCGGCCGTTGCGGAGACGTATCGAGGCGGGCTCGGAGGCGCTCGGGGTCCACCAGGTCAAGGCGATCCGCCTCACGAATCGCCCTCTCAAGCTTCGAATCAGGGAGGCCGCAGGCCATGTCAATGAGCGTGTTCGCCGGATCTGTCACCGGGATGCTCGCGACCTCTCGACGATCCTTCTCCCCGAGACCAAGCCGGCGATGAGCAGTGATCCCCGGGTAGCTGCGCACCACGCCATTGGGCATCACGACATGGATCTCCGGAGTCCAGGTGGCAATCCCCCACAACCACCCCGCGCTTCCGTGACTGACCAGCGCCGTAGGTCCACAACTGAGCACCGCGGCGATCAGCCGTCCGTACCGACTTGTTTCGGGACGCCCGACCGCGTAGATGCCTCTGCAAAGCCGATGGAGGCGACCACCGCCGAGGCGGTGATCGATGGCTTCGGCGCCAACTCCGAGTTCCAGCAACTGCCCTCGGGCGACTACCCCATGCTGGCGACGCGCCAACTCCCAAACATCTTGGGACCACGGTTGAAGCCTTGTCCGGGCCATAGACCCAATAAGGCTTCAACGAGCGATTCTCTCCCCCCTGATTAGGCTGAACCGCTGCGGACGCGGTAGAGCTTGGTACGGGTTTCGAAGCCCTTGAGGCGACGCTCGCCGGCGAAGGAGTAGTCGAAGGCGTTGGGGGCGGCGTTCTTCGCGTCCCGATCGACGAGGACGCTGCCGGGCTTGGCGATGCCGGTAATCCGGCTCGCCAGGTTGACCGGGCGACCGTAGTAGTCGCCGGTCTGGGCCAGGGCGGGACCGCGGGCGATGCCGGCTCGCAGGCTCGGGAACTCCTCGCCCTCCTGCTCAGTGGCCTCGACCAGGCGCAGCGCCGCGGCGGTCATTGCCTCGGCGTCAGGTGAGACCAGCATCGCGGCGTCGCCGATCGTCTTCACCAGCCGCACCGGCGACTCGGCGACCGCGGTTGCCATCTCCTCGAGGCGACCGGCGACGAGGCCAAGCTCTTCGGGCGCGATCTCCTCGCCGAGCTTGGTGAAACCGACCAGGTCGGCGAAGCAAACCGAGACCTCAGTAGTGGCACCCATCTCACCCGAGGCGAGGTCGGCGGCACCGATCACGTCGCGGCGGATCTGCTCGAGCAGGTGCGCCCGCTGCGCGTAGAGCAGGGTTGGCTCAAAGATCGGCATCATGTGCTCCGCCGCGGCCGCGAAGCGCAGAGCCAGGTCGCGCTCTGTGTCGCCCGGCTGCATCAGCGTTCGCCTGATCAACTCGCGGTTGGCGTCGGCAACCCGGGCGGTCCCCATTCCGATCGCCCGCGCCACCTGGATGATCCCGTCCTCGGGCAAGCCGGCATCGAGGAACGCTTTTACTCTGCGGGCGGCCCCCAGGTCAGCCTCCGTCAGGACCTTTTCGCCGGCATCCGGGTATGGAATGCCAAGGGCGGCGCTTGCCCGCTGCAGCAAACCGAGGTCGGCACCCGAGAGCTCAGCGACTTCGTCCCGGGTATAGCGGGGCCCGTCGCCGGCAATAGCCCGCTCCACCGGCAACAGCGTGAGACGTCCGGCGGCGACGGCTTCGCGCAGTTCCTCCAGCGACACATCTTCGGCGGCAAGGCGTTCGAGTAGGTCGAGGCGCGCCGCGCGAGCCTGCCCGCCGACGCCGTCGAGCAGGCCTTCCGCCTCGAAATCGATGCCGGCGTCGGTCGCCATGCGGCGCATTCTTACGTGTGTGGCGACTTATGCGGCTATACGCCGATTAAGGCGCCACAAGGCGGTCATGCAAGGGTGACGGCGCCGCCGCGGCGTGGGTCGCCGCCGCCGCTGAGGACAGCGGTGCCATGTTCGCGCGCTACGGCCTGGACGCCACCAAAAAAGAGGTTGATCGCGGGACGACGCAGGACGGAAATGCCGCGTGCCTCGATCCGGGTCAGCGCCTCCTCATCGATTCCAGGCTCGGCCTGGACCATGCCGGCCTCGAAGTGCAGCCGCGGCGCCCGCACCGCCTCCGCCGCCGCCATTCCCTGCTCAACCGCACGCACGATCGTCTGCAGGATCGCCGAGCGGATCCGGTTGGACCCGGCACTGCCGAGGCCGAGCTGGATCTCACCCTCACGCAGGACCACCGTCGGCGCCATCATCGAGGGCACGCGCCGGCCCGGCGCAATCGCGTGGAAGCCGAGTGGGTTGAGGTCCTCCTCGCCCAGCATGTTGTTGAGGATCACGCCGGTGCCGGGGACGAGTACGCCGGAGCCCGAGCCATTGGAACAGGTAACGCTGGCGCACATCCCGTCGCGGTCGAGCACGGAGATGTGCGTAGTCGAGCCGAGCAGGTCTCCCGCGGAGAGGTCGAGAGCGGCCGACTCAAGAAGGCTCGCCTCCAGCCCCTCGCCATAGAGCGCCTCAGCGAAAGCCTCCCCGCGGGCGTCGTTGGCGGCGCCCATTGCGGCGACCAGCTGCTCCGGACCGCTGCGCTCCCCCAGCCGCTCAAGCAGGCCGAGGCAGTAGGCGATCAGGATGCCCCCCGAGGACGGAGGCGGGTTGGTCAGGACTTCGGTGCCCCGGAACGACGTGCGGATCGGACGGCGCTCGATCGCCTCGTATCCGGCTAGGTCCGCCGGGCCGAGGGTGCCGCCGTGCTCGACCACGTACTCGCTCAGGGCCGTCGCCACCTCGCCGCGGCGGAACGGTTCCGCCCCCTCAGCGCCGAAGCGTTCGAGCGCCTCGGCGAGCTCCGGAAAATGGAAGAGCTCTCCCTCGCGCAGGGTCCTCCCGGCTGGCGCGTAGAGCTCCCGGGCGCCCTCGAGACGGGCGTGGATCGGCTCGAGGATGTCGAGGATGTAGGCCTGCTCGGCGTTTACGGGCGCGCCCTCGCGAGCGAGCCGCACCCCGGGCTTGACCAGCTCGGCCAGCGGCATGGAGCCGAAACGGCGCAGTGCCTCCTCCAACCCAGCGGCGGTGCCGGGCACGCCACAGGACGCCGGGCCGACGTAGAACGTCTGCACGGTGTCGGCGTCGAAGTGAACCGGCACCGGGACCAACTCGGCCCCGCGCTCGATCCCATCCCTACCGGGGGCGGCGACGAAGAAGTCGAGCAGGGTCGTCTCCCCGCCGCGGTGGACCATCATGAAGCCACCGGCGCCGAAGCCGGTCAGCGGGCTCTCCGCAGCAAAGGAGGCGAGAACCGCGGAGACCGCCGCATCGACCGCGTTGCCGCCCTCGCGCAGTACTTCCGCCCCCACCTCGGCGGTGGCTGGGTGGCCCGCGGCGACGACCCCGGTCATCGACCCGAAGTCGGACTATCCGGGCAGAAACTCTGGGACGTCGATACCGAGCTCACCAGGGCGCTCGGAGCGGCGCGAGCGGGGGGCGTCTTTGGTGCGCCGGATCATCGGCTCATCGGCTCGACGCGGCGGCGTGGCGCGGCCGTCGAAGCGGGTCGCGACCACGGTCACCCAGACCTGGTCGTTCAACTCCTCGTCGACGTTGGCGCCGAAGATGATGTTGGCATCGGGGTGGGCGGCCTCGCCGACCAGCTTCGCCGCCTCACTGACCTCGACCAGGGAGAGGTCGGCGCCGCCGGTGATCGAGAGCAGGATCGACCGCGCGCCCTCCATCGAGGTCTCGAGCAGGGGTGAGGAAATCGCTTTTTCGGCTGCCAGCACTGCCCGGTCGTTGCCGTGGCCCATGCCGATGCCGAGCAGTGCCCGGCCGGCTTCAGACATGATCGTGCGCACGTCGGCGAAATCGAGGTTGATCACTGCAGGCAGCGTGACCAGGTCGGAGATGCCCTGTACGCCCTGGCGCAGGACGTCGTCCGCCACCTGGAAGGCCTCGACCATCGAGGTCTGCTGGTCGAGCACCTCGAGCAGGCGGTCGTTGGGAACGACGATCAGGGTGTCGACCTCGGCCGCGAGTTCCTCGATCCCCTTGTTTGCCTGGTTGCCACGACGGCTGCCCTCGAAGCTGAATGGCTTGGTGACGATGCCGACCGTGAGCGCGCCTACCTCACGGGCGAGGCGGGCGATCACCGGGGCGGCGCCACTGCCGGTGCCACCGCCGGCACCGGCGGCGACGAAGACCATGTCGGAGCCCTTCAGCAGGCGCTTGATTTTGTCCTGCTCCTCGAAGGCAGAGCGGTGACCCACTTCGGGATCAGCGCCGGCGCCGAGGCCGCGCGTCTGCTCTTCGCCGATATGAACGGTTACGTCGGCGACGCAGAGCTGCAGGGACTGAAGATCGGTGTTGACCGCCATGAACTCGACCCCGGGAATCCGGGCCTCAACCATGCGATTGACCGCGTTAACACCGCCACCGCCAACCCCAACCACGCGAATCTTCGGCTGGTGCGGCTCACCGCTCCCAGGCGGCTCATACTCCGGCTCCTCCCGCCCATAGCGCGGAGCTTCAACAACCGGCTCAATCTCCCGCCGCTGTGGCTTTGGCTCCTCGGAAAAGACCCGCTTCAACCTCTCGGGAGGAGTCTCCTCAGATGACGCAACAGGCGGCTCCGGCTCAGCCGGCGGCTGCTCAGGAGCTTCGTCGGAGGTGGAGCGAAAGAGATCGGAGAGTGGCCCCTCACGCATACTGGCCCTCTTTTTACGCCGACTCATGTGCCAGAACCTCCTTCGCCAGCTCGCGGTAGTAGTTCGCGGCGCTACTGCCGGAATCGTACTTAAGCACGCTGGACCCCTTCACCGGGGCCTCGGCGAATTTGATCGCCTTGCGAATTCGGGACTTGAAGACGAGCTCGCCGAAGTTCTCCTCGAGGATTTCCACCGCCTCCTTGGCGTGGACGGTCCGCGTATCGAGCATCGTCGGCAGGATGCCCTCGATCTTGACGTCCGGGTTGAGGTTCTCCTGGATCATCTTCAGCGTGTTCTGCAGCTGGACCAGCCCGCGCATCGAGAGATACTCACACTGGACCGGGACGATCACCTTGTTCGCCGCGGTCAGCGCGTTGATCGTCAGCAGCCCGAGACTAGGCGGCGTGTCGATGCAGACATAGTCGTAGTCGCCGGAAACTTCCTTCAAGGCCTTCTCCAGCGAGCGCTCACGGCCGATCTTGGTGCTCATCGCAATCTCGGCCCCGGCCAAGTCGATCGAGGCAACCGCGATGTCGATCTCCCGTTTCTGGATGATCTCCGCGATCGGCATGTCATTGACCAGCACGTCATAAAGGCTTTTCTCGACCTTGTCTGGGTCGATCCCCTGGCTCATAGTCAGGTTCCCCTGCGGGTCCAGGTCAACGCAGAGCACCCGGTACCCCGACTCGGCAAACGCAACGGCCAAGTTCAAAGTAGTAGTCGTCTTAGCGACTCCACCCTTCTGATTCGCGAAGGCAATCACCTCAGCATGCTTCACAGGCGCCTCAGCCACCGGCTCCTCCACGACAACCTCACGCCTGGACGGCGCCAACAGGTCCCGAGGCATAAACCGCTCGGGCTCATCAGCCTCAGCTGCCTGAACGGCCGGCGCCGGAGCGTCCTCCATCCCCGCCTCTCCGGCGGGTGGCGTCGCAGGGGGGACCGCCCCCGAGGACGCTTTAGCGACCGCAGGGGGTGGTGGGTCCCCTGCGGCGACAGGACCCGCCGGCGAATCCGGCTCGCGCCGCTCAGGCACAGCCTCCTCCATCCGCTCCAGCTCCTCCACAATCGGATGCGGCTCGTCCTCGACGGGGGTTGACACGAACTTGCTCTTGCGGCTCAGGAATCCCATTGCGCGGGTATTCGCATGAGCACCCACTTTTCCTGCCGGCCCGAGAAATTGCTAGGAATCACCCGGTAACCGATCTTCTCGACAAGCGACTGGTCTTCGTTACCGGCAAGGGGGGCGTCGGCAAGACCACGGTCGCGGTCGCGCTGGGGCTGCGCGCCGCCGCCGAAGGCAAGCGGACGATCGTCTGCGAGGTCTCGGCACAGGAGAACGCCTCGCGGATCTTTGACCACACCGAAGTTGGCTTCCACGAGGTCGAGATGGCCGAGAACCTCTGGTCGATCTCGATCGACCCCGACGAGTCGATGCGCGAGTACGTCCTGCTCCAGCTCAAGGTGCGGGCGATGCGCGACATGCTCTTCCGTAGTCGCATCTTCAACTACCTCGCCGCCGCCACACCCGGCCTCAAGGAGCTGGTCACGATCGGCAAGATTTGGGAGCTGGCCCAACCAGACCGCAAGGTGAAGAGGGGGCGCGAGTATGACCTGGTGATCGTCGACGCACCCGCCACCGGGCACGGGATCGGCTTCCTGCAGACGCCGCGCACCTTCGCCGCGATCGCCCGCGTCGGCCCGATTCACTCACAGGCCCAACAGCTCGACCGCCTGATCACCAACCAGAAGAACACCGGGGTGGCGATCGTCGCCCTGCCCGAGGAGATGCCGGTCAATGAGTCGGCCTCGCTCGAGCACGACCTGCGCACCGAGGTCGGGGTCGCTGTCGACCGTGTCTATATGAACGGCCTCTACCCCGAGCGCTTCTCCAACGAGGAGGCCGAGCAACTCGCAAGCCTGGCCGAGGGCGAGAACGGGTCAGTGTGGGCCGCGGCGCGGGCCGCCCTCTCCGAGCACAACCGGGCCCGCTCCCAGCGCGCCCAGCTGGCCCGCCTGCGCCGCAGGGTCGAGGCCCCGGTGAAGACGCTTCCCTTCCTCTTTGAGCCCGAGCTCGGACCCGAGGCGGCACTAGAGCTGGCAAAGAGGCTGGGCTGATGGCCAACGTCGGCGAGATCCTCGACGGCAAGGGCATCTGCATCTGCGCCGGCTCGGGCGGCGTTGGCAAGACGACCACCTCGGCGGCGATCGCGGTTGGGATGGCGGCCCGCGGCCTGAAGGTCTGCGTGCTGACAATCGACCCGGCGAAGCGCCTCGCCGACTCGCTCGGCCTCAAGGAGCTCGGCAACGAGGCGAGGCAGGTCGACCCGGCGCTATTTGCCGCCCAGGGCGTCGAGATCGAGGGCGAGCTGTGGGCGATGATGCTCGATGCCAAGGCGACCTTCGACGAGCTCGTCGCCCGCCAGGCACCCGACGAGGAGTCGCGCGACCGCGTCCTCGGCAACCGCATCTACCAGCAGATATCCAACGCCCTGGCCGGCTCGCAGGAGTACATGGCGATGGAGAAGCTGTTCGAGCTGCACACCGAGGGCCGCTTCGATCTGCTCGTGCTCGACACCCCGCCAACCCGCAACGCGCTCGACTTCCTCGACGCGCCCCGGCGTCTGATGCAGTTCATCGAAGGCCGCTCGCTGCGTGTCTTCATGCGCCCGACTGGACTTGCCGCCAAGGTCGCGGGCCGCGGCGCTTCGGTCGCGCTAAGCGTCTTTAAGCGAATCGTCGGCTTCGACCTATTGGCGGACCTAGCCGAGTTCTTCAACGCCTTCAGCGGCATGGTCGATGGCTTCCAGGCGCGGGCCAAACGGGTCAATAGCCTGCTCGCTGATCGCCGTACCTGTTTTCTCGTCGTCTGCGGTCCCCAGGGCGAGCCAGTCGACGAGGCCGTCTACTTCCACCGCAAACTGGTCGAGGCAAAGCTGCCCTTCGGCGGCGTCATCGTCAACAAGGTCCACTACCCGGCCGAGCACCTTCGCAGCGACAACGGCGATCTCAGCAAGACCCTCATAGAGAAACTAGACGATGAGGACCTGGCTGAACGGGTGGCCGAGAACTTCGCCGACTACCAGGCGCTGGCCGAGCGCGACGCCGCCAACATCGAGCGACTGGCGAGGGAGTTGCGCACCAGCGGCGTAATCCGAGTCCCCTATCTAGACGAGGACGTCCACGACCTTGCAGGCCTGGCCGAGATCAACCGCTACCTGTTCGCTTCGAACGAGGAGCGAATCCAGAGAGCCGCCGGCCACGCCGGCTGACCAAGCAGATCAAGGACGCAGGGAGCGTGGCGTGCTCTGCACGCGAGCGACCGAGGACGCCGAATGCGCCGGTCAGCTGGCGTGGCCGTAGTGGTCGTATTTGAGCTCGCTGACCTGCCAGTCAGCGTCCTCGGGGACCGGGAAGAGGTGGCGCACGCGAGGGGTGTCGATCCGCTCACGGTGCTGTACGTCTCCCTCGATCGCCGGGAAGTCAAGTGTGCTCTCCGGTGCCTCGACTTCGTCGAGCCAGGGGGTCGCGGTGATGCGAATCTCGCCCTCGGCCGGGATCGGCTCGAGGATGCGGGTCGCTTGGTCGTCGCGCTCGCCTCGTGGCTCGCGATGCAGCTCGTAGTCTGGCGTCACTGTCTCCTCCACCTCTCCCGTGTCAGGTATCTCCCACTCTGAAGTCGTGCCCACGATCGTTCCGTCGCCGTCCTGAAGGCCGGTCGCAATCAAGTTCTCCTCGGCGGCGGTGCCGAGATCGGAGCCGAGCTCGCCGAGAGCGGCTTCACGCAGGATGCGGCGGACCCCCTCCTCCAGCCAGCTCGCCAAGGCGAGGCCGGGCAGCGACTGGGTGCCGTTCATCAGCGAGCGCTCTAGCTCCATTGCCTGCTCGATCCGCTCGCGCGCCTCGAATCGGTCGAACTCATCGCAGGCGATCAACGCCGAAGCCCGCATCGGCAGCGAAGCCCCAACCGGACCTTGGCCATCGAGTACCGCGCGCAGCGCCAAGAGGTGGTCGCTGAGACCTTCCAGCGCGGAACCCCGGCCGCAGCCCATCTCGAAGCGGCCGACAGCCCAGGCAAGGGCGGCATCGGGATCGGGGCAGGCCTCCAGCGCATCTGCGAGTGAGGCCAACTCGACCGCCTCGGACTCGTTCAGCTCGTAGGCGCCCGGACGCGTCGCCGGGGCGCCGGTAGCCAGGCGGGCCCAGCGACCCTCACCGGTGGGGGCGAAGGCATAGGGGCCGAGCCCGACACTGCCCGCCTTGAAGAGGTGCATGACGCTGATCAACTCGTGCAGCTGGCACATCGCCGCCTCGGCGCTCTCGGAGCCCTCATCCTGCTCGGCTAGGGCCAGGAACTGCGGCTCCCAGGCGGCGCGGCTCATGCCCTCGCTGCGCATCGCCTCGATCGGCGCCTCAATCGCGTCGGCGCGAACTATCTGCATCCCACGCGGAAGTTGCAGCCGCGGCAGCGGCATCCGCAGCCCGACCAGGGGCGCCATCAAGACATCGGCCTCCTCAGCCCCTCGGGTCTCAGCCTCCAGTACCGCAAGGGCACTCTGCAGCCGTTCGTTGTCGAGGGCAAGTTCGGTACAGCCGTCCCAAAGCGAGGCAAGGAAGACAGTCAGCATCTGTGCCGCCCGCTCCCCCGGGTCGCTCGCGACCTGCTCGCCGCGGGCTTCCAGATAGGCGGCGGCGATCCCGACAGCCGCAACCGCGTCGCGTGCGGGGCCAAACGCATCCAAGCCGCGAAGCTCGCTCTCGCGCTCGCGCACGTAGCGGGAGGTCAGCGGTCGGTAGCTATAGAAGGCAGAGTCATCGCCGCTATCGGCGTCAACGTCGAAGGGAATCTGGTCGCCACCGGCAACGAGCCCGCTGAGCCGAACGGCCGCCTCGGCCGCAAGCATGGACAACGTGTCGTTGAGCAGGCGATCGCGCACGCCCCTCGCTTCCCGCCCCCCACGAGCGCTCCTGCGCCTGCACGCCGCCTTGCAGGCTGTTGACTCATCGAGTCTGCGATCGCCCCCCGTACAGGACGGGTAATCGCGGACTCGCGGACTACGCCGCAGCCGGGGCGCGCTCGGCGTCCGCCGCAGGCGCGTCTTCGAAGAGCCAGCGCTTGCCGTAGCGGCGCATGTCTTCGACCAACGGGACGAGGGCCTCGCCCTTCTCTGTCAGGGCGTACTCGACCCGGGGCGGAACCTCGGGAAAGGTATGGCGCTCGACGATGCCCTCCTCTTCCAGCGCCCGCAGACGCAGCGAGAGGGTGCGCGGGCTGATCCCCTCCAGCGAGCGCTCCAGCTCGCAAAAACGACTCGACCCCTCAGCCAAGTCGCGAATGACGAGGAGGGTCCACTTGCCGCAGACCACTTCGGCCGTGCGGCAGACGGGACATCGGGAGTTGGAAGCTGCACTCATCGGAAAAAGCGAGGAGGTTGTGTCGATTGCCTCGCTCTAGCGAGTGTACCGATCTCGCTTCACTTACTGAAGTTTTAGACGGCGACTAGCGTTCGTAGGTCCCGACCACGACCGGCCGGGGGTTGAGCACGACAATCTTGTAGCGGGTGGAGTCGGGACCGAAGACGAAGGTCTCAGGCATGCCCGGTTCGACTTCGAGCAGCTGACAGGTCTGGGCTCCGGAGAGGCACTTACCTTCGCCGAAGATCGCGGTGACCGCGTTGGAGATCAGCAACAGTGGCTGCTTGGTCTTCGGACTGAGCCCCATGTAGGCGACGGCCTGCACTTTTTCGCTGGGCAGCGCCGCGGGCGGGATCACCCGGTGGTGGACGGTCGGTTCGCTCTTCTCCTTCTTGCCGTCCCCCTTGGTTTCCGTGCGGGTGATCTTGACGTCGATCGCGATCGTGTATTCCTTCAGCGAGGGCGGTGACCCGGCACCGCCCGGCGATTCCGTGGTCGTTTCGGTCGTCGTCGTGCCGTTGGAGGTCTTCGTCGTGGTAGTCGAAGTCGACGTCGACGTCGTGCTGGTTGAGGACAGTTCGCCTCCACCGCCCAGTTCCGACCCCGCCAGTTGAGGCCCGGTGAAGCGCGGCTGGAAGGGGTCCGTCGGGCTGCGGTGGGCCAAGCGCTTGTGGTAATCGCGAAGCCCCGGCTTTGCCTCCACGGCAACTAGTCTCGATGAGTCGGAACCGGCGCCTCCGGTAGCCGGGGTCGCGACCGCCACCACACCGCGCATGGAGCTGTCCGACTTGCCGCCGAGCAGGAAGGGCACGGCGACTATGGCGACCACGACGAGTGCCACCAGGGGTAGCAGGCGACGATCGCGCAGGTCCCAGTAGAGGTCGGTCAGGAAGGGTGGCACCTTCAGCTCCGACAACTTCAGCTCAGGTCCTTTCAGGCGCTTCATGGCGTGCCTCCCGTTGTGGTCGAAGCCGGCGTCGCGGTTGCTGGCGCCGGCGCTTCGGGCGTCGCCCCGGCGGTCACGCCTTCTTCGCTCGGCGGGGTCAGGTAGGTGGTGATCGTGAAGTTGGCTTCCAGCATCGGGAAACCGCCTTCCGAGGACGCTTCCAATGAGAAGCCGTCGATCGTGATCAAACGCCCGTATACGTTCACCTTGGCGTTCTGCGTCTTGACCAGCTTGTCGAGGCCCTTGATGAAGTCGGCGATGTGGAAGAAATCGCCCTTGAAGGTTAGTTCGTAGGGCATCACGGCCAGGCCGGCCGGTCCGATCGTGGCACCCAGGGGCAACGTCGAAGCGGCCACCTCAGTCGGCGGGATCGGGGTGGCACCCGCTTCCACCGGTTCGGCCGGGGGAGGTGCTTCTCCGCCGCCCGAAGAACTCAGTTTGATGGTCTCGAATCGCACCTTCGCGCTGTCGGCGATCCGGTTCACCTGCACCAGCAGCGAGGGAGTGTCGTCGTCGCCGGGGACGGCCTTGCCGAGGACGACGAGCTCCTGGTAATCAACCGGGAACTCGCGGCGGGCCTGCAGGGCGATCGCCACTTCGCCGCGATGGCGCGCGAGCGATTCGCGAGCCTGGCTCACCTGTGCGGAGAGTTCGCTCGCTTCCTGGCGCTTCGGGCTGAGCACGAGCATCCAGAACGCCCCCGCCAGGACGGCGACGGCAATCATCGCGACGATCAGCCTGTTGTTCGCCGAGCCCATCAGCTGCCTCCCGATTTTTCGCTTTCGCCGGTTTCCTGAGAAGCGGCTTCTTCGGATTTTTCGGCCGGTGTGACCGGCGCCGCTTCTTCGCTGCCGCTCAGCGGCACCGGCGCGGCATCGAAGGCGACGACGAGTTTGAATTCGGCGATGAAGCTGCGGGTGCGGCAGTCGCCGGAGCTGCCGCCCGATCCCGATTCGCCGGTGCTGCCGGCGCCTTCTTCTTCGCCCGCGAGTTCGGAGGATTCGATACCGACGCGGGTGACCCCATCGATGTCCTTGAGCGCGGTGACGAAACCGGCGACCGCGTCCTGGCCCGTGGCGCAACCGTTGATCGACAGCGACGGCCCGGCGATCGAGCTGCTCAAGCTGCCCCCACCCGAAGTGCCTCCGCTGCCTCCGGCTTCCGAAGAGGCAGACGCTTCGAGGCTGTTCAGCCAGACGTCGTGCGGCAGGATCAGCGCCAGTTCGCGCATCACCCGTTCCCAGTCGAAGCGGCTGTCGGCGAGACTGGAGATCGTCACGACGCGCTGTTCGTGCAGAGCGGCAAATTGCGTGTAAGAGGCGAGGCTTTCGGCGCGCGCCTTGGCGGCCGCGTCTTCGCTATTCACCTGGGCCAGCTCACTCTTGCTGTCGGTGACCTTGTTGTCGGTGAGGACCAGCATGGTCATGCCGGCGAGGGCGAGCACGAGAGCGCCGATCACGATGTAGGCAACCGGGCCTGTGCGCAGGGGCGCGTTCTGCCCGTGGCGGTCCTCGACCGGGATTAGGTTGACGGGGCGCATCGCTCAGTGCCCCAGAGCAATGCCGTAGGGAAGGGTGAGGCGAGCGGCGGCACTCTCATCGAAGCCGGAGAGCGCCTGCGGATGGGAGGTGGAGATCGGCAGGCCGATCGGCTCGGCCATCTGCTCGGCCAGTCCAGGGATCGCACTGCCGGGACCGCAGAGGACGACGCGCCCGACCGGTACGGCGCTCTCCTGCGCGCCGTAATAGTCGAGTGAGAGGCGCAGCTCGTCGACGAGCCCGGAGAGACCGTCCTCGAGCACCCGGCGCACATTGGAGATAACCGCGGCGTCGCCGTCGATCTCCTCCACGGGACTCTCGAGGCCGACGTGGGTGAGCCACTGCGTCGCGTGCTCGACGCTGAGGCCGGTCTCGGCGGCGAGCCGGCCGGCGATGTCCTCCAGGCCGACGCTGGAGACGCGGGTGAAGAGACAGGCCCTACCGCGCGCCACCGCGAGGTTCATCACGTCGCCGACGTTGCAGTAAAGGATGGCCTCGCCGTCGACGCCGTTAGTGCCATTAGCGCCGTTGGCGAGGGCGCGGATCATGCCGAAGGCGGAGAGGTCCACCCCGACCGGCTCCAGACCGGCCCGGCGGAGCGGCTCCAGGAATGAGCTGACCATGTCACGCCGAGCGGCGATCACGACCACGTCAACCTGTGGCGCCGCGCCCTCCTCCCCGGGAACGCCGCCCACCACCTGGTGCTCAAGCACCGCCTGGTCGAGCGGCATCGGGATCTGCTCCTGAGCCTGAAAGCGGACCGCCGCCTCCATCTCCTTGTGATCCTCGATCGCCGGCAGGCGCAGGGTGCGGACGATGACCCGCTGGTTGCCGATCCCGAGCCGCACCTGCTTGGAGAGCTTGTGCTTGGAGAAGAGCGCCTTCAGCGCTTCGACCAGGCCGTCGGCATCGGTCACCTCGCCCTCATGAAAGGCACCCGGGGCGAGTGGCTCGATAGCGGCAGTGCTGACCGGCGCGGAGCCGTCGGACTTCACTTCGGCCGCGGCGATGCTGCCCGCCTCGATGTCGAGGCCGACGACGTCGCCCGTCTTCTTCTTCCTGGTCAGTTGCAGTTGCATTGGCTGGAGTCGCGGCGCGCCCGTGGCGCACTCGCCTTTCCCCAATCGACAAAAAGGCCGCAGACCTTTCGCCCTGCAACTACTTATTTCTAGGAGAATCTGGACAAAGGTCCTAGAAGGTGCTCAGGTACCAATCGACGATCTGATCGCCGGCGAGTAGTCCAACTACGCCTCCCAGGGCGAGGAACGGGCCGAAGGGGATCGCCTTCTTGCGCGCCGCCGCCCCGTCGCGCGCGATCATCGCCAGGCCGACGATGGAACCAGCTAGGAGCGCAACCAGGATCGCCGGGGCGACGTTGCGGCCGAGGAAGATACCCATCGTGGCTGCCAGCTTCACGTCGCCGAGGCCCATGCCCCGCGGATAGGCCAGCGCGGCGGCAAAGAGCAGGCCGCCCGCAGCCGCGGCCGCGATCGCCCGCTCCGGCAGGCTGCCGGGATCCGCTACCGCGGCAATAATGGCACCCGCCAGCGCGGCGACGATCAAGATCTTGTTGGGGATGATCCGCTGTTCGAGGTCGGTCACCGTGACCGCGAGCAGCATCGTGACGAAGACCAGGCCGAGCGCGATCTCGCCCCCGTCGCCCCAGAGGACGGCGACCGTCGCCGCGTAGAGCGCGCCAAGGCCCAGCTCGGTGAGCGGGTATCGAGCCGCGATCGGTTCTCCGCAGCAGCGGCTGCGCCCCCGCAGCATCGCCCAGGAGAAGACGGGGATGTTGTCGTAGGCGGCGATCTGAACGCCGCAAGTCGGGCAGCGCGAGCGCGGCCCGACGATCGACTCACCGCGGGGCACCCGGTAGGCGACGACGGTGATGAAGCTGCCGACGATGAGCCCTCCGAAGAAGGCGATCGCCACGGCGACGCCCACGCCTAGCCGCCTTCGATCGGCGTGCTGGTGTCGACCTCGATCCGGGTCGGGTAGGTGGGGTGGTCGTACATGATCGGGATCGCGTCGGCGGGGGTGCCGTTGCGTTCGACGCTGAGCGCCACCCCGAGCCGGTCCCCAGCCGGGATCGTGTAGGGAGCTTCGTTGAAGGTCATCGTCAGGCGCACCTTGGTCCAGGAATACCGCGGCCAGTATTCATTTCCTTCCGGCGCGTAGGTCCAGTAGGCCGTTCCACCGCTTTTGTTCGTCAGCATGGTGTCCGTTGCGACCGGCGGCGAGCCTGCTTCGTGGCGCTTGTAGAGGTAGACACAGAGCTTGCCTTTGTAGAGCGTGTCGTTGATCGTGCGCGTATAGAACTCGAGCGTCACTTTTTCGGTCATTTTGAAGTTCGCGGACATCGGGTCAGTGACCCAGCGGTGGACCTGGGACTCCGGATTGGTCGTCCCGGTCGGCACGTAGTGGCAGCCGCTGGTGTCGTCGCGGCGGATCTGCACACCCTTGTCGGTATCCGGCGTCGGCTCGAGGTAGGTGTCGTCGGAGTAGTCGTAGAGCGCCGGGTCGTTCGGGTCTTCGGGAGCCGGGTCGGGCGGGCCGCCGAGCAGGAGCGCATCCGGAGCGCCCTGGGTGGTTCCAGTCTGCGGTTCGCTGGCGCAGGTTCCCAGCGTGTTGTGGAGCAGGTGATCGCCGCTGATTTCCTGCCGTTCGGTTGCGCCGGTCGAGGAGCACGGCGTGTCGGTGAGGAAGAACTGCTGGGCGGTGACCAGTTCGCCTTTCGAGTTCGCCGTCGGGTCTTTTTCGGAGCTGTCGGTCGGGTCGACGAAGTTCGACTGTGCTTCGACGTAGCCACGCTCGCCAGGATTGGTGAAGGTCGTGTTGAGCGAGACGGCGACGACGATCTGCTTGAAGTCCTGCGCGGTCGGACAGGCCGAGCCACAGGCCGTGTCGTTGCTCCAGACGATGTAGCGGTGGATCGTCCCGCTGACGTCCCCGTTGTCGAAGCTTTCGGATGGTTTGACGACCCCTCCTTCCACCACTTTTTCCGATTCGCCTTCGATTTCCCCGCCGTTGACAACGAGTTTACGGTAGGACCCGCGCGGTTCGCGGATGACGGCGAATTTGCCGCTGGAGACGCGGTAGCCGGGGTTCAGCGAGTCGGACGACGGCGGCGGTGTCGACGTCAGCGCCAGCTGTTTGTTGGTGAGGCTGCGCAGCGCCTCGAGTTCCTGCTGGGCAAGGTCGAGAGCCACCTGCGACTCCTTGGCGCGGTCGGTGTTGCGGTTGGCCGCACTGAGCAGGCTGAAAGTCGCCAGCGCTCCGGAGACGAGGATCACGATCGCGACCAGCACCTCGATGATCGTGAAGCCGCCCTCACTGTGGTTGTTGTCCATGTGGTGCATCAGTTGATCAGGGTCGCGTTGCGCAGGCTGGCGCCATCGGAGACCGTTAGCGGGGCGTACCCGGTCGGGTTGGGCATCTGCAGAGTCACCTTGACGAAGGTCGCTTCTTTGGCGCTGGGGGAGTAAGCGAAGACGTTGCTGCTGTTGATCCCTTCGAAGATTCGCGTCGCTTTGCCGGTGTAAATTTTGGGGGCCGCCTCGGTCCGGCTGCACGCCGTCGCCGTGCAGGTGTAGGTCACCTCACATTTGATCGGCGTTTTCGTACTCGCCAGAAGCGTGGTGCCTCCGCAGGTCGTATGCCGCACATAGGTTTCGAAGGACACCGAGGACGAAGTCGCGTTGTCGACCCTGATGCCGTTGCGGATTTCGCGCGTCAGCCGCTCCAGCACCCAGCGCGCAGTGGTGATGTCCTGCGCCCGTTCGCTGATCTTCGGCTGGTCCTTCATAGCGCTGACAACCAGCGAGCCGACCGCACCGAGAACGACGACGCCCATGGTCATCGCGACGAGCAACTCGATCAGGGTATAGCCACCCTCGCCACCGGGCCGCACCCGCCTCAAACTCCGCGACGTCTTCATCGCACCACCTTGAACGCACGCTTGACGGGCGCATCCCACACGCCCACCTGGTTGATTGCTTTGACCGCGAAGACGTGCCTCCCCAACGCGAGCTTCTTTAGCCGCTTTGGCGAGCCGCAGCCCTTCCAGTGGTGGCGATCGAGCTTGCAGACGAAGTTCGTTCCCGGCTGGCCGGTCGCGTCGGAGAAGCGGAAAATGACCTTGTGCTTTCGCGTCTTGAACGCAGGCCCAAAGGTGATCGTCGTCTCCGGGGTGACGAAGGTAGGGCCAGATTGGCCGTTGAGGTTGCCGTTGCCAAAACCATCGATGCCGCCGCCGGAGCCCGAGCCGCCACCCGTGCCCCCTCCGCCGCCTCCGCCTTCTTCTTTCGGCGGCGGAGGAGGCACCGTGATTTCCTGCGTGTAGGACGCGCCGTTGGAGCAGGGGGAGACGATGCCTTCGAGTTCGGCCGTCGCGTAGAAAGTCGTTTTCGTGCCCGGTCCCACTGAGACCGGGATCCCGGAACCCGCGAGTTCCTCCGCGTCACCGCCCGGCGGCACAGATTCGCCCGAGCAGCTCGAGTTGGTGTAAATCGTGATCGTGGCCCCCGCTTCCGCCTGCCCGAAGATCGACGGTTCGGTCGTTTCCGCCGGGCTCGCAGGATTGGTCCCTTCGAGGAAGGGTGGCGGCGGGCCGAGGACCAGTTCGGCGGAGTTCTTCACCGAGACGAGCAGCGTCGACGGGGGCGAGCCGGCCGATTTTCCGAGCGACCACGAGTAGACGTCGTCTTCGTTGGCGAAATCGTCATCGACGGTCAGCCGTTCGCGGGTGACAAAGAAGGCCTGCGATCCGTCGCTAGACACGCCGTGCAGCCCCGCCGAGAAGGACCCGTTACCGCCGATGGGACCGGTCGAGACGAGCGCCGTTTCGCCGCCCGAGCGGAGGTAGAGGTCGGCGCTTTCGTCTTCGTCTTCTTCCACCAGCGACTCGGCAGTGACAAAGAAGACGTGAGAGCCGTCGTGAGATGCCTGCGCGAAGGCGGAACTGAAGGCGCCGTTCCCGCCTTCGGGCCCAGTCGAGATCAGGGTGGTCGTACTGCCGCTGCGTTCGTAGAGGTCCGCCGCTGTATCGGTGTCCTGCGGCACCAGCGCTTCGGTCGTGCTGAAGATCGCCGCCGAGCTCGACCCATCGGGAGACGCCCACTGGAAAGATGCGGGCGCGGGGCCGTTACGACTTTCGGGGCCGGTAGAGACCAGTTTCGTCGTCCCTTCCGCCCGAACATAGACGTCCTGTTCGGTGTCTTTGTCGGCAACGGGATCGAGTGCTTCACTCGTCTCGAAGTAGACCGCGCCGGTAGAGCCCGAGGTCCCGGAGTAGGTGGCGTTGGGGACGCCGTTGCCGCCACTCGGCCCAGTGGAGGCGAGCGTCGCCGGCCCCGAGCCCGACCAATCGTAGACGTCCTGGGAGCTGTCTTCGTCGGCTCCTGAAATCCGTTCGTTGCTCTCGAAGAAGGCATGCGAGCCGTCGCTCGAGGCGCCGCCGAAGGTCGGGTCGCAATTCTGGCCGGCCGGCAGCGAGGGCGGACACACACCCGGCACGGAGACGAGCTTGGTCGTTTCGCTTCCCAGGTCGCGCTCGTAGATGTCGACGTGTCCATCTTCATCCCCGGTGACCAACCCCTCCGTACTGGTGAAGAAGACCTTTTCGCCGTCGGCAGAGACCTGTTCGAAGATGGCGGGCTGTGGACCGTTGCCGCAATTGGTCCCCGCGCAGGAGGAGTCGCCCTTGGAGACAAGCACGGTTTTCCCGCTGGAAAGGTCGCGCATGTAGACGTCAAGCGAGCTGTCGCCGTCCGCGGCATTCAACTTTTCCGTAGTCGCAAAGAACAGCCTTTCGCCAGACTGGACGACCCCGCCCGGGACGAAGCTGGCATCGGCCGCCCCGCTGCCACAGCCTTCCCCACTGCAAGACGGATCGCCCTGCGTTACGAGAGTTGTCGTGTTCGTGCCCAGGTCGCGCATGTAGACGTCTTCCTTGCGGTCTCCGTCGGCCGGAACGAGCGGCTCTTTGATCGAAAAGAAGACCTTGCTGCCGTCGCCCGATACGCCGTCGTACTGGGCCGGGTAGGCATCGTTGCCGCCCAGCGGCCCGATCGAGACCTCCCTGGTCACCCATTCGCCGAGTACCGCGTCTTTGGCCCGCACGTAAACGTCCTGTTCGTGATCGGTGTCGCCGGGGACCATCTGTTCGGCAGTGCTGAACAGGGACAGGTGCCCATCGGCGGCGATGCCGTCATAGGTGGCGGGGAGCGCGCTGGCCGGCGTGGAACTGAGCGCGACCGCAAAGAGAGCGCCGCAAAAGGCGACGCAGGCCCGTCCAAGCCGCGGGCGCAAAGCCAACTTGGGGAAATCGCGCGACATCGTCAGGACATATCGGCTCGGGTTGGCCATTCGTTTAGCCGTTTGCCTAAGGCCTGGCCAAAAGCGCAAGGGGCGGGCCGACTGGCCCGCCCCTTGGCACTTCACGCTTGGCTAGGCCAAAGCGATGTGGCTGGAATTACTTGTTCCATTCTTCTTCCGCGGGACAACCACCGTTGCCGCCGGTTGTGCACGGGTATTCCATTTCTCCCGCGTTGTTGATGATCGAGAACGTGTTTTCGCTCAGGGTGTTTTCCACTTCAAGCGTGTACCCGTTGCCTTCCGGTTCCACGTTGAGAACCTGGGCCGCGCCTTCTTCGTTTGTGGCCGGGATCGTGGCCTCAATGTTGTGGAGATTTTCCTGCAGACATTCGGTTTCGCTGTAAACGCCGTTGTTGTCGGTACCGCAGGTCTCCATCGCAACCTGGAGCGAGTGAGCGGTCTCCTTGGCCTTGGCGTCGCCGGCCTTTTCCTTCTGGTTGAAGAAGGCGGGCAGCGCGATCGCGGCCAGGATTCCGAGGATGAGCATGACGACGAGGAGCTCGATCAGCGTGAAGCCGGCCTCGCTGTCGCCGTTGAGCCGGGCGCCAACCTTGGCCCGGAGATTCTGGACAAACATCAGTGACCTCCTATGGTCCTAATCATTTGCGCCAGAGCCCCGTCGCGTGAAGCCACGTGGTGTCTGTCGACCCCGGTGGTAGCCCGGCCGACTCCCGAGAGAGTCCCGAAAGGCTTTGCGCCCCCGCCTCGCAGCGGGTTTGCCTTTGAGCACCGAGGCACTGGCAGATTCATCACAACCCCCTCATCGGCATCGCCAGACCCGACTTAATCCCCGAAACTAGGACTTCATCCCCCCAAAACTCGGGTTCTGAGCCGATTTCCTGCGAAATCGTGGATAACCCGTCAACTTGGACTAGCGACGACCAAGCCGTGACCTTCTGCTGCCTCCGCGAGCCGCTGGTCGTAGGTGACAAGAACGCCGATCTCGTCGCGAACGCTGAGAGCCGTGGCTAGGTGAAGGGCGTCGAGGCTACGTAGGCCGGCCGGCTCCAGAGAGGTGGCGGCATCGAGCACGCCGTCGTCGAGTGGGAGCAGCGCCACACCCTCGAGCCACGCCCTGGCGTCCGCTGCGTGCTCGGCGGTGTATTTCTCGCAAGCGCGAATCGCCTCTACGGCGAGAAGGGCGCTCGACACGTAGCCCTCCCACCCGGCCAGCTCAGCGCGCAGGGCATCGTGCTCAGCCTCTTGAAGCGGCAACTTCACGTAGGCCGAGCTGTCTAGGTAGGCCAGCCGGCCGGCTACAGGCGCTCCTCGCGAAGCTCGTCGAGGACCTCGAGACTGGGCGGGCCGACGGCGGGCGGCGTCCGGGGGCTGCACACTTGAGACAGCAGGTCGCTACGAGGCATCGTTGCTCCCCGCTCAGCCACAAGGCGGGCGATCGGCGAGTCCGCCGGGCCCGAGGGTATGAGCCTTGCGACCTCCCTCCCCCGCTCGGTCACGACAAAGCTCTCCCCCTCCTTGACCTTGACCAGGTAGCGGGAGAGGTTCTGCCGCAGCTCTCGCACCCCGACGTTGTTCATGTGCGTCACGGTAGCACTTCGATTCAGACGGCCACGACCGTGAGGCGCTCATCGGGTTCCGTAAGTGCCTCGATGTCATCGCGGTCCGCCGTAAGCAACTCGGCATCCCATTCGATCGCACAGCAGACGACATGGGCATCGGTGATGTCGGCTTTGTCGCGGTTGCCGAGCCGCACGCCGACTTCCTTCGCGCGGGCCTCGTCGAGGGGGTCGCTGTGCGAACCTGCGACCAGGCGAACGAGTCGCGCGGACCGCGAGCCGCCCCGCCAGACCTGGGCCAGCGCGCTTGCTGGGATCAGAATCTCGTCGTCGCCCTCGATGACTTCTCCGAGAAGGGCATCGATCCGATTGTCGAATCGCTCGAAGGCGATCAGCGCCCCTGCGTCAAGGACGAATGCCCCGCCCGTCGTTTCAGACGCTCCGCCCGCACCCTTTCCATTTCCTTTTTTGCCCACGCCTTCGCCTCCTCGGGGATTGGACCGAACTCCTCTTCTCGCATCGCCAGCGCTTCGCGCAGCGCACGCCTTCTGGCACGAGCCTTGACGGCGTCTTCCACCGCGGCGGAGACGCTCGCTGCCCGGCCAGCTTCGACGTCCTCTCTTGCGATCTGAATCACCTCAGGATCCACGGAGATCGTTACCCTCTCTTTCATACGAAACATCATACGCTCCACAAGTTGCCTTGATGAAGGGAAACGTAGAGATCCAAGGCGCACGCGTGGCGCGCAGAATGTGCCGTTTCGCGCCCGGCCGGCGCCGGCTCAGCGGATCTTTTCGTAGATGCTGAAGAGCGGCAGATACATCGAGATCACGATGAAGCCGACCATGCCGCCTACGAAGACGATCATTATCGGCTCGATCAGGGCGGTCAGGGCCTTGACCTTGGCGTCGACCTCGGCCTCGTAGAAGTCGGCGATCTTGGAGAGCATGTTTTCGAGCTGGCCGGTTTCCTCGCCGACCGCGACCATGTGGCCGACCATCGGCGGGAAGATCGGGTTACCCTCGATCGGGCCCGCCAGCGAGCCGCCGCGCTTAACCGAGGCGTAGACGTCGTCCATCGCCTGCTCGACGACGATGTTGCCGGCGGTTTCGCCGGTCAGCTTGATCGACTGAAGCATCGGCACACCAGAGGAGACCGAGCCGGCGAATGTGCGCGACCAGCGCGCCAGCGCCACCTTCTGGATCACGTCGCCGATCTTGAAGGGGACCCGCAGTAGGAAGCGATCCCATATTTCCTTTCCCTTTTCCGTCTTCTTCCACCTGAAGAAGAGGAAGAAGGAGATCGCAATCCCCGGAATCAGCACGAACCAGTATCCGGTCAACAGGTTGGAGAGGCCGACGCAGAGTGCCGTCGGCGGCGGCAGGCCTGCCGATTCTTCCGGGTGTTCTTCGGCCATTTCCTTGAAGATGTTGGCGAAGACCGGGATCACGAACATCACGATCGCGACCAGCACAACTATTGCGAAACCGAAGACCAGTGCCGGGTACATCATCGCCGATTTGACCTGGCGCCTCAGCGCGTCGGTCTTCTCGACCTGGAAGGCGACGCGGTCAAGGGCTTCCTCGAGGCGGCCCGATTCCTCACCGGCGCGGACCATCGCGCGGAAGAGGCGGTCGAAGACCTTCGGGTGGCGCTCCATCGCCTGCTCGAGCGTGCTGCCGGCTTCGACGTCGGCCCGCAGCCCGGCGGTTGCCTCCTTGATCGCTTCGTCCTGAGTCTGCTCCTCAAGCGTGTGAAGGGTACGCAGCATCGGCATCCCGGACGCAACCAGGGTCGCGAACTGGCGCGAGAAGACCGCGAGCTCGCGCATGTCGACGCTCTGCCAGCGCTTGAAGAAATCCTCGATATTGACCGACGGGGCCTTCTCGCTGACGTCAAGGACGATTAGGCCACGCTGGCGCAGCAGCTCGCCGACCTGCGCCTTGGACTCGGCCTCGACTTCCCCGCCTGTGGCGGCCCCAGCGACATCCAGGGCACGAAAGCTGAATGTAGTAGCGCCGGCCACGTGTTATGCCCCCTGCGCGTAGGAAGGCGGGGCGCTCGATGCAACGGCCGGAGGCGGTGCAGCCGAGCCGTTACCTGCCGGACCAGCCTGCGCCGCCTGAGGCATAACCGGAGCTTCGCCACCGAGCAATCGCCCCAGCTCCTCCGGCACGGAGGCGCGTTGTTCGGCCAGCGAGCGGGTGATCTTCCCCGTCCGTACAAGGCGGGCCAGGTCGGCGTCCATGGTCTGCATGCCGACCGCGCCAGAGGTCTGCACAGCGGCGTATATCTGGTGGGTCTTGCCCTCGCGGATCAGGTTGCGGATCGCCGGGGTCGGCACCAGCACCTCGGTGGCGACGACTCGTCCGAGGCCGTCGGAGGTGGGCAGTAGCTGCTGGGTGACGATCCCCTGCAGGGCGATCGAGAGCTGCGTGCGCACCTGTGCCTGCTGCTGAGGTGGGAAGGCATCGATCATCCGGTCGACCGTCTGCGCGGTCGACTGGGTGTGCAGGGTGGCGAAGACGAGGTGGCCGGTCTCGGCTGCGGTCAGTGCGGTGGAGATCGTCTCCAGGTCGCGCATCTCGCCGACGAGGATCACGTCGGGGTCCTCTCGCAGGGCGGCGCGCAGGCCGAGGGCGAAGTCCTCGGCGTCGGCGCCGACCTCGCGCTGGTTGACGATCGAGCGCTTGTGCTGGTGCAGGAACTCGATCGGGTCCTCGATCGTGAGGATGTGATCCTGATGCTCGCAGTTGATCACGTCGATCATTGCCGCCAGGGTCGTGCTCTTACCCGAGCCGGTAGGGCCGGTGACGAGGACAAAGCCGCGCGGTTTGTTGGCCAGCTCGCGCAGCACCTGCGGCACGCCGAGCGAGTCGAGCGCCGGGATGTCCTGCGGCACGAGGCGGAAGGCGGCGCTGACCGCGCCGCGCTGAAAGAAGCAGTTAACGCGGAAGCGGGCCACGCCCGGGATCGCGTATGCGAAGTCGAGCTGCTTGTGGTTCTCGAAGCGCTTGCGCTGGTCGTCGTTGAGGATGCCGTAGACGACCTCGCGGGTCTCCTGCGAGGTGAGCACCGGGAAGCCCTGCATCGGCTCAATCTTGCCCTTATCGCGAATCGCCGGCGGGAAGCCGGGCGTCAGGTGCACGTCGGAGGCTTTGACCTCGACCATGTGGCCGAGGACCTCGGAAAAGTCGAAGTCCATGAGCCCTAGATCGTCTCCTCGGTCCGATTCCTTGAGGCCGGCAGGCACTCAAGCAGTGACACGCAGAATCTCCTCGAGACTGGTCTGGCCGCTGCGAACCTTGGTCAGGCCGTCCTCGCGCAGGGTCAGCATGCCCTCCTCGCGGGCGACTGCGCCGATATCAGCCTCCGAGGCCTGGGAGACCGTCATCTCCTTGATCCGGTCGCTCATCTTCATCACCGAGTAGACCCCAACCCTGCCGCGGTAACCGTTCTGGTTGCAGCGCGAACAGCCGACCGGCTCGTAGGCCTCAATGTCCCCGCCGACGCGGATCTCGGCATCGGCCAGGGCCTGCGCCGGCACGATCGTGCGCTGCTTGCAGTGGGTGCAGAGCTGGCGCGCCAGCCGCTGCGCCACGACGCAGTCGACGGCGGACGCAGTGAGGAAGGCCTCGATCCCCATCTTGGTCAGGCGGGCGATCGCGCCGGGGGCGTCGTTGGTGTGCAGCGTGGTCAGCATCATGTGCCCGGTCAGCGCCGCCTCGATCGCGATCCGCGCGGTCTCGCCGTCGCGGATCTCGCCGACCATGACGATGTCGGGGTCGGCACGCAGGACCGAGCGCAGGCCGGTGGCGAAGTCGAGACCGGCCGGCCGGTTGACGTTGATCTGGTTAATGCCGCCGAGGCGGTACTCGACCGGGTCCTCGATCGTGATGATCTTCTTCTCGACCTGGTTCAGGTCTTGGAGCGCCGCGTAGAGCGTCGTCGACTTGCCCGAGCCGGTCGGGCCGGTGACAAGGACGGCGCCGTAGGCCTGGTGGAAGGATTCCTCGAACCGCTCCCGCCCGGAGCCATCCATGCCCAGGTCGTCAAGCGAGCGCTGCGCGTTGTCCTTGTCGAGGACGCGGATTGTTGCCCCCTCGCCGCGCTGGGTTGGCAGCGTGGTGATACGCAGGTCGACCCGGCGGTCCTCGACGGTGACGCTGACCCGGCCGTCCTGGGGCACTCGTTTCTCGGCGATGTTGAGGTCGCTCATGATCTTCAGTCGCGAGATCACCGCGTTGACCATCCGTTTGGGGACGTGAGCGGCCTCGGCGAGCACCCCGTCGATGCGGAAGCGCACCCGCATCTCGTCCTCTTCAGCCTCGAAGTGGACGTCGGAGGCGCCCTCCCCCACCGCCTGGCCAAGGATGCTGTAGACGAGCTTGATCACCGGCGCGTCTTCGGCGCTGACTTCGATGTCGCTGACGTCGGCGAGTTCGGCGTCGGCCTCGGCTTCCCCCTCGGTGACGGCCTCGCTGACCGCGCTCTGCAGGGTGTTGAGGCGCCCGATCAGGGATTCGATGTCCTCCGCCGCGGAGACGGCGACACGGCAGTCGAGGCCGGTCGCGATCTGAATGTCGTCGACCGCAAGCACGTTGGTCGGGTCGGCTGCGGCGACGAGAAGCGTTTTCGAATCGACGAAGCCGACCGGCAGCGCCCTGTAGCGGCGCGCGGTGTGGACCGGGATCAGGTTCGCCGCCGCCATGTCGACGTGGTAGACGGAGAGGTCGATGTGGTCGAGCCCGTAGCGCTCGGCGACCGCTCGCGAGAGCTGGTCCATGGTGATCGCCCCCTGCTGCAGGAGCAACTCCTCCGGTGGAACGGCAGCCGTGCGGGCCTCTTCGATCGCGACGCGGGCGCGGTCTTCGGGGACATAGCCGAGATCGACCAGGACGTCGGTGACGAAGCCGCTAGAGCGACCGCGGGCGACCGGCGGAGTCAGGCCGGGGGTGCCCCCGGCATTTGGGTCCAGCGCAGGCGCGGTCGAGTCGCCAGATTCGGGGACCGGGCGCAGGTGACCGGGGTAGTCCCTGCCGTCCATCAGCTCACGGGTGGTAGGGAAGGGTGCGGCCCTTGTAGCCGGCGTCGATCACCGCCTGTTCGACGCTCTCCGGACTCTGGTACCCGTAGTGCACCGAGGCCTTGGGTATGGCCGCGTCGACCCGCTTTGGACTCACGACGACGAGCGCCGGGACCCGGTTCACATCGACACCCTGGGCGATCGCCGCGTAGCGGGCAATCCGCTTTGCCGGTACGACAAAGGTGGCGACCCCGGACATCGAGCTGACACGGTCGACGGCACCGGTGACCCTCCGGTCGTCGATGCCCCCGTCGCGGACGAAGAGCAGGACGATCGTGTCGCCCGCGTCGAAGGCAGAGGTGACGGCTCCGGGCAGGGGCGGCGGAGCACCGACGCCGGTACTCGGCGGCGGCAGGTCGGTCGGGCTGCCGGCTTCCGCCGACGCGGCAATGACAACCGAACCGCCCGTTCCTTCGGCAGAGCCTTCTTCTTCTTTGCCGCCTTTGCTTCCCATCAAGAAGACAACGGCGGCAATCAGCAGCACGCCGACGACGGCTGCCTGGGCGAGCGGGTTGTCATTGAGCTTGTCCCTCATACGTTCGCTTACTAGGTCGTCAGCCCGGGCCGAGACCTTGAGCGACGCTCAGCAGTTTGCGTTCGGGGGGGTGGCGGTCGCCCCAGTGCACTCGACGTAGAGCGTGCGCTGCAGCAGACTCGCAAACGTGATTTCCGGCGCTTTGATGTTCGGGTCAGATTCGATCGTCGGGTTACCGTGGACGTAGAGTTTTTTGCCGGCGATCATGCCCTTCCAGGTCGCGTCCCCCTGTAGCTCGATGTTGCTCTTCGGCGCGTAGAGCACGACCTCATTAGTGCCTGAGTTGCCGCTTAGTTTGACGCTGGATTCGCCAAGCACGTATATGCCCGGGACCGTGTAGGTGCCCTGCGACGGGTTGTAACCAGTGGAGACGATGTTGGCGCTGGCGGTGAATTCGACCTGGGTCGCCCCCGCTGAGAGCCCGCAGTGTTCCGGCGTGTCGACAAAGATCCGGATTTCGGAGCCGGCGTTCATGATCAGTTCACCGTTGACGAAGAGGCCGCAGACGAGATAATCGCGCCCACCCATACTCAACCTCGAGTTGTTGGGGATGTTTATCGTCGTGTGTTTGGCATCCCAGGGCTGGGTTTCGGTGCGTTTCGCTGCTTCTTCTTTTTTCCCGTTGGTTTTCGTGTAAGTGTCGACTTCCGATTTGCTTTTGCAGGTCACGGCGAGGCGGCAGTTGGAGTTGACCGTCGCGATGTTCGACGGGGGCGTGATAGCCGGCAGGTTCTTTTCGCTTTCGCTTTTCACGCCGTTGCAGTCCGGCGTCGGCGCTTCTTTGCCGATGCCGTGGCGAACGTTGCCGCAAATGATGGCGTTTTTCCCGTTTTCGTTGACCAGCGTGACGTTGCCATTCGTGCCGATGTCGGTACGAATGTTGACGCTGCCTTTCAGTTCGATGTTGTCCTGTCCGATAAACTTCTCGTCGGCGAAGACGTTTTTCCCACTAGAGGAGACGAGGCCCACGTCGACGCGGCGGCTCACCGTGCCCGAGGTCCCGACGGCGACGACGCTGTAGGTGCCGGTGCCGGTGTAAGCACTGACCCGGTAGGTGTAGGTCGCATCCCCGACGTTTTCGACTGCCGTCGCCGGACACCAACCGGCGGACGAGAGCAGCGTTTCACCCGCTGGCCCCACGCATGGCGTCGCCGCCGTCAGTTTGCTCTGGAACCGGTTCAGCCGCAGTAGAGCGACACTCGCGCCCGCATCAGCGGCGGCGATCGCTTCCTTGGAGTCGTGGTCGCGCGAGAACCCCTGCTGGACGTCAACCGATGAGAGGACGGCGGCGCTCGCCAGCGCCATGCTGGCGATCATCGCGAACAGCGCTGTCGGCAGGGCCATACCACTCTCGCTTCGGAGGAGGGCGCGAAATCGCAAACGCAATCGGCCTAGAACTGGCATCGAGAAGCTCATCGACGCTCGGCGACGGCCTCTTGAGCCGTGATAGCGCACCCCCGGCCGGCCTGGACGCTCGTACTACGACTGCGCCGGCTCGGCGGTGAGCTGCTCGATGCCGCTGGCGCCCTTGCCACCGGCAGCAAGCATCAGTTTGAAGTCGTGCGGGCTGGAGGCGTAGTCGAGGGCTACGTCCTCGGCGATCTTGCCCTCCATCACGTAGCCGAGCAGGGACTGGTCGAAGGTGCGCATCCCGTAGTACTCGCCCTCGCCGATCACCTCGGTGATCTTGCCGGTTTCCTCCGGGTTCATGATCAGGTCCTGGACGCGGCCGGTGACGACCATCACCTCGGAGGCGGGCACGCGGCCTTCGCCGGTGATGTCGGGGACGAGGCGCTGGGCGATCGCTCCCCTCAGCGTCGAGGCAAGCATCACCCGGGCCTGGTGTTGGAGGTGGGGCGGGAAGACATCGATGATGCGGTTGATCGTCTCGGTCGCGTCGAGGGTGTGGACGGTGGAGAGGACGAGGTGGCCGGTCTCGGCGGCGGAAAGCGCCGTGCGCACCGTCTCCTCGTCGCGCATCTCGCCGATCAGGATCACATCGGGGTCCTGGCGCAGGACGCGGCGCATCGCCCGGCCGAAGCTCTCGGTGTCGGAGCCGACTTCGCGTTGGTTGACGATCGAGCGTTTGTCTTCGTGCAGGTACTCGATCGGGTCCTCGAGCGTGATGATGTGGTGCGGGCGGTTGCTGTTGATGTGGTCGATCATCGCCGCCAACGTTGTGCTCTTGCCCGAGCCGGTGGTGCCGGTGACGAGGACGATGCCGCGCTGCTCTTCGGCGAGTTTGGTCACCACCGGCGGCAGTCCCAGTTCCTCGACCGAGCGAATGGTGAAGGGGATGGCGCGGCAGACGATTGAGATCGTGCCGCGCTGTCTGAAGGTGTTGACGCGGAAGCGCGAGAGCCCGGGGATTGAGTAGGAGAAGTCGGCCTCGCCCGCCTCCTCGAACTCGGTCTGCGAGCGCACCTCGGCGATGTCGTGGAAGGCCTTCTCGGTGTCTTTATCGGTCAGCGGCTCATAGCCCTCGAGCTGGACCAGCTCGCCGTGCTGGCGGATGATTGGGCGCGAGTTGACCTTGATGTGGAGGTCAGAGCCCTCCCGCTCGATCAGCTGGCGCAGCGCTTTGTCGATCTCGAACATCCCGGCCTGTATCGGCCGGGATGTCCGCACTCCTTAGCCTCGGAAAATCAGGTGACCTCGCGCAGCTTCTGCGCTTCACCCAACTGTTGAAGCTTCTTCAGGCTCTGGTTCTCGATCTGGCGGATGCGCTCACGGGTGACGTTGAAGGTCCGCCCCACCTCATCGAGCGTGCGCGGGTGCTCGCCGCCGAGGCCGTAGCGCAGCTCCAGCACGCGGCGCTCGCGGTAGGAGAGGTTCTCCAGCGCGTCCTTGAGCGCCTCTTTGGTCAGCAGGTCAGCCGCCCGATCGAAGGGGGACTCGGCCTTCTCATCGGCGATGAACTGGCCGAACTCCGACTCCTCCTCGTCGCCAACCGGCTTCTCCAGCGAGACTGGAGCCTGGGCGGAGCGCTTGATCGAGTCGACCTCCTCAGGATCGATGCCGGTGACCTCGGCGATCTCCTCCGGGGTCGGCTCACGTCCCAGCTCGGTGACCAGCTTGCGCTCGGCGCGGCCGATCTTGTTCAGCTTCTCAACCACGTGGACCGGGATGCGGATCGTGCGTGCCTTGTCGGCGAGCGCGCGGGCGATCGCCTGGCGGATCCACCAGGTCGCGTAGGTCGAGAACTTGAACCCCTTGCGGTAGTCGAACTTCTCCGCCGCGCGGACCAGACCCAGCGTGCCCTCCTGAATCAGGTCGAGGAAGGGCAGGCCCTGGTTGCGGTAGTTCTTCGCGATCGAGACGACCAGGCGCAGGTTGGACTCGACCATTTTCTGCTTCGCGTCGAGGTCCCCGCGCTCGATCCGCTTGGCGAGTTCGACCTCCTCTGCTGCGGTCAGCAGGCGAACCTTGCCGATGTCCTTGAGGAATAGCTGCAAGCTATCCGTGGTCATATCCGGTTTCAGGTCCAGCGCGGCTTTCTGGCGGCGTCGGCCTTTTTTGCCGGTGTCCATCGGGAGGGCATCCGCGGCCGCTTTCTGGGCCGGGTCCATGTCCTCAACCAACTCGATGCCCGACTTCTCGAGGTGCCCGTAAAGGTCCTCGACGTCGGACTCGTCCAAGTCAACCTCCGACACTGCCGAGGCGATGTCGCCGAAGGTCAGCACGCCAAGCTGCTGCCCTCTCGTAATGAGGCCTTTGACCTCCTCAAGCTCCTGAAGCTCTGCTACCAGCATCCGTCTCCACTCGTTTCTTTGCGCTACGTGGTCAAGTCCTGCAACTGAAACGCCGGTGTCGGCGAAAAGTCGCGAAAAAACGGACCGGCGATCCGGTCCGCGAAGCTGAATAGTGTCTGCGCTGCCTTGGCCCTTGCGATGGGCGTCTGGGTCGGCTCAAACGTCTGTTCGCATGATAGTCGCTTCAGTTTCTGAAGTCAATGTCTAAATCGGTCCGCCACTCCCGTCCCTGGCTGCGCGCCTTCTGGCAGCGCGCCTACCGCGAGAACGTCACCGGACTCTCGGCGATGGTCGCCTACAACCTGATGCTGGCGGTCTTCCCTTTCGCCCTGCTCGTCCTCTTCGTCTTCGGCCAGGTGTTGAAGATCAGCGGAGTCGAGACCAGCGTCGTCAACGACCTCCAGCGCCTCTTCCCCAACGTCGAGCAAGGGACCCTCAAGGATGTCCTTGACCGCATCCAGGAAAACGCAACCACGATCGGGATCGCCGCCTTCTTCGGCTCGCTCTGGATCGGCGCCTCCTTCTGGGGGGCGATGGACACCGCCTTCTGCCGCATCTACCACGTCGAGTGCCGCGGCTGGGTCGAGCAAAAGCGATTCTCCTTCGCGATGCTGGCCGTCGTCCTCCTCTTCATCGCCGCCAGCATCTTCCTGCCTGCGATGGAGAGTGCCCTGGTCTCCAGCACCAACCGGCTGCCCTTTGGCCTCTCCGACATCAAGGCGATCGACACGGCGCTGCTGCTTGGCGCCGCGATCCTGATCGTCTTTCTGATCTGCTGCGTGATCTTCTGGGCGGTGCCGAAGGGTCACATGCCATGGCGCGCGGTCTGGCCGGGGGCGGCCTTCGTCACCCTCGCCGCCGGCATCGCCAACTGGCTCTTCCCGGTCTACCTCTCCAACGTCTCCAGTCTCTCGCGCTTCGGCTCAACCCTGGGCTTCATCCTCATCGCCCTGCTCTGGTTCTACGTGCTCAGCCTGGCGCTGATGGCGGGTGCGGTGATCAACTCGCTGCGCCACGAGCTGCACGACACCGGAGAACTGCCGTACTCGCGGCCGGGCTCACCAGCGGCAAGCCGGGATGGGGACTGCGGTTGCGGAGGCGCCGGGGCAACGAGCTAGGAGAGTTGCCCGGGAGATTGTGTCGGCGAAAATATGCGAAAAAGCACGTCGTGGAGACCCTCAACCATCTCCCGCCCGAGGTCCGCGTCGCCGCCAAAGTCGAGAAGGTCGGGGGCCCGGCCGATCACCGCGTCGAGCCAAGCCGCGGCCGAACCGGTAGCCGAGTTTTCCGGCCGTGGTTCAAGCCGAGCGACGCAGGCACTGACCGTTCCTTTCTCAACCGTCACCCCGACCCCAGCCCAGGGCTGGCGAGCATCGCCGCTGCCGGCCTCAACCGCTAGCTGGCAGAAACCACTGATGCTGTCATCCAGGGCGATCAGAGGCGCGACAAGCAGGAACGCCGACTCGACGTCGATGCGGGTGATCGGTGCGGTCGCGTTTGCCCTGTGCTTGCGCTCGCAGCGCGCCGAGACCGTGAGCGGCCCGATGCCCAAGCGAAGCCAGGGGCTGACTGTGTATTGCCGGCTCTTGCCGCCATCGCCGTTCGTCCCCAGCTCAATCTGCCCGGCATGCCGCATCGCGGAAAGACGCCGCTCGAGCGCTGGGTAGGTATAGCCATCGATCAGCTTGTCGAGCTCGGTAAGCGTCAATGGCCGCGCGGCCAAGGCTCGGACCACGGTCGAGGCCCAGCCTCCTACCAGGGCCTTGATCGCGACTTTGGCCGGTGCACTTTCCAGCGCAATCGGTCCATCCGGCGCAAGGTTCAACCATGACTCGACGGCATCGGCGGCGAAGAGGAGATCCTGGCCAAAGGGCGTTAGCTCATAAGCGAGCATGCTGGGCTTGTCGCCAAAGCCACGGCTCAGCGCCTCGATCTCGACGAGTTTGGCGAGGATGCCGCGAAGTGTCGACTGAGCCGGGCCCCCGAGCTCGGAGCGCAGGGCCGAAAGCCGCATTGGCCCATCGGCAAGGGCCCGCAGAACTAACGCATTGAGAGGAACCGCAAACAGCGCGAGGACAGCCGTGCCGGCACGTGGCCGCTGACCCGTCTCAGCCGCGGGTGACGCTCCACCTGAAAGCCCCCTTAGAATACTTGAAAATATCGGATCAGTATATCCCGAGTTCCAAATAACGTACGCGGGATACGCGGAACCAGAGTTTCGCCCGGAGAACCGAAGAAAAAAACGCTCCCTGCCTAGCCGTAACGCTCGCCGATGATCGCTCGCAGCTTTGCGCGATCGTGGCGGGCGTGGACGCGCCGGACAGTTCCGGAGCGTGAGCGCATGACGAGCGATTCGGTGGTGGCGCCGGCGCCGCGGTAGCGGACACCCTGCAAGACGTCACCGTCGGTGACGCCGGTGGCGGAGAAGAAAACGTCCTCGCCGGAGCAGAGGTCATCAGCGGTGAGGATGCGGTCGAGGTCGTAGCCGGCGTTAAGCGCCGCATTGCGCTCCTCGTCATTGCGCGGCCAGAGGCGACCGAGCATCGCGCCGCCCATCGACTTCAGCGCCGCGGCGGAGAGCACACCCTCGGGCGTGCCGCCGATCCCCCAGAGCAGGTCGACAGGGGAACGGTCGCTAACGGCCAGCAGAGCGGCCGAAACGTCACCATCGGTAATCAGGCGGATGCGACCACCGGCCTCGCGCACTTCGCGCATCGCGTCCTCATGACGCGGGCGGTCGAGCATGACGACGGTGACGTCGCCAACGCTGCCCCCCTTGCGCTCAGCGATCAGCTTCAGGGTCTCAGGTAGCGGCCGGTCAAGGTCGAGCAGATCAGCGATCTCCTCGCCCCCAGCCATCTTCTCCATGTAGACACAGGGACCGGGGTCGAACATCGATCCGCGCTCGGCCAGCGCGATCACGGCGAGAGCGCTGGGCATGCCGAGGGCACAGAGGCGCGTGCCCTCCAGCGGATCGACGGCGATGTCCGCCACCGGCGGGCTACCGTCGCCGATGTGCTCGCCGTTGTAGAGCATCGGCGCCTCGTCCTTCTCCCCCTCACCGATCACGACGACACCGTCCATCGAGACCGAATCAAGGACAAAGCGCATCGCGTCGACCGCAGCCTGATCGGCGGCAATCTTGTCGCCGCGCCCGACCCAGCGGGCAGCGGCAAGGGCGGCGGCCTCGGTGACGCGCACGAGCTCCAGCGCGAGGTTTCGGTCCGGCTTGGTCGGAGTGGTCTCCCCCATCGGGGTCGCAGGCTATAAGGTCGCGGCGTGGCTCAGCGCTGGGGACTGACACTTCCGCTGCCGGGGCTCTCACTGGCCAACCACGAGGAGCTGGTGAGGCGGGCCGAGGCCGCCGGCTACACGGACTTCTGGAGCGGCGAGACGAACGGGCCTGACGGCTTCACGCCACTGGCGCTGAGCGCCGCATGGACCGATCAGGCGCGACTGGGCACGGGTGTCGTCGGCGTCTTCCAGCGTGGCCCGGCGCTGCTAGCGCAGGAGGCCGCAGCGCTTGCCGACGCCTCTGCCGGACGCTTCGTGCTCGGCATCGGCTCCTCCTCGGATCGGATCGTCGAAGGTTGGAACGGCATCCCCTTCGAGCGGCCGCTGAGCAGGGTGCGCGAGACGCTCGACTTCCTGCGCATCGCGCTTGAGGGTGAGCGCACCGCGAGTGGCTTCAAGCTGGAGAGCGCGCCGGCGCAACGGGTGCCGATCGTACTCGCGGCGTTGCGCGGCAAGATGCTTGACCTCGCGGTCGAGCATGCCGACGGTGCCTTCACCAACTTCCTGCCGCTCGGCGGACTGCCCAAGGTAACCGCCCAGCTCGATGGCGCACCGGAGAGCTTCGAGCTGCTCTGCCGTTTCTTCTGCCTGCCGGGAGAGCGCGAGGCGGTCGAGCCGTTGGCGCGGTTCATGTTCTCCTCCTACATCACGGTCCCCGTCTACGCAGCCTTCTACCGCTGGCTCGGCTACGGCGATGAGATCGACGCGATGATCGCGGCTTGGGAGTCGGGCGATCGCCAGGGCGCGGCCGCGGCCGCGCCCTGGGAGCTGATCGAGGCAATGTTCATCTTCGGCTCGCCGGAGCAGATGAAGGAGCGCATCGGCGCCTTCGTCGAGGGCGGCATAACGCTGCCGATCCTGACCCCGATCACAACGCCCGACAAGCTGGGCGAGCTGATCGAAGGGCTGGCGCCGTAACCGGCTAGCCGCTGGGCCGCGCCAGGCTAAGCGCGTAGTCGCCTGCGTCATCGGTGAACCAGCCGGTCATCTCCAGACCAGCTTTCTCGTAGACGGCATGAAGGCGCTCGCGGGTGAACTTCGAGGAGATCTCAGTCCGCATCTCCTCGCCCTCGGCAAAGGTCACAGCCATATCGAGGTCCTCGAGGCGGATCGTCTGCTCGGTCAGCGAGCGCAGGCGGATGTCCATGCGGGCCTCGTCGGCGTCGTAGCGGGCGACGTGCTCGAATGTGTCGAGGTCGAAGTCGCCACCCAGCTCTCGGTTGAGCACGCGCAGGACGTTCTTGTTGAACTCGGCGGTGACGCCGCTGGAATCGTCGTAGGCGGCCTCAAGCCGGTCCGACTCCTTGACCAGGTCGGTACCGAGCAGCAGGCGGTCCTCGGGGCCGAGCAGCGCGGCGAGCCGAGCGAGAAAGTCGCGGCGGGCCTGCGGGTAGAGGTTGCCGATCGTGCCGCCGAGGAAGGCGACGAGACGCCCGTTGCCACCATCCGGAATCCGCTCGAGGTGGTGCTCGAAGTCGCAGACGAGGCCGTGGACGGCGAGTCCCGGATACTCCTCGACCAGGCACTCCGCGGTCTCGTGGGTGATCTCCTCGGAGATGTCGACCGGGACGTAGGTGCCGAGGCAGCCGGCGTCGCGCATCGCGCTAAGTAGGTGGCGAGTCTTGGCGGCCGAGCCGGAGCCGAGCTCGACCAGGGTGCGCGGAGCGCCCGCTGTGGCGACGATCTCGGCGGCGCGCTCGGCGAGGATCGCCCGCTCGGCGCGGGTCGGGTAGTACTCGGGCAGCTCAGTGATCCGCTCGAAGAGCTGTGAGCCGCGCTCGTCGTAGAAGTACTTCGGTGCCAGCTCCTTGAAATCGGCCGAGAGGCCGGCGCGAACGTCTCGCGCCATCGTCGCGGCGGTGTCAGCGTCGAGGTGGACCTCTATCGCGATCATGCGTCCCTCGCACAGCGGATCCCGGCGAAGATCTGGCGGCGCTGCGGCAGGTCCCAGTTGCGAAAGCTGGGGCGAACGACATCGGGGTGGGTTGCCCAGGAGGCACCGCGCAGGACCTTGTAGGTATCGCCGAAGAAGGGTTCGGAATACTCGCGGTAGGGGAATGCTTCGAAGTCCGGGTAGGCGAGGAAATCCGAGGAGGTCCACTCCCAGGCCTGGCCGACCCCTTGCAAGTGTGGATGAGCCGCCTCCCACTCGTGCTCGGTGGGGAGGCGCTTACCAGCCCAGCAGGCGAAGGCGTCGGCCTCGCCCCATGTGACATGGAGGACGGGATGGGCTGGGTCGACCTGGGTGCGTCTTCCCCTCGTCGCCAGTACCCATCCCCCATCGCCGGCCTCCCAGTACAGCGGAGGCTCGGCGGCGGTCTCCTCCATGAACTGGATGTACGTGGCGTTGGTCACTGGGGTTCGGTCGATCTCGAAGGTGGCAAGCTCAACCGCGTGGCGGGCGCGCTCATTGTCGTAGGCGAAGCCGTGGGTCGGAGCGCCGATTTTGTACTCGCCACCCGCCACCTCGACCATCTCGGAGACGGATTCACGAGGCATGGCGCTGGGCCCGAAGCCCGATGTTTCCACCGGCTCGTAGCCGTCGACCATCTGCAAAAGCTGCAGCATCGTCTCGTTGTGCTGCTGCTCGTGGGCGAGCAGCATCTCGTAGACGAACCCTTCGCGTAGCAGCGGGTCTTCAGCGTTCTGATCGACCTCGACCTCATCGAGCACTTCGAGCGTTCGCTCGCGGACGTCGGCAAGGTAGGCGCGCAGCTCAGCATCACGCAGGATCGGCAACTCGCCGCGGGTCTTGCGCGGGTTCTCGATCGCGTCGTAGAAGCGACCCAGCTCGCCGTGTAGCGGTTCGCGGCCGCCGATTGTCTGTACCAGCCAGAGCTCCTCGAAGTTGGCGATGTGGCCAAGGTCCCAGGCCAGCGGGCTGAGGATAGGCGAGTAGACGCGGTTTAGCTGCTCGTCGTCGAGCGGCTGGATCAACTCCAGCGTGCGCAGCCGCGCCTCGGCGAGACGTTCCGCGATCGCTTCCTTGGAACTGGGCGTCACCTCGGTGGCGATCTAAAAACCCTAGCGAGGTCGGGTTGTGGGGGTGTGAAGCTCGGAGAAAGGCCAGCGCCTCCCAACTGCATCACCTTTTCTATCTGCTGGATAGAAAAGTTGATGCAGTTGGGGTATAGGGTGCTCGGCCTTGGAGGTCGAGGGGACAAGCGCACTGGTTGCCGGCGGGGCATCCGGGCTCGGCGAGGCCACGGCTCGCGCTCTGGTCGAGGCCGGCGCAATGGTCGTCATTGCCGATCTCAATATTGAGAAGGGCGAGGCGCTGGCGGCAGAGCTCGGTGCGAACGCGAGCTTTGTACAGGCCGACGTGACCGACGAGGCGGCAGTCTCCGCCGCGGTCGAGCAGGCCACCTCCGCCGGTGGAGGCCTGCGCGTCTCCGTCTGTTGCGCCGGGATCGGCTGGGCCGAGCGAGTCGCCCACAAAGGCGGGCCGCACAACCTCGAGTTCTTCACCAACGTGGTCAAGGTCAACCTGATCGGCACCTTCAACGTGCTGCGCTTCGCCGCGGCGGCGATGAGCGAGAACGAACCCAACGAGGAGGGCGAACGGGGCGTCTGCGTCAACACTGCCTCGATCGCCGCCTTCGACGGCCAGATCGGCCAGATCGCCTACTCGGCCTCAAAGGGCGGCATCGTCGGCATGACCCTGCCCGCTGCGCGCGACATGGCCTCACGAGGGGTCCGTGTCGTCACCATCGCTCCCGGCCTCTTCGATACGCCGCTGCTTGCCGCCCTGCCGGAGGAACATCGGGCTGCCCTCGGGGCTGGGATTCCCTTCCCCTCCCGGCTGGGCCGCCCCGAGGAGTACGCCCGCCTGGTCGGCCAGATCGTCGCCAACCCGATGTTGAACGGCGAGACGATCCGCCTCGACGGCGCCCTGCGGATGCCGCCGAAGTAAACGCGCGCTCCGTTTCGGCTGCATAGTCGCCTGAAAGGAGCGCGCTTCAATCGGTTCCTTCGGTCTCAGGGTCACGCCAAGCACGCTTTCGCCACGGAGGGGTAATCGCAAAGTGGGCTTGACTGGCGGCGGCTATCGGCTCCAAGGGAACCAGGCGAACCAGGTTGCGTGGCGTTAGGCGTTCAATGCGGGGTATGCCGGCGGTGTTTCCGGCGTGGCTACCACCTGAGACGACCAATAGATGCGTCTCAGGACCCCAGCCGTTCTCCGCCCGCAACCCGACGGCTTCCTCGGCATCCTTTACAGACTCAGCGCCGACATCGGAGGCCCAGCCACCAATCGGTCCCGGACGCTGGTTGTAGCCGGTATGGGAGGTGGCACGCTCATCGACCGACCCGTCGGGCCGAATGCGGATCTGGACGCCCTCCCAGTCATCGTTGTGGAAACCCTCATCGCCGGCGATGGGAACGCCGCGCAAGGTGGCCGAGTCCGCGTAGTAGGTCCAGTATTGGATGTAGAGGTTGCCGGCCCGGGGTCCGGAACAATCGGCGCCTTCGGCCTCCGTTTGCACGACCGCGTCGGGGCGGCAATCGACCACGTGGACGAAAGCAGAGACTGGCAAGCCAGTTTCGGTGCGGCGCACATAGCCATGTTCGGCCGCGTCCCCACATGCAGTGCTCCGACAGTGGCGGAAGTCGACCGGAACCGCCCGCGATCCTCGCTCATAGAGCAGAGACGGCATGTGGTGGCGAACCAGTTCACCAACTTCGGTCCCGTACTCGGCGATCAGAGCCGGCTCGTCACCGCAGTCGTCCGCAATAGTCGCCGCGCAGAGAATCCGCGAGGCGATCGCCTGCGCCAGATCCGTCCCCGGCACCCGCACGCCCGCTACGACAAGCCCCGCCATCAGGAGCCCGACGACACACAGAACCCCCACCCACTCCACAGTCCCCTGCCCCCGCTCGCATCGGCGCATGCCTACCTAAGACGCCCCGCACCATTTCTCTCCCCCAAGGCAGAGCTTCACGGCCGAGATTCACCACCGCCTCGGCAACGGCCTCCGGCGGGACGCCCCTATCCAGGAACTCCCGCGAAGCGGCCTGGATAGGGGCGTCCCGTCGGAGGCCCCACCCCAACCGCCTAAAGGTTTTGGATCTCGGCCGCGATATCCGCCGCGGCCTGCTTGGCGTCGGCGAAGAGCATCGACGTGTTCGGTTCGTAGAAGAGGTCGTTGTCGATGCCGGCGAAGCCGGGGCTGAGCGAGCGCTTGATCACGATCACCTGCTGCGCCTGGTCGACTTCGATGATCGGCATGCCGGCGATCGGGCTGTCCGGATCGTTCTTGGCCGCCGGGTTGGTGACGTCGTTGGCGCCGACGATGACCGCGACGTCGGTGCGCGGCATCTCCGGGTTGATCTCCTCCATCTCCTTCAGCTGCTCGTAGGGCACGTCGGCCTCAGCGAGGAGGACGTTCATGTGGCCTGGCATGCGCCCGGCGACGGGGTGGATCGCGTAGCTGACGGTGACGCCGCGCTTTTCCAGCTCGTCGCCGACCTCCTTGATCGCGTGCTGAGCCTGGGCGACGGCGAGGCCATAGCCGGGGACGATCACGACCGAGTCGGCGTAGGCGAGCTTGATCGCCGCGTCCTGGGCGCCGATCGAGGTGTGCGGGCGTTCCTCGGTGCTTCCCGCGGCCCCACCCGCGGGCGCGCCGCCGAAGCCGGCAAAGAGGACATTGGCAACCGAGCGGTTCATCGCCGTCGCCATCTCCATGGTCAGGATCGTTCCCGAGGAGCCGACCAGCGTGCCGGCGACGATCAGGGCGACGTTGTCAAGAGCGAAGCCGGCCGCCGCAGCGGATAGGCCGGTGAAAGCGTTGAGCAGCGAGATCACCACCGGCATGTCGGCGCCACCGATCGGCAGCACAACGAGATTGCCGAGCAGGCCCGCGGCGATCAGGATCCCGATGAAGACCGCCTGCGAGGGATCGCCGTTGTTGGTGGCGATGTTGACGCAGGCCACGATGATCCCGATCAGCAGCACGACGTTGATCACTTGCTGTCCCGGCACAGCCATCGGCCGGGTCGGGATCAGATCCTGCAGCTTGGCGAAGGCGATGTTCGAGCCCCAGAAGGAGACCGAGCCGACGACGGCGGCGAAGAGAACGGGAATCAGGGTGTCGAGCGGGATCGTCTCGCCAAGCGAGATACCGTGGCGGATCTCCGACCAGGCGATCAGCGCCACGGCGCCACCGCCGACGCCGTTGTACAGCGCCACCATCTGCGGCATCTCGGTCATCTTCACCCGCACCGAGGCGATCACGCCGACGGCGGTGCCGATCCCGAGGCCGAGCGCAATCAGGCCCCAGTTGCCGATCCCGTCGAGCAGCAGCGTGGTAACGACTGCAACTGCCATGCCGACGGCGGCGACCATGTTGCCCTGCTTGGCCGTAGTCGGGTGGGTACCGCGCTTGACGCCGATGATGAAGAGCGAGAAGGCGACGATGTAGAGCGCAGTGGCGGCGTCACCGCCCGGCTTGAGCACGGCCTCAGCGATCATTTGCCGGCCTTCCCATCGTCCTCAGCCTTGGGTTTCGGCTTTTTCGAGAACATGCCGAGCATCCGGTCGGTGACCATGAAGCCGCCGACGATGTTGATCGCACCGAAGGCGATCGCGATCGTGCCGATCACGTACTCGAGCGGGTCGTTGGCGTAGCCGACGACGATCAGGCCACCGAGCATGACGATGCCGTGGATCGCGTTGGTCTGTGACATCAGCGGCGTGTGCAGGGTCGTCGGCACCTTCGAGATCACCTCGAAACCGACAAAGGCGGCGAGCACGAAGATCGTGATCTCGGTCATCACGCTCATGGCTACTTGGCCGCCCTCTCGTTGCGGATCTCGCCGCCGTGGGTGATGCAGGCGGCAGCAACGATGTCGTCCTCGAAGTCGAGTGTCAGCTCACCCTCCTCGCCGACCAGCAGCCCAAGCAGGTTCTCCAGGTTCTTGGCGTAGAGCTGCGACGCCGGCCTGGGCATCTCGCTGGCGAGGTTGCGCGGCCCGATCACCTTGACGCCGTTCTCGACCACGGTCTCCCCTGGCTGGGTCAGCTCGCAGTTGCCGCCGGTCTCGGCGGCGAGGTCGACGATCACCGAACCGGGCGCCATGCCGCGCACCGCGTCGGCGGTGATCAGCAGCGGCGCCGGGCGGCCGGGGATCGCGGCCGTGGTAACGATCACGTCCTGCTTGGCGGCGTTCTCGCCGAGCGCCTCGCGCACCTGGGCGTTCTCCTCGTCGGTAAGCGGACGGGCGTAGCCGCCCTCGCCCTCCGCGTCGGGGATGAAGTCGAGTTCAAGTGGGCGGCCACCGAGAGAGGCGATCTGCTCCCAGGCGGCGCGGCGGATGTCGAAGCCGGTGACGATCGCGCCAAGGCGCTTCGCGGTCGCAACAGCCTGCAGGCCGGCGACGCCGGCGCCGAGGACCAGCACCTTGGCCGGCGGGACGGTGCCGGCGGCGGTGGTCATCATGCCGAAGAAGCGGCCCGACTCGCGGGTGGCGATCAGGGTCGCGGCGTAGCCCGCGGCCGCGGCCTGCGAGGAGAGTGCGTCCATCGCCTGGGCACGCGTAGTGCGCGGGATCGCCTCCATCGCGAAGCTGGTGACGCCGGCGGCGGCGAGAGCCTTGTTGGTCTCAGCCGCGGTCCAGGGGGCGAGGTGCCCGATCAGGACCTGGCTGGACTTGAGGCGACTGATCTCGGTGGCAGAAGGGGCGGCGACGCGAAGGACCACGTCGGCGCCCCACGTAACCTCGCCCTCGACGACTTCGGCCCCGGCCTCGCTGTATTGGGAGTCGGGGTGCCCGGCAGCATCGCCGGCGCCGGACTCGACCAGCACCTCGACCTTCTCCTTCGAGGTGAGGGACTTGACGACATCAGGGACGAGCGCGACCCGGCGCTCCCCCTCGGCGGTCTCTTTCGGTACTCCGATCTTCATAGGACGCGGCGGCGGAGACTACGCGATCAGCGCCGCGAGGCGCTGCAAAGTATGGAGCTGCTCGCTCCGCTCGGCGTGGACCGGGGAGACGATCAGGCGGTCGATGCCGGCGCCGCGGAAGCGCTCGACTCGCTCCGCGACCTCGGCCTCGGTACCGACCAGCGAGGTCGCCTCGACGACCTCGTCGGGAACGGCCTCGAAGGCGCCGGCGCGGTCGCCATCCTGGAAGCGGCGCTGAACCTCGTCGGCAATGTCGCCGAAGCCAAAGCGGTGGGCGAGATCGACGTAGAAGTTGGTCTTGCGGCTGCCCATGCCGCCGAAGTAGAGGACGAGCCCGGCCTTGACGACCGCCTTGGCGGCGTCGAGATCGCCATCGATTGCGACCTGCAGCGACGGCGAGACCTCGAGGTCGGAGCGCTGCCGTCCTCCCTTGGCAAAGCCGGCCTCGAGGTGCTCTCCCCATGTCTGCTCGAAGGCGTCGACGCTGAAGAAGATCGGGATCCAGCCGTCGGCGATCTCGGCCGCCATCTCAACCGACTTGCGCCCGATCGCGCCGACGAAGACGGGGATATGGGAGCGCTCGGGGTGGAAGTTGAGCTTCAGCGGCTTGCCCTCGCCGTCGGGCAGGGGCAGCTGGTAGTGCTCGCCCTGGTGGTCGACTTTCTCCTCGCGGGCGACGATCTCGCGCACGACTTCGATGTACTCGCGGGTACGCCCCCAGGGCTTGGCATAGGGGACGCCGTACCAGCCTTCGGAGACCTGCGGTCCCGAGGGGCCGAAGCCGAAGAGGAAGCGACCGCCGGAGAGCTTGTCGATCGTCGCCCCGGCCATCGCGGCAGCAGCGGGCGGGCGGGCGGGCACCTGCATAATCGCGGCGCCGAGGTTGATCGTCTTCGTCTGCCCAGCCAGCCAGGCGAGCACGCTGACCACGTCAGAGCCGTAGGACTCGGCCGCCCAGACTGACTCATAGCCGGCCGCCTCAGCGGCGTGCACAACCTCGAGGGCGTCCTCGCCGGCGGGGCCGATGCCCCAGTAGCCGAGGTTGAGTCCGAGCTTCAGTGCCATCCGGGGCGGACCCTATTGAATAGGCGCCATGAGCGAAGCGGCGATCGAACGAGGGCTCTCCAGCGCAACGGCCGCGAAGCGGCTGCGCGAGCTGGGCCAGCCGCCAGAGGACTCCTCGCGCTCGGTATCCAGCATCGTCGCCGGCAACGTCTTCACCCTGTTCAACGCGATCATCGGCGCCTTCTTCGTGCTCGACCTCGGGCTCGGGCTCTATGCGGACTCGCTCTTCGGCCTGATCGCGGTGATCAACTCCTACATCGGGATCCGCCAGGAGCTGAAGGCAAAGCGCACCCTCGACGAGCTAGCCGTGCTCGTCGCCCCTCACGCCAAGGTCGTCCGCGACGGCGCCGTGGTCGGCTTGCTCGCCGAGGAGATCGTCCCCGGCGACACGGTCAAGGTCGAGCCGGGAGACCAACTCGTCGCCGACGGTGAGACGCTGAGCACCCGGGGGATGACGCTCGACGAGTCGATGCTGACCGGCGAGGCCGACGGCGTGCGCAAGAACGTCAGCGACCGCGTCTTCTCCGGATCCTTCTGCGTCAGTGGCTCCGGCTATTACAAGGTCGACGCGGTACGCGAGCAGAGCTATGCCGGACGCCTCGCCGGAGAGGCGCGGACGTTCCGCCACCCGCCCTCGCCGCTACAGGAAGAGGTCAACCGAGTGATCGTCGTCTGCGTCTACGCGATGGTGCCCCTCGCCGCAGCCCTGATCCTGACCCTGAAGCTACGCGCCACCGGGATCGAAGAGGCCGCCCAGACCGCGACCGCGGGGTTGGTCACGCTGATCCCCGAGGGCCTGGTCCTGTTGATGAGCGTCACCTTCGCCGTTGCCGCGGTGCGGTTGGCGCGCAAAGACACCCTGGTACAGCAGATGAGCGCGACCGAGAGCCTTGCCGCCGTCGACACGATCTGCGTCGATAAGACCGGCACGCTGACCGACGGCGAGCTGCGGCTACTCGGGGCCGAGGTCGCCGAGGGACTGGAGGCGGCGACGGCGCACGCGGCGCTGGGCCGCTTCGCGGCGAGCGCCGGCGACCGCAACCGCACCCTGGAAGCGATCGCCGAGCGCTTCCCCGGCGAAGCCGGGCGGGTCGCGGCCGAGGTGCCGTTCTCCTCGGAGTGGAAGTGGAGTGGGTTGCGGATCGGCTCGACCACCTACGTGCTGGGGGCACCCGACGTGCTCGGTGCCGCCGGGGCGCTGGTGCTGCCGCTGGGGCTTGCTCGCGTACTCGAACGGGAGACCGCGGCCGGGCGGCGGGTCGTCGCCTTCGGCGAATCGAGCGAGCCGCTGCCGGCGACCCCCGCGGAGGGGACCCCCCCGCGCCTGGCGCCGGTTGCCCTGGTGGTTCTGGAGGAGACGCTGCGGCCCGACGCAGCGGAGACCGTCGCCACCATGCGCGAGGAGAACGTCGACCTGAAGCTGATCTCGGGCGACGCGCGGGCAACGGTGACCGCGGTCGCCAACGCGGTCGGGATCCCGCAGGACGCCGGCACAATCGAGGGCTCGGAGCTGCCCACCGACGCCGAGGGTTTGGCCAAAGCCGCGCAGCGCAACACGGTCTTCTGTCGGATCAAGCCCGAGCAGAAGCGTGACCTGGTCGCAGCCCTGGCCGCCTCGGGGCGCTACGCGGCGATGATCGGCGACGGGGTCAACGACGTGCCGGCGCTGAAGAAGGCTCGAATGGCGGTGGCGATGGGCTCGGGAGCGCAGGTGACCAAGGGGGTCGCTGACGTCGTCTTGCTCAAGGATGAGTTCGCGCGGCTGCCACAAGCGGTCGGCGAGGGGCGGCGGATCGCTCGCAACATCCACCGCCTGGGCCGTCTCTACATGACCAAGACGGTCTACGCGGCAACGCTGATCCTGCTCGTCGCGATCCCCGGCTTCGCCTTCCCTTTCCTGCCAAGGCACCTGACCCTGGCCGCCTTCCTGACCATCGGTATCCCCTCCTTCGTGCTCGCCCTGGCGCCCTCTGACGGGCCGCTCTACCGAGGCCGGCTGCTACGCGCCCTGGCCGCCTTCGCGGTCCCGGCGGGCGTGGCGACGGCACTTGGCTCGATCCTCTCCTTCTTCCTCGTCGACACAGTCTTCGGCGGCAGCCTCGAAGCAGGCCGCACCGCGGCGACGACGACCCTGATCATCCTCGGGCTGAGCTTCGTGCTGCTGCTAGAGCGCGGACCGGGTCGCGAGCACATCGCGATCCAGAGCAACATGCTGATGCTCGTGATCGGACTGGGTGGGCTCTTCGCCGGGATACTCGCGATCGGACCGTTGAGGGACTTCTTCGAAATGGTCCTGCTCAGTGCCAGTCAGTGGTTCCTGGCACTACTCTCGGCGGCCGCGGGATTGGCGGTCGCCAGCATCCTCTGGAGGCTTCCCCAAATAGAAGCTCTGGAAGCGCCGGTTACTCAGTCGCCTGAGGCGGAAGTACAAACTGGGTGACGATCAGATTTGCCGCTAGGCGCGGCTCCTCGCCCTCTCTCATCCGCTCGATCTTGACCTCGATCACGACGGTGCTCTTGCCGGCGTGCAGCGGGGTAGCGACGGCGACGATCTCGTCGTCGAGCAGACCTGCTGAGAAGACGTTGAGCTTCAGCTCGATCGTGGTGAAGTTGTGCCCCTTGGGGATGTTGCGAAAGGTCGCCCAGGCGGCGACGGTGTCGCCGAGCGCGGTCCAGACGCCGCCGTGGACGTAGCCACCGGGATGCAGGTGGCGTTTGTCGACGATGATGCGGCCGCTGGCGAAGGAGTCCTCGATCTCGATCGGTTCGATGCCGAGGTCGCCGGGGAAGCTGCCGCCGATGAAGGCGCGAACGTTCTCGGGGGTGAACGGCGAGCGGTCTTCGCTGGTAGGTGCCTCGCTCATCGCGGCGGGACCCTACCCCAGGACGCCTGCCGCGACCGCGGCAACAGCCCCGCTCAACTCGTAGGCGCCGAGGTCGAGCCGCTCCGTCCGGCGCCGGTAGGTGCTCCACGTCCAGGGCCAGTTGCTCGGATCGTTGCCGTTCTCGTCGACGTACCAGTTGGTGCAGCCGCTGTGCCAGACGGTCTTCGCCAAGGCCGCGCGTAGCTCGCGATCGAAGTCCTCGGCGGCCGCGGACCTGACCTCGATCCGGCTTGCCCGCGAGCGCTCCATCTCACGCAGCGCGGCGAGCACGTGGCCGATCCCGCACTCGAGCGTGTTGACGACCGAGCCGCTGCCCCCGTTCGTGTTCGGCCCGTAGAGCAGGAACATGTTGGGGAAGCCGGGCACACTGAGGCCAAGATAGGCGCGCGCCACCTCGCCCCACTCTTCGGCCAAGGCACGGCCGCCGACGCCCACGATCTCCATCGGGGCAACAAAGTCGTGGCTGGCGAAGCCGGTGGCAAGGACGATGGCGTCGGTGGGTCGCTCGACGCCGCTCGCGTCGCGGATTCCGCCCGGGGTGACCGCCTCAACCCGCTCCGCCACCAGCTCCACGTTGGGCTCGGTCAGGGTCGGATACCACTCGTCGGTCAGCATGATCCGCTTGCAGCCGAACTCGTCGCTCGGCGTCACCTTGCGGCGCAGCTCAGGGTCGGAGATCGCCGAGTCGATCTGGCGGCGGCCGACGGCGCGGAGTACAGGCAACAGCCAGCGCTTGTGCGTCAGGGCGGCCGCGGCAAACTCCTGGAAGGCAAAGACCGAGGCGCGGTCGAGGCGGCGCAGGGCCGGGAAGCGCTTGAAGATGGACTGGGCCCGCGGGGAGTACTCGAAGTCCATCTTCGGCAGGGTCCAACCAGGTGAGCGCTGGTAGACGTCGAGCTGGGCGACTTCGGGCTGGATCGCCGGGACCACCTGGATCGCGCTGCAGCCGGTCCCGATCACGGCGACGCGCCTGCGGTCGAGATCAACGTCGTGGCGCCATTCGGCGGTGTGGAAAGCAGGCCCCTCGAAGACGTCCAGCCCGGGAATCGGCGGTGCCTGCGGTACCGAGAGCTGCCCGCAGGCAGTGACCAGCAGGTCGGCCTCGTGCGGTCCGGCGCTGGTCTCGAGCAGCCACCTGCCGCGCTCCTCGTCCCAGCCGGCGCCCCTCACCTCTGTCCCAGTACGGACCTTGTCGAGCACGCCGAAGCGACGCGCGACCCCTTCCACGTAAGCCTGGATCTCGGCCTGTGGCGCGTAGCGGCGCGACCAGCGGTTGGGCGCGAAGGAGTACTCGTAGAGATGAGATGGAATGTCGCAGGCGGCGCCCGGGTAGGTGTTGTGCTGCCAGACGCCACCGACCCGCTCGCCCTTCTCGAAGACGGCGACATCCTCGTAGCCCTCGCGCTTTAGCATCACCGCGGCGCCGACGCCGCCGAAGCCACCGCCGACGACCGCAACAGACGGACGGCCGCTCACAGGGCCACTTCGCGTTCGCGCACCAATCGCCCCGGACCCGAGCACCCGGCAATCACCGTGGCGATTGGTGCGCTCACAGGCCGAAGCCCTCCATGCCGAAGTCGCCGAAAGGTTCGTCGCGCTCGCGCACGGCCTCTTTGAAGCCCGATTCGGCGGCGCGGCGGACAAAGCCGTGGCCCTCCTCGGTGTGACGGGCGATGCCGTCGAAGAAGGTGCCGAGCAGCTGGGTCTGGTGCAGGCCCTGGGCGTAGAGGCTCTGGTTGACCAGCATCTTCATCATCACCAACTGATTGATCGGCTGGCGAGCGACGCGCTCCAGCAACGCCTCGAAGCGCTCGTCCAACTCTGCGGCCGGCGCCGCCTCGGTCGCCAGCCCCCACTCCTCTGCCTGCGCTCCAGTCAGCGAGTCTCCTGTCAACAGCAATCGCTTGGCTCGCATCGGACCAACCCGGGCAGCCCACATCGCCGTCGTCGGCGAGCCCCAGACGCGCGCCGGCGGGTAGCCGATCTTGGCGTCATCGGCGATCACAAGCAGATCCGAGCAGAGCGCCATGTCCGTGCCGCCGGCGACGCAGTAGCCATGCACCTTGCAGAGCACCGGCTTCTCCGAGTGAAACAAGCTCATGAAGCCGCGCACGTTGCGCCACATGAACTGAAAGTCCGTAACCGGATCCCAGTTCGACTCCGGCATGTGGTTGGCCCCGATCGTCGCCGGATCGAGCGGCGAGCCCGCCGGCGCCTGCACACCCTCCAGCCCGCTCATATCTCCTTCAGCTGAGGCGACCAGGTCATACCCGCCGCAGAAGCCGCTGCCATTGCCGGCCAGCGCGATGGCGTGCACCGCGGGGTCGAGGTTGGCACGCTCGACGCAGGCGGCAATATCAGCCGGCATCCGCGGCACGATCCCGTTCCCACGCTCGGGCCGGTTCAGGGTGATGCGGGCGACCCGATCGCCGGTCTCGTAAGTGAGGGTCGTCAGGTCCATCGGCTTCTGGCGCGTTAGTCGGACATATTCCGACTAACGCGCCATCTCATCTCAGTTCATTCTCTCCACGATCATCGCCTTGCCCTGGCCCCCGGCGACGCACATCGTCTCGATCCCGAACTGATGGTCATCGGTCTCCAGCACGTTGAGCAGGGTGCCCATGATCCGGGCCCCCGTCATGCCAAACGGGTGGCCGAGGGCGATCGCGCCGCCGTGGGTGTTGAGCTTCTCCAGCGGAATGTCGCACTCATCCATGATCGGAATCACCTGGGCGGCAAAGGCCTCGTTGAGCTCGACCGCGCCGATGTCGTCGATCGTCATCCCCGCCCGGTCCAACACCTTCTTGATCGCGCCGATCGGGGCCACCCCCATGTACTCGGGCTCATTGCCCCAGGTGGCGGCGGTGACGATGCGGGCGCGTGGGGTCAGGCCCAGCTCCTTGGCCTTGGTATCGCTCATGATCAACACCGCGGCGGCGCCGTCGTTGAGCGGGCAGGAGTTGCCGGCGGTGACTCCGCCACCGCCGAAGGCCTCGGGCAGTTCGCTCAGCTTCTCCAGGGTCGAGGAGGCACGCGGGCCGTCGTCCTTGGCGACCTCGGTGCCGTCGGGCAAGGTCACCGGGACGATCTCGCGGTCGAAGAAGCCGTCTTCCTGGGACTTCACAGCGAGTTCCTGGGAACGTTGCGCGAACTTGTCCATGTCGGCGCGGCTGACCTCGTAGCGTTCGGCGACGTTGACCGCCGTCTTGCCCATCTCGATGTAAGCGTTGGGCTGGCCGTTATTGCCCTGGAGGTTCTCGTTTTGGTCGGCGGCCCCCGCTGCCTCGGTGCGCTCGTTGTAGCGGCTCACCCACTCGATCCCGGCGGCGATGTAGGCGTCGCCCTCACCGGCCTTGATCGCGTTGCCGGCGTGGCGGATCGCGTCAAGACTGGAGGAGCAGTAGCGGGAGACGGTGACGCCGTTAACTGTCTGCGGCAGCTTCTCCGAGAGCAGCGAGACGATGCGGCCAATGTTGAACGCCTGCAGGCCCTGGGGCATTCCGCAGCCGCAGAAGACATCCTCGATCAGGGCGGGGTCGACGCCGGGGTTGCGCTCGAGTAGCTGGTCGACGACGTAGGCGCCCATCTCATCGGGGCGGAGCTGCGCCAGCGAGCCCTTGAAGGCGCGGCCGATCGGCGTGCGGATGGTGTCGACGATTACTGCCTCGGGCATGCGGGTCTCTCCTTCAAGTGGGGTCGGGAAGTGCGGGCCGCAGGGTAGTGGATTAGTTTGTGGGCGATGTCGCTGGATGGCCTGCGGGCATGGATCGGAGAGGTGGAGCGCAAGCTCGGTATGCGCACGCGCGTCTTCCTCGTCCTCATCGCGATCGCTGTCGGTGGCGCCGGCGCGGCCCTCTACCTGGCGATCGAAGCCCAAGAAGACTCGGTCAGCAAGGCCGACGTGCAGGCGGTCCGTGACGAACTGGCAGGACGCATCGGCGCGGAAGGCGGCGAAACCGACCTGACCCAACTTGAAGCGGAACTGGGAACGCTGCGGTCCGAAGTCGCCAAGCTGAAGGAGGAAGAAAGCGGGTCGAAGGGCGCCAGCAGCAACTCGGAAGGAGCGGCAAAGGAAGGGCCGACCGGGAAGGGGGAAACAGGCAGCACAGGCTCGGAAAGCTCAGGCTCTCGCGGCAAACCGTTCCTGGAATCACTCGAAAAGGCAAAGGAACAAGCCGGAAAGTAGAGGGCGGCTTGTGCGAATACGTACGAAGATGCGTGCCGTCGTCCCCTCACTGCGTTACATTCGCCGCAATTCGATCTCGCGTCCATCGCGAGCTCTGCCGTCAAGGCAGTGAAAGGAGCCCCCATGCCCGAGGGTTACTGCGTTAAGGAGCGGAAGAAGGTCGAGATCCAGGACGCCAAACAGGTGACGATGAAGAACGGTCGCCCGGCGATCCAGGGCACGTGCCCGGACTGCGGCACCAAAATCTTCAAGATCGGCAAACTGGAGTAACAGCATCCGAACAGCCTGAACCGGCACCGGCGACTGCCCGTATGACGTGCAGTCGTGATCTGCACACCCCGCCCCAAGATCGGTCTGAAATGACCCCCGGTGCTCTGACCCGAGAGCGGGATGTCCGTGAGGCCTACACGGCGCACGCGGCAGAGCTCTATGGATTTGCGGTGCGGTCGCTTGGCGACTCGGGTCTCGCCGAAGAGGCCGTGCAAGAGACGTTCCTGCGCGCCTGGCGGGCAGGAGATCGTTTCGACCCACAGATCGGCTCGTTGCGAACCTGGCTTTTCGCGATCTTGCGCAACGTTGTGATCGACCTCAGCCGCGCCCGCGCCGCGCGGCCGGGCGTCGCCGAGAGCGGCATCGAGCCCTCGGTTGAGCCGTTCGACGAGGCCCTGCTCGCCTGGCAAATAGAGGAGGCGATGCGCAGAATCGGCGAGCAGCATCGCCGCGTCCTGGTCGAGACCTACTACCGTGGCCGCCCCTACGCTGAGGTCGCCGAGGAACTCGGCATCCCAGAGGGAACTGTGAAGAGCCGCGTCTATTACGGCCTGCGTGCGCTGCGAGTCGTGCTCGAGGAGATGGGCTATGAAGACTGAACGCTGCCGCGAGTGGCGAGAGGACCTGGGCGCCTATGCGCTCGGGCACCTGCCAGACGAGGAGCGGGCAAGGCTGGAGGCGCACCTCGATGGCTGCCCCGACTGCAGGGCGGAGGCCGACTCGCTGCTTGTGGTCGCCCAGCGACTCCCCCACGCTGACCCCGCACGATTCGGCCCAGCGCCCGTCCCACCCCCGGAGCTGGGCCAAAGAATCGCTGCCACGATCGGCGTCGAGCGACGATCGCAGCGCCGACATCGCCGTCTGCGCCTCGGTCTGGGATTGAGCGGCGCTGCTACGGCAGCAGCAGCCGCCGTGTTGGCGATCTTCGTCCTCTCCAGCAACGAAGTAAGCGGCCCCGAGCAGCAGGTCGCCTTCCACTCCCTGCCTCAGGGGGTGAAAATCGCCGCCACCCTGGAGCCGCGCGCGTTTGGGACTGAGATCCGCATGTACGTAGCCGGCATCCGCTCGGGAACGCTCTGTCAGGTGTACATGCGCGGGCCCGGCCGGACAGAGGTCTCAGCCGGCAGCTTCCGCTACCGCTGGGGAAGCGAGGACTCAGCGGTGCTCAGCGCCGCACTCGACCTCTCCCGTGCCAAAGCCCTCGTCATCCACGCTGGCAACCGCACCTTTGTGGCGCCGCTCGGTAGTGGCGCGGCAGCTTTCATCAACCAACCCAAAGAGGAGGAACCAACGTGAAGAAGACCCCTATCGCGATCGCTGCGCTGGCGCTAGTCGGCGTACTTGCGCTAGCCGGCTGCGGGAGCAGTAGTAACAGCAGCAGCAGCTCGAACGCCGGTGGCGCCTACGGCTCGGGAGAAGAATCAACCAGTAAACCCGCCTCCTCGAGCAGCGAAGGCACCGCGATCACCGTCGGTACTGCCTCTGGAGTTGGCAAAGTGCTGGTCGACTCGAAAGGCCTAACGCTCTACTACTTCCAAAAGGACCAGGGCGAAAAATCTGCCTGCTACGGAGCCTGCGAAAAGGGCTGGCCCCCTCTGACAACCGAAGGCGCTCCCCAGGCTGGCGAAGGCGCTATGGCCTCAAAACTGGGCACGACTGAACGCAAAGACGGAACCACCCAAGTCACCTACGCCGGCTGGCCGCTCTACACGTTCGTCGAGGATAAGAAGCCAGGCGAAGACAACGGCACCGACAGCAAGGCCTTCGGCGCGTCGTGGTACCCGCTGCACCCCAACGGCGAAAAGGCCGGTCACTAGGAGGTTGGTTCCCCGCCGGGGTTTCTGTGGTTACCCCCGGCGGGGTCCAGGAGCCCTGGGGCTCTCGAAGCGGGATAAAGCTTTGAAGCTTCTGACCCTGAAGCTCCCTTCTTCGCTTGAAGCTTCTTCAAGCTCCCAAAACTAGATCCCGGTTTCGGAAGCTTCCGTATCTCGGGGCCTGT
>Ga0163161_10000031_pt1 | contig 166584 bp, 153 predicted proteins | sample S45metaG_FD_129847 | JGI IMG/M metagenome (GOLD analysis project Ga0163161, IMG submission 129847) | Switchgrass rhizosphere microbial communities from Kellogg Biological Station, Michigan, USA - S4-5 metaG | ecosystem: Host-associated > Plants > Roots > Rhizosphere > Soil | place: USA... | reverse complement strand
TGAGCGGGCTTCTCTAATATGGCTCCTCTGACTGGACTCGAACCAGTGACATACGGATTAACAGTCCGCCGTTCTACCGACTGAACTACAGAGGAATCGTGTGAACGGGGCGAATAATAGCGGGGTGCCGTGGGTTTGTCAAAGCACTAAAGTGAGGAAAAAGCGCGTTTGCTGTCAGAATGAGCATGTTGCGTCGTTTTTCAGCACTCATCCCGTCCATTTGCGGGGTTTGCCATCAGAAAACTCCTGCCATTGTCCTTGCACCGGCGATTGCACGCTTATGGTGCGAGTGGGTGAAAGGGCATTCCCGACCGGCCAGAGTGCCAAAAAAATTCCTCTGCGCGGTTAGCGCGCAGGTCCCCGTTCAGCCTCCTGAGGGCAGCGATCGTCCCCATTTGCTCACTGATATGTAGGATGAATAATCAGAAAATATGTATTGGCCGTCACAATGGCTGGATTTTTGCTTACCTAAATGCGGGTAATGCGACTGCGCTCTCGCGCAAATTATTTTCCCCGTCTACACATAAAGTGATTGCTCCGCGCCTTTGGGCGTTTTGCTAAAACAGTGCTGAGGAAAACAACAATGTCATCGAAATTCATTAAAAGTCCGCTCGCTGCTCTGCTTATCGGTTGTTTAGGTTCTGCTTTTTACGCTCAGGCCGATATCGTTATCGGCGTTGCCGGGCCCTTCTCCGGGCCGAATGCGACCTATGGCGATCAGTACTGGCGCGGTGCTTCGCAGGCGGCGGCGGATATTAACGCTGCCGGTGGGATTAAAGGGGAAAAAATCAAACTGGTGCAGGGCGACGACGCCTGCGAACCGAAACAGGCTGTGGCGGTTGCCAACCGTCTGGTCGATCAGGACAAGGTTTCGGCGGTAGTCGGCCACTTCTGCTCATCCTCCACCATGCCTGCCTCTGAGGTGTATGACGAGGCCGGCATCATCGCCATCACCCCCGGTTCCACCAACCCGCAAATTACCGAGCGCGGCATGGCCAATATGTTCCGCATGTGCGGCCGTGACGATCAGCAGGGGGTTATCGCCACCAACTACATGCTGAACACCCTGAAGGCCAAACGCATTGCGGTGATCCACGACAAAGACACCTACGGCCAGGGGCTGGCGGATGCCGCCAGGGCGGAGATGAACAAACGCGGCGTGAAAGAGGTGCTGTATGAAGGGCTGTCGCGCGGCGAAAAAGACTTTAACGCGCTGGTGACCAAAATCGCTTCGGTCAAACCGGACGTGGTCTACTTCGGCGGTTGCCATCCGGAAGCCGGGCCGCTGGTGCGCCAGATGCGCGAGCAGGGCGTGACCGCCAAGTTCTTCTCCGGTGACTGCGTGGTGACCGAAGAGCTGGTGACCGCTGCCGGCGGGCCGCAGTACACCAACGGCGTGCTGATGACCTTCGGCAACGATCCGCGCCAAATCCCGGAAGGCAAGGCGGTCATCGCCAAGTTCCGCGCCAGCGGTTTTGAGCCGGAAGGTTACACCCTCTATTCCTACGCTTCCATCCAGGCGATTGCCGCCGCCTTCAACGCGACCGGCGGCAAAGACAGCGCCAAGGCCAGCGAATGGCTGAAATCGCATGACGTGGATACCGTGATGGGCAAAAAGGCCTGGGATAAGAAGGGCGACCTGAAAGTATCGGACTACGTGGTCTATCAGTGGGACGACAAGGGTAAATACCACCAACTCTAATTTTCTCCTGCGTCTTTCAAGCGGCAGCGTTGTTGGCTGCACACGTTCACCCCAGTCACTTAGTGGGTCTAAGTTCCTGGGGACTCACGTGTTTGCCGCCTGGCTGCAACTTGAAATCCATTGGAGAAATACTGGTTACGGATCCGCGCATTGGGCGGATCCGTTCCGATACTTCCTTGGGCCGCGTCGGACTTCGTTTGCGGCCCCTCCAGGCGAGACTGCAAATTATGGATGTTTTCTTCCTGCAACAGCTGATTAACGGCCTGACGCTCGGTGCGGTTTATGGCCTGATCGCCATCGGCTACACCATGGTTTACGGCATCATCGGCATGATCAACTTCGCCCACGGCGAGGTGTATATGATCTCCGCCTATCTGTGCGCCATCGGGCTGGCGCTGCTGTCATTCTTCGGTTTGCACTCGTTCCCGCTGCTGATCCTCGGCACGCTGGTGTTTACTATCGTGATCACCGGCGTCTACGGCTGGGTGATCGAGCGCATCGCCTACAAACCGCTGCGCAATTCCACCCGCCTGGCGCCCTTGATCTCCGCCATCGGCATGTCACTGATCCTGCAAAACTATGCGCAAATCAGCCAGGGGCCGCGGCAGCAGGGGATCCCGACGCTGCTGGATGGCGTGTTCCGCATCGGTTTTGACGGCGGGGTGATCCAGATTACCTACACCAAGGTGTTTATTCTGGTCGCGTCCTTGCTGGGGATGGCCATTCTTACCTACGTGATCCAGCACACCCGGTTGGGGCGTATCTGTCGCGCCACTCAGCAAGACCGCAAGATGGCGTCGATTCTCGGCATCAACACTGACCGGGTGATATCCCTGGTGTTCGTGATTGGCGCTGCGATGGCCGGGCTGGCGGGAGTGTTGATCACCATGAACTACGGCACCTTCGATTTCTACGTCGGCTTTATCATCGGCATCAAAGCCTTTACCGCTGCGGTGCTGGGCGGCATCGGCTCGTTGCCCGGCGCAATGCTGGGCGGCCTGCTGCTGGGCGTGGCGGAGGCGCAGTTCGCCGGTATGGTGAACTCGGATTACAAAGACGTTTTCTCCTTCGGGCTGCTGGTAGTGATCCTGATTTTCCGCCCTCAGGGCCTGCTCGGACGGCCAATGGTCGCTAAGGTTTGAGGGGGAAACTATGTCGCAAACAGTGGTTCACCAAGGGCTGAACGTGAAACGCAGCCTGCTGGACGCCGTGCTGGCGGGGCTGATCGCCCTGATCGTGTTCGGGCCGATCGTTGGCATCGTGCTGAACGGCTACAGTTTTAACTTTGAGCCGCGCCGGTTGGTGTGGATTATTGCCGCGGTGATGGCCGGGCGGCTGCTACTGAGCCTGTTCCTGCAAACTGCGCCGGGGCGCAAGGTACTGGCGCGGTTCGACGGCGGCAATGACGGGGTGTATGTCCGGCCGATAGGGGCCAAGACCAGCCTGCGCTGGATAATCCCGCTGATGGCGGTGATTGCGCTGTTGTTCCCGTTCGTCGCCACCAAATATCTGTTGACGGTGGCGATACTGGGGCTGATTTACGTGTTGCTTGGGCTGGGGCTGAACATCGTGGTTGGGCTGGCCGGGTTGCTGGATCTGGGCTACGTGGCGTTTTACGCCATCGGCGCCTACGGGCTGGCGCTGGGCTACCAGTATCTCGGGCTGGGGTTCTGGGCGATGCTGCCGCTGGGGGCGCTGATGGCGGCGCTGGCGGGGGCGCTGCTGGGGTTCCCGGTGTTGCGCATGCACGGCGACTATCTGGCGATCGTCACGCTGGGGTTCGGTGAAATCATCCGGCTGGTGCTGAATAACTGGATGTCGCTGACCGGCGGGCCAAACGGCATTTCGGTGCCGGCCCCGACGCTCTTCGGCCTGGAGTTTGGCCGGCGGGCGAAGGACGGCGGCGTGCCGATCCACGAATTCCTCGGTATTGCCTACAACCCCAACCTGAAGTTTATTTTTATCTATGCGGTGCTGTTCCTGGTGGTGCTGCTGGTGCTGTACATCAAACACCGGCTGACGCGCATGCCGATTGGCCGCGCCTGGGAGGCGTTGCGCGAGGATGAAATCGCCTGCCGTTCGCTTGGCCTGAACCATGTGCTGGTGAAGCTGTCGGCCTTTATGATGGGCGCGTCCACCGCCGGTCTGGCCGGGGTGTTTTTCGCCACCTACCAGGGGTTCGTCAATCCCACGTCGTTCACCTTCTTTGAGTCGGCGTTGATCCTGGCGATCGTGGTGCTGGGCGGCATGGGGTCGACCATCGGCGTGGTGCTGGCGGCGTTTGTGCTCACGGTGGCGCCGGAACTGCTGCGCAGCTTTGCCGAATACCGGGTGCTGCTGTTCGGCGTGCTGATGGTGGCGATGATGATCTGGCGGCCGCGCGGGCTGGTCCGTATCAGCCGCACCAGCTTTGCACCGCGCAAGGGGGTGGTGCCATGAGCGACGCTATCTTGCGGGTCGAGCACCTGATGATGCATTTTGGCGGCATCAAGGCGCTGAACGACGTGAATCTGTCGGTTGAACGCGGCTCCATCACCGCATTGATTGGCCCTAACGGTGCCGGAAAAACCACGGTGTTCAACTGCCTGACCGGTTTCTACCGCGCCACCGGCGGCGCGATCCTGCTCAACACCCATAAGCGGCCGACCGACGTTATCCAGGTGTTGGGGCAGAAGTTCCGCGCCGGCGACTGGGTTAACCCAAAGCGGTTCGGGTCGCGCGTCTACTATAAAATGTTCGGCGGCACCCATCTGGTCAATCGCGCCGGGCTGGCGCGCACCTTCCAGAATATCCGGCTGTTCCGCGAGATGTCGGTGGTGGAGAATCTGCTGGTGGCCCAGCACATGCTGAGCAACCGCAATTTGATCGCCGGCGTGCTCAATACGCCCGGTTATCGCCGGGCGGAAAACGACGCGCTGAACCGTGCCTTCTACTGGCTGGAGGTGGTGGAGCTGACGGACTGCGCCAACCGGTTGGCGGGGGAGATGTCCTACGGCCAGCAGCGGCGGCTGGAGATCGCCCGCGCCATGTGCACCACGCCGGAGATGATTTGTCTCGACGAACCGGCCGCCGGTCTGAACCCGGTGGAGACGGCGACGCTGAGCCGCATTATTCGTTTTCTGCGCCAGCATCACGGCATTACGGTGCTGTTGATCGAACACGATATGGGCATGGTGATGGAGATCTCCGATCGGGTGATCGTGCTCGATCACGGCGACGTCATCGCCGAGGGGACGCCGAAAGAAATTCAGCATAACGACACGGTGATCGCCGCTTACCTTGGCGCAGATGAAGAGGAGCTGGCGGGATGAGCAATGCGATGTTGGAGTTTCGCGACGTAGACGTGTTTTATGGCCCGATCCAGGCGTTGCAGCAAGTGTCGCTGCAGGTGAACGAAGGGGAAACGGTAGCGCTGATCGGTGCCAACGGCGCGGGGAAATCCACGCTGCTGATGTCAATCTTCGGCCAGCCGCGTATCAGCGGCGGGCAGATCCTGTTTCGCGGCGAGGATATCAGCCAGCGTTCCACCCACTACGTTGCCAGCAGCGGCATCGCCCAGGCGCCCGAGGGGCGGCGTATTTTCCCGGATATGAGCGTGGAGGAAAACCTGCTGATGGGCACTATTACTGTCGGCAACCGTTATGTGGATGAAGATTTGCAACGCATGTTCGATCTGTTCCCGCGCCTGAAGGAGCGGCGCAACCAGCGCGCGATGACCATGTCCGGCGGCGAGCAGCAAATGTTGGCCATCGCCCGCGCGCTGATGAGCCGGCCGAAGCTGCTGCTGTTGGACGAGCCGAGCCTGGGCCTGGCGCCGATTATCGTCAAACAGATCTTCAGTATTCTGCGCGAGCTGACCCGTGGCGGCATGACGCTGTTTCTGGTGGAACAAAATGCCAACCATGCGCTGAAACTGTCCGATCGCGGCTATGTGATGGTCAACGGCCAAATTCGTCTGACCGGCAGCGGTGCGGAGTTGTTGAGCAATCAGGAGGTGAGGAAAGCCTATCTGGGCGGGATTTGAACCCTCATGCCGGGGGCCAGGAGGCTCCCGGCCATCGATTCAGAACTGGCGTTGGATCCAGCGTACGTTCAGCCGCACCAGCGCGATGATGCCGTTGGACAACAAACGCAGGCCGGCGGGCAAATCGCGGCGGCGAATATCCAGCAGCAGCACGGTGCGCACTTCCTCGCTGTCGTTCCACACTTCGTGTTCGAAGGTATCGTCCCACAGCATAAATTCCCCCTCGTTCAACCGGTATTCGCGCCCATCGACTTTCAGCACCGCAGCGGGAACGCCGTCGGCCCGTTTGGGCATCGACAGCACCAGATAACCGCGCAGAATGCCGCGAAACGGGCCACGGTGCGCGGGCACCTGTTTGCCGGGCGCCAGGAAAGACAGCGAGGCGGAAAGCACATCCGGCGAGGTGGCGATCAATTCGGCAAGCGTCGGGCAGCGTTCAAGATTGCGGGTTATCGGCTGGCCATAGGCCTGCATGATAAACATCCGCCAGTCGCGCGCGTCATTGGCGGAGATCGACGCCTGTTCGCTCATGATCTCGTGAAAACGCGGGATATTGCGCAGATCCTGGGCAACGCTCAGCGCCTCGTCACGTATCTGCGGCCAGGCGGCTGTAAAACGCTGTGCGTCGGGGAACAGGCGATCGCTGTCGAGTACCGGCGCGCCGGAGATGCGGCGATCGTAAATACCGCGTAACCGCAGCACTGCCCAATCATAGATAAATGACATGGTTTCCTCGTTAATAAGGTGCGACTGCCGGGTGATCAAATACTGTGAGAAAAAAAGGTATGGGTTCAACAGATTAGCACAGCATTTCGCCATGCGGGAGTGGTAACGGCCTGTGCTGAGACAGGTAGGGAAAAGCGGGGGAGCGGCCAGGCAGATCTACCGGCAACCGGGGGCCTGTTCGGCAGCGAGCCAGGTGTCGGCCTGAGCAGGTTGTCGAAAAATACAGCACAATAAAAATGTGACGAATATCGCATTTTAAACCGCAGTTGGTTAAAATATCGCTACTGCTCGCATCTGTCCGGACCCCGTTAAATATGGAACACACCCACGTCTCGCGCTCAACCGCCTGGTTGCGCGTGGTTGTCCTCGCCATCTCGGCCTTTATCTTCAATACCACCGAGTTTATTCCGGTCGGGTTATTGAGCGATATCGCCCAAAGCTTCTCGATGCAAACCGAGCAGGTCGGGTTGATCATCACGATTTACGCCTGGATCGTCGCCGCCGCTTCACTGGTGTGCATGCTGCTGACCAGCAAGATTGAGCGCCGTAAACTGCTGATCGGGGTATTTGTTCTGTTTATCGCCAGCCATGTGTTGACCGCCGTGGCGTGGAACTTCACCACGCTGGTGATTTCCCGCGCCGGGGTCGCGCTGGCCCACTCGGTATTCTGGTCGATCACCGCCTCGCTGGCGATTCGCGTGGCCCCTGCGGGCAAGAAAGCGCACGCGTTGAGCATGCTGGCGGGCGGCACCGCACTGGCGATGGTGCTTGGCCTGCCGTTGGGGCGCATCGTCGGCCAACTGCTGGGGTGGCGCATGACCTTTATCGGTATTGCGGTCTGCGCCACTTTCGCGCTGGCGCTGCTGTGGCGTCTGCTGCCGGTACTGAAAAGCGAGCATTCCGGTTCACTGGCCAGCGTGCCGGTCCTGTTTAAGCGCCCCGCGCTGGTCCGCCTGTACATGCTGACCATTATCGTGGTGACGGCGCATTTTACCGCCTACAGCTATATCGAACCCTTTATCCAGACCGTGGCCGGGCTGTCGGAAAACTTCACTACCCTGATGCTGTTGCTGTTCGGTGCCGCCGGCATTTTCGGCAGCCTGTTGTTCAGCCGTTTCAGCGAACGTTTCCCGTCGGGTTTTTTCATCGGCGCCATCGCATTGTTGATGCTGAGCCTGTTACTGCTGCTGCCGGCCTCCGGCGATGAGACCCACCTGACGCTGTTGTTTGCGGTATGGGGCGTGGCGATCATGGCGATTGGCCTGTCGATGCAGGCCAAGGTGTTGAACCTGGCGCCGGATGCCACCGATGTCGCGATGTCTATCTACTCCGGGTTGTACAATTTCGGTATCGGCGCGGGTGCGCTGCTGGGCAATCAGGTCAGCCTGCACCTGGGCATGGGCAACATCGGCTTTGTCGGCGCACCTCTGGCGCTGATTGCTCTGGGCTGGTGCCTGCTTAGCTTTTATCGCAGCGAGCGTTTATTGCAGCATCGGGCCTGACGGCTGCGTTTACTTTTCTTGTGCCGCGCCGTCATGCGCATGCAAACGGCCCAATAGCATAAATACCAGCAATGCAGTGCCGGCCGCGCCGGCTGCCAGCAGATAAAGCAGGGTGCGGAACGCCTGATCATAGATCTGCTGTGTTAGCTGGCGTTGGCCGGACAACAATGCGGCGGCGTGGTCGAGCTCGCCCAGCGCTGCGCGGTTGGCCGCCTCGGTGATGGAGTGCGTATCGGCAGCGCCGGACAGTGCGTCAAGCAGGCCGCCCTGAATCAGCAAGGCGAGCACCGCGCCGGCAATCGCGATGGCGATACCATCGGCTGAGACACGTACCGCATTGAAAATGCCGGTAGCCATACCCGCCCGCTCTTTTTCCACCACGCTGACCGCCATCGCATCCATCAATCCCCAGGGCAGGCCGATACCGGTACCGATCAACAGCATCGGGACTATCAGGCCGTTACCGCTATTTTCCGTTAACCCATGACCGAGCCAGGCCAATCCTGCGGCGGTCAGCAGCAAGCCGAGGCCGGAGAGCAGGCCAGAGGTAAAACGCCGCGCCAACAGTGCAGCGATAAAGGGCACTATCAGCAACGGTGCCGCCAGGGCAATCATGGTTTTGCCGGCCTCGAATGCGCTCTGCCCGTCAATGCCGATAAAGCGCCCCGGCAGCATGACGATCAGCACCACAAAAAAGAATGCCGGTGAGGCGGCCAGTACTTGAACCCCAATAAAGCGGGGGCTGCGGAACAAGGTCAAATCGAGCATTGGCCGCGCCACCCGCCGTTCAATCAGCACGAAGCCAATAAACACCCCCAGGGATAACAATAATGAACCGGCTACCGACAGGCTGCGCCAGCCGTTTTCCGGCGCGAGCAGGATCGCGTAGGTGAATAACGTCAGCGCAGCAGTGAAACTGATTGCGCCGGGCCAATCCAACCCCGCCGCATGAGGATTGCGCGACTCGATGGCCGCGAACAGCACCAGTGCAAACCCCACAACGGCAATCAACGCGGTGGCGATAAACACCCATTGCCAGCCTGCCGTAACCACCAGCCAGCCGGATGCCAGCGGCCCGAAAGCCAGGCCAATGCCGAACGTGGTGCCCAGCAGGCTGAATACCCGGGTACGCACCGGCCCGTGGAAGGTCTGCGCCAGCGACGACATGGCTCCGGCGAACGCGGCCGCGCCGGCCAGACCTTGCGCCAGCCGCAGGATATCTATCCCCACTACCGAGGGGGTGTAAGGGATCATCAGGGTCAGGAGGGTGAACGCACCCAGCCCGATCAGCCAGACGCGCTTGCGTCCATAAATGTCGGTCAGGCTGCCGGCGGCCATCATCGCGCTGCCATAGGTGAGGATATAACCGTTAACCACCCAGCTCAGCTGTACGGCGGTGCCGCCCAGCGAGTGGCTGATGGAAGGCAGCACCACCGCCGGGCCGGTGAAGCTCAAAGGAATAAGAATGCCGGTCAGGCAGGCGGCCAGCAATTGCAGCCATACCCGAATCTCAATGCGGTCTGCGGTGGAGGTTATCTGCGTCATAGTTTTCATCTTGCACATAATGGAAAGGCCCATAAACGGGGCTGCGCAGCGTTATCACTGCATAGCCATCAACATAATCCCTCCCGTACTGAAGAAAAATAGGCTAAATTTCCATAGATATCGGACAAAAACGTCCAAAATAACAGAGGGCATCATGGACAGTCTCAGCGGTATTCTGGCGTTTGTTCAGGTCGCGGAAACGCGCAGTTTCTCTGATGCCGGTCGGCAATTGGGCGTATCGTCCTCTGCCGTGGGTAAAAGCGTGGCACGCATGGAGGAACGGTTGGAAGTGCGCTTGTTTCACCGCAGCACCCGCAGCGTGACGTTGACAGCCGAAGGCGCGTTGTTTCTTGAACGCTGCCGCCGCATTTTGGCGGAGATAGCCGCCGCCGAGCTTGAACTGGCGGATACCCGGGCCGCGCCGCGCGGCAAACTGCGCATCAGCCTGCCATTGGTCAGCGGGCTGATGATGCCGGTGCTGACGGCTTTTATGCATCGGTATCCGGATATCGAGCTGGACGTGGATTTTTCCGACCGTCTGGTCGACATCGTTGAAGAAGGGTTTGACGCAGTGGTGCGCACCGGCGAACCGGCCGATTCACGGCTGGTATCCCGCCGGTTGGGCGTTTTCGAACTGGTGTTGGTGGCGTCGCCGGACTATTTAAAACGGCGCGGCGTGCCGGAGAAACCTGCGGATTTGCTCGGTCACGCCTGCCTGCAGCATAAATTTCCCACCACGGGGCGGTTTGAGCCCTGGCCGCTGCGGCTATTGCCGGGCGAAGCCCTGCCTGAGTTACCGGCCACGATGATCTGCAATACTACCGAGGCGCTGGTACAGGTAGCCCAGGCCGGGCTGGGTATCGCTTGCCTGCCGGATTTTATGGTGCACGAGGCGTTACAAAGCGGCGAGTTGCGAAGGGTACTCGAGAGCTACACCGAGCATCAGGGGACATTCCGGGTCATCTGGCCGTCCAGTAAATATCTGGCGCCTAAGCTGCGCGTTTTTATCGATTTTCTTGGTGAACGGCTGCTCTCCTCTGTCATTCCTTTTTGATTGTATTTGACTGGAATGGCACTGAGTTTCTAACTCTCCTGGTAGGACATGGCCCAGCTATCCTTGTATTTTTGAGAACCAATATGTGGGTGATGTATCTATAATATCCTTGTACAGTACAGGTATTTTTCGATAGGTATATTATCAGTAGTTAACTGAGACAGTAATACGCTACAAGTTTATCTTGGTTTTACTTAAAATAACGCCCCTAAAAAGGGGCGATGACTTAGTTATTTTCTATCTTCAAAAGTTTGGAATTGAAGTTTCCAGCAGTCGTTAATTTTCATCCAACTTTCAATGAAGTTTATTTTTCGAATATCACCATTTCTTTCCATTATTTCAGCTGATCCAGTTATAGATGCTAACCCATCAAAGGTGATGATATGAACATCAATTTCCTTTCGTTTGATACCATCCATCGAACGTGGATCTTTTGACTTTAAAAGAGATAGTTTTCTGAGTTGATGCTTTTTATAAACTAACATTTCGCCGTTAGTCGAAAAAAACCATTCAGCTTCAAGATAGTCGAGCATATCAATATTTAGAGAAAAAATGCGTTGTACCATTCTTTTCTCATTAACTCTAAATTCGATGCAATCTTGGTCAAATTATCCTCTTCAAATCAATTTGCTCTTGTATAACCTCACTTTCCTGACCCTGACGTTTCCCCTGGGTGTCATGCAAAATAGTTATAATTAAAAATTTTATTTTCTCGATGGAATTTAAAACTATCACTTTTAACTTATTATTTCAATGTTGTTTATTTGTTGTTGCTTAATTCAATTTGTTATTTTTATATTTCAGTGTTTTTCGTTGGATAATTCTTTGTTTTGGATTCTTATGGTAATAAAAAACTAATCGTAGCTAATTATTTTATTGTTAATTGATGAGGGTGATGGTTGTTGGCGTAACATAATAATTTTTTAAATTTATTTTTATAATGATTCTTGTTTTATTATTCAGTAGGTAAAGAGATTGGAAATCGTTTATGACTACATTCTGTAGCCTCGTTAAATTGAGAAAACTACACACTTGCTATAAATTCAGTTGAATAATAGCTACTGAAATAATTTCTTCGAAAGTTTTATTGCAGTGAGTGGTGTCGAGCAATAAAAAGCCCGCTTAAGTTGCCTTAAGCGGGGATTGCGGCAGGTATCGCCGGCGGTCGAAAATGATGAAGCGGGAAATGTTGCGCTGCTTAGCCGAATGCGTTCGCCAGGTGCTGTTTCAGCCGTTCTATGTCATTGCTGATGTCCGGTGATTTGATCACGTCGAAACACGAGAAGGCGGGAACTATATCGGCGCCGCAGAATTTATAATTGGCGGTATTGCTGACGAAGATGTCATCGACGGATTTGCCGGCGAAGAGCTGCTGATTATTATCGTCGAATGCCTGCTGCGGGGCGTTCCAGGTTAACGACAGCATGTATTTTTTGCTCTGCATTTTTCCGCCGCTGCCGTATTGCCGGTCCGGGTCCTGGCGGGTTCTGCCGTCATCAACCAACATGCTCTGTTGCATCAACCCGGCGGTAAAGACCTCGTCGACATATTTTTTGTAGATCCAGGGCGTGCCGAACCAGTAGACCGGCGATTGCAGGATAATGATGTCGGCCCAAAGGTGTTTTCTCACCTCTTCGGCAATATCGTAACCTTGCTCGATAGCGGTCTGCTGCACTTTATGGCCGCGCGTTTCCATCTCGTCGCGGATCACGCCGAGCAGGGTCGCATTTAAACCGCCTGACGAGATGCCTTCGTATAACTGGTGCGTGTTGATTATCAGAACGTTTTTCATAATTGAACCTGTGTGATGGGAAGGGCCAAGACGATGTCTCAATGGCGAACAGTATCGCCGGAACAAGGTGCGGAGCGCTTGCCGGATTCGATTCAATTCTTGCCTGATTCAACGGATTGGCATTGATACCTGCAATAAGAGGGCAGCGAGATGATAGACTTTTTGCTGACCCTGCTTATTACGAGAACGAACCCAATGCTGACCCACACCAGAGCAAACAACGCGGCGCTGGCCAGTCTGGTGGCGAAGATTGCCGCTGCCGATGGCGATTACCCTACCGCCATACCTGCACTGACGATTTACCGCAGAAATGCCGTCACGGCGCCGATGCCCTGTATTTACGGGCTGGGGTTGGGGCTAACCGTTCAGGGGGGAAAGCGGGTCACGCTCGGCAATGAGATCTTCGACTACGGGCCTGGCCAGTCGCTGATAACCTCGGTTGATCTGCCGGTGGTGTCTTATGTTACCCAGGCCAGCGTCGCCGAACCCTATCTTGGGCTGCGCCTGGAACTGGACGCCCGGCTTATCTCGCAGCTGGCGGCCGATCCGGATGTCGTCGCCGGAGCGAAAGCGTCCGGCGGCAGGGCGGTATCGGTAGTCGAACTGGAAGATGGCTTGCTGGAAGCGGTGAGCCGCTTGGTTAGCCTGTTGGAGGAACCGGCGTTGATGGCGTCGATTTACCCGCTGATCTTGCAGGAGATCACCATTCGGTTGCTGAACGGGCAATATGGGCCGACATTACGGAATTTGGTCGCGCAGGGATCGCCAAGCCAGCAAATCGCCCGGGTGTTGTCGTGGCTCAAACTCAACTTTACGCAGGATTTGTCGATGGAAGCCTTGGCTGCCAAAGCCTGCATGAGTCCATCGACATTCAGGCAGCACTTCCGCGCTCTGACCGGCATGAGCCCTCTGCAATATTTGAAGAGCCTGCGTTTGCAGGAGGCTCGGCAGGTGATGATGAATGAGGGGCTGGACGCCGGCAGCGCGGCGGTGCGGGTAGGCTATGAGAGCGCCTCGCAGTTCAGCCGTGAATATACCCGCCTGTTTGGCGCGCCTCCTTTACGCGATATCAAACGGATACGCGCGGCCGGCTGAGCGTAATCTACATGCAAAACGGCCCGCCTGAGTGCTCTCAAGCGGGCCGTTTTGACGATGCTTAAGCGATATCGAAACGATCGAGGTTCATGACCTTGTTCCAGGCGGCGACAAAGTCCCGAACAAAACTCTCCTGGGCATCCGCACTGCCATAAACTTCAGCCAGCGCACGCAGTTGCGAGTGTGAACCGAAGATCAGATCGGCGCGGGTTGCCGTCCATTTCAGCGCACCGGTCTGGCGATCCTGGCCTTCAAACACGCCGTCCTCATCCGCCTTTTTCCAGGTTGTGCCCATATCCAGCAGGTTAACGAAGAAATCGTTGGTGAGGGTTTCAGGCCGCTGAGTCAACACGCCGTGCCGGCTTTGGCCGACGTTGGCGTTCAACACCCGCAACCCGCCCAACAGCACCGACATTTCCGGCGCGCTCAGGGTAAGCAACTGCGCCTTGTCCACCAGCAATGCCTCGGGGGAAATGCGGTAACGGGTATCAAGGTAGTTGCGGAAACCGTCGCCCACCGGCTCCATGGCCGCGAACGATTCGATATCGGTTTGCTCTTGCGAAGCGTCCATGCGCCCCGGCGTGAAAGGAACGGTAACCGGGTGGCCGGCATTGCTCGCCGCCTGCTCAACGCCCGCACAGCCTGCCAACACGATCAGATCCGCCAGCGAGACTTTTTTGCCGTCGGTCTGCGCATCGTTGAAGGTGCGCTGAATACCTTCCAGCGTGGCCAGCGTTTGCGCCAGTTGAGCGGGCTGATTCACTGCCCAGTCTTTCTGCGGAGCCAGACGAATACGTGCGCCGTTGGCGCCGCCGCGTTTGTCGGAACCGCGGAAGGTGGAGGCCGAAGCCCAGGCGGTGGAGACCAGCTGTGAAATCGGCAGGCCGGAGGCCAGGATTTTGCCTTTGAGATCGGCGATATCCTGCTGATTAATCAGTTTATGATTCACCGCCGGAACCGGATCCTGCCAAATCAGCTCTTCAGCCGGGACTTCCGGGCCGAGATAACGTGCGCGTGGGCCCATATCGCGATGGGTCAGTTTGAACCAGGCGCGGGCGAAGGCGTCGGCGAACTCATCCGGATTCTGGAAGAAGCGGCGTGAAATCTGCTCGTACGCCGGATCGAAGCGCAGCGACAGGTCGGTGGTCAGCATGGTAGGGCGATGTTTCTTCGCCGGATCGAACGCGTCGGGAATGGTTTCGCCGACGTCCTTGGCTACCCACTGGTGCGCGCCGGCAGGGCTTTGCGACAGCTCCCACTCGTATTCGAACAGGTGCCGGAAGAAGTCATGGTTCCACTGGGTCGGGGTGGTGGTCCAGGTGACCTCAAGGCCACTGGTGATTGCATCTTTCCCTTTGCCGGTACCGAAGGTGCTTTGCCAGCCGAGGCCCTGCTGTTCCAAACCTGCACTTTCCGGATCGGCGCCGACGTGCGAAGCGGGGCCTGCGCCGTGGGTTTTGCCGAAGGTATGGCCGCCGGCGATCAGCGCGACGGTTTCTTCGTCATTCATCGCCATTCTGGCGAAGGTCTCGCGAATGTCGCGCGCTGCGGCGATCGGATCGGGGTTGCCGTCCGGGCCTTCCGGGTTCACGTAGATCAACCCCATTTGCACCGCCGCTAAAGGGTTCTCGAGATTGCGGTCGCCTGAATAACGGCTGTTCTCGCCGCCGCTCGGTTCCAGCCAAATCTTTTCCGCGCCCCAGTAAACGTCGTCCGGTTCCCAAACGTCGGCGCGGCCGCCCGCGTATCCAAAGGTTTTGAAGCCCATCGATTCCAGCGCCACATTGCCGGTCAGGATCAACAGGTCGGCCCAGGAAATTTTGCGGCCGTACTTCTGTTTGATAGGCCACAGCAAGCGGCGCGCCTTATCGAGGCTCACGTTGTCTGGCCAGCTGTTGAGCGGGGCAAAACGCTGCTGGCCGGAGCCTGCGCCGCCGCGGCCGTCGCCGATGCGCTAGGTGCCGGCGCTGTGCCAGGCCATGCGGATGAACAGGCCGCCGTAGTGACCGAAGTCCGCCGGCCACCATTCCTGAGAGTCGGTCATCAGGGCATGCAAATCTTGTTTGACCGCCGCCAGATCCAGGCTGTTGAAAGCGTCGGCGTAGTTGAAATCTTTGTCCATCGGGTCGGACAGGGAGGAGTGTTGGTGCAGGTGTTCCAGACTAAGTCGGTTTGGCCACCAGTCCTGGTTCGAATTACCACGCTGGGGAAGGGTCTTGTTGTTGCCACCCGAAAATGGGCATTTGCTTTCAGTTGTCATGATGCGCTCTCTGCTTGTGTCGGATGTTGCGCTAATGGGGGGAACCCCTGAGTCAATCTGATCGTTATTGGGTTTCGTCACCTGAGCCAACGGCGGGTAGAAGGAAACTCAGTAGTAAGCTTAGACAGTGGTGGGCGAGAGATAAAATAGGAATGGTTGAATTCTGTAATAGTTACAGGCTATTGGGTTTGAATGGATTGATAGGCATTACCGGGAAGGCCATGGCAACCAAAAGCAAAAAGCGCTCAGGTTTCCGCTACTGATTATCTAAACATGTTTCCCTTCTTTTGAAAATTTACGACCAAAGGTAACAAAAAATGATCGTGATCAATATCACACTTTGGCGAGGATATAACCTGATTGCTGAACGATAAATACTAATGACTTTTAGGGGATGGGTATGAAAATCAGGGATTTTTTTGTGCAAACGCCGCTGGAAAGACGCCGTTATGGCGTCGCGCTTTTTGTCGGCGTTATCGCCGGGCTGTTGTCTGCCTTCGTTAAGTGGGGCGCAGAAGTTCCGCTTCCGCCAAGGACCATTCTGGATGGGCGTGCGGAGTTTAATCCACCCTATCTTTTCCTGAGGGATTATTTGGGCATAGATCCCACGGCAACGGTTTACACCTTTTCGGAGCATGTGATCAATCCGGTTATGGTGACGCACATTATTTTCTCGTTGGTGTTTGCCATCGGTTACTGCGTGGTTGCCGAAGTCTTCCCGAAAGTAAAACTCTGGCAGGGCGTGCTCGCCGGCTTAATTGCCACGGTATGCGTTCACGGCATCAGTTTCCCGCTGCTTGGCTTAACGCCGCCTTTATCCATGCTGCCCGTCGAGGAGTATGTTTCAGAAATACTGGGGCATGCATTCTGGTTCTGGGCGATAGAACTTGTTCGGCGTGACCTGCGCAACAGAATAACGCACCAGCCGGATGCGGAAATTCCTCTCAGCTCACCGTTCCGTTAAGTCAACGCGATAGGCATAAAAGCCCTGAATGCACAGGGCTTTTCCTTCTCGTTGATTATCGTTCTCATGCCGGGGCATTGCCCTGGGCAATTCTTTAACGCCCTGTTAATCCAGCAATTTCATTTCAAGTGCACGGCTCATGGCTTGGGTCCGGCTGTTGACGTTGAGCTTGGCGTAGGTGTTCTTGAGGTGCCATTTCACGGTCTGTGCAGAAATAGCCAGGGAACGAGCGATGTCTTTGTTCGTCTGGCCCTCGGCGATCAGGCGTAATACCTGAAGTTCGCGTTCACTGAGCCCCCAATAGACGTCATGGCTGCTCTGAAGTTGCCTTTCCCCGGTCAGTGCGCCCTTATCTGCCAGGCGAAGCTGCGCACCATGCTCGTGGCAGGCAGCAGGGCCTTCGTGCATATGGATAAGCAAAGGTTGCAAGGTGTCGCCGGCATCAAGAAAGCTTTGCATGAGATGCGGGTGTTCAGCCAGTGGCAGAACCGGTTGCAGCGCAGCGCAGGCAGCCGCGTTTTTACCGGCTTTCCACAAGGCTAATGACCAGAGCGCACGCAGGCGCGCAGCGGTGAGCCAGTCGCGTCGGTTTTCCTGTTCGGTAACCAGCTCGGCCAGCAGTTTGCAGGCTTGCGGCATCTGGCCGGCGGCCAGCAACAGGCGACTGCGGCTGAGTGCCGCATGCTGTGCGATCGCACGTTGACAAGGATGTTCGGCATCAATCCTGGCATGGCGCGCCAGCTGTTCCAACTGCCGTTGCAACTGCTCTGCACCTGGGCGATCCGCACGTTGCAGACGCACTCTAACTTGCTCGGCCAACAACAGAGCCTGCAACCGGCGCCACCCGCGGGACACCGCCAACTGCTGCGCATGTTCCAGCAGCCGTTCTGCCTCCTGCGGCATGCCGTCATGCAGGGCCTGCCGCGCAAGGTAGGCGTAGCAACGGCTCAGCGCGTCGGGTGGGCTGAAACGGTCGATGAGTTCGAGCCTATCCGCCAGCAGAGGATCGAGCGACTCAAGGGGCCTGCGCTCGTAGGCGATTTCCGCCAGCAGCGGCGCGAGCGTCGCTCCGCTGGTCGACTGGGGGCCGGTATAACGCTCGGCCTGGCGCAAGGCATTGCCGGCATACAGCTCGGCGTTCTCCAAATCGCCTTGGCAAAGATGGCATTGGGCGATGATGAAAGCGCGATAAACCGAGACGAACAGATTGTCCAGCGGGCTGTCCGGGCTGGGCATATGGCGTTGGACCGCCAGGGCTTCGGCATAGCGCTGGTTAACCACGTGGCAGTAGCTGAGAATATTGCAGATCAGGCCATCGACCCAGGTATCGCCGCAAGGCACTTCGGCCAGCAGAGGCTCGACAATCGCCAGGCTTTCGGGGATGTTTTCGGCAAAGGCTTCGCAGATGGCGCGCACTACCCGCAACTTGATCCAGGCGTTGCGGGCCATCCCGTCACGGTGATCCGCCACCATTTGGTCGAGGCTGTCGAGCAACTGTCGCGATTCATCGAAGCGGAAATAGTGCGCCAGCGCCCAGGCCAGATTGATTTGAAGGTCAATGCGTGACGGATCAACGCTCGCCGGCAAGTGACGCATCCAGGAAACCAGAGTATCGATATCTCCCTCTTCAGCCAGGGATTGCGCGCTCGCACCATCCTGGCCGGGGCTATGAACCGGCTTGCCGGCGGCCAGTGCATGGCGTACCGCCTCAGCCCACAACAGCTGTTCGGCGAACCAATGACTGGCGCGTTCGTGCAACTGTTTGAGGTTGATATCGGCGCGATGGCGCAATGCCACGCACAGGGTTTCCTGCAAGAGAGGATGATAGCGGAACCAATAGCCTTGTTCGTCAAGGGCCGACAAGAACAGGTTGTGCCGCTCAATCCATTCCAGCATCGCCTCGCTGTCGTCACGCCCGGTGACGGCGTTGCACAGCCCTGCATTTAAACGATTGAGAAACGCCGTTTGCATCAGGAAGTCGAGCACTTCCGCCGGCAATGGATCAAGCACCACTTCTTTCAGATAACGGGCGATGGATCGCGTCCCCCCGCGCAGATTGTGGATCAGGTGCCCGGGATCTTCACGCAATTCGGGGGACAATGAGGCGATCTTCATGCCCGCGATCCAGCCCTCCGTCGCGGACAGCAGCCGAAGGGCATCCTGATTGCTGAGCGGCACGGCAACCGTCTGGCTGAAATAGTTCCGGGTTTCTTCGAGCGTGAACAGCAGGTCCTGATCATAGATTTCCACCAACTGATCCTGGGCCTGCAGGCGGCTCAACGACAGGCTCGGGTGGAACCGGCTGCCGATGATCAGATGCAGCGCCGCAGGCGCATGCCTGAGCAGATAGCTCAGGGCTTCATGTACGCCGGCGTCATTGATCATATGGAAGTCGTCGATGATCAGATACAGGTCGTGCGGACAATAGTGCAATTGGTTAATCAGCCCAGCCAGCAACTGCAGCGAGCTCGAGGGCGCTTGCTCTTCCATGTTCTGCCAAAAATCGGCGTCCCAGTCGGCATAGAGCGGGCGCAAAGCATGCAGCAGATAAGGGATGAACTGCCAGACGTCATCGTCGTCCTCATCAAGGCTGAGCCAGGCAACGCGTTCACCCTGGCCGATCAACTGCTGGTGCCATTGCGCCAACAGCGTGGTTTTGCCGAATCCCGCGCCTGCACAAACGACGGCCAGACGGCGCAGGTGCGCTTGATCGAGGCGTTTGAGCAGGCGCGGACGCTGTAGCAGCAGGATAGAAGAGCGGGGCGGAACGAATTTGGTCAGGATGAGCGGCAAGCCTCTCGTCAGCCGCAAAGGCCCCGAGACCAACGATGTAGATTGGGAACCTGCAAAATCCGATTGCTTCATCCGTGGTTGCCTGCCCGTATTTTGTTTTTTCAATTGTACGCCAGAGCCCGGGGTGAAGCGGGGCCGTACTTCCGGATAGATAAACAAAATTCATAAAGTTTGACCTCGAGCATGAAAACCCCCACTTACCCCCCCATTCAGGTGGCTTCGCAGCTTCCTGAAACACCCGTACATTTTTTGTATTGGTGTGGTTAGGGTGTTTTCACCCTGTCAAATAGCCCCGCCTGTCCGACCCTTACTGAGGAGAATTAGATGACGCTGAGCAAACAGGCTTTGCTGCAGGCTTACCGAAAGATGCGCGAGATCAGGACATTCGAGGAGCGCCTGCATCAGGAAAATACCAGCGGTGACATTCCGGGCTTCATTCACCTTTATACCGGTGAGGAGGCTATTGCGGTGGGGGTCTGCGAAAATTTGACCGACGCCGATTTCATTGGTTCTACGCACCGTGGGCACGGTCACTGCATTGCCAAAGGTTGTGATATTCACGGCATGATGGCCGAGATTTTCGGTAAGGACAGCGGTTTGTGTCGCGGCAAAGGCGGTTCTATGCACATCGCCGATCTGTCAAAAGGCATGCTGGGCGCGAACGCCATCGTGGGCGGAGCCCCCCCGTTGGCCATTGGCGCTGCGCTGACGGCCAAGACCCTGAAGACCGGCAACGTCGGCGTGTCTTTCACCGGCGATGGCGGTTCCAACCAGGGCCTGGTATTTGAAGCCATGAACATGGCCGTGGTGCTGCAATTACCGGCCGTCTTCATTTTCGAGAACAACGGTTATGGCGAAGGGACCGGCCATGACTACGCCGTCGGCGGCCGCGATATCGCCAAACGCGCCGCCGGCTTCGGCCTCCCGGCGGTGACGGTCGACGGCACCGATTTCTTTGCCGTCTACGAAGCCACCGCAGAGGCAGTCAAGCGCGCTCGCGAGGGAGGCGGCCCCAGCGTGATTGAAGCCAAGGCCTTCCGCTGGCACGGCCACTTCGAGGGCGATCCGGCATTGTACCGCGCCGAGGGTGAGGTCCAGCGCCTGCGTGAACAGCACGATCCGCTGAAGATCTTTACCGACAAGATCCAAAAACAGGTCACCCGGGAGGAGCTGGCGGCGATCGACGCGGAAGTTGAAGCGCTGGTCGGGGATGCTGTAACGAAAGCCCGCGCAGCCGCCTATCCGGCTCCGGAAGACCTGCTGACCGACGTCTACGTTTCCTATTGAGGGTGATAACAATGGCTATAAAAACCTATCGTGAAGCGGTCAAGGAAGCGCTGGCCCAGGAAATGGAGCGTGACGAGCGCGTGGTGCTGATCGGCGAAGACTTGCGTGGCGGCCATGGCGGCAACGCGCCGGAGGAGGCGAGGATAGAGGCCTTTGGCGGCGTGCTCGGCGTGACCAAAGGGTTGTGGACGCAGTTCGGCTCTGACCGCGTGATCGACACGCCGATTACCGAGTCGGCGATTATCGGCATGGCAGCCGGTGCTGCGGCGACCGGTCTGCGGCCGGTGGCCGAGCTGATGTTCATGGACTTTTTCGGCGTCTGCCACGATGCGCTGTACAACCAGGCCGCCAAGTTCCGCTACATGTTTGGCGGCAAGGCCAAGGCGCCGTTAGTGATGCGCGGCATGATCGGCGCCGGCTTCTCTGCGGCGGCCCAGCATTCGCAGTCGCCTTATAATATCTTCGCCACCACGCCGGGCCTGAAGGTGGTAGTGCCTTCCACTCCTTATGACGTCAAGGGCCTGCTGATCCAGTCGATCCGCGACGACGATCCGGTGGTGTTCTGCGAACATAAAATGCTTTATGACCTCAAGGGGGAAGTGCCGGAAGGCATTTATACCATTCCGCTGGGCGTGGCCAACTACACCCGCGAAGGGGAGGACGTCACCATCATCGCGCTGTCGGCGATGGTGCATAAAGCCAACGAGGTGGCCGACAAACTGGCCAAAGAGGGCATCTCGGTGGAGGTGGTCGATCCGCGTACGATTTCTCCGCTGGACGAGGAAGGCATTCTGGAGTCGGTGGCGTCGACGGGCCGTGTGGTGATCGTCGACGAGTCGGCGGCGCGTTTCGGCTTTGCCCATGATGTCGCGGCACTGATCGCTTCCCAGGCATTCCATTTCCTCAAAGCGCCGATTGTGCTGGTCACACCGCCGCACACCCCGGTGCCGTTTTCTCCCGCCCTCGAAAAGCTTTGGATCCCCAGCGTCGAGCGGATCGAGGCCGCCGTCCGCCAAGTGCTGGAGGATTGAGCCATGAGTGATATCAAAACGCTTGAAATGCCCAAGTGGGGTCTTTCGATGGAGGAAGGGTTGCTCGCGCAGTGGTCTATCCGGGAAGGCGACAGCTTCACCAAGGGGCAGGAAATCTGCGAGATCGAGACCAGCAAAATCGTCAACGTGCTTGAGGCCCCTTTCGCCGGGACCCTGAGGCGGATACTCGCCCGGCAGGGCGATACCCTTAAGGTCGGGGCGGCGCTGGCGCTGGTGGCTGAGGCTTCGATCAGCGATGCCGAACTGGACGCCTTCACGGCCAGTCTGGCCGCGGCGGGGCCGGCAGCGTCTGTCGCACCGCCTCCCGCACGCCCTGCGGCGGCCCCGACACTCGACAACGCACTTCCCACGGCATCGGCCCCATCCACCCAACCGGTGTCCGCCAGTGGGCAGACCGAGGTACCGCTCGGCCTGCAGGGAAGCACCGATGCCGCACAGGTCAATGCCACGCCTCACGCGTTGCGCCTGGCCGCCAGGCTGGGGGCCGACCTGAGCAAGGTGCGCGGCAGCGGACGTGAAGCGCGTATCTCGGTGGCCGATCTCGAGAACGCTATCCTTGCCGCAGGGGGCCGCATCGCATCGCCGACGTTGCCATCGCGTTCAGGCAAAGCGCCACGCTCGCACGCCGACGACAGTCAGGTACCGGCAACCCCGCTGGCGCGCCGTCTGGCCGGCAAACTGGGGATCAACCTGCACGACTGCCGCAGCAGCGGTTCACGCGGGCGAGTTACTCGTGATGATGTGCAGGCGGCGGCTCTGCTGCTCGACGGGCAGCCGCAGACAGCGACTGCACCGAATGCGGCGCCGGCTGTCTTCGAGAACTTGCCCCTGTCGGGCATGCGCAGGGCGATCGCCACCCGCTTGCAGGCTTCCAAGCAACATTCGCCGCACTTCCGCCTGATCGCCGATCTCGATCTGGAGCGCCTGTTGGCGTTGCGCAAGGAAATCAACCTCGGCGCGCCCGGCGTCAAGATTTCGGTTAACGACCTGCTGGTTAAGGCCTGCGCTCAAGCGCTGGTGGCGGTGCCGGATGTCAACGTACAGTTCGACGAAGCCAGCCAGAGCATCCGCCGCTTTGCCGATGCCGACATCTCGGTGGCCGTTGCGCTGCCGGCCGGGCTGATTACCCCCATAGTGCGCGCTGCCAACCGTAAGTCGGTCAGCGAGATCTCGCACGAAATTCATTCCCTGGTGACCCGGGCGAAAGCCGGCACGCTTAAGCCCGAAGAGTTCCAGGGCGGCACTTTTAGCTTGTCGAACCTGGGCATGCTCGGCGTGCGTCAGTTTGACGCCATCATTAACCCGCCCCAGGGCGCGATCCTCGCGATCGGCGCCGGCGAGGTGCGGGCGGTGGCTCGCGACGGGCAGATCGTAGCGCGCCATCAACTGACGGTGTCGCTGTCCTGCGACCACCGGGTCATCGATGGGGCGCTGGGCGCGGCTTTTCTCCAGGAACTCAAGCGACTGGTTGAAACACCGACCCTGATGTTTGTCTAGGAGACGAGCTATGCACGACAAATACGATGTACTGGTGATCGGCGGCGGGCCGGGAGGCTATGTTGCCGCCATCCGCGCCGGCCAGCTCGGGCTGCGTACGGCGCTGGTGGAAAAACAGCATCTGGGGGGCATCTGTCTGAACTGGGGGTGCATCCCAACCAAGGCGCTACTGCACGGTGCCGAGGTGGCGCACAGCATCGCCCATGCCGACCAACTGGGTTTCAGTGTCGGCGAGGTGAGTTTCGATCTCCAGAAACTGGTGCAGTTTAGCCGCTCGGTGTCGCAACAGTTGACCGGTGGGGTCGAGTACCTGTTGAAGAAGAATGGCGTAACGGTGTTCGACGGCACTGCCCGCCTGCGGGGCAAGGGGCAGGTGACGGTGGTCGATGCCAAGGGGGGCGAGCGCGACTACCGGGCCGACCACGTAATTCTTGCGACCGGCGCCCGCCCGCGTGCGTTGCCGGGGATCGTGCCGGATGGCGAGCGGATCTGGACCTACTTCGAGGCGCTGCAACCCAAAAAATTGCCGAAATCCTTGTTGATCATCGGCTCCGGCGCCATCGGCGTCGAGTTTGCCAGCCTCTACAACGATCTTGGCAGCGAAGTAACGCTGGTGGAGGTGGCGGCACAGATACTGCCGGTTGAAGACGCAGAAGTCTCGGCGGCGGTACGCAAGTCGTTCGAGAGGCGCGGCATTCAGGTGCATACCCAGACGCAGGTAACGCAGGTGCAGCTCACGGAGGCGGGAGGGCGTTGCACGTTGAAAAACGCCAGTGCCGAACGGGTGCTGGAGGTAGAACATGTGCTGTTGGCGGCCGGCGTCCAGCCCAATGTCGAAGACCTCGGGCTGGAGGCGCTGGGCGTCGAGCTGGATCGCGGTTTTATCAAGACGGATGACGCCTGCCGTACCAACGTCTTCGGCCTTTACGCAATCGGCGACGTCGCCGGCCCGCCGTGCCTGGCGCACAAGGCCAGCCACGAAGGAATGATCTGCGTCGAGACGCTGGCCGGCGTCGAAGGCGTGCACAAGCTTGACCGTAGTTATGTGCCCGGTTGTACCTATGCCCGGCCGCAGGTTGCCAGCTTGGGCCTGACCGAGGCGGCGGCGCGTGCCAGTGGACGGCCACTCAAGATCGGTAAGTTCGCCTATCAAGGCAATGGCAAGGCGCTGGCCGCCGGTGAGGCGGAGGGCTTCGTCAAGACGATTTTCGATGCCGAAACCGGCGAGCTGCTGGGGGCGCACATGGTTGGCGCACAGGTCACGGAACAGATCCAGGGCTTTGGTATCGCCCATCATCTGGAGGCCACGGACGAGAGCCTGCTGTCGGTCATTTTTGCGCATCCGACGCTTTCCGAAGCCATGCATGAATCGATCCTCGCGGCCGCTGGCCGACCGCTGCATCAGTAGGACCATACGGGAAAGGATAACAGACTGATCCGATTGCGTTTTCGCTAGCGGAAACCAACAAAAAACTCTCCATTAGACGTAGTACAAAACGAAACAGGAATAATCATGTCGACAGGTTTGAACGGAAAGGTAGCCATTATCACTGGCGCAGCGCGTGGCATTGGCCGGGGGATCGCATTGCGCCTGGCACAAGAGGGGGTAAACCTTGCGCTCTTGGATTTATCCGCAGATCAGCTTGGTATAGTCAGGAAAGAGGTGGAGTCTTTCGGGGTAAAAGCGACAACCTACGTTGCCGATATCAGCAAGCGCGAGGAGGTGTATGCGGCCATCGAGCACGTTGTGAGTACGCTGGGTACCTTGGATGTGATGATTAATAACGCCGGCATTTCGCAGGTAAAACCTATCGCAGACGTGGTGCCGGAAGATCTTGAGAAGATCCTGAACATCAATATCGGGGGAGTGACCTGGGGGATCCAGGCCGCCGCGGCGAAATTTAAACAGCTCAACAAAAACGGCAAGATCATCAATGCTTGTTCCATCGCCGGCCATGAGGGTTTTGCATTGCTGGGCGTGTACTCCGCCACCAAATTCGCCGTACGCGCATTGACCCAGGTTGCGGCCAAGGAATACGCCAGCGACAACATTACCGTCAACGCCTATTGCCCTGGGGTGGTCGGCACCGATATGTGGGTGGAAATAGACCAGCGTTTCTCGGAGATTACCGGTGCGCCGAAAGGCGAAACCTATAAGAAGTACGTTGATGGCATTGCCTTGGGGCGCGCACAAACCCCGGCTGACGTCGCGGCACTTGTCGCTTTTCTTTCCAGCGACGACGCTGCCTATATCACCGGTCAGTCGATTTTGACCGACGGTGGGCTGGTTTATCGCTAACCGGTGCCGCTCTTTTAAGCCCTCCTGAAGGGCTTTCAGGTGCCTACCCACAGTGGCGATTTATTTCGTGCAGTTTTGGCGGAGGAGGGTAGGCAATCTAATGACGCCAAAGCAAAAATCCCGCTCGGTTTCCCTGCGCGGGATTTTCTGGATTGGGTTCCTGACAGGGATTTTATTTAATATTAACTTTATGATAAATAACAATATAAATAATATTAATCTGCCTTGGTAACCGGAATGACCACCCAACCCAATTATGGCGATACGGTAGTGGGGCTTTGTTACTCTGACGGTCGGTTTTGTGCCAGAAGCGGACGTTGGTACTTTGAACTCACACGGACGATGAGTCGAAGAGATATTATGATTCTTACGAGATATTCGGTCAGTTGCTCGAACTTATGGTATCAGGCTGGATAGAGAAAAAATAATGAGTGTCAGTCCTCCGGCTATTGCCAGTTACCACAGTAATACAGGTGCGTTTTTAGGTATTCAGCCGGGTAAAAATATGGGTTTTGAGCCCGTGGCTCGCAGAAAAGCCCTGAGAGGCGTTCGGGTGTTGCACGTACAGATGTTATGGTTAATAGGCTTAAGCCCAGCGAACAAAAAGGAGCGAACATGCGGGTAGGAATGAAGGAAAAGATCATCAGGACGTGTGAGGCAAAAATTGTGACCAAGGGCAGTAACGTGGGGCTGTCTTTTTATGCTTTTTTTGCAAATAAAAATGATGACCCGGAACTGCTGATGGAGGTTGCGCATTGGTGGATTATGGAGATGAAACTGGATCACTTTGAAAAGGCAGAAAAGATAAAATCTCTCGTTTTAGCCATGAAGTAAACCATTACGGTAGCTAATGATACCTTACAGTTCGTAGCGTCTTAATTATGATATGACAGCCTTTACTCTGGACAGGTATGTCCGCTATTCGCTCAAAGCTGCCCGCCAACGCCTATCTGCTTAAAAAATAGGCTTGGTGTGGGATGTTTTCCGTTTTCTAAGCGGATCCCTTAAACTACACTGCGCAGGTCACAACATATGAGCAATAACCATAAGCGGCTGTAATCCTGGGCTTTTAGACCCGTGAGTTAGAACCATTGCCAGAATGTTCATCAGTGTCTGTTTATAAGAGCCTTCCATTTGGTTCGCGCTGACGTGCTAAGCGGCTCCGACGAGCGAAGAGGGGGGAGCTATTCATACGAAGGAAGTAAGATGCTTTTGCCAGATTTGAGCTTTACAAAAACCGTATATCAATCGTCATTTCAAGAATGAGTCGTCAACTGTTTGTTTCTCTGGATGGGCCCAAGGGAGCCGGTAAAACCACACTGTTGGAGGCCATTACAAAAGTACTAAGGGCAGACAACAAGAAGGTGGTACGGCTTTGCGAGAAAAAAAGCGATCCCTACAGGGGGGAAACAATGGCTCTCGTTAACAAGCTCGCCAGAAATCCCTCCCAGGCTTTGGAATTGGAAGTGTGTGAGCGCTTTGCTGATAGCCGTGCCTGGATTTCCCGGCACGTGCTGACTAAACAGCCACCGGACAGCATTATCTTGATGGATCGCTGGTACCCGTCGGATGCCGCGTTTCGCCGGATGGTTCCATTTGCAGAGATTTTACAGCTTAACATTGAGCGAAACGTGCGAATGCCAGACCTGCATGTCGGGGTTGTTACTGCGCCTGAGACTTCATGGGCGAGGGCCGCGGCCCGACCGCGTGGGCTAAGTAGTACGGTGATTTATAAACTGGAAGAGCATGTTGCTTGTACCAAGGCATTCGAGCGAGAAATTGCAAATCACGGCTGGGTGTTATGCCGTAATGAAGGAACTCTCGAAGACGCAACGATGCAGGTGATTGCTGAGATCTACAGAGTGCTTGGATACCCCACAGGCATCGGTTTTGCGCGCAGAGCTTCCGCCGCATGCCGCCAGTAATTACGGCAACCTATTCCGTCACAATGAATAATTAGCTTAAAAAGGACAACACAGTTTTGTCTCTCAAAGCCTGGCTTTTCTCAATGCCAGCGATAACCGTTTTGTTTCACGTCAAAGAGTTAGGGTGTAGGTAGAGTTTTATTCTATTATTAATCTTCCTCATGAAATATGTTTTATTCACTTTTTCAACACGGTCGTTTACCGGGCGGGATAAGCCCATTGAACAAAGCGTTGGCTCAAGCACGGCGATTCCATTAGGTGTTGTTCGCCGAGGGGCCATGTCATGACCGCCTTTAACTAAAGGCAGGTTTTTTCAATTATTTTAAATAGAAATAAAACCCCTTCATATCAGCATGCCTGGCCGTTATCAGGGCGACGGATATGCCGACAATATCCTTAAACGTCAGGGTTGTATGAAAAACTGACGTTGCTGCTTCATGACCGAGCTTGGCGTGACGCCAAAGGCTTTACGGAATGCATGGCTGAAGTGAGTGAAATCAGAAAACCCATAGTCAAGTGCAGCCTCGGATACGCTGCACACACGCCCTTGTTCAAGTGCGTCGCGGCTGGCCTGAAGCCGTTCTTGCCAGATAACGGCTGCCGGCGTTTTCTGATTGCGGGCAAAAGTCCGGGTCACGGTGCGTACTGAGACGTGATGAGCCAAAGCGATACTCTCTACGCTCAGTTCAGGATGGGTAAGATTTCTACTGATGTAGTTTCTCATCCTCGCATATAAATCGCGTTCTGAAGCCGCGGTATTGTGTTCCTGAAGCTCCAGACTCAGCATCAGCAGATCCAGCATCGTTTGTGAAAAGCGGCTGGCTACATCCGGATTGCTGACCAGCACGGGCGTCTGAACCGCCTGGCAAATCATCTCACGCAGCGGAATAACCCCTGGGCGAGCATCGTCAAGGACGGTGGCGGTCAGAACGTCACTGGCCGGCACTTTTCCGGTGAGCAGATGCCGGGGAATGCGAATGAGGTGGTTATTGCTGCCACCGATGCTGAAGCGAAAAGTCTGCGCGGCATCGTAAAGCACCAGATTATTGGATGACAGACAGGCCTTCCGTCCTCCCTGTTCCAACTGTCCGTATCCACCCTGCATATAACCGAGCCACAAATCGTCGTCCGGCCCCGTTCTCAGATGTCGTGATTTTCGCTCCCAGTGGTGAAGCGTTGAAGTTAGAGTGCACACATCCAACAGCCCCACTTCGCGCACGGCAAGTTCTCCGTCGAACCCGCCGTCGGCAAGCGGTTTGCCATCCGAAGGAATGCAGTGGCGAAGAATGACATCATTCCAGTATTCGAAACGGTGAGACGCTGAAACATGTTCGGTGGAATAACGGATCTCCCGTGGAGTTGAATGACTGTTCACAGCGACACCTCATAGCAGTAACTGCAATTCAGGATGGATTGTTTCAAACCGAAAGCAATATTTGCGCCATGACCGTATTGCGAGGGATTTCCTGGATATTTTGAGTTTTTAGCGGCGTTAAGCGAGAAGATACGCACTATTGCAGGGCAGTGCTGCACTGTGCGATTTCATCATTTCACTCTCTGATGTGCCGATATCGGGGGTGTCCTTTCCAACCAGACGATTGTCCGACTGAGCCAGGTATTCGGCAGATTTCTCCTTAGTATCAGTGGTGAGTTAACCCATCGCTGAAAACTATAAACCTGGGAGTCCTTATGGAATCTGCAATCGATAAACATCTGAAATGCCCCCGCACGCTTTCCCGGCGGGTTCACGACGACTATCAGCCACCGTTCCCGATGTTTGCCGGACGGGCCAGTGATGATCTGACCCAGGTCGTTATGGCTTATCTGGGCGTTCAGTTTCATGAAGAACACCGTGAGGACGCCGTCCGGGCAATGCAGCACATTGTGTCGACCTTCAGCCTGAGCAACGGGCCGGGCAATCATGACATCTCTTTCCATACCGACAACCAGGGCTACGGTAACTTTATTGTGGTGGGCTACTGGCGGGATCCGGCTGCTTACTGCCATTGGCTCCGTCAGCCAGAGATCGACGATTGGTGGGCTTCCGATGAGCGTCTGCAGGAGGGCATCGGTTATTTTCGCGAAATTATCGCCCCGCGCGCCGAACAGTTCGAGACGCTGTATGCCTTTAAAGAAGACCTGCCGGGCGTCGGCGCGGTGATGGACAATATCAGCGGCGAGATCCAGGAGCATGGCTACTGGGGATCCGTGCGCGACCGTATTCCCGCTTCTCAGAATGACTGGCTGCAGCCTGACGATGAACTGCGCATTATTTCAGGCGATCCTGATGCCGGGGGCAGAGTGGTGGTGCAGGGCCATGACAACATCGCGCTTATCCGCTCCGGGCAGGACTGGATGGAGGCGGAAGAGCAGGAGCGTCAGCTTTACTTCACGGAAATGCTCCCCCCTTTGCAGGCCGGTATGGATTTTCTTCGGGATGAAGGGCAGGCGCTCGGCTGCTACAGCAACCGCTTTGTCCGCAACGTGGATATCAACGGAAATCTGCTGGATATTGCCTACGATATCGGCTTCTGGCGTTCGCTTGACAAACTGGAGCGCTGGGCGGAATCACACCCCACACACCTTCGCATATTCACCACGTTTTTCCGGGTGGTGACCGGTCTGCAGAAACTGCGGCTCTACCACGAAGTTTCCGTCTCGGACGCCCGCTTTCAAACCTTTGAGTACATCAACTGCCATCCCATGACCGGGATGCTGCGTGACGCTCGGCGCTGAACGAAACGACGATAACTTATCCATTCATCATTTCTCCGGGGATTACATTATGCACGCATTACGCTTTTTTCTGCCCGCCATGCTGCTTTGCTCTGTGCCGGCACTCGCCGTCGAGGTTGCACCCGGCGACTATAGCCAATTTCCTGACGGCACCACTGTGGGGCTGCTTTATTATCAGCATGCCTCAACCGGCTCAGCGTACTCCCGCGGTGACAAAGTCAGCTCTGATTACAACCTGACTTCCGATATCGGTATGTTGCGTCTGCTGCATACCGTACAGATTTCTGAGTCAGCAACGCTGGACCCGCAGTTTCTGTTGCCTTTCGGGCGGGTATCTGGCGGCGGCGACGCCTCCGGACTCGGCTCGGCCAGCGGTACCGGCGACTTGATCCTGACCGTGCCTTTAAAAGTGAAGCTCAACAGCGGCGGCGACATTTTTGGCTTCGCGCCTTATCTCTACGTGCCTAGCGGCAACTATGACCACAACGATGCGCTGAATCTGGGGGAGAACCGCTGGAAGGTCGACCTGCAGGCCGCCTGGGTTAAGTATTTTACCGAAAAGTGGGCGCTGGACGTGGTCGGCGATGCCATCTGGTACGGTGAAAACAACGATTATGGCACCACGTCATCCCGCCTTCAGCAGGATAACGCATGGACGGCCCAGATTATGGGACGTTACATGCCCGATCCTACCCTGGCGCTCGGGCTGGGTTTCGGTCAGAGCTGGGGCGGTGAAACCACCGTTGACGGCGTAAAGCAGGATAACCAGACACAGACCACCAACGTTCGTATTACCGCAACCCAATTTGTGACACCCCGCGATCAGTTTCAGATACAGCTGGGCAGGGATCTGCGCGTTGAAAACGGTGCCGAAGAGAATTTCCGGTTGAATCTCCGTTATGCACGCGTTTTCTGACGCTGTCTTTCCTGACCAAATAACTGTCCGGCTAAGCCAGGTCATCGTTGCGCAGTCGCGTTATGTTCAGGTCAGGATGTAATCAATCGTTTTTCAGATGAAGGAATAATTATGGCTATTGAACGCCCCGATGCCGGTCAACTCCAGCAACTTGCCCGCCAGCTTCACCTGCAGATTTCTGAGAGTGAAGCGGCAGAATATCTTGCCCTTATGCAGCCAAACCTTGACGCCTACGATCTGATTGACGGGTTACCGGATGAAATCCCACAGATTAAATATCCGCGTGAAAAAGGATATCGCCCCGGGAACGAAGAGAATGCATTGAATGCCTGGTATTACAAAAGCCGGGTGCAAGGGGCGGCAAAGGGCAAGCTCGCAGGGAAAACCGTGGTGCTTAAGGACAATATTGCTCTGGCCGGCGTTCCGATGATGAACGGTGCGGCTTCGCTGGAAGGGCATGTGCCGGCATTTGACGCCACCGTGGTAACGCGCCTTCTTGATGCCGGTGCAACCATTCTGGGTAAAGCGACCTGCGAGCATTTCTGCCTCTCGGGAGGCAGCCATACCTCATACCCGGCTCCGGTACATAACCCCTGGCGTCAGGGTTACAGCGCCGGCGGTTCTTCATCGGGCAGCGCAGCGCTGGTTGCTGCCGGGGAAGCGGATATGGCGATAGGCTGTGACCAGGGCGGTTCCATCCGCATTCCGGCCGCTTTTTGCGGCACGTACGGCATGAAACCCACCCACGGACTCGTTCCCTATACCGGCATTATGCCGATTGAGGCCACCCTCGATCATACCGGGCCCATTACCGCGAACGTGAAGGACAACGCCCTGATGCTGGAAGTGTTGGCCGGGCCGGACGGACTTGACCCGCGGCAGTACGCCTCCCGCGGCGGAAACTATACCTCTGGGCTCGATAAAGGGGTCAGAGGCCTGAGAATCGGGGTGGTAACGGAAGGATTCCAGTTGCCCAATCTCCAGCCTTTGCTGGCCGAAAAGGTCCGTAGCGCCGTTGCCCGGTTGGAAGGTCTTGGCGCACTCGTCGGCGAAGTCTCAGTTCCCGGTCATCAGCTTGCCGCCGCGTTGTGGTCGCCCATCGGTTGTGAAGGCCTCACCATGCAGATGATGCATGGCAACGGTATGGGGTTTAACTGGGAAGGGCTCTACGACGTCGCCTTGCTGGACAAACATGCGGCTTGGCGTGACAGCGCGGACACGCTTTCCCCCTCGCTGAAAATCTGCATGCTCATCGGCCAGTATGGCCTGACGCGCTACAACGGCCGTTATTACGCCAAGGCGCAGAATCTGGCCCGCCGCGCTCGGGCAGACTATGACCGCGCCTTCGGCGATTTTGATCTGCTGGTGATGCCAACCGTTCCCATGACCGCTCAGCCGCTGCCGCAACCCGGTTGTTCGATCACCGAGTTTATCTCCCGGGCATTCGAGATGATTGGCAACACGGCAGCGCTGGACGTGACCGGCCATCCAGCCATGTCCGTACCCTGCGGGCTGGTTGACGGGCTGCCGGTCGGCATGATGCTGATTGGGCGCCACTACGCCGAAAGCACGATTTATCAGGCCGCCGCCGCGTTTGAAGCGAGCGGAAACTGGGAGCAGATGTAACCGTTAGCTGCCCGTCGTTCAGGGCGATACCGCCGGACGAAAAAACCGGCAATGACATGAAATCTTTCGGAGAAATACCATGGCTCACGACCACGAACACCACCATGACCATACCGAACCGCCTGAGGAGATCGCGCTGCGCGTGAAAGCGCTGGAGTCTCTGCTGACGGAAAAAGGCCTGGTAGACCCCGCGGCGCTGGATGAACTTATCGATACCTATGAACACTGCATTGGCCCCCGGAACGGTGCTCTTGTCGTGGCGAAAGCCTGGAGCGACCCTGATTACAAGGCCCGTCTTCTGGCGCATGGCACCGAGGCGATTGCCGAACTGGGTTTTTCTGGCGTGCAGGGGGAAGACATGATGGTGGTCGAAAATACCCCCGAGGTTCACAACGTGACGGTCTGTACGCTGTGCTCCTGCTATCCCTGGCCCACGCTCGGCCTTCCGCCGGCCTGGTATAAATCGGCACCTTACCGATCACGCATTGTTATCGAGCCCCGCAGCGTACTGGCCGAGTTTGGTCTGAACATCGGTGAGGACCGGGAAATTCGGGTGTGGGACAGCAGCGCCGAGTTGCGTTATCTGGTTCTGCCGGAAAGACCCACCGGGACCGAGGGCTGGAGTGAAGAGCAACTGGTCGCGCTGGTAACCCGCGATGCCATGATTGGCACCGGCGTGGCACTTCAGCCGGGCGGTAACTGACAACCGGTATTTCATTCAACTTTTTTGGGAGAATCCAATGAACGGGATACACGATCTGGGCGGCATGCAGGGTATGGGGGCCGTCATTACTGAAGAAAACGAACCGCCTTTTCATCATGAATGGGAGCGGCGCACATTCCCGCTTTTTGCCTCTCTGTTTGTCGGCGGTCACTTCAATGTCGATATGTTCCGGCATGCCATCGAGCGCATGAAGCCGGCGAATTACCTTGAAGAAAGCTACTACGAACACTGGATGCATGCTTTCGAGACGCTTCTGCTTGAGAGGGGGGTTATTACCGCCGATGAGCTTTCCGGTGCGGTCAAACCGGCGCCGGCCTCGCCGGAAACGCCGGTGCTGCGGCAGGAGATGGTGCAGGCGGTCGTCAGTACGGGGGGATCTGCACGGGTGGCTAGCGATGTCCCGGCCAGCTTCCGGCCTGGAGACCGCGTCCGAGCAAAAAATATCAACCCACTGGGACATACTCGCCTGCCGCGCTATGCCCGCGGGAAGATCGGCACGATTGTGATTGATCATGGGGTATTCATCACCCCTGATACGGCTGCTCATGATCAGGGCGAACATCCTCAGCATGTTTACAGCGTCAGCTTTGCCGCGACTGAGCTATGGGGCGATAAAGCACCGCCTAAAGATACGGTGCGCATCGATCTGTGGGATGACTATCTGGAGGCGCTATGAGTACAGAAATCCGCATAACCCCCGATGCTCCCGCAGCGGACAACGCCCCCTTTGAACATCCGTGGCAGGCACAGGTTTTTTCGCTGATCGTTTACCTGCATCAGGCCGGGCAGTTCAGTTGGAAGGCGTGGGTTGATGTTTTCAGCGATGCAATCAAAGCCAGCCCGATGCAGGAGCATGAAAGCATCAACGATGCCTATTACCGGCAGTGGGTATCCGCCGCAGAGAAAATGCTCCTCTCGCTGGAACTGACCGGGGAGCCGGATATTGCTCGCCGTACCGATGAATGGCGGCAGGCTTATCTGAATACCCCACATGGGATGCCGGTTGTGCTGGCCAGCGCGATCTGCCCACCGGCACATGATCACCACCACCCGGCGCTTCGTGTCCCCGTGGCGGTCAGCCCGGCATCCGCCAGCCTGAAACCCTGAATAGTATCCGCAGCCAGAGATGAGGAAGAAAAATGGACCATACCGTTAATGAAGTTGAAGTCGCACAGGCGCCTATCCCGCTTAATGCCGTATTGCCATGGCTTGCATTCGTCACGCTGATGGTGATGCTGTCCGTCTATTTTATCGGGGCAGAGCAGGGGGCAACCGCCGTTTTTTCCGGCAGCCAGGTACACGAATATTTCCATGATGCCCGGCATCTGCTGGGCTTCCCCTGCCACTGAGGACAGCGCCATGACGGGAAAACTTCTGTTACAGGGGATGATAGCCGGGATCCTCGCGGGCATTATCGCCTTCGGCTTTGCCCACGTTTTCGGTGAGCCGCAGGTCGAGCGTGCGATTTCATTTGAAGAAATCCTTTCCCAAAAGCAGGTGAGTGAAGAGGGCGCTCATCATCACGATCATGAGGCCGATGGCGAAGTGTTTAGCCGGAAGACGCAGTCCGGCGCAGGCCTGCTGAGCGGAATGATCCTGTTCAGTGCGGCCATGGGCGGCGCTTTGGCGCTGGTCTGGTCGCTGTGCTGGCAACGCACCGGGCCGGGCGGCGCCAGAGCGCTGGCGTTGGCACTGTCGCTGGGCGGATTCTTGATAATGAGCATGATGCCGGCGCTTAAATATCCTCCTAATCCGCCGGCGGTGGGCGATCCTTCGACGATAGGCTACCGGACTGCGCTCTACTTCGCGATGTTGTTGGTTTCAGCGGTGATTGTGGTGACCGCCGCCTGGAGCGCTCATCAACTCAGACCGAGACTGGGCGGCTGGAATGCTGCGCTGTGGGGCGGGGTGGCGGGGTTGGCGATGTTGATTGCCGTCTGCACGCTGATGCCCGAAGTGAATGAGATCCCGGACGGATTTTCTGCCGATGTTCTGTGGCGTTTTCGCCTGAGCGCTTTCGGCACTCAACTGACGATGTGGTGCGCAACGGGGCTGCTGTTTGGGGCATTTGCGGAAAGAACGCTGCGAAAGCCGGTGCACAGCTACCGGGCGGAAGGATGCTGAAGGCATGGCCGCCATCATGCAACTGATTTGCCAGGGGGAAACCCTGGCAAACAGACAGTCGCGGTTCCCCTCTGACGATCCCCTGACCGAAACTTCCTTGAAGCAGGCCCATCAGCTGAAGGAATGCGTTGGGCCATTCAATAAAATCTGGACCGCCCCGGCGTTGGCAGCACGGCAGACGCAACTTGAATTGGGCCTGCGCGGCGAGCCCGTTCGGGAACTTGCCGAACCCGGATACGGCCGTTGGGCGGGCATCCCGATTAAAACGGTTATTGAGCAGGATGAGGGGGCATTTCAGCGCTGGCTTTCGGGTGAGGCCCCGCCGGGAGGCGAAAGCATGGCGCACGTTATGGCGCGCACGGGAACATGGTTGCCGCAGCGAGCGGCGGATCGGGAATGTCAGTGCGCAATTGTTTCTTCAGCAGTTATTCGGGCGATAGTGATTCAACTGCTCGATGCGCCCGTTAGCGCCTTTCAACTGATCGATATCCTGCCATTAAGTGTAACGACGCTGCGCAGTAACGGAAAACGCTGGCATCTGAGTTGTCTGGGAGGACGGTTGGAAGTGTGAAGCTTAAATACCTTCCGTGGCGGCAGTGACGCCAAAGAGATGAATCTGGACAGAGTCGAACGCTGATCTGAACTGACAGTTTGAAAGCAAAAAGCCCGCTCTGGGGGACACTCAGGCGGGCTTTTCTTTATGCGAACGTTGATGTTTATTTAGAAATCATATTCCAGCGCCAGACGGTTCTGCCAGAAGTTTTTGTCGGACGTCGAGGTGGTCTGCACGCCGGCAAAGTCGGTGATGCTCAGGCCTTTGAGTACGCCGCCAAAGTTGTAGGTGCCGTACACCAGATATTCAGATTGGTTGCTGCTGGATGCCCCTTTGCTCGGCGTTAAATCCATAAACGAGTAGCGGCTGCCCAGCGAGATGCTTTCGGTCGCGTTCCAGTTCAGATCGGTGGAGTAGGCGTTGCCGCTGCCCAGATCCTGCGTACTGGTGAAGAACGGCTGGGCAAAGTACGGGCCGGAGGAGGTGTTGTGCGCGTAAGGCGTCACCAGTGCACCGTTGCCGTAAGCCTCACCGTTGGCGGCGATATGGTTATAATTGAACGACCATTTCAATGCCTGTGTGAAGTTCATCGCAAACTGCGCGCCGTAACTGGTGCTGTTCACATTGCCCGCCAGCGCTTTGCCTTCGCTCACACCGCGAATAAACTGAATGCCGATCTTCGGCTGGGAAGGGCTGTCTGTCCACGACAGGAAACTGTCGGCGTACACCATCTTGGTGTAGTTGTCGTAATCCTCATACCACAGCTGGCCGTTCAATTTTTTATTATCCAGCTTGATGGCCCGCCCGCCACCGACACTCCACATGCCGTTGGTCGTGCCGTCGGTGTCGGTATAGGCCGTGGTGTTGAGGAACCGGTCGTCGCCCCAGGGTTTGTAACGGGTGATTTTGGTGGCGTGCAGGAAGTTATCGCCGTCGCCATAGTTCGCGTCGATACCACGGAACAGAATCGGCGTGATGCGCCAGTCATAGTCGCCGATGAACGGAATATTAATGCGCTGATCGCCGGCCGTGATGCGGAAGTCCTGATAATGCCAGCTTGCATAGGCTTCGCCCACGCCGGTCTGGTTCGGGCCCAGCTCGGTAATCAGGTGGTCGTCGTTGTGTGAAATACCGCGCTGGAGAATGCCGCTGATGCCCAGGCTCAGGCCGTAATATTCTGCCGTAGCATATTTCACGCTACCGCCATAACTGACCGTGTCCTGAGAATAGCCCGGTACGAAATACGCATTATGGGTGGAATAATACAGGGTGCGCAGGCTGCCGCTGACCGACCCGCAGGTGAACATTTCGGTGAGGGAATCTGCCACGTCGGCGGAGCAACCGGTCGCCCCCGGAGTGGCCGCCTGTGCGTGGTTGATTAATAATGTCTGTGAAACTACAATGGCGCTCAACTTCAGCGCAAAGCTGAATGTGTTATTTTTCATTAATACCATCCTGTTAAAATGTAATAAGTTCTGCCCGGCAGCAAAACTGCCGGTAATTGTTTTTATGAGGGCACACGTAAAGGGGTGCCGCCCCGTCTTTTTTTCTGTCACCAAGAAGCGGGGAGGGTAATGGCTATTTTTATTTGTCAGTCAATAAAAGAGGATTGTTATCCAATACCAGAGTGTCACGTACTTCCCAGCCGCGTAGTTTGCCGGGGTTCAGTAACCCATGGGGATCAAGGTGTTTTTTAACGGAAACCACGTCAGGTTTAATTTCCCCTTGCTTGCCATCCTCAATCTGAAAGACATGAGGGTTATTTATTTTTACGTCATTATCACTGAATGTGGCCATTATTTCTTTCAATCTTTCTTCGGTGGAGTAACGGACTAATTGTAAACCGCTGGCGGTGATGTTTCCGTCATTGTCACGCAGGAATTCAATATGTGAAATAACTTCGTCGCCGAATAAATTTGCCATGTCGATAATCTGCTGACGATAATTCGCATAATTAAACGCCGTCTGTAAATAAGTCAGGGAGCTGTCGATTTTCAGCGCATGCAGCGTGGTGTGATTCCAGCAATATTCCATCAGTGACGCATTGGCTTCGCGTGCTTCGTCGGCCGGTTGACGAATGGCGCTGTGCCCGCGATATTTTTCCAGCAGATGGGGACAGAACCCTTCGCTTTCCTGCGCAATCACGCTGATCACCGCGTGCTGGCTGGCCTGATAATGCCCGTTCAGATGGCTGAACCAGGATGGGATAGGCGCGGCGAACAGCGCCAGCTGGCGCTTTACCAGCCCTGGCGAACGGGCAAAGGCGTTGGCGTAATCCAGTGCGTCGGTGAAATCATCGAACACGTCCAGCCGTTCAATCCACTGATGAACCGGTGCCAGCGCCAGCTCAACCTCGAGCACAATGCCGTTGCTGCCGTAGGCGTGATGCAGCAGCAATGCCTGCGGGGCAGGAACCTGCAAAATGCGCGGTTCGGCCTCCATGGTCATGACTTTGACGCTGAGCACATTGCCCGGCGCGCCCAGAGGACCGTAGTTGATGGAACCAATGCCGCCAAAGCCGCCGCCGTAAAGGCCGCCCAGACTGGCGAGCCGGTAGGTGGAAGGCATGCAGCGCAGTTCCCATCCTGCGGGTCGGGTTAGCGTTTCAATTTCGGCCAGCCGGATCCCCGCCTGCGCGCGTACCACGCCGTTACCCAGTTCACATACCTGATTGAATCCGGTCATATCGACCAGAATTCCGCCTTCCAGCGGCACCAACTGGCCGTAGTTGCCGGTCGCGCCGCCGCGCAGGATCAGCGGTAACTGGTGCCGAACGCAGGCTTTAACTACCAGACTCAGCTCTTCTTCGTTGCGCGGCCTGACCACGGCATCAGCCTGTTTATCTTCCAACTGCTGTTTGAGCACCGGACTGAACCAGTGAAAATCGCGTGAAAGGCGTTTGACCTTGGTTGCCTGCAAGGTCCAGTCGAGGTCGGGAAGCGCCTGCTGTATCAGGGCAAGCGCGTGCTGACGTTGTTCACTGTCCATATTCTTCCTGCCTAAAGATCAATGAAGTTGAAGTTAATGAGATGGCGCGGCTTCGCTTTCATGCCAGGCGCTCAGGACGCGTCTCGACATCCACGACATCACGCCAAACAGCGCAATACCGGTGAGTGAAATGAGCAGCAGAGCGGCGAACATCAGAGGGATGTCCAACTGGTATCCTGCCTGCAATATCTGGTAGGCCAGACCGGTATTATTGCCGCCGGTACCGGCAACAAATTCAGCGACCACGGCACCTATCAGCGACAGGCCGCTGGAAATGCGCAGCGCGCCGAAAAAATACGGCAGGGCAGAAGGAATACGCAGGCGGATGAGAATCTGCAGGCGGCTGGCGTGGTTCAGTTGAAAATAGCTCAGCAGGCCCGGCGACACGCTGCGAAGCCCCTGCGTGGTATTGGAAATAATCGGGAACACCGCCATCAGCGTAGAACAGACCACCAGCGACAGCGTGGTGTCTTTGACCCAGATGATGATCAGCGGCGCGATGGCTACAATCGGCGTCACTTGCAGGAACACGATGTACGGGAACAGCGCGGTTTCAACAAAGCGATTCTGCACCAGCACGAACGCCACGGCTGCACCGATGACAATCGACAGTAAAAATGAGATCAGGGTGATTTTCAGCGTGAACAGCAGCGACATCGTCAGCGAACCGAAATGGGTCCACAGGCTTTGCAGCATCACCACCGGCGACGGCACCAGAAACTGGGGGATGTTGAAATAGCTCACCGATCCCTGCCAGAGCAGGATCACCACCACCGCGACCACGGCCGGATAAAGCACTTTGCGAAACGTGGGGTTATTGATCCACGGAGAAGCTTTTTGAGTTTGCATACCGTTACTCCATACCCGATTGGCTGGCTTGCAGCAGGCTGTCCTGCAACTGCTTCGCATAGCGTGAAAATGCCGGACTGACGCGGAAATCTTCGCTGCGCGGGAAGGGTTCGGTGATGGCGATATCTTCCACCACCCGCCCCGGACGTGCGGCCATCATGATCACCCGCTGCGACAGAAATACCGCTTCGTGGATCGAGTGGGTGACGAACACCACCGTCAGCCCCTGTTCCCGCCACAGGCGCAGCAGATCGCTGTCGAGTTTGTTGCGGGTGATTTCGTCGAGCGCGCCGAAAGGTTCATCCATCAGCAACAGCTTCGGACGCGTCACCAGCCCGCGGGCAATAGAAACGCGCATCTGCATGCCGCCTGACAGTTCGCGCGGCAGGACGTTGGCAAATTTGCCAAGCCCCACCAGTTCCAGCGCCTCACTGACGCGGGTATTGGCTTCGGCACGCGGTACGCCCGCCAGATCCAGCGGCAGACGGACGTTATTTTGCACATTGCTCCACGGCATCAGCGTGGCCTCCTGAAACACAAAAGACAGCGGCACCTGCGCCTTTTCGCGACGGTCGCGCCGCCACAGCACCAGCTTGCCGTCGCTGGGTTCCACCAGACCGGCGACCATTTTTAACAGCGTACTTTTGCCACAGCCCGACGGGCCGAGCAGGGTGACGAACTCACCCTGATTGATGGTCAGATTGACCGGCAGAAGGGCGCGGGTGCCGTTGCTGTAAATTTTCTCCGCCGACAACACTTCGATAGCCGGAACCGGCGGAGGATTGGCTGAGCGGACATCGCTCATCACGGTCAGTTTCGGGGCTGAATTCATGGCATGACCTTCGCGTCTTTGATCATATCGAGGGTATACGTCTGCTCAAACGGCACTTTCTCCGCATCGATCAGTTTGTTTTTCACCAGCATGTCCCAGGTCTTTTTCAGACGAGGTTCAGTGATGATGCCGATACCCCCTGTTTGCGCGTCGCCGCCGGTCACCAGTTCATACTTCTTCATCTGCGCGATGCCGAAGGCAATCTGGTCGGCGCCCATACGCGGATTGTCTTTGGTGATAAGCTGGTTGCCTGCGGTCGGATCCTGCAAATATTCTTTCCAGCCCTGCATCGACGCTTTCACGAACGCCGTCACCGCCACCGGGCGTTTTTTGACGGTGTCGGCCATGCAGATAATCGAGTTGCCGTACGGCGGGTAACCCCAGTCGCTGAGCATGTAGACGTAGAACGGTTTGCCGCCTTTTTCGATTGAGAAAGGCTCGGAAGTCACATAACCCTGCTGCACCAGATTATTGTCCACGAGGAACGGCTGCACGCTGAAGGTGTACGGACGGATTTTGGCGCCCGCCAGCCCCAGTTCACTCTTCGCCCACGGCCAGAAAGAGGTGTAAGCCTCGGTCGCCAGCAGGAAGGTTTTGTCTTTCAGCTCCTGTCCTTTCTCCACTTTGTCATGGCTGATAAACACCGTCGGTGAATGCTGGAACACCGTCGCCACGGTCACCGCATGCACGCCAGCCTGCCAGGTTTCCAGCGCCTGACCGTTGTCGCCGAGCGTACAGTCAGCCTGACCGGCGGCCATCAGTTGCATCACGTTAACCTGCGGGCCACCCATTTTGATGCTGACATCCAGACCGGCGTTTTTGTACAACCCTTTGGCCTGTGCTTGGTAAAATCCGCCATGCTCCGCCTGCGCGTACCAGTTGGTCAGGAAGGTAAATTTCTCTTCCGCCATGCTGGTGGTGGAAACCCCGGCCAGCAGCAGGGCCGGCAGGGTGTAAGTCGGTAAACGCCGTATTTTCATCGTAAAAACTCCTTTATTTAGAGACAAAAGAAGACGAAGGAGGAGTGAAGCTGGTTTGTACAAAACCGTTCCAGTGGTGTTTGCCCCAGGTCGGTTCGCTGCGGACTTTCCATTCCATGAGGTGAATTTCAGTGATGGCCTGCGCCCAGCTTGCCGCCAGCGAATCGAGGATCGCGTGGCCCTGTTCGGCGGTCGCGCCGGTCGGATCGCCGATGACGCCACTCGGACCAAAATCATAGGAAGCCCAGGCAGCGGCAGGGCGGCTTGATGACAGTGTCGGGCATGGGAATTCCGGCGGGTAGTTGGCGACTGCGTGCTCGATGTGAACGCATTCCGGTGCCAGTGCCAACATCACCGCCGTTTCGCTGTGACCGGCGTGCATCGCCATTTTTTGTTCTTGCGCGCTCAGGAACTGGTTTTCGACATTAGGCACGCGGAACACGTCGTGCGGGATCATGATCATGTCGCCGTGACGCAGACGCATTTCCCGCGATGCCATTTGCAGCACCTGCGGTTGTCCGCCGTGCCCGTTGATCATCAGCAGCTTGCGGAACCCGGCGCGGTACAGGGATTCGGCAATTTCCAAAACAGTTTGCAGCAGCGTGTCGCCGGTTAAGGTCAGCGTGCCGGGGAAATTCAGATGCTCGTCAGATTTGCCGTAAGTGATAGGGGGAATACCGTAGGCCGGAATGTCTTTTGAAAGCCGCGCCAGCGCGTGACCCGCCACGCCGGAGGAGATCACGCTGTCCACCGAACACGGCAGATGCGGGCCGTGTTGCTCAATCGCGCCGGTCGGCAATACGATCACGGTGTTGGCCTTGTCGGGCAGGGCAGCGATGGCCGTCCAGCTAAGGAAAGGAAGAAAACGTTCTGCGGGAATATAGCCGTTAATCATGCTGTGCCTCGTGGTCGGACATTATTGGGTTAAACGGGATTGCGGTAACCAGGCGGTAGCTTCCACTTCAATCAGCACCTCGGCGCAGGGCAACATTTCACTGACCTGAACCACGGTAGAAACCGGCGGTTGCCCGGCATAAAAAAGCTTTCTGACCCGGCTGTAATACGGGAAGTGATCGAGATTGCGAAAGTACTGCACCAGCTTGATCACATCGCTCATCTGCCCGCCGGCTTCTTCGATGGTGTGGCGGATACTTTCGAGCACATACCAGCTTTGGGCGAGGATCGGCCCCTGTTTGGCGTCGGTGGAGAATTCGCCGGTTTCGCCCAGCAGCAGACGTGCTTCGGTGGGGATATCCTGAAAACCGCGCACAATTGTCGCGCTCTGCGGATTGACGGGAATAATGCCGGAGAGAAAAACGAAATCACCGGCACGACGCCAGGGGGCATATTTGGCGAGCGGTTTACCCGCTCCGGCTTCAAGACTCATGGGATAACTCCCGATTCCAGGTGCGTTGGTGGGCCAGCCTGCCGTGGTGGAAAACCAGGCGGGCTGCGCTGTTTAAAGGCCAGGTCAGGCTGTCGCTGCCCGGAAAGAGAATCAGACTGGCATCGCTGCCGGGGGCGAGCGGCAGGCCGGACTGCGCCTCACCGGTCAGCGCGGCGACATCGCAGATAAGTCGCGACTGCCGATCAAAAACGTTATCCAACTGAAGTGCGAACAGGGCGCAGGCCAACGTATCCAGCGGGTCATAACTGCCAGCCGGACAAAAAGCGTCCTGCACGTTGTCGCAGCCGAGCAGCACCGGAATGCCCGCCGTCTGCGCTTCTTTCAGCAGGGTGATCCCCCGCCGGCGTGGCGTGCGGTGGGTGACAGCGTCCTGCAACAGCAGGTTGGTCATCGGCAGCGCAATCAGCGTGACGCGCTGTGCCGCCAGTAAACTCAGCACCTCTTGCGCCTGTTGTTCACTGCCGGAGGCCAGTGCGCAGCCGTGGCTGCAACAGATGTGGCCGCTGAATTTATTTTCTGAAAGGTAATGCGCCAGCCAGCTCAGACCCTGTGCCACCGGCGAAAGCTCCTCGTCGATATGCAAATCCAGATTCAGTTGCCAGCGCGAGGCGCTGCGCATCAGGTTGGTCATCGCTGCCGGATCCCAGTTTGACGAGTGGATAAATCCACCCAGCAGGCAGTGGTTTCCGCTCATCGCAACCGCCTGGGCGATGCGGTCAGCCGCTTCGGCATCCGCGAAGAAACTTAGCGGGGCCAGTGCGACCCGCTCCAGCGCGACGCCCGGTTGCGTGATATTGGCCAGCTCCGTCCAGGCCAGCGGCGGGGTGACATCGAACCAGTCAATATGGGTGCGCAAACGGGTCACGCCATTGGCGGCGGCCCATGCCATTCCCTGTCTGGCACGCTGATGAAGATCTGCCGTGGTCCAGTGCTGGCGATCCTGATGCATTGTTTCGATAGCGGCCAGCAGACCGGGCTTTGACGGACGGCTGCGGCCGATGGTGAAGGTTTTATCGAGATGCGCATGAGGTTCGGCCAGACCCGGCAGCGCCAGCGCGCCCTGTGCGTCCCACAAATCATCTTGTCTTGGCTGACAAGGCGTCACCGAGGCAATTTTGCCTGCATCAAAGCGCAGATCCGCCGTCACCGGTTCGCCTGTATGCACAGGCCACCCGGCAGGAAGCAGCCACGCGGGGAGGCGAACGTTGGCAATGCCGCTAAGCGGTGAGGCGGGGGGTGGAAAGTTCATCTTGAGGCTCCGCGTTGGCATTACAGGTCGAGGACCAGAACGGGACTTTTGGAGCGCGAACAGCACAGCGTAATCTGCGTGTTCTCCGCTTTCTCTTCTTCTGTCAGCACACAGTCCCGGTGGTCGGGAATACCGTCGATGACATCAGTAATACACGAGCCGCAAATACCCTGTTCGCACGACAGCATAATATCGACTTTGGCGCTTAATAAGACTTCTGCAATGCTCTGGTTTGGGCCGACTAAATAACATTTTCCGCTGGAGTTCAGCTGAATATGAAATTCCTGATCGTCGGTGTCATTGTTTATATTTTCATTGCTGAATCGCTCAAAAGATAATTGATTTTTCTGCCAGTGGTGCGTTTGCATAATGTCTTCAAGGCGCTGAATAAATCCATCCGGACCACAGGCCATCACCCGCGTATTTTCATCCGGCTGACGCAAACTCAGCGGCGTATTGTGTCGCAGGGAGTCGTTTGCGCCGCTGTCATGCAAAAAGACGTGTTTTGCCAGCGCGGGCGCATTCAGACGCGATGTAAACGCCGCTCTATCCAGGTCTGCAATGTAGTAATGCAGTTCAAAATCAATTTCTTGCTGCGCCATTTGTTCCGCCATAGCCAGCAGAGGCGTGATGCCAATCCCTCCGGCAAACAGCAGATAACGACCGGCCAATGGCAGCGGAAAATGATTACGTGGCATCGAGATGCTTAGCGTGTCGCCAACGCTGAAACGATGATGAATAAAGTGCGATCCGCCACTGGAGTTTTCCGCCAGTTTTACGCAGATCTCATAATATTCTCCGCCGTTATTTTCGGTGCAGAGAGAATATTGGCGGGGGCCCAGTTCAGGAATGAAAACGTCAATGTGCGCACCGGGTAAATAGGCAGGTAATAATCCGCCTTGCTGCGCAATAAGTTGCAGTGAAATATTCCCTTTACCATTTTCACCGATCGCCTTGATCGTGACAGGAATTAATCCGGCATCTTTCATCGTCATTTACCGTATTCATTTTGATGAGTCATTCATAAAAAGGGGCATCTATTCACCGCATAACCCGTTGTCATCCGGCCTGAAACAGCGCTGGGCGGGCTTTAGGAGCGATGAAACGATTGTTCCCGTTGCAATGAAAGCTACGTTATTGTTATAAAACTGTTGCGTCCAGCGCTTTGATTCGCACATCCCGTTGCATAAAAGAGAGCACTCCATCATGTTCGCATTTTCCCGGTTTCTGCTGTACTTCACTGAGGTTGCCCGCCAGGGTTCGTTTCGCAAGGCGTCCGAAACCCTGCATGTCGCCGCTTCGTCGATTGACCGGCAGATCCTGCGGGTGGAAAAAGAACTGGCGATGCCGCTGTTTGAACGGCACCCCACCGGGCTGCGGCTGACCGCAGCGGGCGAACTGTTATTGCACTCGGCCAACAACTGGAAAAAGGATTTCTCCCGCGTCTGCGAGCAGCTCGACGACCTGCGCGGTTTGCGGCGCGGGCACGTGCGGATTGCCACCATCGACGCCATCAACCGGCAGTTTTTCTCGGCGATGCTCAGGAAGGTGCATGCTGACTACCCGAATATCTCCTTCACGTTGACCACCATGAACAACGTGGATATTCAGCAGGCACTAATGTCCGGCGATGCCGACTTCGGGCTGATGCTGAATCCGCAAAGTTCGCGTGAGTTGCAGGTGCGCGCTTTTGCAGAAATCGAGCTGGGGATTGTGGTGCCGAAAGGGCATCCGCTCGGCGGCAGAAGCGGCGTGCGTTTTAACCAGTGCATGGAATATCCGTTTATCCTGCCCGCTGCGCCGCTGATGCTGGCCGAACCCGTCCAGGCGCTGATGAATATCAACGGCGACATGATTAACGAAGTTGCGGTATCCAATAACATCCACATGATCCGCTCGCTGATAAAAGAGAAAATGGGCATCGGTATTCTATGCTGGCTCGACATCATGGATGAGGTGGAAAGCGATGAGCTGCAATTTATTCCGCTGACCGATCCGCAGTTAAAAACCTTCACGCTCTCGTTGTGCGTCGCCCCTGCAAGACAGCTTTCACTGGCCGCCTCGATGATGCTCAAACAGCTGGAGATGTTGTTCAGCCAGATCCAGACGCCGGGGCATGACCGGCACTGATTTGCACTCTTCTGGTGCTTAATGCTCTGTCATGAATCAAAGGTTGCAGAGCCTGAGGCGATAAATTCCCCGATAAAGCGCATGGAAAGCGCATCCGTGAAGTTGGCATCTTTCTTGTATAGCCAAGAGCGAGTAGAAGCGGTCAGTGCAGGCAGCTGCGCGGGACATTGCTCAGCAACCATTTCGCGGTTCATTTTGAGCCGGTCAGGGGGCTGAGCCGCATTCGCTCATCCTCCCTCCGGCGATGATTAGGAGAGGAGCAATGAAGTCTATTTCCCGCATTCCCCTGTCTTGCTGCGTGCTGAGCGCGCTGATTCCAGCAGCCTTTTCACTGGCAGTACATGCTGATGAGAAAATTGCATTGTTGACATCCTGGTACGCGCAGGCGGAGCAGGGCGGATATTATCAGGCGCTGGCGACAGGCATTTACAAACGTTACGGGCTGGATGTCAGCATTCAATCCGGCGGCCCGCAGGTCAATGGCATGCAGTTGCTGCTGGCAAAGCGCGCCGACGTGATTATCGGTTATGATCTCCAGCTACTCGAATCAGTGCAACGCGGTTTTCAGGCCAAAGCCATTGCAGCCCCTTTCCAGTTTGATCCTCAGGGTTTGCTGACGCATGATTCAGTCACTTCCCTCGACGGTCTGAAAAACAAAACCATTTTAGTCTCCAGCTCCGGGCAATCGACCTGGTGGCCGTGGCTGAAGGCACGCTATCAGCTCAGCGATTCGCAGGTTCGTCCTTACACCTTCAACATCCAGCCCTTTGTGGCTGACGACAATGTGGCGCAGCAAGCCTATGTCAGTTCTGAAGTTTTTCAGGCGCAAAAGGCCGGGGTGAAATCGAATTTCTTCCTCTTTTCGGAGCACGGCTATCCCCCTTACGGCGGAATTCTGATCACCCGTCCGGACCTTATCAGCAGCCGGAACGAGGCGATGGCTAAGTTTGTACAGGCGTCGATGGAAGGCTGGGTGAGTTATCTGCACAATCCGGCGGCGGGCAACGCGCTGATCAAAAAGGACAATCCGAAAATGACGGACGACCTGCTGGCCTGGGGCGTTCAGCAAATCAAAGAGCATCATCTGATCGACGGCGGCGATGCGGCGACGAAGGGCTGGGGCAGCATGACGGAAGCCCGCTGGCAGAAAACCCGTGATTTCATGGTGAACGCCAAACTGCTGAACGCGGATACCGACTGGAAGCAGGCGTATACCACCGAATTTGTCGACCAAATGCAGGTTAAACCCTGAGGAGCGTTGCGATGTCATCTGACTCTTTACTGATTAAAAATGCGCACGCGATCCTGACCGGCTTGCCGGGAGACGCGGCGCGCCACGCCGGGCCGGATATTCGTGTGCGTGAGGGTGTCATTGAGGCGATCGGTTCCCTGACGGCAATGCCCGACGAGCGGCTGATCGATGCCCGCGATTGCGTGGTCTATCCCGCCTGGGTTAATACGCACCATCATCTGTTTCAGTCATTGTTAAAAGGTGAACCTCAGGGGCTGAACAAAAGCCTGACCGCGTGGTTAAGTGCCACGCCTTATCGCTTTCGCGCCACGTTCGATGCATCCACCTTTCGCCTCGCAGTGCGTATCGGCCTGACCGAGCTGCTGCGTTCCGGCTGCGCCACTGTGGCGGATCACAACTACCTTTACTGGCCGGATATGCCGTTCGATACCTCGGAAATCCTTTTCAGCGAAGGGGAAGCGCTGGGAATGCGCATTGTGCTGTGCCGGGGTGGTGCAACGCAGGGTAGGACGATTGAGAAAGATGTGCCGCAGGCACTGCGCCCGGAAAACTTCGATGATTACATGGCGGATATGGAGCGGTTGGTTGGCCGTTATCACGATCCGAAACCGACGTCGCTGCGCCGCGTGGTGATGGCACCGACCACCTTGCTGCATTCTGCGCCGGGTGCGCAGTTGCGCGAAATGGCGAAACTGGCGCGCAGTTTGGGCATCCGGCTGCACAGCCATCTGTCGGAAACCGTGGATTATCTCGATGCGGCCCGCGCCAAATTTGACATGACGCCGGTGCAGTTTTGCGCGGAACACGATTGGTTGGGGGACGACGTATGGTTTGCGCATCTGGTGAAACTGCTGCCGCAGGAAATCGCGATGCTGGGCCAAACCCGCACCGGCATTGCGCACTGTCCGCAAAGTAACGGGCGTCTGGGCAGCGGTATCGCCGACTTGCTGGCGCTGGAACAGGCGGGTGTGCCGGTTTCACTGGGCGTAGACGGTGCGGCATCGAACGAAGCCGCTGATATGCAAAGTGAAGCGCATGCCGCATGGCTTTTGCAGCGCGCCCGAAAAGGCATGCTGGCGAAACCGCGCTATGACGGCGGCACTTTTGAAGGCGGCGGCGATGCGGCATCCATCGAAGACGTGGTGCGTTGGGGCAGCGCAGGCGGGGCGCAGATCCTCGGCCTGCAACAAAGCGGCACCGTGCAGGTAGGCATGCTGGCAGATATCGCCATTTACCGGCTGGATGACCCGCGCTACTTCGGCCTGCATGACATGGCGATCGGCCCGGTGGCCTGCGGGGGGCGCGCGTCGCTGAAGGCGCTGATGGTCAAGGGCCGCGTTATCGTCGAAAACGATGTCATCCCCGGTCTCGATCTGGACATCATGCGCCATGAGGCGATGTCCGCCGTCCGTGCCCTGCAACAGCGAGCTGCGCGCTAACCCTATGGGTTAAGAAGGATAAGAAAAATGACTCAATCTACTCAAACAAAAGGCTATGCATTGCAGGAACTGGAAAAAGAAGCGGGAATGGGCGCAATGGGTGAAGAGACGTTTGCCCGTGAAGTGCGTTGCATAGACTTGTCAGATTTCGAAAACCGTAAAAGTGAGATTGCCGACGAGCTCTGGAGTGCAGCCGTGGAAATTGGCTTCTTCCAGGTCAGCAATCACGGCATTGCGCTGAGCGATATCCGCCAGGCTTTCAGCATGACAGAAGATTTCTTCTCGCTGCCCGACGAGGTAAAAGCGCAATATCCGCTGGCTCGTAACGCCGGCTGGGAGAATAAGTCTCAGGTGCGCCCGTCAACCAGAACGCCGGACCAGAAAGAGTCTTACCAGATCACCCGTCCGCTGATGCAGCCGCTGTGGCCGAGTGAACAGGAACTGCCGGCGTTTAAACAGACCATGCTGGGCTTTGAATCCCAGTGCTGGCAGTTGGGCATGAAATTGCTTTCCTGTTTTGCGCTCAAACTGGGCTTCCCTGAGCACTTTTTCGAACAGGCACATAATCCGGACCAGCAAACCTACCAGAGTACGCTGCGCATGCTGCACTACTATGCCACTGAACAGTCGGAGCAGGGGATGTGGCGCGCGGGTGCGCATACGGATTTCGACTGCCTGACGCTGCTTTTCCAGCGTCCAGGCCAGGGCGGATTGCAGGTTTGTCCGGGCAAGGATCGCGAAAGCCAGCAGTGGACCAGCATCGAACCGCGTGAAGACGTGATCACCTGCAATATCGGCGACATGCTGATGCGCTGGAGCGACGATCGGCTGCCGTCAAATTTCCATCGTGTCAGAAGCCCTCTGCCCGGCGAATATCAGGGAGCGCGCTACAGCCTGGCATTTTTCTGCCAGGCTAACAAAGACGTCGAAATTCTGGGGCCGCAGGCGAAATATCCGGCCATCAGCGCCGAAGACTATCTGCAACAGCGCATTCAGGCGAACTTTGCGAAAGGATAAAGAGAGCTGAAAAGCAAAAAGCCCGCTCAGGTTTCCCTGAGCGGGCTTCTCTCAATTTGGCTCCTCTGACTGGACTCGAACCAGTGACATACGGATTAACAGTCCGCCGTTCTACCGACTGAACTACAGAGGAATTGTGTGAACGGCCGCAATCTTAACGGGGTGTCGGCGGCATGTCAAAGGCGGATTACACATTCTGTGACTGTTTGCTTACAGAATGCGCAACCCGTTGAGCTTTTGGCAGATTTATCCGGTCATACCTCAGGCTGCCTCTGCGTTCATGCCCCGAATCGATGGCGGGTGCAGAGAAATGAATGGGTTGCCTTCAATATTGCACGACGAGCCGAATAACCGCTTAATCCTCGGTTTTGGCGCGGTAAACCCGCTGTGGGCGGCCAACCTTGCCGTAAAGGATCTCGGCGCGGAGCTGCCGGGCGGCGGTGGAAAACTCCAGATAACGGCGCGCGGTAGTGCGGCTTAGCCCCATGATTTTCGCCACGCTTTCGGCGGTGTGGCTGGCCAAAGGTTGGGCGAACAGGGCGTGTACTTTTTCCAGCGTGAGCTCATCGATACCCGCCGGCAAGGCTGCCTGTTGTTCACCGCGCGAATAGGTATTGAACATCTCGTCAATACGGCGCTGGTTAAGGCGCGCGTCATCTTTCAGCGCCTGGCGCCGCTGGCTGAAGCGCAGCAGGGTAGCGGCCAACCTATCGTAGGCCAGGGGTTTGATCAGGTAATCGAACACCCCGCAACGTAGCGCTTCGGCTACCGTATCCCTATCGCTGGCGGCGGTGATAAACACGATACCGCCCGTGTAGCCGCTCAGGGTCAACTCGCGCAACAGTTCAATGCCCTGGCCGTCGGGCAGGAAGTTGTCCAGCAGGATCAGATCCGGTTTGAACCGCTCCACCATCATGCGCGCCTGCCCCAACGTGCCGGCCAACCAGATTTGCCGGCCGCCGCCGTTCTGCTTGATGAACTCCGCATGCATCTCCGCCAGCGGCGTTTCATCTTCGACGATAAGAATATTTAGCCATTCCATAATTAAACCCATACTTGCAATAAAGATGCAAAATCAATGTAAGTTAATCGTGACTTAAAATAAACGTCGCCTTATGAATAAACACCATAAAAATAATTAAGTAAATAAAAAACATTAAATAACTTATTCCCGGGTGAGTGTTTGTGAAATAGGTCAATAATTCGCGTTTTTTTTCTGTTTACCATAGCTCCATTAAATAAATTATCGCCATTTTTAATTTCAACTTTATGGTTTTAAAGGTTTTATCTCTGCTTGTTAATGTTAATTAAAATGGTTTTTTGTTATTTATTGGTTATTCCAGAGAGACAATTATGTTGGGCGGCGCCGTATTTAATCGGGTGAAAAGATCAGATCATAAAGACATTGCGCAGATTAATGCTTTTCTGCGCAGTAACGATCTGAATATTGATACTACGGTAGAGGTTTTTATTACCGTGACCCAGGACGATAAGTTGGTCGCCTGCGGCGGCATTGCAGAGAATATTATCAAATGCGTCGCCATCAGCCCGCAAATGCGTGGCGAAGGGTTGGCGCTGACGCTGGCGACCGAACTGGTGAACCTGGCCTATGAACGTCATTACACCCAACTGTTTATCTACACCAAACTGCAAAATGAGCCGTTGTTCCGCCAGTGCGGTTTCTATCCGATAGCCCGCGTGCCGGGCATCGTGGTGCTGATGGAAAACAGCCCATGCCGCCTGAAACGCTACGCGGCCCAGTTGGCGGGCCAGCGGCGGCCAGGCAAGCGCATCGGCAGCATCGTGATGAATGCCAATCCTTTTACCCGCGGCCATCAATATCTGGTGCGCCAGGCGGCGGCGAAATGCGACTGGCTGCACCTGTTTCTGGTGAAAGAAGACACCTCGCGTTTCAGCTATGAGGATCGGCGGCGGCTGGTGCTGGCGGGCACTGCCGATATCGCCAACCTGAAGGTACACGAAGGATCGCAATACGTCATATCCCGCGCCACTTTCCCTTGTTATTTCATTAAAGATCAGGGTATTGCCGATGACTGTTATACCGAAATCGATCTGAAGATCTTTCGGCAGTACCTGGCGCCCGCGCTGGGCATTACCCACCGTTTTGTCGGCAACGAGCCGTTCTGCGCGGTCACGGCCAAGTACAACCGCGATATGCGCTATTGGCTGGAAACGCCGGAACTGCCCAGCCCGCCGATCGCCCTGGTGGAAATTGAGCGTTTGCAATATCAGGGCACGGCGATCTCCGCCTCCTGGGTGCGCAAGCTGCTGGCGGCGGGGGATTTCCACGCCGCCGCGCCGTTGGTACCGCCAGACACCCTGTATTACCTGCAAGATTTGCAAACGCAGCGCCGGGCCAAACCGGCGGCCAAACCCTTTGTATCCGCACAATCAGGTGAACGATGAAAATTATCCGAGAAGCAATGGCTGGCACGTTGGAATCCAGCGATGTCATGGTGCGCATCGCACCCGCCGAGGGGCCGGAGCACGATCTGCTGATCGCCAGCAGCGTGGAAAAACAGTTCGGCCAAGCCATCCGCCACACGCTGCTCGAGGTGCTGCAGCGTTATCAGGTGGAGCCGGTGCAGGTGATGGTGGACGACAAAGGCGCGCTCGACTGCGTGCTGCGCGCCCGGCTGGAAACCGCACTGATGCGCGCCAGCGACAATGGCCAACTGCCGTGGGGGGCCTGCGATGAAAACGCTGAATAAACACCGCGTGCGCCGCAGCATGCTGTTCGTTCCCGGTGCCAATGCGGCCATGGTGAGCAACGCCTTTATCTATCAGGCCGATGCACTGATGTTCGATCTGGAAGACTCGGTGATCCTGCGTGAAAAAGACGCGGCGCGGCGGTTGGTGTACCACGCGCTGCAACATCCTTTGTACCGGGAAGTGGAAACCATAGTGCGGGTCAACGCGCTGGATTCCGCCTACGGGTTGGCGGATCTCCAGGCGGTGGTGCGCGGCGGGGCGGATATCGTGCGCCTGCCGAAAACCGACAGCGCACAGGACGTGGTGGAGATGGAACGCGAGATAGCCGCCATCGAAGCCGACTGCGGCCGCCCGGTCGGCAGCACCGGCCTGCTGGCGGCGATTGAATCGGCGGCGGGCATCACCCACGCGGTGGCGATTGCCCATGCCTCGCCTCGCCTGATCGGCATTGCTCTGGGCGCGGAGGACTACGTGCGCAACCTGCGCACCGAGCGTTCGCCGGAGGGCATCGAACTGCTGTTTGCACGCTGCTCGCTGTTGCAGGCGGCGCGGGCCGCCGGCATTCAGGCGTTCGATACCGTGTATTCCGACGCCAACAACGAAGCCGGATTCCTCCAGGAAGCGGCGCTGATCAAACAGCTCGGTTTCGACGGCAAATCCCTGATCAATCCCCGGCAGATCGAACTGCTGCACAACCTGTATGCGCCGACCGCCAAAGAGGTGGCCCATGCCCAGCGCGTGGTGGACGCCGCCGCAGCGGCAGAGCAGGAAGGGCGTGGGGTGGTGTCGCTCAACGGCAAAATGGTCGACAGCCCGGTGATTGAACGCGCCCGGCTGGTCTTGCAACGCGCAGCGCTTTCCGGCATCCGCGAAGAGCCGGTTCAGCAGGGAGAAGAAGCACAATGAAACGTCAACAACGACTGATGCCCTTGAACATCCTGGCGGACCTGCGTTGCTATCAGGATGCCTCCAAGGCCAATCAACAGGCCCGCAAATCGCGTGATGCTAAACGCTGTGACTCGCTGGAACAGGCGGTGCACCGCAGTGGGTTACAGGACGGCATGACCATCTCCTTCCACCATGCGTTTCGCGGCGGTGACCTGGCGCTGAATCAGGTAATGGAGACGCTGGCGGCGATGGGGTTCCGCAACCTGACGCTGGCTTCAAGCTCGCTAAGCGAATGCCATGCGCCGCTGGTCGACCACATTCGTCACGGGGTCGTGAGCCGCCTCTACACGTCGGGCCTGCGCGGTCCGTTGGCGGAAGCGATCTCGCGCGGCCTGCTGGCCGAACCGGTACAAATCCATTCCCACGGTGGCCGGGTCAACCTGATCGAGTCCGGCGAGTTGAAGATTGACGTTGCCTTCCTCGGCGTACCGGCCTGCGATGATTTCGGCAATGCCAACGGTTACAGCGGCGAAGCCTGCTGCGGCTCGCTCGGCTATGCCAAAGTGGATGCCGACGCGGCGGGCACCGTGGTGTTGTTAACCGAATCGATAGTGCCTTATCCGCACCATCCGGCCAGCCTGGCGCAGGATCGGGTGGATCTGATCGTACAACTGCCGCGGGTGGGGGACGCCGACAAGATTGGCGCCGACGCCACGCGCATGACCTCCAATCCGCGTGAGCTGCTGATTGCCCGCCGCGCCGCCGAGGTGATTGCCGGGTCCGGCTATTTTACCGAAGGTTTCTCGCTGCAAACCGGCACCGGCGGCGCTTCGTTGGCGGTGACGCGTTTTCTGGAAGACAAAATGCGGGCACGCGGCATTCGCGCCGGTTTCGCCCTCGGCGGCATCACCTCGACCATGGTGGATCTGCATGAAAAAGGGCTGATCGGCCGGCTGATGGACGTGCAGAGCTTTGACCGCGTGGCGGCGATGTCTTTGGCGCGCAATCCCCACCACATTGAGATCAGCGCCAACCAGTACGCCAACTTTAGCTCGAAGGGGGCCACGGTCGACAGGCTCGACGTGGTGGTGCTGAGCGCGCTGGAGATCGACACCGATTTTAACGTCAACGTACTGACCGGCTCCGATGGCGTGCTGCGGGGCGCTTCCGGCGGCCACTGCGACACCGCGGCGGCGGCGCGGCTGGCGATCATCGTGGCGCCGCTGGTACGCGGGCGCATTCCGACGCTGGTGGAGCAGGTGACCACCTGCGTGACCCCGGGTTTCAGCATCGACATTTTGGTTACCGATCACGGTATTGCCGTCAACCCGACACGCCCGGAGCTGGCGCAGCGGTTGCAGGAGGCCGGTTTGCCGGTGGTCGGTATCGACTGGCTGCGCCGCCGCGCTTTGCTGCTGACCGGCGAGCCTGAGCCGATCGCCTTTACCGATAAGGTGGTGGCGGTGGTGCGTTACCGCGACGGTTCGGTGATCGACGTGGTGCATCAGGTGGCGGAGTAATCCTATGGCTTACGTTGCCCCCGAACTGGCCGCCAACCGCGCCGTAAGCCTGCCGGAGCTGCTCACCAGTCGCGATTGCCGTCAGGCGCGCCAACAGGCATGGCTGGCGCGCCATCAATCCACGCTGTTGGTGTTGACGCTGGTGGTGCCCGGTGCGCGAAAAGACAGCGCGTTGACGCGCAACATCTTCAACCTCGGTTGGCAGGCGCTGCAACAACTATGGCGCGAGCAAGGTTGGCGCTGTCTGCAGGCCGAAACGCTGGCGCTCGCCACCGGCTGCGAAGGCTTTCTGGCGTTGCAGGCCGATGCCCGGCGGGTGAAGGACTGCGCCATGCAGTTAGAGGTGCAACAGCCGATTGGCCGGCTGTGGGATATCGACGTGCTGGACGCCCAGGGGCGTATTTTGTCGCGGCGCGATCTGGGGCTGGCGGAACGTCGCTGCCTGTTGTGCGGCCAGCCGGCCAAAGTGTGCGCCCGCCAACGGCGACACGGCAGCGAACAGCTGCTGCAGCAAATGGAAAGGATGCTCAACGATGCGCTCTCAGCCCGTTAACCCTGCCAGGCGTGCGCCGCAAACGGCGGTACAGGATTTCGCCCGCACCGCCTACCGCGCACTGCTGGTGGAAGTGAACCTCACGCCCAAACCGGGGCTGGTGGATCGCCATAACAACGGCGCTCACCGCGATATGAACCTCGGTCACTTTTATCGCAGCGCCCGCGCCATCGGCATCTGGCTGCCGCGTTTTATCCAACAGGGTTGCGACGATGCGGCGCGCCCGGCCGACGAACAGCTGTTGCGGCTGCGCCCGCTGGGCCTGGCCTGCGAAAACCATATGTTCCGGGCCACCGGCGGCGTCAACACCCATAAAGGCAGCGTGTTTTCCCTCGGCCTGTTGTGCGCCGCTTTTGGCCGCCGTTATCAGCAGCAAAAGAAGATCGATGCCGCAACGCTGTGCGCCGAGGTGGCGGCCATGTGTCGTGGGCTGGTGGCCCGCGAGCTGCAAACCCGCAACGCATTGCAGACCGCCGGCCAGCGGTTGTTTGCCGAACATGGCCTGAGCGGCGCACGCGGCGAGGCGGAGTCCGGCTTTGAGCGAGTGATCAACGGCGCGCTGCCGTTCTACCGACAACGGCTGAAGGCGGGCTGCGATGAGCAGACGGCGCTGATGGACAGCCTGCTGTGGCTGATGGCCCACAACCAGGACACCAACGTCGCCTCGCGCGGCGGCCTGGCCGGGTTGCGCTGGTTGCAGCGGCGTGCCGATGGGCTGTTGGCGCAGGGCGGGGCGCAGGGCGCACGGGGCAGGCAACGCCTGCGGCAGTTCGACGCCGACTGCATCCTTCGCCACCTCAGCCCTGGCGGCAGCGCCGATCTGTTGATCGTCACCTGGCTGCTGGCGCAATTACCGAACTAAAAACAATAACCCTTCATCAGGAGAGTCTTATGTCTCAAACCCAGGAAAAAATCTGGAAAGCGATAGTGCCGTTGCTGGTGCTCGCGATCCTGCTGTTGATACCCACGCCCGACGGCATGCCGCCGCAGGCCTGGCGCTATTTCGCCATCTTTGTGGCGATGATTGTCGGCATGATCCTGGAGCCGATCCCGGCTACCGCCATCAGCTTTATCGCCGTGACTCTCAGCGTGCTCAGCGCCAACTGGGTGCTGTTTGGCGCGCAGGAGCTGGCGGAACCGGGTTTCAAGGCCGGTAAAGAGGCGTTGAAATGGGGGCTGGCGGGCTTCTCCAGCACCACCGTCTGGCTGGTATTCGGCGCGTTCATCTTTGCGCTGGGCTACGAGGCCACCGGGCTTGGGCGGCGTATCGCGTTGTTCCTGGTGAAGTTTATGGGCAAGCGTACCCTGACGCTCGGCTACGCGGTGGTGATCATCGATATCCTGCTGGCGCCGTTTACCCCGTCCAACACCGCACGCACCGGCGGCACGGTGTTTCCGGTGGTGAAAAACCTGCCGCCGCTGTTTGACTCCTTCCCCAACGACCCTTCGTCGCGGCGTATTGGCGGCTACCTGATGTGGATGATGGTGGTCGGCACCAGTATCAGTTCGTCGATGTTCGTCACCGGCGCGGCACCCAACGTGTTGGGGATTGAGTTTGTCGGCAAAATCGCCGGGGTGCACATCAGCTGGATGCAGTGGTTCCTGGCCTTCCTGCCGGTCGGGCTGTTGCTGCTGATTGTCGCGCCGTTGATTTCCTATTACCTGTACAAACCGGGCGTGACCCACAGCAGCGAAGTGGCTGCCTGGGCCAACACCGCGCTGGGTGAAATGGGCCAACTGACGCGCAAGGAGCGCACCCTGATTGGCCTGGTGCTGTTCAGCCTGAGCCTGTGGGTGTTCGGCGGCAAGTGGCTGGACGCCACCACGGTCTGCCTGCTGGCGGTTTCGCTGATGCTGGCGCTGCACGTGGTGTCGTGGAAGGATATCACCAAATACTCCAGCGCCTGGAACACGCTGGTTAACCTGGCGACGTTGGTGGTGATGGCCAACGGCCTGACGCGCTCCGGCTTTATCGACTGGTTCGCCCAGACCATGAGCACCCACCTGAACGGCTTTTCGCCGAACATGACGGTGGTGGCGCTGGTGCTGGTGTTCTACTTCGCCCACTACCTGTTCGCCAGCCTGTCGGCGCATACCGCCACCCTGCTGCCGGTGATCCTGGCAGTCGGCAAAGGGCTACCTGGCGTGCCGTTAGAGCAACTTTCGATGCTGCTGGTGTTGTCGATCGGCATCATGGGCGTACTGACGCCGTACGCCACCGGGCCGGGGGTGATTATCTACGGCTGCGGCTACGTGAAATCGAAAGATTACTGGCGGATGGGCGGCATTCTCGGCGTGGTGTATATCGCCGCGCTGCTGTTGATCGGCTGGCCTATCCTGCGTTTGTGGTATTGAGTTGCCTGCGGCCATCTCCCGATGGCCGCTTGCCGGATCCTCTCCCCGTGATACTCGTCACACACTTCACCGGATAACCTCTCCATCATAGCGAGGCGAAAGCTAACATATTCAAAATAATCACTTTCCTGGAGCCTCTGCGGATGAGAAGAAAAACGTTATTGCTGTGCTTGCCCTTATTGTTGACCGGGAATGCCCTGGCGGACACCAACGACTATCAGTTGGAACAGGTGCTGTTGATGAGTCGCCACAATCTGCGTGCGCCGCTGGCCAATAACGGCAGCGTGTTGGCGCAATCTACCCCCAAAGCCTGGCCGGCCTGGGATACGCCGGGTGGCTTGTTGACCACCAAGGGCGGGGTACTGGAAGTGTATATGGGTCACTATTTCAACGAGTGGCTCAAGCAGACCGGCGTATTGCCGCAGGAAGGCTGCCCGACCGCCGGCAGCGTTTACGTTTACGCCAACAGCCTGCAACGCACGGTCGCGACCGCGCAGTTCTTTACCAACGGCGCGTTCCCCGGCTGCGACATCAGCGTGCACCACCAGGAAAAAATGGGGGAGATGGATCCTACCTTCAACCCGATCATCACCGACAACAGCGAAGCCTTCAATCAACAGGCGCTGGGGGCGATGAACACCACGCTGGCCTCGCTGAAGCTGGATGCCGCCTACAAGCAACTGGCGAAAATCATCGATTACAAAGCGTCCAGCGCCTGTAAAACCGACAAGCACTGCGATCTGACCAAAGAAGCCAGCAAGATGAGCGCGGTGCCGGGCAAAGAGCCGGGCGTCGCCGGCCCGCTGCGGGTGGGGAACTCGCTGGTGGACGCCTTCATGCTGCAATATTACGAAGGCTTCCCGATGAAGGACGTGGCCTGGGGCAAGATAACCACGCCGCAGCAGTGGAAACAGCTGGCACAGTTGAAAGACGGTTACCAGGATTCGCTGTTCACCTCGCCGGTGGTGGCGCAGAACGTCGCCAAACCGCTGCTGACCTACATCAACGGCGCCTTGATTGGCGAACGCAAACCGGATGCGCCTAAGGTGACGGTGCTGGTGGGCCATGACTCCAATATCGCTTCGCTGCTGTCGGCGATGCGCTTCAAGCCTTATCAGCTGCCGCACCAGTATGAGAAAACGCCGATTGGCGGCAAACTGGTGTTCCAGCGCTGGCACGATAAGAAAAACGATCGCGACCTGCTGAAGATTGAGTACGTCTACCAGTCCGCGGACCAACTGCGCAATGCCAACCCGCTGACGCTGAAAACGCCGCCGCAGCGCGTGACGCTGGCGCTGGAAGGTTGCCCGGTAGATAAACAGGGTTTCTGTGCCTGGAGCGATTTCGAAAAAACCATGAAAGGTATTCTGTAACCCTTCCGTTCCTCTCCCTCCGGTTGGGGGGAGAGGAATAATCGTTGTTGCCGGTCCATCTGGCGTCTAAAATTAGCGGCCTGTACACTCACCCTGGACGACAAGTGTTCTCTTCTTTTATCCCCACCATCGAATGGCTGAACCTGGACGGTTATCCGGGGCAGGTTGCCCGTTGCCGTTTTTCCCTGGCGGCCTATCAGGACCGCTGTTTCGGCGACGTCGGTATGGCGATCCCCGATCATCTGGCGCGTGCGGTGCCGAAGCGGCGGGCGGAGTATCTGGCCGGGCGTTATCTGGCGCGGGCATTGCTGGCGCCGTTGGGGTTTGCGGATTTTACCCTGTCGCGGGGAGAGGACCGCGCGCCGCAGTGGCCGCAGGGAATTGCCGGTGCGCTCAGCCATAATTCGGATACCGCGCTGTGCGCGGTGCATCGGGAAAGCGGGCTGGGTGGCGTGGGGCTGGACGTTGAAACGCTGATCCCGGCTGAACGAGCCGAAGAACTGTGGACCGCCATCGTCGGCGAAGAAGAGTGCGCAACGCTGCGCCGGCGCCCGCAGGCGTTTAACCAATTGCTGACGCTGGCATTCTCCGCCAAAGAGAGCCTGTTCAAAACCCTTTACCCGCAGGTGGGTTGCTACTTTGATTTTCTCGATGCGCGTATGGTGGCGATAGATACGCGACAGCGGACCTTTGAACTGGAACTGCTTAAGCCACTCACGGCGCATTGCCACGCCGGCCGCCGTTTTAGTGGGCGTTACTGGCATGAAAGTGACGATGTAACCACATTTATCTATTTATAAATCAATTAAATAATTCACGTGACACCGTCACTTTATCTGTCGGCGGCGCAACAGATGACGCGTACCTTCCGCCACCAACAACAGCACCGCCAGCCAGATCGGAATATAGGTCAGCCATTCGTCGCGGCCGATACTCTCGCCCAACAACAGCGCCACCACCACCAACAGCACCGGCTCCACGTAGCTCAGCAGACCAAACAGGCTGAAGGGCAGCAAGCGGCTGGCCAGGATATAGCACACCAGCGCCGAGGCACTGAGAATACCCAACAGCGGGATCTGCACATACAGCAGCGGATGAGTGGCCAATGCGGCCTGCGGCCCGTTTCCGCCAAAGGCGAACCAGCCGGCGACCGGCAGCATCAGCGCCAGTTCGCACCATAGCCCGCCGAGGTTATCGGTGCCGAAATGCCGACGCAGAATAAAGTAAACCGGATAACCCAGCGCTACCACCAGCGTCGCCCAGGAGACGCCGCCGACCTGATACAGCTCGTTGCCGACGCCGATAATGGCGCAACCCACCGCCAGCTTTTGCAGCAGTGAAAGACGATCGCGGAAAATCACTCGCCCTGCCAGCACCATGGTCAGCGGCAGCAGGAAATAACCGAGCGACACCTCCAGCGCCTTGCCGTGCAGCGGCGCCCACAGGAACAACCACAGTTGAACCCCCAACAGCGCGGAACTGAGCGGCAGAAACAGCAGGCGGCGCGGCCGCTGTTTGATCCAGCGCAGCGTCTCGCTGACCCGGCGCCAGTCGGCGGAAAACATCATAAACAGCGTCAGGAACGGCACCGTCAGCAGGGTGCGCCAGCCGAAGACCTGTTCGCCGTCGAGCGGGGCCAGCGTGGAGGTGTAGTAATACATCACGGCGAACAATATCGAGGCGACAACCGAAAGAACGATCCCTTTAATCACGTGCGATCCTGAAAGGTTATTGATTTTATTGCAGGTACTCTAGAGAAGTTTGGCGCGGACAACAATGGCGCGTATCACACTGGACAATCCTCGGTGGCGAGTTAAAATAAATACTGGGTATTTATACAGGTATTAAGCAATGACTCTCGATCTTTTCGAAGACGCCGTGCCGCCGCCGTGGCGCGAGCAGATTGCACCGGGCGCGGTGGTGATGCACGGTTTTGTGCGCGATCACGGGCCGGAACTGTTGGCGGCGGTGAAGGGGGTGATCGCGCAGGTGCCGTGGCGCCACATGACCACGCCGGGCGGCCATGTGATGTCGGTGGCGATGAGCTGGTGCGGCAATGGTTGGAGCAGCGACAGCCGCGGCTATCGTTACTCCGAGCGCGATTCGCGCAGCGGCAAACGTTGGCCGCCCATCCCGGCTATTTTTATGGCGCTGGCGGACGAAGCGGCGCAGCAGGCGGGTTTTGCGCCGTTCGTGCCGGATTCGTGCCTGATTAACCGCTACGATCCCGGCAGCAAGCTGTCGCTGCATCAGGATAAAGACGAACACGATTTTGGCTCACCGATAGTGTCGGTGTCACTGGGATTACCGGCGGTATTCCAGTTCGGCGGCATGCAGCGCAGTGACCGGGCCCAGCGCATTCCACTGGCGCACGGCGACGTCGTCGTGTGGGGCGGCCCGTCGCGGCTGTGTTTTCACGGCATTATGCCGATCAAAGAGGGCTACCATTCGCTGGTGGGGCCGCACAGGATCAACATCACCTTACGTAAGGCGCTTTAGCTGCGGCTCTTTGGCCAGGCAGGCGACCAGATAATCGATAAACACCCGCAGTTTGGGCGGCAGATGCTGGTTGGGTGCATACAGCAGCCACAGGCCGCCGTGGTAGCTGCTGAGGAAATCCCACTCCGGCAGCACCTGCACCACTTCACCGCTGTCCAGCGCCTGTCGGGCGGTAAAATAGGGCAGGCTGCCGATGCCGAGGTGCTGTTTCACCGCATCCAGCCGCACGCCGGTATGGTTGGCGGCATAGCGGCCGCGCACGTTCACCGCGATCGTTTTGCCGGCGCGACGGAATTTCCAGCGGGCGTCGTTGGGCGTTTCCCCCAGATAAATGCAGCTGTGCTGTGCCAAATCCTGCGGCTGTTGTGGCGTGCCGTGCTGCGCCAGATACTCCGGCGTGGCGCACAACAGGTGTTCTATCGTCATCAGTTGGCGGCCGATCAGCCCGGGCGACGGGCGATCGGTAATGCGTAACGCCAGATCGACCCGATCGTCAATCAGGTCCATATAGCGGTCTTCCAGCCGCAGACGCACGTCCACCTTGGGGTAGCGGCGCAAAAATGCCGGGATATGCGGGTGCAGCACGAAGCGGCCTACCGCTTTGGGGACGCTGACGCTGATCAAGCCTTCAGGTTCTACGGCGCCCTGGCCGCTGATTTCCATCACCGAATGCGCGGCCTCCAGCATGTTGCGGCAGCGCAGGAAGGCTTCTTCGCCCTGTTCGCTCAGGCGCAGCTTGCGGGTAGTGCGATGCAGCAGTTGCAGCGCCAGTGCCTGTTCGAGTTTCGCCACGCTGCGGCTGGTGGCCGAGGGCGAGGTGCCCAGCAGGCGGGCGGCGGCGGAGAAGCTGCCGCTTTCCACCACCTGAACGAAAACGGCCATTTCGGCCAGCAGAGAATGGGATAGATTTGTGCTCACGGCGCAAAGGTCCATTGTAAAGAAGACGGATTATCCTTTGATTATGGCATGAATATACTAGGCAGAGTTCCGTAACCAGGAGAAAGCCATGACCGAACGACTTTATTATTACAGCGACGAGCTACAGGGCGAAGCGCAGGTGTTGGCCTGCACCCCGGTCGAAGACGGCGGATATGCCGTGGAGCTGAGCGCGACGCTGTTCCACCCGCAGGGCGGCGGGCAACAGGCCGATACCGGCGCTCTCGGCGCCATCCCGGTACTGCGCGTGGCGCAGCAGGGCGATAAGGTGCTGCATTTCACCGCCGAACCCGTGAGCGCCGGGCCGGTGAACCAACAGGTGGATGGCGAGCGGCGCCGGTTGCATGCCCGCTGGCATTCCGCCGGCCACCTGATTGGCTGGGTAGGGGAAAACCACGGCTGGCAACCGGTGAAGGCGCATCATTGGCCAGGTGAAGGGCGCATCACCTTTGCGCCGGGCGCAGACCCGCAAACGCTGGAGCAAGGTGCCCTGCAGGCGGAACTGCAACGGCTGATCGCGGCCAATTTGCCGCGCAGGCAGTTGGACGTCGATGGCGTGCGTCAGGTAGGTTTCGGCGATCTGCCCGTTTACGGCTGCGGCGGCACCCACGTGGCCTCGCTGAGCGAGCTGGGCGCGGTGACCATCACGGCGGTGAAGATGAAAAAAGGGCAGTTGATTGTGCAGTATGAAATGGGCTGAGCAGGCTCAGCCCTGGCGATAAGTCGGTCAGAATCGAATTTGCACCTTGGAAGACAGGTTTTTGTCGGCGGCGGCGATCAGCGCATTTTCAATCGCTTCCGGCGGGTATTCGCCACTGAGCAGAGGCAACGGGTCGATGCGGCCGTCCTGCAACCATTTAACGGCGGTAGCAAACTCGTCGACAAAGCGGAACGAACCGATCCAACGGATTTCCTTCACCAGCATGGGCATGACCGGATAATCGACGCTGTTGGCGCCCATGCCCACTTGCACCACGGTGCCGGCGGGGCGGGCCAGGGCCACGGTTGAGGCTATGGCCGCCGGGCTGCCGGAGGCTTCAAACACCACGTCGAAATAGCCTTTGTTTTCCTGATAAGGCGCAGCACTGCCCTCATTCAGCGGGTTGAAGGTCGCGGTGGCGCCCATTTGCCGGGCCAGCGTCAGGCAACGGTCACTGACATCGGAGGCGACCAGTTCGGACGCGCCGGCACTGCGTGCAGCGGCCAGGATCAGGCAGCCGATAGGGCCTGCGCCTATCACCAGCACGCGTTTCCCCACCAGCGTACCGGCAACGTTGACTGCATGAATGGCAACCGCCAGCGGTTCGGCAAAGGCCATCACCTGTGGCGCGACGTTATCGCGGTAAGGAATGCATTGTTGTTCCGTTGCCACCACGTATTCGGAAAAACCGCCGTTAACGTGCGGATTAAACTGCGCACTGCCCATAAAGCGCATGGTGGCGCACAGGTTTTGCTTGCCCGCCAGACAGTATTGGCAATGATTGCAGGGTTGCGATGGGTTGACCGCCACCCGCTGCCCCACCCGCAGTGCCGATCCGGCGGGGGCCTGTCTGACGGTACCGACGAATTCATGTCCGACCACCATCGGGTGTTTGAGGACCGACATGCCGGCGCGGCCGTGCTGGTAATAATGGATATCGGAGCCGCAGATGCCGCCACGTTCCACCTTCACCAACACGTCATTCTCATCGTATTCCAGCTCGCGCAGCTCAACGCGCACGTCTTTTTCACCGTAGGCGAAGCAGGCTTTGCAGCTTAGGGTCTTTTTGCTCATTATTTTGCCTCAATGTTGTGGAGGTCCGCGTTGGAGTGCGGCGGTAAAGGTTTCTCCGGTTTCGGGGGAACGAGCACCTCAATCTTGCCGACCAGGAAGGTATACGCCAGCAGGCCCATTAGCGCGACGGCGGCGATATACCACATCGCATAGTGGAAGTTATTGGTGCGTTGCAAAATGACGCCAATGACGATCGGGCTGACGATGCCGGAAAGGTTGCCGCAGATGTTCAGGCAGCCGCCCATGGTGCCGATGAAATTGCGCGGGATCACATCGCTCCAGACTACCCAGCCCAAATTGGAGAAGGCGTTGGCGAAGAAGGCGATGGACAAAATGGCGATGGCGATCACCGGTTGGTCTTCGAAAAAGTTGACCAGGCAGATAATCGTGGTCAGGAACAGGCCCGACATGACCGGCAGTTTGCGGGCAAAGGTGCGGGACTTGCCCTTTTTCAGCAGCATATCGCTCAGCGTGCCGCCGCACAGCACGCCGGCCATCGCCATCAGGTAGGGGAAGGACGCGCCCAACCCGGCTTTGGCTATCGGCAGGTGCAACCCTTTTTCCAGGTAAACGATAAACCAGGTCAGGAAGAAATAGAGCGTGGAGGAACAGGCGAACTGGGCGATGAACAATCCCCAAACGGTGCGCTGCCTGAGGAAAAAGGCGATATCGCTCCAGCGCACTTTTTCGCTGACGTTAGCCTGGTTTTTGGAGCCGTAACCGCCACCTTCGCGAATATAATCCAGCTCCCGCTGATTGGTTTTGCGGCTGTGCTGCGGATCGCGGTAGGCGATCAACCAATAGATGCCGAACAGAATGCCGACGCCGCCAGACAGATAGAACGACATCTCCCAACCGTATTCCGCCACTATGTAGGAGAGCGCCGGGGTTAACAGCGCCAGACCGATATACTGCGCACTGGAGTAAATGGCCGTGGCGCGCGCACGCTCATGGTCGGGAAACCAACTGGCGATGATCTTGGTGTTGGACGGGAAGGAAGGGGCTTCGGCAACGCCAATCAGCGCCCGGCAGGCCAGCAGCATCAGGAATGACGCGGTTGCGGTGGCGAATAAATGGTGCGAGGCAAACCCCATCATGAAGGTAAACAGGCTCCATAAAATAATGGCGCTGCCGTACAGAATGCGCGAGCCGATGCGATCCAGCACGTAACCGACCGGGATCTGGCTGGCGGCGTAAAACCAGGTAAACATGGAAAACAGCAATCCCAACTGGGTGGCGCTGAGATCGAATTCGGACTGAATCTTGCTGCCGGCGACGGACAGGTTGGCCCGGTCCATATAATTTATTGCCGTGACGATAAACAACAGCGACAGAATAAAGAATCGCGACTTTGTTGCTTTCATTTTTTTGTCCTGGTGAGTGACTTGTTTTTATAGGTTTTTTGGGTACAGGGGCGGTATGCCCGCCGTGGGCAAATACGCATTCGGAGGCTGTGGGAAAATTACAACACGGCAAGCCAACCGCCATCGACGTAAATGATTTGCCCGTTAACGTAATTGGACGCGTCGGAAGCCAGATAGACAGCGGTGCCGATCAACTCCTCCGGTTTGCCCCAGCGCTTTGAGGGATTGCTGGCTTTCACCCAGCTGTCGAAGGCTGGGTTGTCAACCAGCGCGGCATTCATATCGGTCAGAATATAACCTGGGCCAATGGCATTGGACTGAATGTTAAATTCGGCCCATTCGGCCGCCATTGAGCAGGTCAGCATCTTGATGCCGCCCTTGGCGGCGGTATAAGGCGCTACCGTCGCGCGGGCCGCCTGACTGGTCAGCGAGCCGATATTGATGATTTTTCCGCCCTTGCCGCGGGCGATCATCCGCTTTGCGGCGGCACGGGCAACGATAAAGGCGCTGGTCAGGTTGGTATCGAGCACGCGTTGCCACTGCGCCAACTCCAGATCGACCAGCGGTTTGCGATATTGAATGCCGGCGTTGTTGATCACGATGTCGACTTCGATGTGCTCCCGATCGAGCTGGCTGAATACCGCTTCAATGGCTTGTTCATCGGTCACGTCAAAAGCAAAACCGCGTGCCCGGTGGCCTTGCGATTGCAAGCGTTCGACCGCTGCCTGTACCGTCGCGGGTTGGGTGCCGTTAAGGATAACGGCGGCACCGGCTGCCGCCAGCCCCTCAGCGTAGGAAAAACCTAATCCGCGGGTGGAACCGGTCACCAGCGCCGTTTTCCCCGTTAAATCAAACAGAGCAGACATATCAACCCCTTATGGTTGGTTAAATGATCCTGATGCCTGCCGGGCCGTTGGGGCATTATGCGAAATGTTGCGCCAACAGCTTGTATGACATCATTCATATTAAAATTGCGGTAAGCCTTGATGGAAATCAATGCGGTTAAACGGTTTTTGAAACTTCGATCACAAAAGAAAATTTCATTGTGGGAAGGTATGCTTTAAAATTACGTATAAAACAGTTATTTATTTTATCTGTGTTTTACAGTATGACGCAGCGCACATAATTTTTAATTGGCGCTTTAGGGCTTGCGTCATCGGTGATATAAGTTTCTTTATCTTGTAGGACAACTTATAAGTTTGCGATCAAAGGAGTTTCCAGTGGGCAATCTAAAAATCACCGGCGTGAAAACCATTCTCACCGCCCCGGGCGGCATCGATCTGGCGGTAGTGAAGGTAGAGACCAACCAACCTGGGCTGTATGGGCTGGGGTGCGCGACCTTCACTCAACGCATACATGCGGTGAAAACGGCAATTGACGACTACATGGCGCCGTTTTTAATCGGTAAGGATCCGGCGCGGATCGAGGATATCTGGCAATCCGCCTGCGTAAGCGGCTACTGGCGCAGCGGGCCGATCATGAACAATGCGCTGTCCGGCGTCGACATGGCGCTGTGGGATATCAAAGGCAAGGTCGCCGGTTTACCGGTGTATGAACTGCTGGGGGGCCAGTGTCGCGATGGCATTCCGCTGTATTGCCACACCGACGGCAGCGATGAGTTCGAGGTGGAGGACAACATTCGTGCGCGTATGGAAGAGGGTTACCAATACGTGCGTTGCCAGATGGGGATGTACGGCGGGGCGGGGACGGATGACCTGAAGCTGATCGCCACCCAGTTGGCGCGGGCAAAAAACATTCAACCCAAACGCTCGCCGCGCAGCAGCACGCCGGGCATTTATTTTGATCCGGACGCCTACGTGCGAAGTGTGCCGCGTCTGTTTGAACACTTGCGCGACAAGCTGGGGTTCGGCATCGAGTTTATCCACGATGTGCATGAGCGGGTGACGCCGATCGCGGCCATTCAATTGGCTAAAACGCTGGAACAGTACCAGCTGTTTTATCTGGAAGATCCGGTGGCGCCGGAAAATATCGATTGGTTGAAAATGCTGCGTCAACAGTCCTCTACGCCGATCTCAATGGGGGAGTTGTTTACCAACGTCAATGACTGGAGAACGCTGATTACCCACAATCTGATCGATTACATCCGCTGTCACGTCAGCACCATCGGCGGCATAACCCCGGCGAAAAAACTGGCGACGCTGAGTGAAATCCACGGGGTACGCACTGCATGGCACGGGCCGGGGGATATTTCGCCGGTCGGCGTAGCGGCTAACCTGCACCTGGACATGAGCCTCACCAATTTCGGTATTCAAGAGTACACGCCGATGAATGACGCGCTGCGCGAGGTGTTCACCGGTTGCCCGGACATTGAGCGGGGTTACGCCTACCTGAACGATCGCCCAGGGTTGGGCATCGATATCGATGAGAAAAAAGCGGCGCAGTATCCGTGCATCGGCGGGATCCCGTCCTGGACGCTGGCGCGCACGCCGGACGGCACGGCATCCCGGCCTTAACATCGCTTGAGGGCGCATTTATTGCGCCCTCAAGCGAGTCACTCGTTGCCCGATGCTGTCTTCTTGAGTTTTTCGATGGCGATGACGTTCTCCGCCATCGCTTCATTGAGTACCGCAACGGCGGTAGAAGAGTCGCGGTTTTTAATCGCCATAAACACCTTGATGTGCGCCTCGACGCTTTCCAGCGAGATGCCCAGTGCCCGGTTCAGTTCTTCCAGATAGTAGTAATAGGTGTCTTTGATCGAGTGCATCACGTTGTAGAACACTTTGTTCTGCGACGCTTTGGCGATCGCGAGATGAAACTCGAAATCGGCCTGGGAGTACTTCTTGTAATCGTCCTTGTTGACCAGCATGCGGTTCAGCGCCTGTTCCAGCGCGGTGATGTCTTCCGGTGTGGCGTTTAATACCGCCAGCTCCATGCATTTGAACTCCACCGTTTGGCGGAACACCATCATGTCGTGAAACTCTTCACGGCTGAGGTGCATGATGGGTTGCTGTTCGTTGAACAGGTTTTGCGGATTGAGGTGTTTGGCGACGAAGCTGCCTTTGCCCTGATGGGTCACCACAATGCCCAAATCGCGCAGCCGCTGCACCGCGCTGCGAATGCTGACCCGGCTGACGTTGAAAGAGGCGGTCAGCTCGGCTTCTGAAGGCAGTTTGCTCCCCGGCGGCCAACTGCCGTCCAACAGTTTTTCTTTAATTTGTTCGTAAACCGCGTTGACCACGTTGTGTTTTTGGATTGATTGAAGACTCATGATATCCGTCGCATAAGTTGTCCTACAACATGCCTGTGGTATAGCACGCCGCGCTACAGGTGTGAAGTTTTTCACCGTATTTTTGCGTGGCTGGACCCCGCCAAGGCGTCATAAATTTATTTTGTGATCGCCATTTCAATTTACAGCGCTGGCGATTGATTGCGGCGCAATAGTGATTCATTTTTGATCTTGAAGGATGTCATACAAGTAATGGTATGACATGTGGTTTTTTAAAATGATAAACAGAAAAACCCTGTCTGCCGTATGGACCGGTATTCATTAAACCTCCCTTGGGAAAACTCACATGAACATCAATTTACCCGCCAAACTGGCGCCAATCCGCTGGCGAAAGCTTATCCCACTGGCTTTTATCACCTATAGCCTGGCCTACCTCGATCGCGCCAACTACGGTTTTGGCGCAGCGGCAGGGCTGGCACAGGATCTCAATATTACGCCCGGCATATCGTCACTGCTGGGAGCCTTGTTCTTCCTCGGTTATTTCTTTTTCCAGGTGCCCGGCGGCATTTACGCCGAGAAACGCAGCGCTAAGGCGCTGATTTTTTGGAGTCTGGTGCTGTGGGGGATTTTGGCCACGGCCACCGGCTTGGTCAGCAATGTGGCGACCTTGGCCGTTATCCGCTTCCTGCTCGGGGTGGCGGAGAGTGTCGTGATGCCGGCGATGTTGGTATTCCTCAGCCATTGGTTCACCAAGCAGGAGAGGTCGAAAGCCAATACCTTCCTGTTCCTGGGGAATCCAATCACCGTGCTGTGGATGTCGATCCTGTCCGGTTATTTGGTCGATGCCTTCGGCTGGCGCGGCATGTTCATCATTGAAGGGGTGCCGGCGATTATCTGGGCGGCAATCTGGTGGGTAATATTTGTCGATCGGCCAAAAGATGCCACTTGGCTCAGCAAGCAGGAAAAAGCCGACCTCGAGGCTGCGCTGGCCGCTGAACAGACTGGTATGCAACCGATTAAAAATTACGGTGAGGCATTCCGTTCCCGCAAGGTTTTGGCGCTGTCGTTTATTCATTTCTTCTGGAATATCGGCATGTACGGTTTCATCATGTGGTTGCCGTCGATGTTGAAAACGGCCTCCGGCATGGGCATCGTCGCTACCGGCTGGTTGTCCGCCGCGCCCTATCTGCTGGCGGTGCCGCTCATGCTCAGTGCATCCTACTTCTCTGATAAATATCAGCAACGCAAACCGGTAGTGCTGCTGTTTCTGGGATTGGGCGCAGTATGTTTTTGCGCGTCCTTCACGCTCGGTGCCCATCATTTCTGGCTGTCTTATGTGCTGCTGGTGATAGCCGGCGGGGCGATGTATACGCCGTATGGCCCGTTCTTTGCGGCGATCCCGGAGTTGCTGCCGCGGAACGTGATGGCGGGGGCGATGGCATTCATCGTCAGTTTCGGCGCATTGGGATCATTTGTTGGCGCCTGGATTGTCGGCTATCTCAATGGCATTACGCAGGGGCCGCAGGCGTCTTACGTCTTTATGGGCACGTCGCTGATAATCGCGGTGGCGCTGACGGCGCTGACCCGTTTCTCCAACCCGGCGCCGCGGATTGGCGCGCCTGACGCCGCGGCCTGCCGATAAGGTCAGGCCGGGCGGTCATTTCGTCGGCCCGGCCTGTCGCAGCTGGGTGCAGAAAGCGCACTGGCATCCGGCCTGCGGCAATGCTGCGCAGGTGCCGATGTTGACCGCCTGCGCATCCATCGCGTGAAAACCATAGAACATAGTCTCGAGGGGACTTTCCGCCGCACGCGCCTGTTCTGGCTGCGGTTCCGGCACCTTCGATTGAAACGCGGCAGCCCGCCCGGCCAGCAGGCCAAGGAACAGCAGCGAGAGTTGAATTTTCATCCTGGCTCTCCTGATTTTGGTTTTTGATACACTATAACATTACCTCGATTCTGCCAAGCCAGAGCGCCTTGTGCGTTTTCCACCCTTGGTTAGCGAAATTAGTTCGTTCAACTCCCCGCCGATTTGGTTTGTTATCTCACCCATAACGTTCCGAAATAAAGAAGGCGTGGCAAATCTATGTTTAAGTTCTCTTTCAACACATTAACCGGCGGGATAGCAGTGGCATTGGGGCTGGCGGCGAGCGTTCATCCGGCGCTGGCGGCGGTGCAGGGCGGCACGCTGGTCTACCTGGAACAGCAGGCGCACACCAACCTCTACCCGCCTTCCGGCGGTTTCTACCCCAACGGCGGCATTCTCAACCAGATCACCGACAAACTGACCTATCAGAACCCGAAAACGCTGGAGATTGAGCCGTGGATCGCCGAATCCTGGAGCAGCAACGCCGATAAAACCGAATACACCTTCAAGCTGCGCCCGGGCGTCACCTTCTCCGATGGCACGCCGCTGGATGCCAACGCGGTGGCGAAGAATTTTGATACCTACGGCCTGGGCAATAAAGACAAACGTCTGCCGGTGTCGGAGGTGATCAACAACTATGACCGCAGCGAAGTGATCGACCCGCTGACCGTCAAATTTTACTTCAAACGTTCATCGCCGGGCTTCCTGCAGGGCACCGCCACCATAGGTTCGGGGCTGGTGTCCCTCAGCACGCTGAATCGCAGTTACGACGAACTCGGCGACGCACGCCATATCATCGGCTCCGGCCCGTTTGTGGTCAGCGGCGAAACGCTGGGGCGCGAAGTGGATCTCGGCGTACGCAAGGATTACGCCTGGGGGCCGGCCAAACTGGCGCAGCAGGGGCGCGCCAATCTCGACGGCATCAAGGTGATCGTCACCGGTGAAGACAGCGTGCGCATTGGCGCGTTGCAGGCCGGCCAGGCGGACTTTATTCGCCAAATTCAGGCTTATGACGAGAAGCAGACGCAGGATCAGGGGTTCACGATTTACGCCGCTCCGACGCGTGGCGTTAACGACAGCGTCGCCTTCCGGCCGGACAACCCGCTGGTGAGCGACCTGCGGGTGCGCCAGGCGCTGCTGCATGCCACCGACAGCAAGCAAATCGTCGAGACGCTGTTCTCCGCCAATTACCCGCAGGCAAAATCGGTCATCGCCTCGTCCGCCGCCGGTTTTGTCGACCTGTCCGACAAGCTGAAGTTCGATCCGCAATTAGCCAACCGCCTGCTGGATGAAGCCGGCTGGAAAAAGGGCAGCGACGGCCTGCGCGAGAAAGAGGGTAAAAAACTGCTGCTGAATGTGTATGAATCTCTGCCGCAGCCACAGAACAAGGCGGTGTTGCAGCTGGTTTCGCAGCAGTGGGGCAAGGTGGGGGCACGGCTGAACATCCTGGCCGGCGACGCCGGCAGCCGGGTGGCGGATAACCTCGATCCGCAGAAAACCCCGGCGACGGTGGTGGAAGTGGGCCGTGCCGATCCCGACGTGATTAAGAGCCAGTTCTACCCGACCAACCGCGATGCGTTGTTGCAAAAAGGCGGCAGCGGCAAGAACAGCCAATTCAGCGATGACAAGCTGAACGCGCTGCTGCTGGGCATAGCTTCCGAAGTCGATGCGCAAAAACGCCTGCAAATCGCCGGCGAGGCGCAAAACTACCTGCTCGATCAGGCCTATGTGATCCCGTTCTTTGAGGAGCCGCAGGTGTTTGCCGGTGCGCCTTATCTGAAGGGCGTCAGTTTTGAAGCGGTCGGCCGCCCGAGTTTCTATGGCGCCTGGTTAGAGAAACATTAAGGAGGCCACGATGACCCGATATCTGGCGAGGCGCATTGGGCAGGCGGCGCTGGTGCTGTGGGCGACCTTCACCCTGTCGTTTATCCTGCTGCAGGTGCTGCCCGGCGATGCGATTCTGATCAAGTTCCAGAACCCGGACATGGGGCTAAGCCCGGCGCAAATCGCCGATATGCGCGCCGCTTATGGGGCCAACGTCTCGCTGTGGCAGCAGTATTTGCACACGCTGGGCAACGTGCTGCGTGGCGATCTGGGTTACTCGATGCAGGCCGGCGTGCCGGTCACCGATCTGCTGGCCACCAACCTGCCCGCCACGCTGCAACTGGCGGTACTGGGCTTCTCGCTGGCGTTGATCCTGGCGCTGGCGATTGCCTTTCTCTCCAATTTGAGCGGTTTCGGCGGGCTGAGATCGGCGTTGCAATCGCTGCCCTCGTTGTTTGTCTCGGTGCCTACCTTCTGGCTGGGCATCGTGCTGATCCAGGTTTTTTCATTCCAGCTCAAGTTGATCCCGGTGATCAACCCGGGCGAGTGGGAAGGGTTGATTCTGCCGATCGTGACGCTGGCGGTACCCATCTCCGCCCCGCTGGCGCAGATATTGATCCGTAGCATCGATCAGGTCCAGACGCAGCCGTTTGTCGCCGTGGCGCGCGCCAAAGGCGCCAGCCGCAGCGGGGTGTTGTGGCGGCATGTGGCGCGCAACGCCATGCTGCCCGCGCTGACCATCGCCGGCATTTTGTTCGGCGAGCTGATCGCCGGGGCGCTGATCACCGAAACCGTGTTTGGCCGCAGCGGGCTGGGGCAACTGACCCTGCAGGCGGTGCTTAATCAAGACGTGGCGGTGTTGCAGGCGATTGTGGTGATTTCCGCCGCCGCCTTCGTCACCATCAACCTGCTGGTGGATCTGCTGTTCCCGCTGCTGGATCCCCGATTGAAAACGCAAACAGGAGCCGCCGTATGAGCAGTATCTCCTTTGAAAAAGCGACCGTGCCGGAACGCGATCTGGCCGGGCTGGAAAGCGAAGGCACCTTGCCGGCCAGCCGCCCGCGCCGCCGCAGGCGCGTGCCGGTGACGCTGCTGCTGGCCTGGGCGGTGATCGCCATTGCGGTGCTGTGGGCGTTGGCGCCGCAGCTGTTTACCGCCTACAGCGGCACCGAGGGCATTGCCGGCGCGCAGCGGCTGGCGCCGGGCGGGGCGCACTGGCTGGGCACCGATCAACTGGGGCGCGATCTTTACGCGCGCATTGTTTATGGCGCTTCGCAAACACTGTCCGCCGCGCTGGTGGCGGTGGCGCTGGGCTTGCTGCTGGGCACCGCGCTCGGGCTGATTGCCGGTGCGGTGGGCGGTGTGGCGGACGATGCGGTCATGCGCCTGGTCGATGTGCTGCTGTCTATTCCCGGCCTGCTGCTGTCGTTAAGCATCATTATCCTGCTGGGGTTTGGCACGGTGAACGCCGCCATCGCCGTCGGGATCACCTCGGTCGCCAATTTCGCTCGCCTGGCGCGCGCGGAAGTGGTGCGGGTGCGGCACAGCGATTACGTCGAGGCGGCCTATGGCAGCGGCGGCACCTTTTGGGCGGTGCTGTGGCGGCACATTCTGCCGAACTCGCTGACCTCGGTGATTGCCTTCTCGGCGCTGCAATTCGGCAGCGCCATTCTGGCGATCGCCACCCTGAGCTTCCTCGGTTACGGCACGCCGCCGCCAACGCCGGAATGGGGGCTGTTGATCGCCGAAGGGCGCAACTACATTTCCACCGCCTGGTGGCTGACCACTTTCCCCGGTTTGGCGGTGGTGGCGGTGGTGCTGGCGGCTAACCGCATCAGCCGCGCGCTGGCGAGGACGCATTGATGAGCATTCAAACCGCATTGCAACGGGCCGCCGCCACGCCGGTGCTGGAGCTGGACAAGGTTTCCATCGCCTATCAGGAGGCGGCCGGCAGCCGCCGGGTAGTGCACGACGTCTCTTTCTCGATCCAACCGGGTGAAGTGGTGGCGCTGGTCGGCGAGTCCGGTTCGGGCAAAACCACCACCGCGCAGGCGATCATTGGCTTGCTGACGGAAAACGGCCGTCTGGAGCAGGGGGCAATCCGCCTCAACGGCACCGACATTGCCCACTGGTCGTCACGCCGACTGGATGCGGTGCGCGGCGCGCAAATCAGCCTGATCCCGCAGGACCCTTCCAGCTCGCTTAACCCGGTAAAAACCATCGGCGAGCAGGTGGCGGAGATCGTCAATATTCACCGCCGCTTGCCGCGCAAGCAGGTGCAGCAGCGGGTGGTGGAACTGTTGACCCGGGTTGGTCTGACGCACCCGGAGCTGCGGGTGCGACAGTATCCGCACGAGCTTTCCGGCGGCATGAAACAACGGGTATTGATCGCTATCGCCATTGCGTTGCAGCCGGCGCTGATCATCGCCGATGAGCCCACCAGCGCGCTGGACGTCACGGTGCAGAAACGCATTCTTGATCTGATCGACGAGCTGCGGCAGGAATTCGGCACCGCGGTATTACTGGTGACCCACGATCTGGCGGTGGCGGCGGAGCGCGCCGATAGGCTGCTGGTGTTCCGCCACGGCCGGGTGCAGGAGCAGGGCGTAACCGCCGAGGTGCTGCGTGCTCCCGCCAGCGACTATACCCGCCGGCTGTTTGCCGATGTGCCTTCGTTGGCCGGCGGCGCCGCGCCGCAGCTAAACCTTGGCACGCAAGAGCCGGCGATCCAGGTTAACGGGTTGGTGAAAGATTTTCGTCTGGCCGGTTCCGGCGGCAAAAGCTACCGCGCGCTGGATCAGGTTTCTTTCAGCGTGCAGAGCGGCACTACTCATGCGTTGGTGGGGGAATCCGGCTCCGGCAAGACTACGCTGGCGCGCTGCCTGCTCGGTTTTCAGCGGCCGGACGCCGGGCAAATCATTATCGACGGCACCGATTTCACCCGGCTGAAGGGGGAAGCGCTGCGCCAGTTCCGCCGCCGCATTCAGTTGGTGTACCAAAATCCTTTCGGTTCGCTCGATCCTTCGCAGACGCTGTATCAGGTCATTGAAGAGCCGTTGCTGAACTTCGAACCCTTGGGCAAAGCCGAGCGCTATCGCCGGGTGCGCGAGCTGTTTGAACGGGTGGCGCTGCCGGACGATCTGCTTGGCCGCAAGCCGCGCGAGTTGTCCGGCGGCCAACGCCAGCGGGTGGCTATCGCCCGCGCACTGGTGTTGCAGCCAAGGGTCCTGGTGCTGGACGAAGCCACTTCGGCGCTGGACGTGACGGTTCAGGCGCAGATCCTGCGCTTGCTGCAGGATTTGCAGCAAGCGTTGGGGCTGACCTATTTGTTTATCTCGCATGACCTGGCGACGGTGCGGCAGATTTCGCACAGCGTATCGGTGTTGCACCGTGGGCAGCAGGTGGACGGTGGCGCGACCCGCGACCTGTTCGCCATGCCGGGCAGCGATTACACCCGTCAGCTGATTGAGGCCATTCCCGGCCGCCAAGGGTATGCCGCACAGCCAAAGAGTGAGGACGCGTTCCATGAGCAGTAAGAGACTTGGTTTTTTCACCCGGTTGTTGGATCAGGGCAACGCGCAACAGCGTTACCGGCTGGCGACCGAACAGATTGTGCATGCCGAACGGGCCGGGTTTGATACCGCCTGGGTGGCGCAGCACCATTTCCATGAGGATGAAGGCGGCCTGCCTTCGCCGCTGGTGTTTCTGGCGCAGGTGGCGGCGCGTACCCGCCATATTCGGTTGGGCACCGGGGTAATCACACTGCCGATGGAATCGGCAATTCGCGTGGCGGAAGACACTGCGGTGCTGGATCTGCTGTCCGACGGCCGGCTGGAGGTTGGCATTGCCGCCGGCGGCACGCCGTCCTCGTTCAGCGCCTTCGGGTTCGATGCCCAACAGCGCAACGCGGTGTTTGCCGATAACTTCGATACCCTGCTGCGGGCCTGGCGCGGCGAGGCGTTGGGCGGCGAGGATAACCGCTTGTATCCGGCAGCGCCGCAGTTGGCGCAGCGCGTCTGGCAAGCCACTTTCTCGGTGGAAGGCGGCGAGCGCGCAGGGCGGGCCGGTGATGGCCTGATGCTGTCGCGCACTCAACCTCGCCCGGCGGATGCGCCGGATTTGCCGCTGGACGCGTTGCAAAACCCGATTATCGATGCCTATCTGGCGGCGCTGCCGCCCGGCATCGCGCCGCGCATCATGGGCTCGCGCACGGCGTTTGTCACCGACCATAGCCAACTGGCGCGGGACTTCGCCGCGCAGGGGCTTGGCCGGGGGCTGGAACGCCTGCGCGCCAGCGGCCACCGGCCGTCCGATGAATCGCTCGACGGATTGATTCGCGCCTTTGACGTGCACCTGGGCACGCCGGATCAGGTTATTGCCTCGCTGCAAAAAGACAGCGCGCTGGCACGGGTGACCGATCTGGCGTTTCAGGTGCATTCGATCGACCCGCCGCACGCCCATGTGCTGCGTTCGATCGAGCTGATCGCCCGCCATGTTGCTCCGGAGCTGGGCTGGCAACGCCGCAATCCCGCTTCCGTCTCCCACGAATATCCCGCTGAGGAAAAGGTATGACAACCACATTGAACACTGAGGATCTGCTGGCGACGCTGGCGGAGATCGCGCCCGGTTCGGCATTGGCGCAGGCCAGAGCGACGCGTCAGGCGGCGACAGACGCCATTCAGGCCAGCTATCAGGCGCTGTTTGCTCCCGCCGACGCCGGGGATTTCCCGCCGGTGCAGCGGCTGCTGATCGCGCAGCGCATCAGCGAATGGCAGGCCGACCAGCCATTGGCCGCACACTACGCAGCGTTGCTGGAACAGCAGGGCGGCGCGCCGGCCGGCCCGCGTTGGCAGGCGGCGCTGGCTCATGCCGAACGGCTGGCGTTCAAACCCGCCAGCGCCGACGCACAGCATTTGCAGGGGTTGCAACAGGCCGGTTGGTCGCTTGACGATATCGTCACGCTGTCGCAACTGATCGCGTTTGTCAGCTTCCAAAGCCGCCTGCTGACCGGTTACCGGCTGCTGGGCGACAAACCGGTTGAGGTGACCGGCACCCCGGTCAGGGCCGGCGGTTGGCGTACCGACCCCGTCACGTTGAGCGGTCGCCATGCGCCGCCGGTGTTTACCCGCCAGGAACTGGGGTGGGAACCCTGGATCGCCGCCAAGCCGCTGGCGGAGTTCGATGAGCCGGGCCAGGCGCTGTTGACGCGTTTCGGCCATAGCGATTCGGATTACTTCCGCCTGCTGGCGCGCAATCATCCGGTGCTGGAACAGCGCACGCTGGCGGACAGGGCGATTTTCTACACCCCTGGCGGGCTGGAGCGCAAAGATCGCGAACTGGCGGCGACGGTGGCCAGCAAGGTCAACGGTTGCATCTATTGCGCTTCGGTACATGCGCGCAAGGCGGCGCAACTGTCGAAACAAACGGAAGAGGTGCAGCGTCTGCTGGACGTAGCGCCGGGCGGCGTACTGAGTGAGGGGCAAGGAGATCGCTGGCGGGCGCAGATTGATTTTGCCGCCGCGCTGTCCGCCACGCCGCCGCAGGCTGACGCCCGGCATCTGGCAGCGCTGCGCGATCAGGGGCTGGACGAACTGGCGCTGTTGGATCTGGTGCAATCAACGGCGTTCTTTGCCTGGGCTAACCGGCTGATGCTAACCCTCGGCGAACCCTTCGACGACTAAGGCGGACGGTCGCTTTACATCGGCCACACCGCATCGCGCACGGTGATCGCTCTGGGCAACAGGCCCAGGGCGTAAAACCGGTCGGCAATGCTTTGTTGTTCGCGGATAACCTGGACATTCATGGCGCGGGTTTCATGGCTGCGGCGCGACAACGCCAGCTCGAGCGAGGCCGGTGGCAATCCCAGTTCGCTGGAGAGATAACGCGCCGCTTCAACCGGCTGCTCGGCAATGTAGCGGCCGGTATTTTGCAGCGCCAGCATCACCTGCTGGAGCAGATCGCCCGACTGCTCGGCAAAGCGACGTCTCGCCAGATAGAACTGCTGATTCAGCACCCGCTGCGTGCCGTCGGCGATCACCCGCAATTCCCCCGAACGCTGCGCGTCGCTGAGCAACGGATCCCACATCATCCAGGCGTCTACCGCCTGATAGTCGGTCGCCGACAGCGGATACTTCGGCGGTGCGTAGACTATGCGCACGTCGCTTAGCGCCAGCCCTTGCTCGTCGAGCATCTGCACCAGTAAATAGTGGACGTTGGAGCCTTTGTTGACCGCGATGCGCTTGCCGCGCAGATCGGCGGCGCTGCGGATCGGGCTGTCGTTCGGGACTACCATCGCCACGCTTTGCGGCGCCGGCGGTTCATAGGCCACATAGACCATGCCATGCCCTTGAGCCTGGGCGAAAATCGGCGGCACCTCGCCGGTGGTGCCGAAATCGATCTCATCGTTGTTCAGCGCATGCAACAGCTGCGGCCCGGCGGGGAACTCGCTCCACAGGATGCTGATGTGCCGGTCGGCGAAGCGCTGCTCCAGACTTTGCCGCGCTTTGAGCACCCCGAGATTGCCGAATTTCTGATAGCCGATACGCAACTGTTGTTCCTGCTGCGGCCAGGTGGCGGCAGGCGAAACGGCAGTAGAGGTGGCGCGGCGGCGTGGCTTGATCAACCCGAGATGCGCCAGGTGGGTGCGCAGCGTGTTGCGGCTGATGCCAAGCAGCATGGCGGTTTGCAACTGGTTGCCGTCGCTGGCCTCGAAGGCGCTGCGCACCAGCGAGTTCAGCACCCGTTGATAGAGCTGCGTGGTGTCCCCTTGCAACTGGCGGCGCATAAAGTGCCCGATTGCGTCATCACCGGCGATGCCGGCATCTTGCAGGTTTTGATTCAGCCGCAACTGGTGGGGGGCGATCAGCGCATCTTTGCTCAGCAGTACGGCGTTGTGCAGGGTATTTTCCAGTTCACGCACGTTGCCCGGCCAGTGGTAATCCAGCAGCGCCTGCAGGGTTTCCGGTGCCAACCGCAGTCGTGGCCGCCCCAACCGGTGGCCGTACAGCATAAGAAAATGCTGGGCCAACACCGGAATGTCGTCCGGCCGTTGGCGCAGCGGCGGCAGCGTAACTGCGGCTACGTTGAGCCGATAATAGAGGTCTTCGCGAAACAAGCGCTCGCGGATCGCGTTGGCCAAATCCACATGGGTGGCGGCAATCACCCGGACATTCACCTTCAACGCCTTGCGCGAACCGACGCGGGTGATCTCCCGTTCCTGCAATACCCGCAACAGCTTTACCTGTAATGGCAGGCTCAGCTCGCCTATTTCATCCAGCAGCAGGGTGCCGCCTTCCGCCGCCTCGAACCACCCCTGATGGGTGCTGGTGGCACCGGTAAAGGCGCCTTTCTCATGGCCGAACAGCTCGGCCTCGGCGAGGCTTTCGGTCAGCGCGCCGCAGTTCACCGCCAAAAACGGCTGATGACGGCGCAGGCTGTTGTGGTGCAGATAGCGCGCCACCACCTCCTTGCCGGTGCCGGTTTCACCGACGATCAGCACCGTGGCTTCGGTCGGCGCCAGCCGGTCCAGCACGCTTTGAAAGGCGATCGACGCCGGGTCGATCAGCACCGGCTTGTCTGGCGCATAGGGTTGTGGGTTATGCATTGGGCGGCTCCAGGCTTGGCGAGGCTAACGGAGAAAAAATCTTATCCCAGCAGGGCGCCAACGGCGAGGGGAGCAAAAGTGCGAGGTGCTGCAAAAGCAGCAGTTCATCAGCAACGGTTGTTGCCAATGCAGCAGTTTTGCCCGCGCTGTAAATCTACAACCGGATGATTTTAAACAACTAAAAAATTCCACGACGCTGGCATGCATCCTGCTAACAGATTTATAACCAAAGGGTAATTTTCTATCGATAAAAACCAGGAATGGTTATATGGGAAAGGCATAATGACTGAGTCCGTGAAAGAGAATATTAACGTTTTCTGGTTCCTGCCGACCCACGGCGACGGCCGTTACCTCGGCACCGCTCAAGGCGGGCGGCCGGTGGATTTACCCTACCTGCAACAAGTGGCGCTGGCCGCCGACAATCTGGGGTATTACGGCGTGCTGATCCCCACCGGCAAGAGCTGCGAAGATTCCTGGCTGGTGGCGGCGGCACTGGCGCCGATCACCCGCCGTCTGCGTTATCTGGTGGCGGTAAGGCCGGGTTTGCAGCCGCCGAGCCTGGCTGCGCGCATGGCGGCGACGCTGGACCGGCTGTCCGAGGGGCGGCTGCTGATCAACGTGGTGACCGGCGGCGACCCGGTAGAGAACAAGGGAGACGGCATTTTCCTTAACCACACTGAGCGCTATGAGGTGACGCAGGAGTTTCTCGAGGTCTACCAGCGCTTAATGAAGGGCGAAAAGGTTGATTTTGCAGGTAAGCACATTCGTGTCGAAGGCGCGGAACTGTTGTTCCCGCCGGTGCAGGAAAACGGCCCGCCGCTCTATTTCGGCGGTTCCTCCGAAGAGGCTATCGGCATCGCCGCCAACCAGATAGACACCTATCTCACCTGGGGCGAGCCGCTGGAGCAGGTGGCGGAGAAACTGGCGGTGGTGCGCCAACGCGCCGAACAACAGGGGCGCAAGCTCAACTACGGCATTCGCCTGCACGTCATCGTACGCGAGACGGAAGAGGAGGCCTGGGCCGCCGCCGATCGGTTGATAAGCCATCTGGACGAAGGCACCATTGCCGCCGCGCAGAAAATTTTTGCGCGCATGGATTCCACCGGGCAAAAACGCATGAGCGCACTGCACGGCGGCTCGCGGGACGATCTGCGCATCGGCCCTAACCTGTGGGCCGGCGTCGGCCTGGTACGCGGCGGCGCCGGCACCGCGCTGGTGGGTAATCCGCAGCAGGTGGCGGAGCGCATTCTCGAGTATCGGCAGCTTGGTATCGACAACTTTATCCTTTCCGGCTACCCGCACCTCGAAGAGGCCCATCGCTTCGCCGAACTGGTGATGCCGCTGCTGCCGCTGGCGCAGCCGTTGAACCCGACGGCGCGCACGGTGAATACCGGCCCGTTCGGGGAAACCATCGGCGGCGACAAACGGCCAGCCTGAGGATCAAGGCGGCGTGATGGCCGCGTGCGCAATACCCCAACTCCCTCAGGGTTAAGCACCCAATCTCATTCTGCGGCAGCGCTTTCTGCCGCAGTTTTATCTTTCAAAAAGAGAATAATTACGTTTCCCTGCATTTTTTTAACGTGGGTTACAAACGTACACATCTCTTATCTATATCGTGACGAATAATTCAAATTGATAAAATTGCCCGCCGTAATAAATGCTCAGATACTCGGGTTTAGAGTTGGCGTAATTAAAATAAGAGCAATCAGCTCAGATGCCAGTGCATTTACCAGGGGAAATGGGCCAGATGGGCAGTTTTTTTAAGCAGGTATATCGGTATTCTCATTCTCGCCCTTATCGGCACAATGAAAATCTCTGGCCCTATGTGAGGATTGAGCGGGCCCAAAGCGGCGAAATTGCCGTATTGCATTATAAAAAAAAGCCGGTTCCACTGGTAGCGCTGTCCGCGTTGAAAGACAGTTGCCAGGGGCCGCTGCTGCTTACCGCAACCGGGCCTTCGGTTAACGACATTTGTTTTAACCATATTCCCGCCATGCCGACAATGGGGGTTAATGGTGCTTATTCGCTGCACCCGCGGGTCGATTTTCACTTTTACGTTATCGTCGACATGGGGTTTATTGATCAACGGCCGGATATTATAGAAAACATTATCCTGAAGCCGGATTTAATTCTTTTTACCACGGTGCACGGCATTGCCAAAATAATCGACCGCTTTACGCTGGCGGGCGTGAAGTGCCGGTTTGCCGTGGTAGAAGATGCGGCATTTAAAATCTACAGCCCCAAAATAACCCCCTCAGAGCTGTGGGAGCATTACCGAAACGACCGCAGCGTCTCTTTTTCATCGGCCAATAAAACCATTGCCTTCACCCACGATATCCGGCGCGGGATTTTCGATGCCGGCACGGTGGTTTATTGGGCTTTCCAGATCATTTCATTTCTGGGGTTCAAACAGCTGTTTATTGCCGGATTGGATATGAATAATTTCCATTTGCCGCGCTTTTATGAAACGAAGGAAAATAAACTGCCCACTTTTTTGCCTGAAAAAATTGACGATATCATCATGCCTGCCTTTAGCCACGCCGGTGAAAGAATGAAAAACAACAGTATTGCCATCAAGAATTTTTCGTTGAGCAGCGCCATTGACAGTAATATTTTTGAAAAGGTTGATTATAATGATTTTTTCAAAAAAGGCTGATGTCACTACGGCTTTCTATGTTTACCCATTCCTGGCCTTTTCATTTTTCAGCGCCGTGTTTTGCGGGTATACCCGGGTCAATAATTTATTCCATATTGCCGCTTTTTTTTACCTTATCGCATTGGTCACCCGCCCGGAGCTCCGTTCGGCATGGCTAAAGCAGCGCAAGGCGCTACAGGGGCTGGCGTTGGCGGCGTGTTTTTTGGCCTATTACTCCGCCAGCAATCTTTGGGGGGGAACGCCGGACGATACGGGGTCGGCCTTTACCCACAGCGCTTATATTCTGATCTACCTTGCCCAGCTGGTCACCTTGCTGGCTGGGCCCAGGCGTAATTTCTTACTCTGCGCGGTGATTGCCGGCATTGTGCTGCTGTGCGCGTATCTGGCTATAAGCGATTATCAGGCCATTTATACCCTCAGGGAGACCTCGGCCCTCAATCCGGGCCCGCGTAATGTGATCGATCTCGCCGGCTATGCCGCCGTAGGCATTATTTTAAGCCTGATGGTATTGCGCGATACCCGGCAAAAGAAAGTGCTGCTGGCGATCCCGCCGCTGTTTGCCTTTATGGTGCTGACGCAAAGCCGTGGCCCGTTGATTGCGTTATTGGCAGCGCTGGCGTTGACGACCTCATTCGTTACGCTCAATAAAAAAACGGCTATGGGCATTGCGGCCACGATGATACTTGCCGTCGTCGTCGTTTTGTTTTCTGTCATTGGCGAGATGCTGATTACGCGCTTTGAAGAGCTGTACCAACAGAGTTTTGTGCGCATGAGCATTTGGCGACACAGCCTGTCGCTGATAGGTCAGGCGCCGTTTTTTGGCTATGGCTTTGATAAAGAACTGACCTTTACCAACTATACCGGTGAGTTTATTCATACGACCCACAGCCTGTATCTGGGCGCGTTGCTCAAGGGAGGATTGGTCGGATTCTGTTTATTCGCCGCGTTGCTGGCGTTTGGCGCACGGCTTGCGCTGAGCCATCTCAGGGCCGGCCGCCGCCTGGAGGCCGCCTTATACCTGTTTATGCTGATCTTCTATTGCTCGCAGGGCATGTTTGTCATCGCCAACCCGGCCGAGTTTTGGTACCTGTTCTGGTTCCCGATGGCGATGGTATTGACGTCGCCGCCGCCTGCCGAAAATTGATCAGCCGTGAAGGGGGGCGAGCGCCAAGGCATTCGCCACTTTTTCAAACACCTGGTTCTCGGTGATGATGCTTAGCGGTTGGCGGCGTTGCGCTAGGCTAAGTTTTTCGGCATCGACCGGCACGTACATCACCTGATGCAGTTCGCTATTTTGATAGGGGCCGGTGTGCTGCGGATTTGCCGTGACAAACAGGCTGACGGTCGGCGTTTTCAGGGCGATGGCCAGGTGTAACGGGCCGGTGTCGCCGGTCACCAGAACCTGCATGTTTTCCATGACCGCCAGCAACTGCGGCAGCGTGGTTTTGCCGATATGGCTGACCACCCGTTGCCGTTCGGCTGCCGTCAATCCCGCCATAAACGCCTGCTCGATATCCCGCTCTTTAGGGGCGCCGATTAATTCAATTTGGTTATGCGCCGACTGCGCCAGCAAGAGCTTTGCCAGACGGATAAACTGGCCGACGGGCCAGCAGCGCAACGGTTCAGACGCGCCCATCTGAAAGCCGATAACGGTTTTCCCCACGGCCTTGTCTCTCGGCGGGAAGGCGATGGGAATAAACATCTCGGTGTTTTGAGTCTCGCAACCCAATTGGGCCACCAGATCCAGCTTGCGCTGAATTAAATGCCCGCCGGTGCTGCGGCTTACGCCACTCAGCCAGCGCTCCATGCCGGTGGCTTTATTGCCGTAGGCGTCTTTGAACACATAGTGGCAGCCGGCGGTAATCGCGGTGATCACGTCATAAGGGGATTTTGAGTGCAGGATGATGGCCAACTGGGGCCGGCGTTTTCGCAGTTGGCAAATTACGCCAAGCATGTCTTTCGCTTTATGATCCCAATAGATGACATGGTCAAAGTAACGGCTGGTCGCGACCAGTTGCTTGTTTTTGTGGCTGGAAACGAGAGTGATGCCGGCCGCCGGATAACGTTCGCGCAGCGCGCGAATGGCCGGCGTATTGAACATCAGATCGCCGAGGGCGGTGGTGGAAAAAATAACGATACTGTCGAAAACCAGGTCCGGCTTAAAAGTGGCCTTGTCTTTGAAATGCCCTCCCAGCCGGGTGTAAAGTTGCAGGCCAGCGTTGGCCGCCGTTATTTTCCACTGTTTCGACATCTTGATTCACTTTGAGTTGATTGGCGCGCCGCTCGGACAGGTGCATCATATGATGTTTACCTCAACGGGCCAATGGGCGGCAATATATTGCTACATATGTTTGCGTAACCTTAATAAAGGGCAGCGGGCTGCCCCTGTGTTGCATCAATTTGGCCAAACCTGCGAACTGCGCGGCGTATCCATCCGGTAATCCGAATAGGGCCGCGTGAAGATCTCGCGCCCCAGATCGCGGGCGGCCAACAGCGGGTTACGCGGATCGCGGCCGATTTCGCCCCGGCTGTTGCCTGCGCCATGCACTACGCCGACAAACTCGGAGTGCGAGTAGCGGCTGAACTCCTGGATTTGATGCGCGATGCCCATTGCCGCGCCGGGGTAGGTTTCTTCCGAGGCGACCGCCAGCCCGATGCGTTTGCCGCTCATGCGCTGATGCACCTGCTTCGCATCCGGATAGGCGTCGGCGTAATAGCTGAAAGCGCGGTCGAAAAAGGCTTTGGTCTGCGCCGACATGCCGTACCAGTAAATGGGGGTGCAAAACACCGCCGCATCGGCCGGCAGAAAATGCTCCAGGAACAGCTCGCCATAGCGGTCGGTCGGCGGTGGGCTGTGGCGCTCATCCGTCAGAAATCCGCTGATATAATCATCCAGAAAATGCAGGCTGGCCCCGGTTCCCGCCTCGGCGGCACCCGCCATGACGGCTTGCGCCAAAGCGGCGCTGTTGCCGTCGCGGCGCGGGCTGCCGACCAGCACGATAAGGCGTTTGGGTTGATGAGTTGAATTCATGTGATTCTCCGTTTGCCGAGCGTGAAATTGTCATTGCCACTCTATGGGGAACAAGGAACAGGCGACAAATGACGCTTTCTCTGCCAGGATGAATTCAATTCATCCCTATGGATTGTCCACTATGTTCGCCACGCTTCCGGTTACCGCACTGCGCACCTTTGAATCCGCCGCCCGCCTGCGCAGTTTTAAACAGGCGGCGCTGGAGCTGGCGGTTACGCCGACCGCAGTTTCGCACCAGATCAAGGCGCTGGAGCGGCAACTGGGTTTTGCCCTGTTCGACAGGATGCCGCGCGGCGTGCGGCTGACGGAGAAAGGGGAGCGTTTGTTCGCAGGGGTACATACCGCGCTGCTCGATGTGGCAAACACGCTGGATGCGCTGCGGCCGGTGCCCAGCGCCGGCGCGCTGTGCGTTTCCGTGACCCATTCTTTCGCCGCCCTGTGGCTGGTGCCGCGCCTGGGGCGTTTTTATCAGGCTTATCCGCACTATCTGGTTCGCCTGGAGGCTTGCGCTGAGGTGATCGACCTGCAGCAGGACGCCAGCGTGGACATTGCCATACGCTACAGCAGCGCCAATTATCCTCGATTGCATCAGGCCGCACGGTTGGAAGAACGTTTTGGCGTTTACGGCGCGCCGGGGCTGTCTGCCACACAGTTGCAAACGCCTGCGCTGATCACCGTTCGCTGGCGCGATTCAACGCTGTATGAAAACGGCTGGCGCGACTGGTGCCTGGCTGCCGGGGTCGACTGGTGGCAGCGGCACAGGTCGCTGCGTGCCTACGATGAGGAGCATTATGCCTTGCAGGCGGCGGTGGCCGGGCAGGGGCTGGTGCTGGCCAGTTCGGTGATGGTGTCCGATCTGGTGCGTAACGGCCTGCTGGTGGCTTACCGACCGGAAATTGGCGTACCGGGCGCTGCTTATACCGCGCTTTGCGTGCCTGGGCGCGAACGACACCCGCCGGTGCGGGCGTTTCTGGGCTGGTTGCAGCAGGAATTGCGGTATTGAATACAGCACAAAATAAAAACTTTTCTGATGTGGAGCATGGGAATATTGGGTAAATTCGGTATTCCATTCCCATGAGAGAGATGTCCATGAGCCAGCCAAGAACTTCTGATTACCCGATTGATGCACAGTTTATTGAACGCTGGTCGCCGCGTGCGCTGGCCAATGATCCTATCGACGACGAAACCCTGTTGAGCTTCTTTGAAGCGGCGCGCTGGTCACCTTCGGCCTATAACATTCAGCCCTGGCGTTTTGCTTACAGCAAGCACGGCTCGGCCAGTTGGGACAGCTACCTGGATTTCCTGATTGAGTTCAACCGCGGTTGGGCGCAACACGCCTCGGCGCTGGTGGTGGTCATCTCCAAAACCACCAGCCTGAATGGCGATAAGGAAGTCGCTAACCCAAGCCATGCGTTTGATGCCGGCGCCGCCTGGGCGAACCTGGCGTTGCAGGCGCACTTGAAAGGCTGGCTGACCCACTGCATGGGCGGCGTCCACCACGACAAAATCAAGGCGGCGCTGAACCTGCCGGATAACTATGTGGTGCACGGCATGGTGGCGATCGGCAAAGCGGGTGATAAATCCCAGTTGCCGGAGTTCCTGCAGCAAAAGGAGATCCCTTCAGGGCGGTTGCCGCTGGAGCAGACGGTGGTCGAAGGGCTGAACTTCACCCTGTAATCGTTTCGCCTGACGTGAAAAAGCCCGCAGAGGATAACTTTGCGGGCTTTTTGCTTTCTTCAGGCCTTGCTCATCACCACAACCAGGTAAATGCAGGGCTCGTCGCTCTCGTTTTTGAACACGCAGTCCGCCGGTGGGCCAAGTTCAAGGCAATCCCCTGCGGCCATTTCATGGCGATTTTCCCCTTCCAGGAACACCAGCTCGCCGGACAGTAACCAGATTAATTGGCGTTTGAACGCGTAGACGGAGGCCGGCATCGGGATCTCCGCCCCGGCGGGCAGCTCAACGCGCACCAGATCGAGCGGAATGTCTGAGCGCGGGGACACATGACGGCGGACGTAACCGCTCTCGGGATCGACCCAGACCGGTTGATCCTCCCGGCGCAGCAGCCGGCCTTCCTGCGTTTCCGCACGCGCGATCAGTTTGGACATGCTCAGGCCGAAGGCGCCGGAGAGCCTGGCCAGCAGCATGGCGGTGGGGCTGCTGTCGCCGCGTTCAATTTTATGCACCATGGCCCGCGAAACGCCGGCCCGCTCGGCCAGATCGGACAAGGACCAATGGCGGGCTTCGCGTTCGATGCGGATGCGTGCGCCGATGCGCTGATTTAGGTTGTCTAATTTATTGTTCATATCGTAGTATGATAGTGGACAGTCAACCAGGGGGTCAACATGCTTATCCGTAACGCGACTATAACCGATAGCGAAGGCATTGCCGCTATCTATAACGACGCCGTGCTTAACACCACGGCGATCTGGAATGAACTCACCGTCGATGCGGCGAACCGTGCGGCATGGATGGCGGAACGCCAGGCGGTGGGGTATCCGGTGCTGGTGGCCAGCAACGAGGCGGGCGAGGTGATTGGCTATGCCTCGTTCGGCGACTGGCGGGCGTGGGACGGCTATCGTCACACCGTGGAGCACTCGGTGTATGTGCGGCGCGACAGCCGCGGCGGCGGGGTGGGGAAAACCCTGCTGCTTGCCCTGATCGAACAGGCGAGGGCGATAGGTAAACATGTGATGGTGGCGGGCATCGAATCCGGCAATGCCGCGTCGATACAGCTGCACCTTAATCTGGGGTTCCAGAACGTGGGGCGGATGAGCGAAGTGGGCGCCAAATTCGGCAAATGGCTGGATTTGACCTTTTTGCAGTTGCAGCTTGATCACGAAAAATCACCGCCGGTCCGCTAACCCTATGAATATCATGCTATTGCTGCTGGTGGCGGCGGGTGTCAGCCTGGTTGCCCAGAACCTGCTGATGGTGCGCATCAGCGAAAGCGCATCGACGATCCTGATCGCTCTGGTGATCAACTCCAGCGTCGGCCTGTTGCTGTTGATGGCGCTGCTGTTCGCCAAAAACGGCGCCGGCGCCCTGGCGGAGGTGACCGGCAATTTCAGGGGCTGGATGCTGTTGCCCGGCTTGCTGGGCTCGTTCTTTGTCTTTTCCGGCATTTTGGGTTACCAAAAGCTGGGGGCCGCGACCACCATTTCGGTGCTGATCGCCAGCCAACTGGTGGCGGGATTGGCGGTGGATATTTACAAGGCCGGGCCGGCGGCGCTGCGCGACAACCTGCCTGCGCTGTTCGGTGCCGTTTTGTTGGTGGTGGGCGCTTTTTTGGTGGCCAGAAGAAGTTTTTGAAGAGAAAAAGCCCGCCGGTTTTTCCCCAGGCGGGCTTGTCGGCATCGGCGCGGGCCTACAGGTTAGCCGTTTTCACTAAGGCGGTCGGGCGGTGCGTCTATGCCGAGTATGGCCGTGCTTTTACGGTATGAGCACAAGATAAAGGCGAGCCCGAGCAGACAAGCGGAAACAATGACAAACCGGCTGTTGATCAACTGCGAAAGCGCCCCCCCCAACAAGGCAGCCGGCGGCATGATCCCCCAGGTGATGAAGCGAAAGCTGGCGTTGATCCGACCCAGAAGGTATTCGGGGCTAACCAACTGCCGGAGGCTGATAATATTGACCACTCCAATGGACGAACCCCAGCCTGCGCAAAACAGGAAGACGCCTAGTAGCAGCTGATCTTGCGGTGCTACTTGCGTCACGGTGCAAATAGCCAAAGTGAAAAGGCTGTAGATCACTCCGCCCACCATGATGCTGCGCCCGTGCCCCAGCCGTTCGCTGGCCTTGCCGGCGCAGAGTGCGCCGATCAATCCCCCCAGCCCCTGCAGCCCCAGAATCAAGCCGACTTGCGTGGTGGCAAGGCCCAGCGTGCGGGTGAGATAAACCATGATTTGCGGGGTCGCCGCACAGGCGAAGATGTTCCACACCGCGCCGATAATCACCAGACGGCGTAACGGCGGTGAATGGAAAAGGGTGTGAATGCCCAGCTTGATTTGACTGAGGCTTGACGGACGGGCGCCCTCGGGAGGCGCAGGCTTATTCTTGGGCACGGTCAGGATCATGCTGCTGCCCATCAGAAACAGCAGGCTGTTCAATAACAAGGCCCCTGGAATGCCGGCAATTTTTAACAGCATGCCGCCCACGGCAGGCCCGACCAACTCTGCCGCACCGGCAATGGCCGCCAGAGCGCCGTTGCCTTTGGCAATCAGCCGTCCGGGAACCAGCGCAGGGATATAAGTCCAGTAAGCCACTTCAAAATAGACATTGGCGGCGCCGACGATAAAGACCATCGCCGCCAGAGTCATCACCGACAATGCGCCGGTCCAAACGATAAACATGATTATCAGCAACAAAACGACACGCAGAAAATTGGCGCAAAACAGAATCGACCGACGCTCCCACTTATCAGCGGACACGCCGGCGATCAGGCTGAAGATGATAAAGGGCAAACGTTCGCTGGCGGCGAGAAGGCCTATCTCAAAGGGTGTCGCATCAAGAAAGGTTATGGCGATGAGCGGGATAACGATAATCACTATCGCCGTGCCAAGCTGAGTGGCAATATCTCCCATACAGAATCGTACGAAGGCCGGATAATGAAAAATCGAATCCCGTGTCGTCATTTGAACTGCTTCCTTAGTTCGCCAGTGTGCATGCAGTAAACCTTACGCAAAGTATTTTGCTGTTTCCAATCCAATCAGCGCATCTATTTCGTTCAGGAAGCGATGCCCTTTTTCAGCCACTTCCTGCGGGGTTTCGGCCAGAATGATGACGTGCCCCATAATGCTGAAATTGCCCCCGTAGCGCCCAATCTCCTTACCGGCAAAGATATTCAGCGTATTGTGCGGGATCTCGTAGCGAGCCAGCAGTTCATCGAGCTGTTCCGGTCGGAAGGATGAGGAGATGGTGCCTCCATGTCTGGCCGCCACCGCGAGAGTAATCCCCGCATTGGTAAACTCATCGTCGCTGACAGTGACCGGCTCCCCCAGATGCAGACGGATCAAATACTCGAAAGGATCGTGGCCTGTCTGAATCTGATACATGATCGGAGACACGCTGCCCATCATTCGGGCATTGATTTCCACCAGCACCGGGCCGCTGTCGGTTAACAGCAATTCTACGTGATACAGGCCAATCTGAATGTTCAGGGCGGTAAACACCGCTTGCAGATAGGTTTTCATCTCTTCACGCGCTTGCTTCGGTAAACCGGAGGGCATGACCGCCGCCAGTTCCAGCAGATCGTAATAATGCGCGCGGTAACGGGTGGTGGTGGCGTAAAACATGACCTCGCCTTCACGCACGATCACCTCAGCGGAGTGCAGGGTGCCGGTGACGTATTCTTCGATGATATATTCATGCGACACCACGCTGTCAATCAAGGCGCTGTTGGCCCGATCGATCTTCAGGTTATCGATATAATTATCGAAATCGCTCTGCGTGTGGCAAATAGCGGAAAATTGTTTGGCAAAGCCGCGAATGGGTTTTACCACAAACGGCAGCTTGATTTTTTTTGGCCCTTGCAACAGTTCCTCTTCATTTAACACCTCAAAATCCGGTGAGCGGATACCGTTGTTCTTCAGGGTGGTGCGCAAGCGATTTTTAAATATCGCATTGCCCAGATCTTGCGGGCTGGGATAGCGCGTTCCCCATTTTTCAGCCGCACAGGCGGCCGCCATGATGCCGGTCTCGGCCGAGCTGATTACCGTGTCGAACGGATTCTCTTTCACCAAGGCCTCGAGTACGGGGAAAAGATGCTCGTTTTCCAATGTATCTACCTCGATATAACGATCGACATGGCCTAACTGGTTAGCCAGTTTCGCCGGGTCTTTCGACATGATGCTGACGAAACTCGAAGACTTGGTCGGATGAATAAAGGTGACCTGGTGGCCGAGCCGCTGGGCGCTGCGAAAGGCGTTCAGACCGGTCGGGGTGCTGTCGATAAAAATAACGTGAGCCATAAGCATTTCTCCTTGGAATAAAATAGGAACTAATTTGGGAAACCACAGAGCAACAGATTGATAAAGAACAGCACGCTGAGAGCCGTGACGCAGAAAGTGGCGTTGGGCATACGAATGGGAACGCAGGTTATTTGCAAAATGGAAATGATGGCCGTAATGAGCAGCACCAGGCCGCCGGGCAAATAACCGGCCGTGTTCAGCAACAGCATATTGATGATAATAAAAGCGGCATAAGGCGTTTGCAGGCCATAAGCGCTCTCATCCCCCGATCCTGTCTGCAGGGTGAAGTGCGACAGGCGCACGCAGCCAAACAGGACGATAGAGGCCGAAATAACGCCGGTCAGAAGGGGGGGATAGGCAAACTGCTGGAACAGCAATACGGCGGTAACCACATTGAAATTCAGCATATCGGCCAATGTATCGAACTGTTTGCCAAATGCCCGCTTCTCTTGCTGATGAGCATAAAAACGCCGGGCCAGATATCCATCAAGATGATCGAGCAAAATAGCGATAAACACCAACAGGATCGCCCACTCCGCGCGGTGGGCTAAAACCAGCATCAGCGCTACGATCCCCGCAAGAACATTGATCGCGGTTACCAGATTCGCGCCATCTATATATTTACCGGGCATCAGCCAGTAGCGTCGTTTTGACATCATGGCAGTTCCAGTTTTTGAGCGAGCGTGGCGTGGTGGCAATTAGCCAATCGCTCAAGCGCGGTGTGGAACGTCGGTTCATCACAGCACAAGACGATCCTGATATGGTCGGCGCAGCTTTGCCCGTAAATAATGCCGGGGACCGTGGCGACGCGTGCAACCTGCAATAAGTAATCCGCGACGCTCTCGCCCACGGTGGCGAAGCGTTGCCGTTGTGCCGGCGGCAAACGTTGATAGAGCCCTCTAACGCAGGGAAACAAAAACATTCCCCCCATCGGCGAACGTGGCCAACTGAACCCCAGCGTTGGCGTTAACCGCTGTTTTGCCAGGCGTATTCGCGAGTGAAGCATTTTTTGCTTGTCCGCCAGCCAATCGTCGGTCTGTGCGTCCTGGAGTATGCGCAGGGCAATCTGTTCATATTGGCGGTTAACGCCAAGCACCAGGTAGTCGTGGGTTTTGCTGGCCGTGGCGATAAATTCGGCGCTTCCGACCAACCAGCCAATGCGCAGGCCGGGAATGCCGAATTTTTTGGAAAAACTGTTGGCCAGAACCGTCCTGCTCGCCAAGGGGTCAAAGCTGCGTGCAGGGTAATGCGGGCGGTTAAATGCCATGCTGTCATAGACTTCATCGTGAATAATCCAGGCGCCGCTGCGTTCTGCGCAGCGCATGAGCTGTTGCCATTCCTCGGCCGACAGCACATACCCCGATGGGTTTTCCGGGGAATTGACAATCACCGCTTTTGCCCCGCCGAGTTGGCTTCGGAATGACGGGTCGCTGTCGATCAAATCGGTGAATTCGGCATCGCCGACCGGGCGCGAAAAGCGCCGAGGCTGGCGGCCGAGAGCCAGCAGGGCGCGTTCATACAGCATATAGGAAGGATCGGTGATCGCCAGCGTATCCCCAGGATTCGAGCAGCACAGAATCGCCAGTGCGACGGCTTCAACGCCTCCGTGGGTGATTAAAACCTCGGTTTCAGGATTAATCTTGAGGTTATAACGGCGCAGATACCAGTCAGCGATCGCCTGACGCAGCGCCAGGGATCCCAACGAGTGCCCATAACGTTTCGCCGAGGAAAGAAACGCCTCCTGGGTCAGATCAGTCTGGGCAATCTCTGCCAGCAAATGCGCGGGTGGGCCAAATGCCGGTTCACCGATGCTCATGTTCATAATATCCGGATTGTCACGAGCGGCCTGCGAGATGGCTTTTGATACGTAAACCCCGATGTCGGACAACGTGCTGTTCAGCAGCGCCGGTTTCACTTGATCCAATGCGTTAGGCTCTTTCATGAGGTTAAGATCTCCTCGGCCAGATGGGTAGCCCGTTGCAGGTCGTTGTGATTGTCCACTTCAATCCAGGGGCGGCCGCCGGCGTCGACGTAGGCCGTCGGAAAACGGGAGAATGCCTGTTCGAAAATTTTGTAAAGCTGCATTTCCCCTTCAAACGGCAAGGTACTCAGCGCATCGACGATAAACTGCCGTGCCGCTTCGCCCAATTTGACGAAGCAGATAAATTCGCCGATGGCACCATCACCCGGTTGGCTTTTTGCCGTCCCATGCTCAATAAACAACAAATGTTCAACCTTGCCATTGGGGGCGATAACCAGCGTATCGATGCTGGGATTTTTGCTGTCGGAATCCACCGCAATGCAAATTTCGGCCGGGTTATCTATTACCTGCTTGAGCAACGACGGCGGGATAAGCAGGTCGCCTTCATAGTAAATCACCGGCCCAGGGTGTTGACTGAGGGCCAGCCAGGCGCTCCAGTCCAGATTGCGGGATTTGAATTGTGGATTGTGCGAGACAATAAAATGGCTGCCTCCCAATGATTCAAACAAAATCTGCGCGACCTCCGTGGCACCGTGCCCCAGAACAAAGGTTTTATGCCCGATGCCGGCGCGGTCGAAGGATTCGAGTTGGTAATCCACCATTCGTCGTTTTCCAAGCATCAGGCTGGCTTTATGCCGGGATGTGGTCAGTGGCAGTAGTCTGCTGCTGGAACCTGCCATTAAACATGCAAGACGCATTTTCAATCTCCTTGTGTAAAACAGCCGCCGGGTGGCAGGCCGGGGGTTACTCGGCGCGTTCCAGACCGGTTGACCAGCTTGCGCCTTGCGCATGGTTAACAACGATCGCTTTACCGTGATAAGCCTCATCGCGCGAGAAGGTGCCGGTGTAACGACCATCGATGACGATCGGGCCAATGCATACCATTCTTGGATTGTTCTGTTGATGCGGCAGGGTGTACGTCCATATGTCATCAACAATGTCCTGCAGGACAAAAGAACCGCCTTCCGTCAGTTGCCGTTCCAACTGCGCACGCCATTGCGGAGCCGACATCTGTCTGCCAAACATCACCTGGTAACCGCACAGGCCCAGCCCCGGTTTTAAAACCAGATTGCTCTGTTCGCGTATCGCTCTGGCCAAATTGCCCGGCGTTAAAATAAAGGTGGGGGGAATGTGGGCATCGATCAGTGCGCGCTCTTGCTCAGTGAACAGGTGGGCATAATCGGGATCGGTGAGAAGGGCCAGGTTTGCTTTGTTGTCGTAAACCGCACAGCTGGCCGGTACGCTGAACAGGTCTATCTGGCCCTGATTTTCCGCCGCGACCAGCGCTGCAATAAACGCGTTGTCGATGTTGTATTGCAGCTGTTCGGCGTACACCAAATCGGTAAAAACGATGTCGATTTTTACGCCGAAAGCATAGACGCCCGTTGGGGTGAAACGGACGTCCGCCGGTTTGCCGGTCAAGAGTCGAAAACCGCCGCGGCGGGCGATATGGCCAAAGTCGGGCCAGCCAAAATTGTCCTCCGGGATCTCGTCCGGATCGTCCAGCAATTCCAACATAACCGGGGTGCGTTCGTCCGCCAGCGGCGTGCGGTGGCGGTGCAATGTTTCGGCCCAGAGGCGCCCCATGTCCGGCGCATGGAGGGTAATTCCCGCTGCCTGCAGCCGATGGCTAAGCGCATGTTCCTGCAAGGTCGTGACATAACGATCGCAGATGCCCAGCCCGCCGAGTGAAGGCGTCACGTTCATTTCAACCAGTTTGAAGCCTTCGTGGGTCAGCAGTGCGTCCGGCCTGGCAAACAGCCGTGCGCGCGCTAATACGTGCGGCGTGCAGAAGGCCAGTATGTCTTCATGCTGTTGCGGCGTGAGGCACTGCGCGGCCAGAAAGCGCGAATAATCCCCGCCGAACAGGCGCTCCGGTAGGCTGAAAACGATGGCCAGCAGCCGCGCGGCGTCGGCACCGATGCTTGTCAGATGGCCGGGCGGGAACACCGCAGGCGGAAAGGTGGCGCGCCAGTCGCCGGGGTGTACCTTGAGCAATGCCTGGGAAAAGGCGTCAGCGGACTCGGCGCTGCCCTGCGAGGAGTAGAAGTCCATAACCTGTTGATCAAGCGTATTTTTAATCACCCTTACCTCCCAGTTCCAATGATGAAAGACGCGCGATGGCCTGATTGAAAACCTGCTCGCTGGCGCAATTGGTCAATCGCAAGTGTTGTCGGCTTTCAGCGCCGTAAACGATTCCCGGCACCGTGGCGACTTGCCGTTCCACCAGAAGATATTCCGCGACTGCGCTGCCGGCATCAGGCGAAAAATCGCGCCAACGGGTGGGTAAGGCCGGATAGAGTGCGGAAACGTCAGGGAACAGGAACATTCCCCCCATGGGGCGGCGTGACCAACGGAAGCCCTGCGTCTCGCCCAACGCCGAAAGCGCGTAACGGTTGCGGGCCGCCAGAATGTCCTGCTGCTGCTGCATCCAGTCGTCTACCTCGGGGGTGCTCAGCAGCCGTTCGGCGATAGGTTCGCCAAGAATACTCACGCCCAGACACAGGCTTTCGTGGACCCTGCTGGCGGCTTCAATCACCTTGGCCGGCCCAATCAGCCAACCTGTGCGCAAGCCGGGAATGCCAAACTTTTTTGAGCAACTGTTGATCAGCACGCTACGTTCGCGAAGGGCCGGAATGCACCAGGCGTTAAGGTGAGGGCGGGTGAAAGCCAGGGTGTCGTAGACTTCATCATGGATGACCCAGCGATCGCCTTTGTGAGAGTCATCGGCGAGCGCTTGCCAATCCGCGTCACTCATGACGTAGCCGGTAGGGTTCTCCGGGGAGTTGATCAGCACGGCACGCGCCGAAGCGTGGGTATTGGCCACCAGCGCCGCCGCATATTCGTTTTCGCCTTCAGGGCGGGGCAGCGGATGGCTTTTACGGTTCAACAAGTGAATGGCTCGTTGATAAAGGGTGTAGGCCGGTGCCGCCAGCAGGATGCCGTCGCCAGGATTGGTCAACGCCTGCAACGCCAGATTGAGTGCTTCGATCCCCCCATGAGTCACCATTATTTCGCTTTCGGGATCGATATCGATAGCGTAACGACGCCGATACCACGCCGCTATCGCTCTGCGCAGCGACAGCGAGCCGCGTGAGTGTTCATAGCGCTTGACCGCATCCAGAAACCGTTCTTTGTTGAGATCTTCTCGGCAGATCACGTCAACCAACGCGGCGGGCGGACCAAAATCGGGTTCTCCCATACTGAGATTGAGGATCGCGGGGTTTGCTTTCGCCCGTTGAGAGACCGTCTTTGATGAGAGCGGGTTCAGGTGTTCCAAATACGCATTGATGGCAGGCATGGTATTCCTCTTATTCCTGATCCATTGACTGAGGGTTTACTGCGATAAGGCTACGCGCCAGCAAAATCAAACGATCGTAATTGAGCATCAGCGTAGTGAGGGTTACGGCGATCAACATACCGGTTTGCCATTGGCCGCTGACCAGCGACTGCATCACGAAGGCCAGCACCGGTATCAACGAATTCATAAAGGTAAACAGGGTGACGCCGACCCACTGCAGGCAGGTCTGCGACAAAAAAGAAGGTAAAACCATATTGGCGACGATAAGGATCAACAGGTTGCGCAAGGTTTCCGGGGCTACCCACAACGCGCCGAACTCGTGATGCGCGAACAGGTAAGCGGCGCTGCAGGCCAGCAGCATATAGCAGCGCAAAGAAACGACCGAGACCGGGCCAAGCCCGCTCTGCCGGCTGAAACGCAGCGAGCTGACGTAGTAAAGATACATCATGGCCCCCGCTAACATTGAGGTGCAAAGCACCTGCAACGGGAAGGCCGAGAGAGCATGAATGCACAGAATTGCCATCAGGATGAACAGTGACTTCAGCCAGCGCTTTTCTCGCAGGCAACTGCACAGTGCCGAAGAAAGGAAAAATACGCCGATGAAAAAATCGGCTGAGGCGTGCGTCACGCTGTAATAAGAGAATATCCAGTTCAGCACAAAGGCGACGGAAAGCATGAGCCACATGCGCCAATGGCGGCGCAGCGCGCGGTGATTGTGCCGCAGGCGACGGAACTCCCACAGGTTAAACACCACGCAGGCCGCCAGAGCCATATAGAACAGGCTGATCTCGATCGGTATGCCGCCGCCGACATGACTTAAAAATACCTGTGAGGCGGACGTGAGGGCAATATACAGCAAGGTCAGCAATTGCCCGTGCACCAGCTGCACCGAGGGTTTCTGATGGGGCGGGGAGGCCGAGGTCACAGGCATGTCAGGCCACCTCCAATGGGTAGAGGGCCGAATACAGCGGCTGAGATTGGCAACCCAAACGCGCTTTAATCCGGGCATTGGTCCTGCCCGCCTCAATCCGGCGGATACCTTGCGAGAACGCATACTGCACGCTGGCTGCGATCATGACGGTGTAAGGGCTGAAGCTCGAAAGCCGATAGTCGACGCCCCCGGCCCAAAGGTGCAGGCATTGCGGGTCGTTCAGGCAGATGACGGCGGCCACCAACTGGCCTTCATGTTCAACCTGGACCACGGTAATCAGCTCGCCGCAAGTTTCCAGAAAATGGAGAAACGTCGTTATCGGATAATAGTGCGGCGTACCGTTTCGGGAGCTGGTGGCGTGGCAAAGTTTGACCGCGGCGGCAAGATCGGCGTCTCGGCCCGAAAGCACGCGGTAGCTGCCGCGATCGCTGTCGAATTTCCGCAGTTGGCGCTTCATCTCCTGTCGGCCATCGCGCGGGAGGGCTGCCAGATAATCGTCGAATCGGCCAAAGGGCATCAGATCGATAAAGAAACGGTCATGCATGAAATTGCAGCGATAACCCGCCCGCTCTGCGGCGCTCAATGAAGGCCCTGCGCTGAGATTGAGCAGGCCGCAGCCCGGAATGCCCTGCCGGTCGGCTAGCGCAACGAGCTCGGTCATCAAGCGTTGCGCCGCGTCTTCCGAACCTGGCCGATGCAGGATTTGCGTGTCGTAGCAATGGGCTATATGCCCCAAGAGCCCGCCGACGGGGGCGGCAAAATGAAAACCGGTACTTTTTGCCAACGTACCGAAGGGATCGGGTTGCGATTGCTGGTAGACCACCAACAACGCGTCAAGCCGCTCTCCTCGCCATGCCGCCAGGTAATGCGTGGCTAGCGTCGGCAACATGGGGTGACGTTCTGCCGCCGTCAGCAGATCAGGGTGATAAAAGGCCGGTTGCCCGCAGTCCATCCACAAGTCGGCATAGGCCTGGGCGTTGATTTCCGCGAATTGATGATGGCAAGACAGGTGATAACTCATAGTGCGGGCCTTAGCGAAAGTGGATTCGGTTGCAGGGTTCCGGGGGCGGTCTGTGCGGTAAATTCAGCGAACGCCGTCAGCAAATCATCGATATCCTGGATGTCGAGTTCCCCCATAACCCCAATGCGGAATGAATTTACCGCCCAGTGTTTGGTGGGGTAAATCACCAATCCGCGCTGGAATAAAAAGTCGTTCAGCTTGTCGATTTCGCACTGGATTCCCGGGTTCGGCGCCAGCGTGACAATCAACGGGGCGCAGAACTGCGGTTGAATTATCGGGGTGAAACCCAAACGTGCCATACCGTCGAGCAGATGCGCCATACGTTGAGAATACGCACGGTGACGCGCGCGCCTGCCGCCCTGTTGACGGTACTCGTCAATAGCTTGTTTCAGGGCCAGCATAATTTGCAGCGGCGGCGTGAAACGCCACTGCCCATTGCCATCCAACGCGTTGGCCTGCGCCCTGAGATCCAGACTCAGCGTGCGTGGGGCTACGTGGGTTGCCAGCACGGCCTTTCGCACTAAAACGAAGGCGATGCCGGGTAGCCCATGCAGGCACTTATTGGCCGAAAGCGCGACGGCGGAAAGCGATGGCGCGCTGTAGTCCAACGGCAGTACGCCAAAGGTACTGATGGCGTCGATCAGCAACTGGCAGCCGTACCTGTTCGCCAACTGCGTCAGGCCATCAATATCATTGATCACGCCGAGCGCCGTTTCGAAATGAACGGCGGCGATGTGGGTAACCAAAGGCGTTTGCTTCAGGGCCAGTTCAACCTGCGCCAGGTCAAAACCCTGATGTGGCGGCAACGTCAGCACCGAATGCGGGATCGCGTGGATGCGGCAAATGTCCACCATACGGGCGCTGTAGACGCCATTTTCGATAATCAGCAAGTGGTCATCTGCCGCCGGCAGAGAACAAAGCATCGCTTCGACGGCAAAAGTGCCGCTGCCTGATAAGGGTACTGCGCTCCAACTCGCGTCGCATCCCGCGATATCCACGATGTCCTCACGCAACCGGGCGCTCAAGTGGATGGCGACCGGGCTGCGCGACCCTAAATCTCTGCCGGCGGCCTGGCGCACTTGCGCCGAGGTATTCAGCGGGCCGGGAGTGAATAAACGAAATTCCTGTGATTGCATCGTTGTCACCGTTCAACGGGATTGGGGCACTGTGCCGGCGTTGGTTTGCCGGGCGCTATGCAAGGTCGGGGTGGAAACGTGAAAGATGGGATTGTCCGGCGTGGCCCATTTACTCCGGTAGTAGTGGTGGTAAAAATCCCCCTCGCTAGCCAGATTGAAAGTAAAGAACAGGATGCGCCGGGTCGAGGACGAGCGGTTTTCGCTGGAGCGATGGGGAATATAAGAGTCGAACAAGATCACGTCGCCGGGGGCGGCATCGATCCTTTGCCAGCGCATGGTTGCGCAGAGACTGTCGTCGATATCCCCGTTGCGCGGCCCCCCCTGATAGCTGGGTAACTGGGGCAGGATCCCTCGGGGTGTATTCACCAGTTGCGCGCCCTTTGGCGTCAGGTCCCAGTGGGTGGCGATTTCCAACGCTCCGTTTTCTTCCACGGCGGCATCGAGCAGCACGGCAGCGGTCACCTGGTAATTTGAGGCGAAATGACGATAGGCCGTAATATCCTGATGGGGCGTGAACGCGCCACCGCCGGGATGTTTAAAATTGCATTTGTCTTTGAACAGGTTGACGGGTTGGCCAAGGTGCTGCTCTATCAATTGCGCCAGACAGGGCACCAGTTCTTGCGCGTAATAAGGCGAACTGCCGGCAAGGTACTCGATACGGCACAGTTGCTCGGCATTGCCGGCTTCGGTGACCACCACCAGGCCCGGCACGTTGTCGGTTGAAGCCGATAGCGCGCGTTGGCTGATTTCGGCCAGCGCGGATTCGATACGGCTCAGATCGAGGTTGGCCCGCGATTTTTCCAGATGGACAAAACCCTGCTGTTGAAAATGGTTACGTGAGGCGTTCATCACTTTCTCCTTATCCGTTTGGCGGCCACTCAGCGGCGGCCGCCGTGTATCCAGGGTTACACCATGCGTTTCATGGCCAGGTTAAAAACGTCGTCCGGCATGCAGAGCACCAGCCGGATGTGGTTATTGCCCTGCGGGCCATAGACCGATCCGGGGACAACGGCAACGCCGCGTTCTTCCAAAAGGTAATTCGCGACGGCGTCGCCGATATGCTGGCCCGGTTGTCGGTATTTTTCAGGCATCCGTTGGTAGACGCCGCTCACTTCCGGGAACAGGAACATGGCACCGAGCGGTTTACGTGGCCAGCGATACCCGCGTTCTTCCGTCAGAGTATTCAGCGCGGTATGACAGCGCTGAGCGATGTTGGAGGACATTTCCTCCAGCCAGGCAAATTTGCCGTCATCGTTAAGCAAACGCTGTGCGATGCGCTCGTATTGGATATTGACGCCCAGATAGAGGTAATCATGCGCTTTGGCAGCCTGTTCGATAACCTGCGGCGGGGCTATCATCCAGCCGATACGCAGGCCAGGCAGACCGAATTTTTTTGAAAAACTGTTGATAATAATGGAGTTGTTGGCCAGGGAGGCGATAGCGCGCGCCGGCTGGTGCGGGCGTTCAAAGTGCATGGCATCGTACACTTCGTCATGAATGATCCAGCAACCGCTGCGCTCGGCGCGTGCCCCAATCACCGCCCAATCCTGTGGGCTGGCGACATAGCCGGTCGGGTTTTCCGGGGAGTTGACAATCATCGCCTTCACCCCTTCCAACGCGCCGTCCTGCGCCAGCATTTCCGCATACTCATGGTTGCCGGCAGGGCGCGTTATCCGCAGCGGAGTGCGTTCCAGCGTCTTCAGCGTGCGGGCATAGAGCATATAGGAGGGATCGCTGATGGCGACTTTATCCTGTGCCGACGTCGTGACAAGCAGAGCCAGCGTGATGGCTTCCACGCCACCGTGCGTCACCATGATTTCACGCTCAGGATCGAAATGCAGGCCGTAGCGATCGCGATACCAGGCGGCAATTGCCTGACGCAGAGCCAGGCTCCCTCGGGGATCCTCGTAGCGTTTTGAGGCGTCCATAAACGCCGACAATGACAAATCCTCCTGTTCTATCGCCTTCAGCAGATGCTCTGGAGGACCGAAAACCGGCTCGCCAAAACTCAGGTTTGCAATGGAGGGATCGGCCTTCGCTTTCAGCGAAATGGCTTTTGAGGCATAAATATCCATGCCCGTCAGAACAGCATTGAGGGCGTTCGGTTGGGTAGTATCATGAATGTTCATGAGTCCGTTCTCGGTTGTAGGGATTGAGTGAGAAATGCGGCCCCCCTCGGGAAGCTGCACGGTATTTGCCATGGTTTTTTCGAACGGTGAAGCGGGGTCTATCGTTTTCAGATGGGATTGCAGACGGCGCGCGACGTTATAAGGCGACAGCGTCGGGCGGCCCAACTGCGCCATCGACCCGATGCCGATCGGAACATGCAACAGCCGGGGGCCGGCAATATCCGTTTGACGCAGTGCTTTGGCGAAGCTGTCGGAATCGTTGCAATGCTGTGCGTGGGCATAGCCGGCCGCATAGGCCATGGCGACAAAATCCACGCCAGGGGACGCGGTGGGTTGGGCTCCCGTCGAGTCGTAGCTGCCGTTATCCAAAATAATATGTATCAGGTTGTCGGGCTTGCTGGCGCCGATGCCGGCAAAATTTCCCAGATGCATCAGCGCAGCGCCATCCCCGTCGATCACGTAGACCGGCAAGCTGGCGCAGCCCAAGGCAATGCCGTGAGCGATTGCGCTGGCGTAGCCCATCGACCCGACGCAATAAAAATGTTCAGGGCGGTCAGATAACGTAAACAGTTCTCGGCCGGTTTTGCCGGTCGTAGCGATGATCACGCCATCGGGATTAGCGTGAGCCAGCAACGTTGCCAACGCCTCTTCACGGCGCGGATACGCCGTTTGCGGCTCAGGCATTGGAGATTGCGCGGCGCAAAACTGATTGCCGGTCAGAACCAATGCATAAGGGCGCTGCTCTGCCTGAATATAATTGCAGGCGTGCTGCAGGCTGGCCAAGGCTCCGGTTTCGTCGTCGGGCAGTACGGCCCACTCGACCCCAGCCAGACTCAGCAATTCGGGCGTGATCTCGCCCATCAACCTGTGTTGCGGTTCATCTTTGGTGCCGGGCTGGCCACGCCAGGTCACCAACAACAAGACCGGAATCGAGAAAGGCTCGTTAAGCGATGTCAGTGGGTTTATCAGATTACCCAACCCGGAATTCTGACACAGGACAACGGCCATTTTATTGGCAAGCCAAAGTCCGGAGGCCAGAGACAGCGCCTCACCCTCGTTTGAGGCCAGTACGTAGTGGGTTTCATCGCGAGCAATAACTTCATTGATCAGCGGGGTTAAATAAGAGCAGGGGACACCGGTAAAATAGTGTGTACCTTGCTCAATCAATGCATTAACAAAATCGCGGACGTTAATCATCTAACCATTTCCTCACGAATGAATAGAAAAACCGGCTGACTGTCGCGTTAAAGGGTTAAGTATTTTTGTTCGGCCAGTTGTACTTCATATTCGTTGGTGAGTTTGAACACATCGTCCAAAGAGGCAATTTCACGTTCAATCTGTGCAACGCTATTATGTTGGCGAATATTTCGGGTAATAGCGCGCATAGCGGCGATGGAAGCACGCAGGCTATGATTAGCCCAGATAACCGTGGATACACCGACTTCACGGAACGCATCGGTAGCGGTGTTATAGTATTTCGTCGGTACGATAACGATCGGGCAATCATTTTGCCATTGGCGGCAAAAGTCCATGATCTCCGCACCGTCAGATTGTTTGGAGTGAATTAATACCGCATCGGCTCCCGCACTGGCGTAGGCGTCGGCGCGTTTCAACGCTTCTTCCATGGGGCAGCCGCTGATAAGCGCTTCCACACGGGCAACCACGCAAAAATCGCTGTCCAACTGGCTGTCTTTCGCCGCTTGTATTTTGCCGCAAAATTCACTGATGGAAGCCAGATCCTGCCCTGCGCCAATAAAAGAGTTTATTTTAGGGAATAATTTGTCTTCCAGACACACGCCGGCGACGCCTCGCTGAGACAGTTTTTTAACCAAGCGGCGGACATTATTAAAGTTGCCAAAGCCAGTGTCCCCATCTAATAAAATAGGGATGGCGGTGTTATCTACCATAAAATCGACAACGTCCATCACCTGAGTCCAGGACGCTTCATTTCTGTCGCTAAGCCCCATAGAGGCGGAAATAGATAGCCCGGAAGCCCATAATGCCTCAAAGCCGCTTTCTTCGGCTATTTTAGCGCTCATGGCATTATGGGCCTCCATCAGGAAAGAGAGTTCTTTCTTTTGCAGTATATTCTTTAAAGCCGATGTTTTTCTCATAGCATTACCTCAATTAACATTGATATACAGTGATGGTTCAATGGCTCTTCATAGTGAAAGTGTCAGGTACTAATCAGAATAATCAAAGCAAGCATAAGACCCAATGACTGCGCTTGTCATAGTGAAGGATGACGAGAATAGTTAAAGGCACCTGCAATCGCTGAGTAATCATTTTTGCCTTTGTACTGAGGAAGGCGAGTCCGTTTTATTGTTTTGTAATGACTTACTTTAAATTAACGAGGCTGTTTAACAGGTGATTATAATAATTATCCACCGTGTTAAGACGCATATTCGCGCCAATCCATATTTCCGCCATTGCCGCCGGCGATTTCTCTACAATTGGCGTGATCACTTGCTGCAACCAGCCTTCCGCATGGATCACATCAATCCCGATATGCTCGGTGTAGTAGCGCAGATCCCGCTCGGTAAAACCAAGGCGTTTACTGCCCAAAACCAGTTTTTCGTATTGGCTGGGATCCAGCAATTCCGTAATGGCCAGGGCACCGATCAGCTTGAAATAATGTTCTCGGTTGGTGCCCCCCAACATAAACAGGTTGTAACCGCTCAATCCTTGCCAGTCCAGGGTGTCGGCAAAATTGTCTTCCGGCAACTCAAGGTGATTGCGCATCAGCAAATCTTTGTACAAATTGACATGAGTATGGTGGTCGCTGCCTTCGCCGCACTCATCCCACATATTGCGGCTGAGCTCACCTCGGACCTCGAGACGTGCGCCCACCATCGCCATGGCGATTAAATCAAAAAACAGCAAATTCAATGCGCTGTCGCTTTTGAAGAATGCGTTCATTTGCGCTTTTGACGCGTCATGCTGCAAAAATTCGTAGAGCGGGTGCGTCGCTGAGCGATGGTGTGACCAGAGTTTCCGCAGGCTTTCCGTAAACAGTTGCGGGCTCGTCGCACTGGGCAATGCGGCGAAATGCTCCGTCTCATGCGCCAACCATTTCTTTTCTATCATTCGTTTGATAGTGACCATCACAGGGTGGTGTTGGTTTTTGCTTTCTGCGCTTAACGGGTCGGCTAAAAATGTCTGGTACAACCAAAATAAGGTTTTTTGCACGGCTTTGCGGCTGTGCTCAATGTCCGTGCTGTGATAGGCCGAGATCAGTTCAGTCTCTGTGGTGGCCAGGAGTATTGCCGGCAGGGTGGGATGACGGCAAAAAAATGCATCCAAATCCTCCATTCGCAACAGACTTGCCACGAACTCATCCAGGCTGGTGGACAGCAGTTGGCTTTGCGTCAATTCAGTGGTTACCAAATCTAAACTATCCATCATTTACCCCCATAAAATTTGCTGATATAAAAGCTAATGTAAACAGGTTGGTTTTTCAAATCTAATATTTCAAAAATGTTTCATTTTTGTTTACTACATTGATTTATATGTAATTTTATTTTTCTTTCTTTGTTTTTTCGTGTGATTTAAATCACATTTTCTGTAAAATGAAACAGATCGGTACACATTAATTATTATTAATTTATTAATGGGGCGGTAGGATTGGCCGGCAATAAAAATGCCGCATTGCTGCGGCATAGGTGCGAAATTGAGGGCGCGGAGGGCGCGGAGGTTAAAGTACGATGTTTTCGGCTTCGAGGATGGTTTTGGCCGTTGCCCAGGCGATCAGTGCCGGCGAGTATTCACTGCGGTCGGCGTAGGTCAGTTCCGAGATGATTGCGCCGTCCAGCAGTATGACAAAGGTGAAAGCGATGCGTTGCGCTCGTTCTTTTTTAACCAGCGAAAACAGAATGCCGGTGATTAACGCCACCAGGGCGTCTTTCATCTCTTTATTGATACTGGAAATTTCTTTTGATTTGTTGCCAAACTCAAGCAATGAGTTGGTAAACATACAACCGCGAAAGCTTTTGTCTTTAAACCAGGTGTGATAAAAATTGAATAATGAAAAGAGTTTATCTTTCGGCGTGAGATTGTTTTCAATCACCTCCGTGATATTTTTTATGAAATCGTCTTTACGCTGGGTTAATACTTCAATGATTAACTGATCTTTTGAAGCGAAGTTGCGGTACAGCGTCAGCTTGGAAATACCCGCCTCGGTAATGATCTTGTCAATACCCACCGCTTGATAACCTTCTTTATTAAATAACTCCGCCGCGACATTCATTATTATTTGTTTTTTAGTTGTCATAATATCCCCTGAAAGCTAACGAAATATTTATAATAATATCACAATTTATAAACAAAGGTATCCGCACGGGGGACCGTGATGCAATGCAAAAAAAACCTGCATCCGGTTTTTGTTCTTTTGTTAAAGTTGTTGCACCAGCGCTTTCAGTTGCCTGATAAGCGCGTTTTCCGAACTCGCAGCCTCGGGTTTGCCGGTGGACTGCCGGATAACCAGGGTGGTCGGCAACAGATCGTTAAACGCCTCTTGCGGCTGATTCGCCATGCTCAACAAATGGGTGACCGCACGTTTACCTATCAGATCAAAGTCCTGCCTCACCGTGGTCAGGGCCGGGTGGAAATACTGGCTGTCGGGGGTATCGTCATAGCCAATCACGGACACGTCTTGCGGTATGCGCTTGTTGAGATGCCGCAACGCGCTGATGACCCCTAACGCCATCTGATCGCTGGCGACCAGCATCGCCGTGATATCCGGGTGCCTGCCGAATAATTCCATGGTTTTTACCCAGCCGCTGTTGGCGCTCCAGTCGCCGTACTCGGTATCCGTCTCCGCAATGCCCGCCTGATACAGGGTGTCGCGCCAACAGGCCAGGCGCAGCCGTGCCGAAATGGAGCTTTCCGGCCCGGCCAGCAAACCGAATTTCCGGTGCCCCAGTTCCAGAAGCAGGTCGACGCTGCTGGCGGTGCCGTCGCTGTGAAGAAAGCCAAGGTGGCAGACCTCTGCGGCGGGCGGCACGTCCAGAAACAGTTGCTGTATGTCCGGGTTATCCCGCGCCAGGGTTTCCGCATCCGCTTTTTCCAGCGGCAGGCTCATGACCACGCTGTTGATCTTCTGCGCCCGAAATTCATTCAGCGCCGATTGCAGGACGTTCAACTGCCCGGTTTTCAACATCGATATCGCCACCTGATACCCCACCAATTCCGCATGGTGCTTGAACGATGAAGCGATTTGCGAAGGGGCGTGCAGCGCAAGGGAGGTGGTGATCAAGCCAAATGTCGGCAAGGTTTTGCCGGCCAGGATCTGTGCGGAGCGGTTGGGCACATAATTGAGCGTATTCATCGCGCCCAGCACCTTATTGCGCGTGCGCTCGGAGACGATATCCGGGTTGTTCAACACCCGCGACACGGTTTGCTGGGAAACTCCCGCCTCTTTTGCCACGTCTTCCAACGTTGCCTGCCGTTTATTCATCAATTCAATCTCGCAATAACGCGCGGCGTTAAATAGTGCTACCGGTGAGGAACATGCAGAGCGCCGACACGCCGTGAATCCGCCCATCGAGGCTCGTATCGCGCGTCCATGCGCCAACGGTCGGCTAACCTGCATGCTCCCACCCGTCTCAAGTTTGGGTGTCGCGGTATTAAACGCAGTTATTTAGCCCGCAATGTGCCCTTTTGTCTGAAAATGTATTAAAAAAACATTTTATGTCATGCGCAATACATTATAGGAAACAATCGACAAATAGCGTGATTGACCTCAAATATACCCACCAAATTTATTGCCCGCCAGGGCGTGTATCGTATTTACTCGCTTTAAAATGTATAGCGCTATACATCCCTATGACAGCAGGTAAGGATTGTTATGAAGCAGCCTCTTTATTCGGTAAACGATAACCCGCCGGACAGCGTTCTCCCTCAGGTGCTGGCCCGGCAGGACTGGCAGAACCCGGCCGTCACCCACCTCAACAGATTGCCCGCCCACCCGCAATTTCGCAGTTGGCGCGCGCTTGAAGAGGCCAGGGATAACCGGCGTTCCGATCGGCGCATTTCGCTGGATGGCGAATGGCAGTTTGTTTATCTGAACCGCCCCGAGGCGGCGGACCCGCGCTGGTTAGTGGCGGATGGCCCGGACAGCCGGGCCGTAACCGTGCCTTCTAACTGGCAGATGGACGGCTATGATGCGCCGATCTACACCAACGTTCGCTACCCGATCTCGACCGAGCCGCCTTTTGTGCCGCAGGAGAACCCGACGGGGTGCTATTCGCGCGAAATTGACATCCCTGAAGCCTGGCTGAAGGCTGGCAAAACCCGAATCATCTTCAACGGGGTAAACTCGGCGTTCCACCTTTTTTGCAATGGGGTGTGGATTGGCTATTCGCAGGACAGCCGTTTACCGGCCGAGTTCGATTTAACCGACGCGCTGCATGCCGGTGGGAACCGTATCTGCGCGATGGTGATGCGCTGGAGCTCGGGGACCTGGCTTGAGGATCAGGACATGTGGCGCATGAGCGGCATTTACCGCTCGGTGTCATTGCTGCACAAGCCGGACACCCACCTTACCGATTTTCAATTGTCCGCCGGGCTGGATACGGAGTACCGGCACGGCACCTTGCAGGCCTCGGTGCATGTCGCGGCGGGGAAAGCCCAGCCGGCGGGGCTGCAGGTGGAGTTATCCCTGTGGCGAGGCGACGAAAAAATCGCCGGCCAACGCAAGCCGCTGGGCACGGAGGCGATTGACGAGCGGGGGGCTTATGCCGATCGGGTGACCTTTGCGTTGCCGGTGCAGGCGCCGGATTTATGGAGTGCCGAGTTACCCCATTGTTATCGCGCCGTCATTGCGCTTTATGGCGCCGATGGGGAGCTGATTGAGGCCGAGGCGGCGGACACCGGTTTTCGCCGCGTAGAGATAACGGACGGGCTGCTGAAAGTGAACGGCAAGCCGCTGCTGATCCGTGGCGTCAACCGGCATGAGCACCACCCGCAACGCGGCCAGGCGATCAATGAAGAGGACATGATTCAGGATATTCTGCTGATGAAGCAGAACAACTTTAATGCCGTGCGCTGTTCGCATTACCCCAACAATCCCCGTTGGTACGAGCTCTGTGACCGCTACGGTCTTTACGTGGTGGATGAGGCCAATATCGAAACTCACGGTATGGTGCCGATGGCGCGGCTGAGTGACGATCCGAGCTGGTTCCCGGCTTACAGCGCCCGCGTGACCCGCATGGTGCAGTGTAACCGCAACCATCCTTCCATCATCATCTGGTCGTTGGGCAATGAGTCCGGGCATGGCAGTTTGCATGATGCGCTTTATCGCTGGATCAAAAGCAGCGATCCCACACGGCCGGTTCAGTACGAAGGCGGCGGGGCCAACAGCGCGGCCACGGATATCCTTTGCCCGATGTATGCCCGGGTGGATGAAGATCAACTCATCCCTGGGGTGCCAAAATGGTCGATAAAAAAATGGGTCGGCATGCCGGGCGAAAACCGCCCGCTGATACTGTGCGAATACGCCCACGCGATGGGCAACAGCCTGGGGGATTTTGATAAGTACTGGCGGGCGTTTCGTCAGTATCCGCGGCTACAGGGCGGGTTTGTCTGGGACTGGGCCGACCAATCGCTGCTTAAAGACGATGGGAATGGCTTGCTTGCTCCGGCCTATGGCGGCGACTTCAACGACACGCCCAATGACCGGCAGTTCTGCCTGAACGGCCTGGTGTTTGCCGACCGCACGCCGCACCCTTCGCTCCATGAAGCCAAACATGCGCAGCAGTTCTTCCAGTTTTCGTTGGTGGGCCATGCGCCGCTCGAGGTGGCCGTCGGCAGTGAATACCTGTTCCGCCGTACCGACAATGAAAGGCTGCACTGGCGCATTGAACTGGATGGGCGAGAATGGCGCTCCGGAGAGGTGGCGTTGGACCTCCCGCCGCAGGGCAATGCCGTCGTCACCCTGGCGGAACGTATCGATTTGCCGGCGAATGCCCGCAATGTCACCCTGATCCTTGAAGTTATCCAGCCGGAGGCCACCGCCTGGTCATCGGCCGGGCATCGCGTCGCATGGCAACAATTCCGGCTGCCGACGGCGCTGGCGTTGCCGGATGCGCCAACACCCGGCGTTCGCCCTGAATTGCAGATTGATGAAGAGGGTTATCGGGTGCGGCATGGCGAACAGCAATGGTTTATCGACCGCAAGAGCGGTTTGTTGACGCAGTGGACGGTGGCGGGTGAAGACAAGCTGATGAGCCCGTTCACCGACCAGTTTGTTCGTGCGCCGCTGGATAACGACATTGGGGTCAGTGAAGTCGAACGAATCGACCCTAACGCCTGGGTGGAACGCTGGAAAAAAGCCGGGCTTTATGCCATGCAGAGAACCTGCACCCAGTGCACGGCGGCGACTTACGAAGACCGGGTGGAGATCCGCAGCACCTTCCATTACCGCTATGGCGATGAGGTGCTGATCGTCAGCCACTGGCAGATGATGATTGATTGCCACGGCGCGCTGAAGATTAACGTCGAAGGGGAGCGTGCAAGCCATTTGCCGCCGCTGGCGCGCATCGGCATGGTTTTCCAGGCCACACCGGCAGCGGCAGACGTGGAGTGGTTAGGGTTGGGGCCGCATGAGAACTACCCTGACCGCCAAACCAGTGCTTGTTTCTCACGCTGGCGCTTGCCGTTGAGCGAAATGGTCACCCCGTACGTCTTCCCCACCGAGAATGGCTTGCGGTGCAACACCCAGGAGCTCAATTGGGGAGGCTGGCGCGTCGACGGATTATTCCATTTCTCCATCATGCCTTACGGCAGCAAACAGTTGATGGACGTCGACCATTGGCATCTGTTGCGCGCCGAACCCGGTATCTGGATCACCCTGGACGCGCAGCACATGGGCGTGGGGGGCGATGATTCCTGGACGCCGAGCGTGCATGAAGAGTGGTTGTTAAAGGAAACGCAGTGGCGTTATCAGGTCAGTGTTAAGCATCAGTAAGCGTGGAGGGGGGTATACCCGTCATACTTGAAGCTGCCTCTGTGTTGGCTGCGCTCACTTACCCGAATCACTTACTACAGTAAGCTCATCGGGATGCGCTCCCTTGCCGCCTTGACGCAACTCCAATTATTTTGGGTATATTTCCCCCATTACAAAATAATAATCCAGGTGACACTATGAAATTGACTCAGCTCTCGGCACAGGAACGGCATAACTTTATTTATTTTATGCTTTTCTTCTTTTTCTACTATTTCATCATGTCGGCGTATTTCCCTTTTTTCCCGATATGGCTTTCGGATGTCAATCACCTCACCAAAACTGAAACCGGGATGGTTTTTTCTTTTATTGCCTTGTTCGCCATTATTTTCCAGGTGGCTTTCGGTTTAATCTCCGACAAGCTGGGCCTGCGCAAACACCTGCTGTGGGCGATTGTCATTCTTTTGATTTTATTCGCGCCGTTCTTTATTTACGTGCTGGCGCCTTTGCTGCAATACAATATTTATGCCGGCGCGCTGGCGGGGGGCCTTTACCTGGGGTTTGTCTTCTCCGGTGGCGCGGGCGCCGTGGAGGCCTATATTGAACGCGTCAGCCGCACCAACCGTTTTGAATACGGCAAGGTTCGCGTTTCCGGCTGCGTGGGCTGGGCCATTTGCGCGTCGATAACCGGGCTGCTGTTCAGCATTAACCCTAACATTACCTTCTGGATCGCCTCCGGGTTCGGGGTGGTGCTGGCCGTCTTGTTGATTGTATCCCGCCCGCAACCGAACCAGACGGCGCAGGTAATGGACAAGCTGGGGGCGAACCAGCGCGAGTTCTCGCTGGCTATGGCGTTGGAACTGTTGAAAATGCCGCGCTTTTGGGCCTTCTTGTTATACGTGATTGGCGTCGCCAGTATTTACGACGTGTTCGATCAGCAATTCGCCAACTTTTTCAAAGGCTTCTTTTCATCGCCCCAAAGAGGCACCGAGATCTTCGGTTTCGTCACCACCGGCGGGGAGTTATTGAATGCCTGCATTATGTTCTGCGCCCCGTTTATCATTAACCGCATCGGCGCCAAAAATGCGCTGCTGGTGGCCGGCGCCATCATGTCGGTGAGGATTATCGGTTCGTCCTTCGCCAGCAGCGGCATTGAAGTGATTTTACTGAAAACGCTGCACATGTTTGAGTTGCCGTTCCTGCTGGTGGGCACCTTTAAATATATCTCCTCGGTGTTTGATCCCCGGGTGTCGGCAACCTTGTTCCTGATCGGTTTTAATTTGTCCAAACAGCTTTCGGGCGTGGTGCTTTCCGCCTGGGTGGGCAGAATGTATGACTCTGTGGGGTTCCATCAGGCCTATCTGATCCTCGGCCTGATCACCACCACCTTTACCGTCATTTCCTATTTCACGCTGACGGGGCGCGGCCTGCGTGCACCGGCGGAGGCTAACACCGCCACGCCGTAACGCATTGCCGCAAGCACAGGCAACGGCCCGACAAAAAGCCCGCTCAGGTTTGCCCCGAGCGGGCTTTCTCTTCGATCTGGCTAAAGAGGGCGGAACTGTTTAGAACTCCACGCTCGCCTGTACCATCAGATTACGGGTTTCCCCTTCGCGCACGCGCAGATTGCCGCCGCTGGAGGTGTAGTAGTGCTCATTAAACAGGTTGTTCAGGTTCAGCTTCAACTGCGTTTTCTCGCCGAACAGGCGGTTGTTCCACGCGATGAAACTGTCGGCCACCACATAATTCGGCAGGGTGAAGCTGTTCTCCGGATCGCCCGCCCGCGTGCCGACGTAGCGCGCGCCGCCACCGACGCGGAAGTCGCCCGGAATGCCGCCGATCACCAGATTATGGCTCAGATAGAGCGCGCCTGAATGGCGTGGCGCATTCTGCAGACGATTGCCGTTATTCGCGGCGTTCACGCCGTCGTCAATGATCTTGGCGTTGGTGTAGCTGTAATTGGCGCTCAGCTCCCAGTCCGGCAAGATCTCGCCATTCAGTTCGAATTCCGCACCGCGTGAGCGTGCTTTATTGATAGCGCGCGTTGTGCCGTTGATGCTGAGCGACATGTCGCGTTCGTCAATATTAAACAGTGCCACGCTGGCGAACAGGCGCGGCGAGACCTGCCACTTGCTGCCCATCTCCCAGGTGGTGCCCTGTTCCGGCTTGCCGACGTCACCGTCATCGTCGACGTTGGTGGACGGCGTAAAGGATTTGCTGACGCTGCCGTAAAGCGAGACATCCGGCGTCAGTTTATAAATCAGCCCAGCCTGCGGCAGGAACTTGTTGCCTTCGTCATCCAGCGTTTCCACCACCGGGTTGAAGCCTTTGGACGCACGCTGTTCGTAATGCTGATAGCGCCCACCCAACACGGCGATCCAGTCCGGCGTCAGCGAAATGCTGTCTTTGGCGTACACCGAACGGCTGTGAATGCGGTTCAGGTTATTGCTGTTGGCTACATTTTCCGTGCTGCTGTCCGTCACGGGCGACAGGATGTCGTATTGCGGATCGTTGAAGTTAAAGCTGCTGTTGGCTTTTCCCTGGTATTGATGCGCACGGTAGGTCTGGTTCATCTCATAATCGGTACCCAGAACGATATCGTGCGTCATGCCGAAGATGTTCTGCGAGCCGAGCAGGTCCCAGGAGACGTATTTGGTTTTATGGTTGTAACCGCGGTTGGCATCGGCGCGGCGCGTGACTGCGCCGGTGGTGGTGTTGACGCCGGTCACCCGGACTTCGTTGTTGTCGTAGCGGCGCTGGTTCCAGCCCAGCGTCAGGCGGGTGCTCCAGTCTTCGTTGAACTGCCAGCCGTACTGGGCATTCAGCGTTTTGTTGTGGCCCCAGGCATGGTTGGCCTTGTCGTCCAGGCGGTTTTTATAGCCGATGTCGATCGGTTTGCCGTCAATAAAGGCGGTGCCGCGATCGTAAGGAATGTCGTAGCGATATTCGGAATAGCTGATCAGGAAGTTCGCTTTTTCGCCGAACCATTGCAGCGACGGGGCGATCAACGTGTGTTCGTCACTGCCAAAATTGCGCCAATAATCCTGATTTTGCTTCTCGGCAATCAACCGGAATGCAAAACCGTTGCCGAGCGGGCCGGTGACGTCTACCGTGCCTGCACCGCCGCCTTCGCTGGCGTAGCGGCCGCTGACGCGGGTGTGCCAGTCGTATTGCGGTTTTTTGCTGACGACGTTGATCACGCCACCCGGGTTCTGGATGCCGTACAGCAGCGAAGCCGAGCCTTTCAGCACTTCAACGCGTTCGGTGGTTGCATCGAAATTCAGCCCCTGGCTGCTGCGCACGCCGTCGCGGTAAATGGAGCCGTCCGAGTTGGAACCAAAACCGCGGCGCACAAAGCCATCTTCGGTGCCCGCCAGCGTGTTGCCTTCGGCTACACCGCTGACAAAACGCATCGCATCGGCCAGGCTTTCTGCCTGATAATCTTCTAACTGCTGTTGGGTGACTACGCTGACGGACTGCGCTTCATTCAGCCTGGAGGTTGGCGTTTTGCCGGCAACGGAGCTGTTGCTGGCGCTGTAACCCTGTTCGTCTGCCGCTTGCCCGGTAACGGTGAGGGTATTGTCGTTCCATGCAGCATAGCTGGCGCCTGAGGTGAAAAACGCGGCGCCATAGATTGCGGCCAGAATGGCCGGATGGCAGCTGCGTTTAAAATAAAACAATGTGTTGTTATTCATCTAATTAAACCCGGTGTTAATGATGTTGTTATTTTCTTTTTGCCAATAAAAACCCGGCTGCTTTTAAGTGAAACCGCCAGGGTAAGGGATGCGCTTGCTTCAATGTAATTGATAATCATTCAATCATAGGGCAATGTAGTAGTAAATATGAAAATTCAACCCGACACTACAGCGATGCGCAAAAAAATGCCTCGTTTTATGTGGGTGATTATTTTTGTATAGTGATATGTATTTAAAGTGATTTTGTTGAATTTTTGGTTGCGGGTTGGCGACGGTTTCCCGTCGCTCGGCCGCGATGTGATTATTTTCACAGCCTGACGGCTACTACATTTAGCGCGAACGAGGCGGCCTTTGCAGGATGCCCCTGGTCAATAAACCGATGAAAAACAAACGGATTGAAGCAAACACTATGACGGGAAATGAAATAAAAAAACGTGTCGATGTTTTTGGCGAACGTTACCGTGCGCGGGCGGCGGGCCTTTCTCCACGATTACAAGCGGTGGTGCGCTACATCCATGAGCATCGCGAGTCCGTAATGGAAGCGAGCGCCATGGAGATTGCCGCAGCGACGGGCACCTCGGATGCCACCGTGGTGCGGGCAGTGCAGGCATTGGGTTTTGCCGGTTTGCGCGACATGAAAAGCACGCTGGAAGCCTGGTTCGGCACCGCGGTCAACTCCGAAGAAAAGATGAACGCAACCGTGAGCGATCTGGCCTGCGACATCAATTCCGGCATTGATTTCGTGTTGGGTGGGCACAAGCGCGCCTGCGACGTGTTATCTGAACCGCACAACCGCCAGGCCATCTCGCAAGCGGTGAGCTTGCTGATTGAGGCACGCCAGGTGGCGCTATTCGGCATTAATGCCTCCGGGATTTTGGCCGACTACAGCACCCGGCTGTTTAACCGCATCGGCATTCCTGCGGTATCGCTGAATCGCTCCGGGATTGCCCTCGCCGAACAGTTGATCAGCCTCCAGCGCGGCGACGTGTTGATTATGATGGCGCAGAAATCGGCGCACAGGGAAGGGAGGACGACCCTTCGCGAAGCGAAGCGCCTCGGCATCCCGATTATTTTGCTGACCAACGCCAGCGACTCGTTTTTTGCCGGGGAGGCGCACGTCGTGATCAACGTTCCCCGCGGCGGCGAGAATGGCCGCTTACCGCTGCACGGCACCGTATTGGTATGCCTGGAAATGCTGATTCTTTCCGTCGCCTCGGCCACCTCTGCACGTACGATGAAAACCATGAAACGCATTCAGGACTTAAATCGCGGGCTTAAAGGGGCGGGGCGGAAGTAGGGGGGGCTTGGTGAATTGGGGTGGGGGCTTTGGGGGATTTGGGTATGCGTTGGGGATGAGGGCTTTTATAGGGGATGCATTAAAATTAGTAGTAAGGAGGGATAGGCGTCTGGTATCTGGCATTTTGTGGTGTAGCTTGTGATGGATGTGTGGTTGGCGTGCAGGGGGATATGGCTGGGTAGGGCAATCAGTTCGGCGCTTGGTGGCCAGGTACTGATTGTCGGGTTAGTGCCATGAGCGACCGTTTGAGAGTCCACAAAATCCCATATCCCGCTTCATTTACCAAAATGGGCATTATATCACTGGTTAAAATATCAGTTGTTTATCCTGAGTAAAATGATATCCAATAAGTTTATTTGTTTATAAGATTTTTCTGATTTTATTTTCTAATCTTTGAATAATTCTATTGAAAAATAGGCACGTCAGCGCTAAGTTGGCTTCATCAGAACTCCTAAAAAAAATAACATGACTGAATTCAACTACCAAAAACAAGCACAGGATTTTTACAGCAAGGCTCCCGTTATCATATTGGGTAGTGGTGCTTCAGCTGCATACGGGATGTCTGGAATGTCAGGGCTTGCGAAATATTTGGTCGCTAAGACTGACCTTACCGGTTTATCCGATGATGAGATTGCTGCTTGGGAAAAGTTCTGTCAAGTATTGCAGGGGGGAGTAGACCTAGAATCTGCATTACATCAAGTTACTGTTTCTAATATGCTCACAGCAAGAATTATTAAGACAACATGGACGCTCATTAACTTTGAAGACATTAATATTTTTCAAAAAAGTCTCCAGAATAATACAATGTTTCCATTGAGCCGCTTGCTTGAGCACATGTTCAAAAGCAGCCTTAGAATGATAAATATAGTAACAACAAATTATGATCGTTTGGCAGAATATGCCTGCGAACAAGGGCGGATCCATCACTTCACTGGATTTACATATGGTTTCTTTCGTCAGTTAGCTGCACCAACTGAAATACACTCTAGCCGTCGGGTTAATATTTGGAAAGTACATGGTTCTGTGGACTGGTTTCAGTCACCATTAGAAGATACTATCGCTCTATCAAATATCTATGACGTCCCAGAAAATCACGAACCACAGATAGTTACTCCAGGAACCCAAAAATATCAAAAAACTCACCTAGAGCCATTTAGATCTATCATCAACAATGCAGATGAAGCCATAAAATCTGCCTGCTCGTATTTGTGTATCGGTTACGGTTTTAATGACGAACATATTCAACCAAAGCTTATGGCGAAATGCCTTCGAAATAAAGCACCTATCACTATAATTACCCATGCACTTTCTGATGCTGCCAAGAGGCTAATTATTGACGGTAATGCGCAAAATTACCTTGCAATAGAACGAGGAGATACTGACGATCAGTCTATCGTCTATTCTTCTTTGGTTAAGGCTCCTGTTACTGTTGAAAAGAACCTCTGGAGTCTTGAAGGTTATCTTTCACTCATCATGTAGGAAGACGATATGCCCATTTTCAATTTTAAGGATGAAGACGCACTTGGAAAGGTCGCTTCCGTTGATACGACAAATGTGATCGTGGATGTGGAAAATGTTGATCAACTAAAAAGATTGCAAGTTAATCATCTCGCTGTGCTCCAGAGCAGTCGACCAGGGCAGCACCTCATCGGCCTTATAACACAGGTGACGCGTAAACGAGGTATCGAAGATATTATTAATGATGGTGTCAATGACCAAAATTCCGAGCTCAATTTATGTCGTATAGCTCTGATTGGTACGATGTTGGATCGTGATGGAGCTAGGGAGAATGTTTTTCGACGCACACTTGAAAGCGTTCCAGAAATAGATGCACATTGTTTTTCACTGGAAGGCGAAAATCTAACGAGTTTCATGCGGACCCTGTCCAGCGTATCTGCGGACGGAAATGCTCTAACACTTGGTAAATATACGCTTGACGAACAAGCAGTTGCCTATCTTAATGGAAATAAATTTTTTCAGCGTCATGCATTCATCGGCGGCAGTACGGGGTCCGGCAAGTCTTGGACGACCGCTAAAATTATTGAGCAGATGTCTAGGCTTACTACAGCAAATGCAATTGTGTTTGATCTTCATGGTGAATATGCTCCCTTAGCTGGTAAAGGTATTCAGCATTTTAAGGTTGCTGGTCCAGCGGATGTTGAGGTGAAACGAACCATTGGTGATGGTGTGCTTTATCTTCCATACTGGTTGCTTTCGTATGAAGCTCTTGTGTCAATGTTTGTTGACCGCAGTGACCAGAATGCACCCAATCAAGCCATGATTATGGCTCGAGAAATCAACCTCGCAAAGCAAAAATACCTAGAGGATAACGGACAGCAAGACATTTTGAAACATTTCACCATCGACAGTCCAGTTCCGTTCGATCTAAATGTCCTTATGACACGCTTGAATGAAATTAATGTTGAAATGGTTCCTGGTGCTAAGGTTGGTACGGAGAAACAAGGTGATTTCTTCGGGAAACTTGCTCGAATGATTTCCCGGCTAGAAAATAAAATCTACGATAGACGCTTAGGTTTCATGTTTAATGGTGGCGGTGATATTTTGGATTTCTGCTGGCTTGATAAGTTTGCCAATGCTGTACTCGGTAGTACTGGGGAGAATGGCAAGGCAGGAATCAAAATTATAGATTTTTCAGAAGTCCCGTCGGACGTTTTACCATTGATTGTTTCTCTGGTTGCGCGAGTCACCTTTTCTATCCAGCAATGGACTCCATCAATGTTGCGTCACCCGATTGCTCTCCTTTGCGACGAGGCACACCTCTATATGCCCCAACGCAATATGGCGGATTCAGCTGATGATATTTCTCTGGATATTTTTGAGCGCATTGCAAAAGAAGGCCGTAAATATGGGGTTAGCCTCGTGGTTATAAGCCAGCGACCTTCAGAAGTGAATAAGACAATGCTTAGCCAATGCAGCAATTTCGTATCCATGAGGTTGACGAATGCTGAAGATCAAGGGGTAATTAAGAGATTACTACCAGATAGTCTTGGTAGTTTTAGCGATATACTCCCTACTTTAGATACAGGTGAGGCCTTGGTTGTTGGTGATGCTAGCTTGCTTCCTAGTAGAATTAGGATAGATGAGCCAACAAATAAACCAAATAGCGGTACGGTTAATTTTTGGGATGAATGGCAAAACCCAGTCAAGGAAGGCCGTTTGTCAATTGCACTTGAAAACTGGCGTAAGCAGAGCATTCAATAAAGGATAGTCACTTTTTGTGATAGCTTCAGCGGACTTATAACCAGTCAGCTGAATTTTCGCTTCTCACTTCATGTTTACTCTTTGGTACTAGCTTGGGCATCTTTATGCCAAAAGGCAATGCTCGTAGCATTATAATACACTGTTCACTGTGCATTTTATCCATTATATAGTATTAGTAAGAATAGAATGCTCCAGATGTAACTTCCCTCACGACGACGTCTAATGTCAAAATTAAGAATATAACAATATGAATCAATTTAAACCAGCATGGCAGTTATTCGAAGATCTCGTGCGCCGTATACTAAAGGTCAATCGTTTTGAAATTAAAAGGAATAACCTTAGAGGAAACGAAGGATTTGACTTGTTTGCAAATTTGGAAAATGAAAGCTGGGCTATTGAAGTCAAGTACTACCGCACAGCGCGTGCTCAGCCATCTCTTATCGATGTAGCCGCGACTCGTGTAGCGAGCAATGGCGTAGCAGCAGGGATCCAAAAGGGGATGCTGGTTGTTTCTTGTATTCTCTCACTAGAATTACGAGAGGTTCTTGAACAGAAATTTAGTATTACTTTTGTAGATCAGGAGGACTTAAGGATCTGGTGTGGTTCACATCCTGATCTCGTAGTGGAATTGGATGCATTGTTGGAAGTCAACCTAAGTGAGACTTTGATACCCTCCATTTATCGTAAAGAAAAAAATTCAATAATTAGAGACAAGAGTCTTCGTGAGAGTGAACGAATTGAACGATACGATATTAAAGGGACGGAACTGTGTCGTGAGTTAAAGAATATAAAAAAAGGGAAAGTATCTTGGGGACAGTATGAAAAAAAATGTGAGGAAATCCTTAAATATTTATTCCCTAACGATCTTCATGGCTGGCATTCACAAAAAAGAACTGACGATGGGTTAAACCGTTATGATTACGTATGCCGTGTCAGACCAACTACTGAGTTTTGGAAGTTTGTTATTGATCATCTTGATAGCCGTTATGTACTTTTCGAGTTCAAAAACTACTCAGGAAAAATTAAGCAAGGTCAGATACTTACAACTGAGAAATATCTTTTGGAAAAAGGACTCAGGCGTATGGCAATTATTATGACAAGGACTGGCGCTGATGCAAATGCAGTAGCTATGGCTCAGGGAGCCATGCGAGAGCAAGGTAAACTTATGCTCATCCTCAACGATGAAAAAATATGTGAGATGCTTCAAATGAAAGAGCGTGGGGAAGACCCCACTGACTGCTTATTTGAAATTGCGGATAACTTTTTGCTGACACTCCCTAGATAAATCGTACAAAGGATCCAGATGCTATTATATTATAAATGCCTACATATACTGATTTAAAAAGATTAACTAGTTTAGTTTAATTGTTCGGGTTCCAGTTAAAGGACAGAATCGCCATAAGATTGATTGATGCTTCTGAGTCATATATAAAATTAACCTATTATTTTGACTGCAAACACTAGCGGGAATTATGAATGTCTGCTCTTCGCTCATTGAGGACTGTACGCCAATATAGGGCTGTTTTGTGCCAGAAGTTGACGTTTAATGGTTCTAGAAAAGCTCTCGTTCTGTGGCCAAATTTTGTCGACCACTACATTTCGCCTTTATTGATAGATTTAAGATTTGATATATTAATCAAAAATATACAAACTAACTAGTTGCAGTTATCTTTAACCTTTGGAGAGTAAAGCCATTGAAAGTTATCAACAATTCTGTCTTGATAGATATTAGCCTAACAGATAAAGTATTTGAGGAGCTAACATTGCTTCTTACTGGCCTAGATGACATAAATTTAAAAATTGAAAACTCAACTATCACCACTAAGAAAATAGAGCTACCAGATGCTGTAAGTTCCGTATGTTTCGAAAACTGCCTATTTACAGCCCCAACTATTATCTCGAACTTTAAAGAAGGACGACTATTTAGTATTAAAAATTGTAAAAGAGGCTTTTTTCTTGGAAATGTAAAACTTAAGAAAATCCATTGTAACAGCGTAATTATCGATCAAAGGGAAATCCACAACTATACTGAATGTTTATCCCCAGATATCGAGAAATCTTTAATTGAATACTTCGATTGTAAAAGTGATCATCCCCCGGTTTTCTCAGAGGTCATTTTTGCCAAGAAAATTTTAATAACATCGAACACCAGAAGCGAATCGTGTGGTTTATTTTTCAATAGTTGCAAGTTTTTTAAATTTCTTCAATTAAATATAAGTATTACATCACCACTTATAATCAATATGGAGGAGTGTGATTTTTTTAAATCGAAGGCTGACTCTGACTCTGACTCTGGCTCTGACTTGGCATTAGTAAATTTTACTGAAGACTCAATAATCACATCACTTAACATATCAGAATCCAAACTTGGAGGAATGAAATTTAACCTATTTTCAGTTACAATAAAAAACATCAGAATAACAAATTCAAAAATAGGGGTTCTCGAACTTTCAACTATTGAAAAAGAAGAAAAGGATGATAAGAATCACAATTCTATTTTTAATATAATGATAACTGACTCCTTTGTGAAAAAACTAAGTTTTAAGCGTAGGAAAATAGTCCATGAAATTAATTTTTCCAATACAGTTTTTTCTACTCCTCCACAAATTCAGGGTGCAAACATCCCGGAAGGTAGTGAAATTCCTGATAAAAGCCATTTCATTAGTAGAAAAGGTTCGCATGAAGCGTCGTGTTATCGTGCGTTGCGATTTACAATGGAGTCTCAAAGAAATCGAGAGTTAGAAGGGATGTTTTTTTCACTTGAACAAGAAAGCTTATTAAATGCAAAGGGTAAAATTAAAAAATATTTTAGCGCGAATTATTTATATTATGTACTGTCAGACTATGGTACTAATTACCGCACGCCTTTATGCACTCTTTTGATATCAATTCCATTGTTTACGATAATTTATTCAACTATTGACTCTCCAGTAATCTCTACTTCCTTACCTATAGATTGGGATATAGTAATCAAATCTTTAATGATTACATTAAAGCAAACATTTCTCCCTTTTGACATGCTCAGAAACAACGATTTTTTAGCTAACAAAAAGATAGGTTCAGTAATAGGATTTGTACTCGTAGGTGTTGTTAATAGTATTCTTTCAGTTTCTCTTTTAGCGCTGTCTGGATTGGCACTCAGATGGAAGTTCAAAAGGGGATAGGTCATACGGCGTGTTATCAACTATAAATACATTAGTCGGTCAGAGCTTTCGGGATGCAAGTATCCCGAAAACTGGGCCAGTCATTTTTGGGCTTCCTGCAATGGTCAGGATAGCCGTAACGTCCAGACTGGCGAGGGAATGAGGAAAAATACAGGGAAAAGGCCGCTGGCGCGGCCTAAGATAGAATGTAGATCAAGATTGAATATCACTCTTCCCTACTTCTTAGTAAATCAATAGACAGTGCTTCTAATTCTTTGTCGTTAAGGGCTCGAAAATCGTAATCTGCCATGTCTAAGTTCTTGTCTTTGATGATGTTTTACAGTTTATTCAGTCGAATTTTATTATGTGAAAGCCAACCATTCAAGCAACAACATCAGACCATATTTAGTCCGCTAATGTCGTAAAGATTACATATCACAACTTCTGCCATCAAGGTTTTACGCCACTCAATCTGGCATGTTCATGTAAAAGATAAGTGATATAGCTTCTTGCAAGATCGCAAAACAGTCTTGCCTCACCAGATGTCATTTCTATATGCTGATTCAGAGCGGCTCCGTGTCGAACACCACCGCCGTCTGGGGCAGACAGATAGCCATAAATATTTTCGAGCCAGTGGAAGACTTTATCCAGAGTCGAGTTATTATGCATTCGTCTCAAATCACCTATAATTTTAGAGAAATATTTCCCTGTGATATTTTTCTCATCAATCGCCAATCCTCTGAAAACTGTAGAAATTGTCTCTAACAGCCAGAGTATTTCCTGAACGGCTGCGCGGTTTCTACCAGCGACGAGATGCGTTTCAGAGTCGCTTAAAGATTTTTGTATCAGTTCGTTAGCGCGCACCGTTAACGTAGGAATACTCGAAGGTACGGGTATCGGTTTATAATTCTCAGCTAAAACCAGATTAGGTGGCGAGATGCTGAATCCACAAGGAGAGAGAAATTGATTGACGTAATCCCATGGGGGGATCACGTTATTATCCGAAATAAAACTGATGTCCATAAGCCCATCATAAAGTGCCTCACAGAATAAGGCGGCATTTTTTTGACCAGCATCCAGCATATAAGAATGAAGGTCAGTTTCAGCCCAGCTTTCTGAGGAGCTCTCCCCGGCAGTTTCTCCAACAGCTTGTGCAAACCGGCGTTTGAACGTTTCCAGAATATATTTTTTACTGCAGTCAGCAGCGATGCGATGTATCACGTTTTTGACTAAATCATTTACAGTACTCTGTTCTACGGCCCCGGGAGGGACATAACGCCAGTTATGATCGAAATGAAGCATGTTTTTTACCTAAATAGCTGTGCCGAATAGTAGATCACTTTGAGAAAACTCAGCCTAGATTGTGATATCTGAACAATCGTAAAATCAAAACAAATCACCAACCGGACTGCGTGACGCAGATTATAGCACCACTATCCCGTACTGAACGACGCTTTCTATTGAGTGTCATCAATGACGTATGCCATCTGGTCTCAGCCTAGCGGCCCGGAACGCCTCATATTTGCGTTTCGGCGGAGCTTACCGGCTTATCAGTTAGAGCTGTGTGGGGGGCTTGATCTGATCCTAGTTGCTTTACACACAGCGATGTCAGTAATGCACCTTGGGCGGTAAGAATTACTTCGAACGTCCGCACCTCGCTCATAGCTGACACATGGCACCACACTAGCAAAAAAGCCCCGACCGTTAGTCACTACGGCAGAGCTTTAATCAGGCATGCGATATTCAGAGGGTTATCTGGCGGTTAGTGCGTATGCGCGCCTTTGCATATCGGTAAGCGTAGGGATGAGCAAACTTATCGCGGTTAGCCCATGTCCCAACTGGCACAAGCTTTCTGGCGTAGATTCGCACACGTCATTATCGGCAAAGGTAATCAGCGTATCGCCAATGAAATTCAGACAATGGCAAAGCCCGGCACGGGTTTCGGCGCAATACTCTGCTACCTGCGAGCGTTCGCTCTCGTCGATGTTCGAAAAGTCCAAATGAGCCAGCGCAGCACTCATGGCGGAATAAAGGCTCGCGCAATCCGGCAGTGATTGATAAGACGAGCGCGCATTACTATCGGTGTCAGCCATAGCATTAGCCCTCATAATGTTGTGGTCAGAAGCCCGGCTAGTGTTCCTGGCACTGCCGGGCTTTGCTCTTTAGTGTTGCAAAATACACTGTAATTGCGGTGTAATTACAACCATCCCACGTTAAAAATTTTGTAATTACAATGTCAATCGAAAAAACAAAAACAGACCAGTATCAAATTCGGCTGTCCCACGAGTTTCGTGCGCAACTAGAAGAACAAGCCCGCAAGGATGGCGACAAGACATTGGCGACCTGGATAAAACGCGTTCTGCGTAAAGAACTCCAAAACCGAGGTATCGAACCGAAAGGTTAGAGCCTGCAACTCTGGTCCCTTAAATCAAGGCATATGCGCCGACGATTCCGGGTATAAAACCCGATGCGGTGAGCGATAGGCAGCGTCATACCTACGGGATCTTTGCCCCAGTCTTCCTCCGCTGTACCGCGACCTTTTGCCGTTGCTCTTCTCTATGGCGATACCGTTTCAACGCGTTTCAACCATGTGTCGATAGAATGCATGTTTTTAAACATATGGCCTGGTTATGTTTATGGTATCGACACATTCCAGCCATATGTCGATAAAATGCGATTTTTTAAACATGATGGCGTGACATGTTCATAGCATCGACATATTCTGGCTATATGTCGATAAAAACGGTTTTTATAGCCATATGAATTGGGATCCAGAAACACCTAACAACGCGTTGCCGATACTGCCGCCCGATCTGGAGCGCGTTGAAACGCGCCTCATACTCAAAGCGTGCATAAGTGCGCGCGCAGCAATCGCAGTGTTGAAAACTGCCGGGGAGTTGATTCCCGATCAGGCGTTGCTGATAAACCTCCTTCCGATGCTGGAAGCGAAAGACTCTTCGCGTATTGAGAATATCGTAACGACCAGCGATCAGCTGTTTCAGTATGCTGACCGCGCAGATGGTGCAGATCCGGCCACCAAAGAGGCACTGCGCTATCGTACAGCGCTTTATGACGGCTATCTCCACCTTGAGAACTATCCACTCTGCACAAACACAGCGGTGACTATCTGCACCAAATTACGCGCAGTGCAAACCGATATCAGGAAAACGCCGGGTACGGTATTGCGCGATCAGAATAATAACGCGGTATACACACCGCCGGTGGGTGAGGACACCATTCGCAACTTACTGGCGAACTGGGAGCGGTTCTTACACAGTGATGATGATTTAGATCCGCTGGTGAAAATGGCTATTGCGCACTATCAGTTTGAGTGCATCCACCCGTTTCATGACGGGAACGGGCGAACGGGCCGTATCCTGAATATCCTGTACCTGATTCAGACGGGATTGCTTTCTCTGCCTATCCTGTATTTGTCCCGTTTCATCCTGGAAAGGCGTGATGATTACTACCTGTTACTGCGCAAGGTAACAGAAGAAGGGGATTGGGAATCGTGGATTTTGTTTATGTTAGAGGCAGTGGAGAACACGTCCCGCTGGACGATCGATAAGATATCGGTTGTCCGGAAATTGATGGAAGAAACTACAGCCTATGTGCGCGAGAAACTGCCGAAAATCTACACCCATGAACTTATCCAGGCGATTTTTGCGCAGCCGTATTGCCGGATCGATAACCTTGTTGAACGGGGTGTGGCCAAACGCCAAACGGCATCAGCATATCTCAAACAGTTAGTGGATATTGGAGTGCTGGAAGAGACGACAGTGGGTCGTGAAAAACTGTATATCAACACCAGGCTGCTGCGTGAATTGAGTCAGTAATGTGGATGCAATGTAGTGAATTCGCGGAACGATATACTTACCCGCGACCCGCTACTTATCCAAATACGGCGCCAATACCTGCTGCGACCATTCCATAAAACTGCGTACGCGGCGCGATAAGTTTTGCCGGTGCGCGACGACGAATGAAACGGTCAAGGGCTCGGGGCGTAAATCCGGCAGAATCTCTACGAGCTCGCCGTTCTCAATGTATTCGATCAGGCTTGAGCGACCCGCCTGGATCAACCCCAAACCGGCCAGCCCTGCGGCATGGTAGGTCTGCACGCTATTAACGCTGATAGAGCCTGCCAGCATCAGCGTGGCGTAGCCGCCACCCTTAGGGTATTCCCATCCAAACGGCCGGCTCCCCAGTATTGGCGCGTAGTGAATCATGCGGTGTTCCTGCGACAATAAATCCTCAAGCGTATGGGGCACGCCGTGGTTTTTCAGGTAAGCGGGGCTTGCCACGTTCACCATGCTTAAAGCGCCCATCTTCTGCGCGACCAGCGTTTCATCGACAATCTCTCCGATGCGCAGCGCGCAATCTATGCCTTCCTGAATCAGATCCACGCGCCGGTCGGTACTGGATATCTCTAACTGAATTTCAGGGTAGGTGGCCATAAACGAAGGGAGCGCGGGCACTATGGGAGTGCGGGCCAGTTCGGTGGGCAGGTCAATGCGCAGCCGCCCGCGCAGCGGCGTTTTGCTGCCTGCGAACATGCTATTTAATTCTTCGGCATCCGCCAGCAACGCGCGTGCGCGGTTGTAAAAAGCGCGCCCATCTTCGGTCAACTGCACGGTACGCGTCGAGCGGTGCAGCAGCCGCACACCCATGGCCGCTTCGATGCGGCGCACCACGTTCGACGCCCGGCCTTTTTGAATGCCGAGGCTTTCCGCCGCATGGGTGAAGCTCGCCATTTCCGCGATACGTACAAAAATGGCCAAAGAGTCGAGATCTTGCATTGTGTCGTTTCGCGATAACTATGGGTTTCGATTGGCATACTTTATGACAAAAATAGAATGACGCATAGTCACCTCTCCGGGGGGCAGAAGGGCTGGCCGATGGCCATTCGGCGCAGATGCAGGGCCGGTTTTGAAGAACTTTAACGTTAAACGCAAAGAGGTGGTCATTGCAGCCAAAGCATTTAACCCGTCCGGTCCTGGTCCTCATGAGCGTGAAGACCCACCCAAACGCGCATGCCGCCCGGGGCGCGCATCAAGCCGAACTGAATCGACCCCAACCCTGAACTTTCAAGCGCAGTACTCACTTAACCAAAAGGTAAATCATGAGCATATCCAGGGAAACGTATATCGATTACGACGCCGTGATGCAGGCACCTATTCATCGCGTGTTCGCTGAGCCAGATACGCAGAAGCGCCGTGCGGCGATCCGAGAGATCTATGCCGAAAACGTCCTGGTTTACGAACCCGGCGTCGAAGCGAGCGGGTATGAAGGTATCGAACAGGTCGTCAACGAGGTTTTATCGCAGGCGCCTGCGGGCTTTGTTTTCGGCACCTTCGGGCCGGCGGTCGGGCATCACGGCGTCGGCCGCCTGCGCTGGCATTTCGGGCCGCAAGAAGGGCCACCGGCGTTAACCGGGCTTGATGTTGTCGAGATCCTCGACGGCAAGATCACCAAACTTTACGTGTTTCTCGACCCCGTACCGGCCTAAGGCCCGCGTCGATTGCAAGGTTATCAGGGCATTCTGCCATTGCGCGAATGGCTGAAAAGAAAGCGCTCAGTTAACCAGGTGAAGTGGTATCTGGCCATGGTGATATTTTCGCCATGGCCATTTAAAAACAATGTAACGGCGTAAATGCGATCCCTTGCCGATGCTAAATGGGTATCTCGGTTTTTTGTTTTACTGCGGTTTTCTGTGCTGGCTTTGTTTTTATGAATGGTTGTTGATGCTGGGTTTTATGCTGTAACTGGTTTTTTTATACAAAATTCAAAGGGTGAAACGATTAGAGTTGCCGTTAATTTTAATAGAAATTATTATCATTTGCATCTTGATTTCAAGAAAATAGAATAAATTATTCTAAGATTGAACCCAAATCCCGAGGATTTTCATTTTATGGGCGTTCGTAATTTAATCACCTTTTTGATGTTCATTGTTTTTTTGACTGGGGCCACCATCGCTAATGCTGCCACCACGACCTTAACAGATGTTATGGGGCGGCAGGTTACTGTTGATACGCCGGTAAAGCGGGCTATCTTAGGCTTTAACTTCGAAGATTACATGGCTGTGGGCGGGGAAGCCGCATTCGATCACGTCATAGGTATTTCGCGTGAAGCATGGCGGGGAAAAGTACCCGCCAATTGGAATATGTATGTTAAACAAATGCCGTCCCTTGCCCGCATCGCCGATATTGGCGAGGTCGATCTCCATAATATCTCGCTTGAAAATATCATCTCGTTAAAACCTGACGTGGTTATTTTGGCTCAGTGGCAATATGTCGCTTTAAAATATGAAGTGTCTCGCCTTGAAGCGTTGAAAATCCCGGTGGTTGTGATCGACTACAATGCTCAAACGGTAGAAAAACATGTTAGCTCTACCAAAATATTTGGAATACTGACGGGGCAAGAAAAACGGGCGCAGGAACTCTCGGATCTTTACGCCAATAACATTGCAGATGTGCAGCGCAGAGTGAAGAGTTCAGGTCTGAAAAAGCCCAAGGTTTATATTGAGTTTGGGAACAAAGGGCCTGGTGAATATTCATTTACCTATGGCGAGAACATGTGGGGTGCGATGCTGAAACTCGCCGGCGCGGATAATATAGCTGCATCACTTTTTGAGTGGTGGGGTGTCATTAATCCAGAGCAGGTTCTGGTTGCGATGCCAGATGCGATTTTTATCTCGGGAAGAGAAAACAACAAGGTTTCGTCGGCACTGTCCATGGGGGTTGGCGTTGATAAAAACATGGCCACTCAGCAGCTTATCGGTTTTTCTGCGCGTAATGGCTGGGCCTCGCTGCCGGCGATCAAAAACAAACAGCTCTTCGGTGTCTATCAAGGCGCATCCAGAACGCTTTCCGATTTTGCCATGATTCAGTTTATCGCCAAATCACTTTACCCAGAGCAGTTTAAAGATGTGGATCCGGTAAAAAATTACCTAGATTACTATGCTAAGTATCTGCCGGTGAAACCCGAAGGGACATTCGCTATTTCTGCATGGAAGTGAATTTCAATCCGCTTTAAATAGTGGATTCAGACTGCTGACAAAGCCCGTTATTAGGGAGAGCGTGCCGAAGGGGTCGTAACGGCCTTGGCCGTCGACCAATTTGCCGGGAGCAAATTGGAACGACTTCATGTCGGCCCGAAGGGTGGGACACACGGACGTGTCCCATAATGGCCCCTCGGTGTGCTAGGCCCGGGTATCTTGGACTCAAAGACAACTTTGTCATCAACTTTAATCCGCTTTAAATAGCGGATTTCACTATTGGCCCCGTTAAACGCGTGCATTCAAGCGGTGGGGGCTTTATTACCGACGAACGGCATTTTGAATGGCATGTTTGTCAGCGTCTTAGCCTTCAAATGCAATCAGAGCATGAGGTCAGAGGAGGCTGCCGCTCCGTGTCTAAAAGGTTGCCGTTGCCCAATAAGCGGCTATCATCTCTTCTTTACGCCCTTGCCGCCTCTGAAAGGATTGTCTGCCGCTATGCCCGTGAATTTTGATCTCAACGATCTTTATGCCTTCCGAGCGCTGGTTGAATACGGTAATTTTCGCCTTGCCGCAGAGTCCATCTGCCTTTCGCAGTCCGCATTGAGCCGCAGAATAGAGAAGCTGGAATCCGCGCTGGGCATCAAGCTGTTCGACAGAACCACCCGGCGCGTCACGCTGACGCTGTATGGGCAGACCTTTGCCGAGCGTTCAGACCTGCTACTGGCGAATGTCGAGTCGGTATTGGCGGATATCAATAAGGTCAGCCTGGATCGCGTGGGGCTGGTCACCGTCGCCACGGTGCCTTCGGCGGCCTACTATTTCATGCCCGACGTGATCCGCCGTTTCCAGGCCCGCTACCCACGAGTACGCGTCAAGCTTATCGATAGCAGTGCAGGTAACGTCATCGAAGCGGTCGCCAGCGGCCAGGCGGATTTCGGCATCTGTTTCGCGACAAACCTGCAACCCAATATCGAATTTCTGCCGCTGGTGGGGGATGTCTACGTGGCTGCCTGCCGGCGCGATCATCCCATCGCCAGTAAAAAAAGCCTGACCTGGCGCGAGTTTTATCAGCAGGATTATGTGGGGCTGGATAAGACGTCCGGTAACCGCAATCTGCTCGATCAGAGGCTGGAGCACATCATCCCTGAGCGCCCCAGCATCTGCGAAACCCGCCATGTGACGACCATGTTGGGTATGGTTGAAGCGGGTGTCGGCATTGCCGCCGTACCCGCGATGTCGATGCCGGCGTCAGAGCATTCGGTGCTGACTCACCTGCCGCTGACTGACCCGGTGGTGAAGCGCACGGTTGGCCTGATCCGGCGCAGCGGGCGCATGCAGTCCTACGTTGCCGCCGAGCTGGAAAAGTTGATCACTGAACAGTATCAGGCTGTTTAACCGGCTGTTCAGCTTTCACGGTTCTCATCCCGGTGGCGCGAATGGTGTTTTGCGCCTCGGCGGAAGACAGGAAATCCAGCAGCGCTTTGCCTTCCTGGCGGTGTTCCGCTTTGGCGGTGACCGCGCCGGCAAAGCGGGTAATGTACTGCACATCCTCAGGCAGTTCGCCGATAAAGGTGACGCCCGGCACCGGCAGCAGTTCACTCACTTGCTGGAAACCTATCGCATATTTCCCTTTCGCCACCTCGGATGCCACCGGAATGCGCTCAATCATGTGCGCTTTCTCTTTCACCTGGTCTTCGATCCCCAGTTTTTTGAACAGCTGGCTGCTGACATAGCGGCCGCTGGCACTGTCCGAATAGGCAATGGATTGGGCCTGCAGCAGGGTAGTGCGCAGATCGGCATCCTTTTGTATAGTGGGTTTAGGGTCGCCTTGTTTGACCACCATGCCAATCGGCGAGTCGGCCAGCTCCACACGCGAACCCGGCTGGATCCAGTTATCCTGTTCCAGGTTTTTCAGCGCATCGCCCACCATGATCACCACATCGGCCTTTTCTCCGCGAGCCAGGCGCGCCGGGATCGCCTGGGGCGTTTTACCCATAGAAGGGCCGGACACCAAAATGATGTGGTTGCCGCTCTTGGCTTCATATTGCGGGGCCAGTTTTTCCAGTGCGGCTTTAAACCCGCCGGAAATCATGACGGTCACGTCTTTGGCCAGAACTCCGGTGCTGACAGAGGAAAGCACCAGCGTGGCGAGGAGTGAACGATAAATTTTTTGCATGACGTGATCCCTGTTTTAACGTGCGGTTTGGAGTGACAACGCGCTGCGACGGTACAGATAAAGCGTCGCCAGCAATGCGCATACGGCAGCAAAACTCATCCAGTAGCCGGGGGAGGCTTTATCGCCAGTGTACTCAATCAGTGCGGTAGAAATTACCGGCGTAAACCCGCCAAAGACCGCGGTCGCCAGGCTGTAGGCCAGCGAGAAACCGGCAACCCGGACTTCCGTCGGCATGATCTCCGTTAACGCCGGGATCATGGCGCCGTTGTAGAGGCCGTAGAGGAAGGACAACCACAACAGTACCGTCAGCATCATCGAAAAGCTGGGGGCTTCGGCAAGCAGGCTAAGTGCCGGATAGGCAGTGATCAGCGCCAGCAGCGCCATGGTCACCAAAACCGGCTTGCGGCCAAAACGGTCCGACAGGGCACCGCCGACCGGCAGCCAAAGGAAGTTGGAGATCGCGACCAGCAAGGTCACCAACAGGCTGTCGGAGGCGCTGAGCATCAGCACTTTTTTACCGAAGGTCGGCGCATAGACGGTGATCAGATAAAATGCGGTGGTGGTCATGGCGACCATCAGCATGCCGGCGATAACCACCTGCCAGTTCGCCAGGAGGGTTTTGAACACGTCGCGCATCGCCAGGTGGTTGCGGCGGGCGGCGAACTCCTGGGTCTCTTCCAGTTTGCGGCGCAGGAAGAAGATGAAAGGCACAATCAGGCAGCCGAACAGGAAAGGCAGACGCCAGCCCCATTCGCGAATGGCGCTTTCTTCCATGAAGGCATTCAGTGCAAAGCCCATCGCCGCGGCCACCATAATGGCCACTTGCTGGCTGCCGGACTGCCAACTGGTGTAAAAGCCTTTGCGCCCTGGCGTGGCAATCTCGGCCAAATAAACGGATACGCCGCCCAGCTCAGCACCCGCTGAGAAACCTTGCAATAAACGGCCAACCAGCACCAGCAGCGGCGCCCAGAGCCCGATCGTCTGATAGGACGGGATGAGCACGATCAGGAAGGTCCCGGCGGCCATGATCGACAGGGTAACGATCAGCCCCTTGCGTCTGCCGACTTTATCGATGTACGCGCCCAGCACGATTGCGCCGATAGGGCGCATCAGGAAGCCCGCGCCAAAGACCGCGAAGGTCATCATCAACGAGGCGAATTCACTGCTGGCCGGGAAAAAGGTATGGGCGATGTAGGTGGCATAAAACCCGAACAGGAAAAAATCAAACTGCTCCAGAAAGTTGCCAGAGGTCACGCGCAGTATCGCGCTGATCCTTGCCCGAGTCGTCATTGGTGCGTTAGGTGAATGCATCTTTATCTCCAGTTTGCTTTAGCGCTTTTGCCGCGCCTGTTTCTGCAGACTGGACCATGAAAATAAAGTAAATAAGCGCAATAAACTCATGGACTGATGCGTTTGACGCATGAATTATTGTTAACAATTGGCCGCGATAAGCTGCAACGGGCCATTAACAAGTTTGCCCCGTGCAGCCTTGCTCATTACAGGCTAAAAACTTCATGCGCGTTTTGTGACAGGCTTCATACAAGGCGAAGGGGCAGAAAAATGCCGAGCGGGGGGCAAAAGGGGGCATTTGGGTTTTTCGCCGATTTCCCCGGAATTGAGCTTCTTTCTTACGCAAAAAAAGATGGCCGTCCGCTACGGGGTTTTTGTGACGTGGTGTTTGGCTCGCTTTTGATCTGACAACCACAACGAATCCGCCGCAACCCCTTAATTAGCCCCAACAAAGCTTGCGCTGATCGCAAACCGGGCCCTGATGAAAAGGCTAGCGCAGCCGTGAAGGAGGCAGGCCAAAGCGCTGAGTGAATCGCTCGGCAAAACGCGAAACCGATTTGTAGCCGCAGGCGTCAGCCACCTGCGCCATGTTCCAGCGGGTAGTTTGTATCAGCATCAGGCCGTGGTGCATGCGTATATCCACGAGCAGCTTCTCAAAGCTGCCCCCTTCCTCGCGTAAGCGTCTGCGCAGGGTGGATTCACTCATCGCCAGCGCTTCGCCGGCAGAGCGCGCGGTCCAGTCGGTTTCTGGTGAAGCACGCAGCAGATGGCTTAAGCGCGGTAAAACGCCCTGTCGCCGGGGCAGAGCAAAATGAATGTTTTGTTCTGCCAGGACCAGCAGCAAGTCGAATATTCTCAAACGTATTCTTGCATCACTGAGATTCGGTTGCGTCAGGTTTTTCAGCAGCGTTTGCAACGACTCTCGCAGCGCGCCGTTAAGCGCCGTCGCGGTAAATTTCGGCTTCTTTCTGTCACCTGAGAGAGATAAATGGCTTTGCGAGAACTGATAAAAAGATTCCAGCACATCGGCGCTGAAAGTCAGGAACAGCGATCGGAACGGGGAGCCGTTATCCGGGGGAAACTTGGTATAATCAGCAATGACGCCCTGATCTATAAAGCCCACGGCGGCCGTATCAGCCAGGGTATGACTTTCTCCCGAGGTCAGAAATTCAATTCGCCCCGCCAGTACGATGAGCACCGTCGGTTCGAAGAAGCAAAATGAGGGGGTGCTTTGTCTCACCCTGAGCTGCGGGTAAGCCACCGAAACCAGATTATCGCGGCTGAGACTGCTGCCATCATAGTCTGACCAGGAAAGAGATTCATTGCTCGTGGCGTCTTGTGCATCCGGGACAACTAACCGACTTTCTCTGGTCATTATTTACCTGTTGATGGCTCGTGGTGAGTTAAACCTTCACGTCCGGATTCAGGGTATAGATCCCTGTCAGCGTGGCCGTTGCCAGTACGTTGCTGTTTTCCAGTGCACGACGAACGTTAGCGCCAGTCAACTCTCCCTCTACGTTTAATGTCGGCATCGGAATAGCATATAACGTGAATATGTAATGATGAACCAATTCATCATTCCACGGCGGGCAGGGGCCATCATAGCCATAATATGTTCCGGCCATTGACTCATCACCGGCAAACCACGCGGTGTAATCATTGATACCATGAGTCAGACCGCCCGGTGCGGAAGGCCCCTGTTTACCTCTGGCAGAAATGCCGCTGGATTGAGCGCCTTCAATAATTTCGCCTTGATCCGCCGGAATGTTCAACAGCGACCAGTGATAGAAATCTGTACGCGGCAGAGACGCCGGAACGGTTTTCCCCGGTTGATTAACATCTTCTGCACTGGTTGGAACATCAGGATCGTGGCAAAGAAGCACCAGCGCCTGTGTGCCTGCAGGCACATCTTCCCAGGCAAGGTGTGGGTTGAGGTTGTCAGATAAACGAATGCGGTTTTCAGGATCATAAACGGCAAAACTGTTCTTGCCTGGGATGACCTCACCGTCTTTAAAACTGTGGCTGTATAATTTCATGTTATTGCCTTATCAATGGCGGAAAACACGATTATACGGCTATTGTACATCCTGAGATTTACTCATCCGGTCAAATTACTTCCTTAAGCTGTCATTCTGACTGGATGTGTTGAGTTGGTTGAAGTCACTACTCATAACAGACCTGACGACCCTTCAGTCTGGCCTAGACGCGGTTGTATTGTGTTAAACAATGAAGAACAGCTCAGCCCGGTTGGTGGTTTAGGGTATTTGGCGATTGATCAGATCGCCTAACACGGACTGAGCTCCCTTCAAGTCATCTCATCTTTGGCGACGTTATTTGGCCAAGAGTTCTTTGCGGACGATCTCTGCGCCCGCACTTAACGCATCCAGCTTGCCTCTTGCCACTCCGCGAGGTAAAGGGATCATGCCGCAGTTGGTGCAAGGATAGAGCTTGTCGGCATCTACAAACTGAAGCGCTTTTCGTAGCGTAGCGGCGACTTCCTCTGGCGTCTCAATGGTATTGCTTGCCACGTCAATGGCCCCAACCATCACCTTTTTACCTCGAATGAGCTCCATCAGCTCCATGGGAACATGGGAGTTCTGACATTCCAGTGAGATGATATCGATATTGGATTTTTGCAGTTTTGGAAAAATCTCTTCATATTGCCGCCACTCTGTTCCCAGCGTCTTTTTCCAATCGGTATTGGCTTTGATGCCATAACCGTAGCAAATGTGTACTGCGGTTTCGCATTTAAGCCCTTCAATGGCTCTTTCTAACGTGGCGATTCCCCAATCGTTCACCTCATCAAAGAAGACATTAAAGGCGGGCTCATCAAATTGGATGATATCGACACCGGCAGCTTCTAATTCTTTGGCTTCTTCATTGAGAATTTTAGCGAATTCCCAGGCTAGCTTTTCGCGGCTTTTATAGTGGTTATCGTACAGCGTATCTATCATGGTCATGGGGCCAGGCAGGGCCCATTTAATGGGTTGGTCGGTTTGCTGGCGTAAAAACTTGGCATCTTCGACAAAAACAGATTTTTGACGACTCACCGGGCCCACGACTGTCGGTACACTCGCCTCATAGCGATTACGGATTTTAACGATCTCACGTTTCTCAAAATCAACGCCGTTGAGGTGCTCAATAAAGGTAGTGACGAAATGTTGGCGCGTTTGCTCGCCGTCACTGACAATATCGATACCTGCCTGCTGTTGATCTTCCAGGCACAAACGCAGAGCATCTTGTTTGCCGTCGATTAATTCCTGGTCCTGCAATTTCCAGGGTGACCAAAGTGTCTCAGGTTGTGCCAGCCAAGAGGGCTTGGGTAAACTGCCGGCCGTTGAAGTTGGTAATAACTTTTTCATAATAGATGACCCTGTATTTTGGTTAATCAAGCAGCGTAGTTAGCGGACCATTGCTCAAGAATAGTTTGGTATGGTTTAATAAAGTTCTCTTCAGTAAACTTTCCCTGCTCAATCGCCAGCTGGCTACGTTCTTCTCGATCATAAACAATTCGAGTTAAAGAATAATCCTGTTGATTCAAGCTTGGCTGATAGTATTGCCCTGCTGCAGAATTAGCGTTGTAAATCTCAGGCCGATAAATTTTTTGGAACGTCTCCATCGTGCTGATGGTACTGATAAGTTCAAGATCAGTGTAATCGCTGAGCAAGTCGCCACTAAAATAAAAAGCCAAAGGCGCAACGCTATTTTTAGGCATAAAGTAGCGAGCCTGTAACCCCATTTTATTGAAATAGGCATCGGTCAATGACGGTTCATCTTGCTGATATTCCACGCCCAATACAGGGTGCTCATTACCCGTGCGATAATAGGTGTTTTTGCTTGAAACACTTAGGCATATAACCGGGTTTTTATTAAAGTTATCTCTGTACGCCTCTGAATTGATGAAATATTTAAATATGTTGCCGTGTAAATCACCAAAATTAGCCGGAATGCTGAATTGAGGTTGATTCTTGTTGTGCGCCGACAGCAATACGCTAAAGTCATAATCCCGCACGTAAGAAGAGAAGTTGTTCCCTACAATACCTTCGATACGTTCATTGGTTTTTTTATCAACAATGTTCGTTTTTAATATTTCAATCACCGGGAAGGTATTGCCATTGCCTTCAATACTCATCTCAACAGAAATGATTTCAAGTTCGACAGAATAACGATCGCCTTTGGGGTTGTCCCAATGCGCCAGCGTATTGAAACGATTGTCAATCATCACTAACGTGTTGTGCAGGTTCTCCTGGCGGTTCTTTCCTCTGGCCAGATTGGCAAAGTTGGTCGTGATACGCGTATTTTCGGAAGGGTTATAGTTTTCATCGAAAACGCTGCTCTTAAGCGTAAATGTAAAATTTTTATTCATAGTGTTCTGCATCCTAAGTTCTGACATGAAAACTGAATTTATTTCTTGATTTCCCAGCAATCACTGGTTTGTTCTTTCGCCAGTCTTCATGTTGTCAATAAGTTAACAATGCATCTTTTATGCCAGAGCCGTTGGAGGAGTGAAAGCGACTTAATTTCATTACAACATGAGTCATCTTCATGATCAGAGATACGGCTGGGGCTGGTGGTGTTGCAGAAACCCTGGCACACCAGATTTACAGCAGGGCTCCCCGGGCCAGAAGCGGCTGACTGAACCGCTTTATGGCAAGGCTAAAAGGTGTGGGGGGCGCTTTCAATGTAGGGGCTTTTGCTTATCCATGGATGACGAGGCTTCACTTTCCATTCGGGCATGTGCTGGTTAGCATCAGCACTGGGTTATCTTTTCCTCGGCGAGAAGTTAACACTGATAAAATGCCGTCATGTGCGGCGATTGCCGCCGGCACGATGATGATGGGCTAATCGAATCAGGAGAACGCAAGATGTCTGACTATCCCACAATTGCTCTTATTGGTCCGGGTGCTATCGGTACCACCATCGCCGCTGTCCTGCATGACGTTGGCCGAACGCCAGTCCTGTGCGGGCGTACCGCGTATCCGCAGTTAATGCTGCGGCACGATGGCGGCGAAGTTATGGTGCCGGGGCCGGTATTGATCAATCCGGCGGCTATCAGCCATCCGTTCGACCTGGTGTTTGTCGCGGTGAAAACCACCCAGATCGCTGACAGCGCCAACTGGCTGGCCGCATTGTGCGATGAAAACACCCTGGTATGTGCCCTGCAAAATGGCGTCGAGCAGGAAACCCGGTTGCAACCCTACGTCAACGGCGCAACGGTGCTGCCTTCGGTCGTGTGGTTCCCGGCCCAGCGCGAGCCGGATTCCTCCGTCTGGCTGCGAGCCAAACCGCGCCTTACGCTGCCGGATGTGCCGCAGGCAAAACGGGTCGCCGATGTGCTCAGCGGCACAGACTGCGCGGTTGAATTGTCATCCGATTTTCTCTCCATCGCCTGGCGCAAACTGCTGCAGAATGCGGCCGCGGGTCTGATGGTTCTCGCCAATCGTCGTGCCGGAATGTTCTCACGCGGGGATATCACTGAACTGGCTCTGGCGTATTTGCGCGAGTGTTTGACGGTGGCGCGTGCGCAAGGTGCCGTACTGAACGATAAGGTTCCGCAGGAGATCGTCGAGGGTTTTCATCATGCCCCTGCGGATTTGGGGACCTCCATTCTCGCCGACCGCCAGGCCAACCGCCCACTGGAGTGGGATATCCGCAACGGCGTGGTACAACGTTATGGTCGCTTGCAGGGGATTCCGACGCCGATCAGCGACGTGCTGGTGCCGCTGCTGGCGGCAGGGAGTGAGGGACCGGGTTGACGCCGTTAACTGCCGGGGTATTTGCAAGACAACGGCACCCTGAAGCGCCGCAGGTTTGAGCGAGATATCCCGCCCAGTAACATGGCTGGATAATGTCCGCCTGCAAAATACGTCGGTGTGCCTGCTTTTCGCTCATCACTGACTGTATGGGCCATTTTTTGCCGAAAGTGTTTATAAAACAGGTGGCGCTCCAGAGGCAAAAATTGATAGAACCTTAGCCTTGCTTCACAATCGCGGCAGGATTAGGGTTCTTGAGGGAGTAATAACGGGATGGCACTCGGATTTGTTACGAAGAACGCGCTGGCTGACTGGCAGAATGTGCCTGTCTATTTGCCGAACTTTCAGTTCCATGAGCGGCACAGCACCACCATAACCACGGCTTACCCCGAAAAAATCTTACCGGCAATTGCGGGTTATGATATCCAGCAGGATATCGTGATTAAAACGTTAATGGCGGTGCGGAAACTGCCGCAAAAATTACGACGCCATCAATCGGAAAGTGCCATTGATCAGTTTGGGCTACAGAGTTTCACTTTGTTAGAAAACTCACCCACCGAACTTTGCTATGGCTTGAGAGGGCAGTTCTGGCGAACCGATTTTGGCCTTGAGGAGGTGCCCGATATCAGCGCTTATTGCGCCGCGCTACGGCCAGGCAACGCAAAGCTGCTGCTGAGATATCAGGTACAGCAACTCGCCGCCTACGAATATGCACTCTGTACAGAAACCTTCATACATTGCCCGGACAGAGCGACACAGCTAAAAATGACCGGATACTGGCTGGCAATCCGAGTGGGAAGCGGCTGGATTCGGAAAAGGACATTGAAGGCAGTAAAGCTTGAGCTCGAGAAAGCGGGCCAACAGCCTTACGGCGGATAATCATCCCCTCAGTTGAAGCTGGGCGTACAGCCGTAGCGGGGCGAAATGCCGGCATTATGCCGACTCAACGAATGCCCAAAGAGGGCGACCTTGAATCGTTGTTCAGTACTCTATGAGGATGACGTCTGCTTCTCGCTGTGAGTTCAGACGGTGGCTTTTTTCCGGGGTCTGCTCAAAGGTCCAGTGCCGAATCCAGCTTCTTGCAAATATTGCTTTTAATTTCTGACGCGCCACTGTCAATTTTCGACTGTATGCCCACAAACTCCAGCACGACCTTGCCTTTTTTATATATTTTAAACGTCGGCAAGGAGGTAACATTATATGGAACGCTAATCTCTGGCGCTTCATTCACATTGACGGCGACCACGTTCAGTTTGCCGGCATAGTCTTCCGCGATCTGCTCAATAACCGGGGCGATCCGTCGACAGGGCCCACACCAGGGGCCGGTGAAAAACACCAACACGGGCGCCTCGCTGTCGAACACTACATTGTCAAAATCCTCTTTGTTTCTAATGTAGTCCATACTCATCTTTTTTCCTCTTCACGGAGTTATGTTGCAGTGGGGCCCGGGTTCAGCTGCCCCCCCTCAACGAGGTCAATACCCCGCATGGAGGGGGCCAGCCGGGGGCGCAGGGCCAAATGCCCCCGTTTTACTGGGGGCGGTCAACTCACGGATGTTTGCCCCTGGATGAATGAGGTTTTATCACGCCATCTCGGGCACCGGGCTATCGCCAAATTCATAAAGTGGCAGGTCATCGATATTGAACGCCTCGTCACCGGACTCCCCCGTGATAAAACTGCCGGACGTGCCACGAATTCTGACGTCGGCTTTCCAGACCAGGGAAAAACACAGATACTCATCCTCGCCGTTCTCTTCCTGCTCCTCACTGATATCGGCCTTAAACTGAGGATGCGTATAAAAATGCTTTTTATCCTTGGTCAGCAACACCTCTCCGCGATAGGTATCCCCGATATTCGGCGCAAAGTCCCAAAAAAAGCCCACGACCATAAAATACCCGTCCTCATACGTGTGCCAGTAAGAGGTGTGGCCCTGCGTATGATGTTTTTCGTCCCGACCCAGGGTCAGTACCCCGGGATGGCCCTTGCTGATCGAGGCGGTTTGCGGGGTTACTACTTTTCCCGCACTCACCGTGATGCGTCCTGCTCTAAAATTACCGAGTTCACCCAAAGCAAATTTTATTACATCCGTCTCAACCTCGGCCATGCGTCGTCTCCTGCGTGATGTGTGTTAGGGGGATCGATAAGCAATATACAACCAACGGCTAAATATAAAATCCGTATTTGAACCGTTTCCCCCTGACGTTTAGCGTTTTATCCGGCCTTTATGTATGCGCCTAAAGAAATTTTATGTCAGCCTAAGCCTAATCCGAGACACGTCAGGTGCGCGACGCATCGGTGCATCCTGCGCCGCGGGGAACGCCGGCACTGTTCAGCCAATCGGGCAGGCTTATTGGGTCGCCGTGCGATTGTAAGCATCCCACTTAACCAAACCATTCGTTTTTAGATAATATCCAGAGAACGGTTCAGGTATCCTGTAAGGCCAATGTCCGCTCCTCGCTCATTGCCGACCTACGTATTAGCATTAGGTTTCACTATATTTTGGATTATTCCAGACTATCGTTCATCAAAGCCATCTGGCCTGAATGATGTAAGTTAAATCAGGGCAAGCAGCTAAAGAAAACGTTAAGCCAGCCTTACCGACCGTGATAGCCAGATGAGGATGCTGTCAATTGTTATGCGTTGACGGCGCTTCGTCGATGGCGGAGCGCCGCAGGATATGCTGTGGAGATGTTATGATAAATGGACTTATTCTTTGTAAAACTCGTCTTTATGCTGATATCGATACTCTTGAGTGATTCCCGTGTATCCGTATGACGCAGCTTTACAGTCGATTATATGAACATTCGACTGAGGATGCAGGTTGCCAATGGCTTGTTCCATAGCGTTGTAAATTGCTTTTTGGTATGCCGATTTCTGGTCCTTGCTACAGGTTTCATCCACGATAGTCACTTCGAGTCTAAACGAGTTTTTACCCCATTCGGCCAAGCTTTTGCCATCAATAAACCAGTCTTCATCATCGACATGTCTCACTATGACCATAGTTTCGAAGCTATTTTTCCTTAAAACGTCGCATGTGATTTGAGTCGCTAAAAGTACACACTTTTGGGTTAATTTTTGATTCTTTAAGCCAGACAGCGTCAGGGTTATACCAGGCATACCATGTCCTTAATTAGATTGTCATTTCGGCTAAATGATTACAGGAACCGCAGTCATTTTATAAACCCTTAAAATGGCATAATCGAGGCCGAGAGCACAATGCGTTAAGGCCCGCTTCCGCTCATAGCAGACCTGACGGCTCTTTGGGAATCAAGACATGACATCTTCAATATTGCTTCTTCCGGGAATTGGCAACTCGGGCTCCGGACACTGGCAAACGCTATGGGCACCAACTGACGCGTCAATGACCCTAATTTCGGGACAAGACTGGGATCATCCGGTTTGCGAAGAGTGGGTCGAAAATTTAGAAACTGCCGTCAGAAACACCGGGTCAGACGTCATTTTGGTCGCCCATAGCCTTGGCTGCCTGCAGGTTGCGAATTGGGCACAGTATAGCCGCACGGTTGTGAGGGGCGCTTTGCTGCTCGCGGTACCTGATCCCACATGCGATGTGTTTCCAGAAGAGGCGAAAGGGTTTGGTTTTCCCCTGAGTGAAAAGCGTTTCGCATTTCCGAGCATGATGATTGCCAGTTCCAATGACCCTTATGCCGATATCCATTACAGCCAGCGCAGTGCCGATGCCTGGGGCAGTAGTCTGGTCAATATCGGTGAGCGAGGGCATATCAACGCAGCCAGCGGACTCGGTGACTGGCCTCAGGGGCGAGCATGGTTAAAAGAGCTTATCGCCATGCCCATGAGCACCTCCGGATATCAATAAATCCACTGAAAGGCCCCTTAAACACAAAGAATTCACGCTACACCGGTTACGGAAAGCTAAATGAACAATTCACCCGAGACGCCTGTCATATTTATCAACGGGTTAATCGGTTCTTTGAATGATCCGACATTTCACAGACCTCCGGGCGATCGGTCAGTTATTGCTCCTGACCTTAACGGCTACGGTGCACGCAGCGATATACCTGTAGAGAAAATTAACATCTGGGGGCAGGTCAAGCGGATTTACGAGGTGATCCAGGCCGAATATCAGGGATCCGCCGTGAGCCTTGTGGGCCATTCTGTTGGCGGGTTCCGGAATCGATCCGCGGGCTGACAGAATACATATCGCGGCACTCTGGCTTAAACATCAGCCAGTTTCAACGCTGCATGCCATGGCCCGGTCGGTTGTCGAGGTCACCGGGGACCTTGGCTATCAAACGCTGGTCAAAACTGTGTTTACTTCGGTCCCTGTGCATTTACTGGCGGGTGAACATTCAGCGAGTGGCTGGGATGCTCCCGACTTGGCAACTCAGCACGCGAAAAGTGTCACTGTCATGCCTTCAACGGGTCATCTCATGATGCTGCAGGATCCCACAACCGGCGGTCAAAGAGTGCCAGAGGCCGATTTTTCTGAATTCGCACTGCATTAATTATTGAGGAGCAGGGTACTTAAATATTGCTCACTTTATGGCGCTTTTACGCTGGCCTACAGAAGCGTATATTGATATTGAAATAACCCCCAGAATAAAAAGTGTCGCAAACATCAAGTAACCTAACCCGGCATCAATAAAGAATCCACAGAAAAGCGGACACAATGCGGTTCCGAGTGATGTCAGATTAATTAAACCAAAAGATGTCCCCCTTAATTCAGAAGGAGCAAGCCTGTCTACCTCGACGCTGAAAGCTGGCATTGTTATCAATTCCCCAATGCTGAGGACGAATACGGAGAAAGCGAGCAATCCAAGCGATCCTGAGTATACAGTCAAAAACAGTAACTGGGATAAAGAGATAAGAGTTATCCCCAGAATGACTTTCCCTTTTATACTCCATCTCTTTAACAAGAACAAAACTGGATACTGAAAAACAATAACAGTTATTGCGTTAACCAAAAATATCACACTAATAGCATAATTCAAGTCTGGAAATTTTAATCGAGTTAGAAGTTGAATGAGAGGGGAGTCAAAGGACGTATACACGAACATCACAATGAAATAACAAATAATTAGCTTTGAAAATTGTGTCTGCGAGAATATTTTTGAAACAGAATTGGCAAAACTTGGGATTTTTTTCTTATGGCTAACCTCTCTATTTTTCAAACCTTTCAAAATAAAAATTAATGCTAGGGCGTAGATCAGATAAATAACACTGGAAGCAAAAAAAACATTTATGACTGGTGATGCAAGAGCATACGTCCCTGCAAGCGGCCCAAGCGCAGAGCCAATATTTACGACATAATACCGTATATATTGATACTGTTCCCTCTGCCTAAAATCAGTAAGATAATCACCAATCATTGCCTTGCTAAACGACTCCGTGCATGCGCGCCCCGTGGAAATCAGTAACATGGAGCCAACAAATTCAGCAGCACAATCAGAGTAAGCCATTGATGCAAAACCGATAATGCTCAGAAATAGACTCGCTATAAGCGATCGTTCACGCCCTAGTTTGTCAGAATAATAACTAACGAAAACACCAATCAGTGTTCCAGTAGCTAATGTCATAAAAAAGATGGCACCAATCTGTAATGCGCTCAATTGAAACTGACGATAAAGCTCTACAGACAGATAAGGCCATACCATGAAATATCCTGCCCGAGACAGAAATGTTCCGGCCAGCATAGTATGTATAACCGCAAGCTGTTTGGGTTGTGCTAGCGATAGGTTTAAGTTCGTCATAAGTCAGTTTATTCTGAATCCAGCGGTAAGCTTTCATCAGTTCCCCATTCAGCCCAGGAACCATCATATATGCGAAGTTTTTTAAAACCGGCCAGATATGCAGCAAGAAGAACTATACAAGCCGTAACTCCAGATCCGCAGCTGAATACAAGCTCATCGTTATCATTTAGCCCGTTACGATTAAAAATTTCAGCCAGAGACTCGGGTGATTTGTAGTACCCATTGTTCAAAACCTCACTAAAAGGGATATTTATGGATCCTGGTATATGACCGCGCCTTAAACCGGCTCTGGGTTCAGCTTGTCGTCCAGAAAATCTCTCTGAGGGTCTTGCATCAATTAACATAAAATGAGACGCAGTTATATTTTTAAGGACAGTGGATTTATCAACAATCTGCTCAGGCTTAATGTCAAAATCGTAGACTCTATTTACCTTGGGCATCGCATAGCTTTCAGATATACCCAGTCCCGCGTCAAGCCATGCCGGTAATCCTCCGTCAAGAATGTAGGTTTTCTTAATACCCATAACTTTTAGCATCCACCAGACTCTCGGTGCCGAATATATACCCTGCTGATCGTAAACTACCACGGTTGAGTCGGGCCCAATACCGATTCCGGATAGCAGGGATGGAATACTTAATGCAGAAGGGAATGTATGGGGCAGATCAGACTCTGTCTCTGAAAAAGTACCGTCAAGGTCAAAATATATTGCACCTTCAATGACTAATTCCTTAATTTCACTAGTCTTATTCGCTGTTTTTTTTAGCGTAGCATCCAGTATGATGATGCTATCTGAGTCCGGGTTGTTTACAACCCAGTAAGGAGAAACCAGAGCTTCCATATTTGTCCTTTTCAAACAAGGCTCCTGCAGGAGCCCAAGATAAATTTTAAACTTCAATAATGTCAATACGATTCTGATTTACCAGCGGAATGTCATAATTTTGCATCTGAAGTATCTCTCCTGCAAAACAGCCATTTTTATAAACGCCAGAAAGTCTTTCCTGAGTGAATGCTTCAATAGCGTCGACATTAAAATGAATCTGATAATCAGTCTCACCACTGTCGGTATGTTTAAAGCGCGTCAGATACCCGAATGTCGGTTCAAAAATGTTGACGCAGCCAACGATCTGGCCAATACGTTCATGAACGATCCCGTTGATAACCAGACTTTCACCTGCCTCTGGAATGATAGCAAATAACTGGCGGCCCGCCCGGCACCATCCAACATGCGAAGGTAATCCTAGAATATCAATACCTGACGTTCCAAAATCTTCGCTGACACCGAGTTGGAAATTAAGAGGAATGTTTTCATGTATCCACTTTATGTCCTGATAAAATTGCGCCACTTGTTCTTGAGTAAGCTGCAAGTGGGGATGTCTGCGACCATGATCTGTAAAGCAATTGAACCTGACTGTCTGCACGCCAAGTTTATTAAAAAGCTTACAATAATTCACAAGATCATTTTTGGTATGATTGTGCGTTCCAACTGTAATACCAATATTAACCCGAATAAGGTTATTGTCGCCACTTTCCAGGCTATAACTTTTAATCCTGGAAATCACTTCGATACATTTCGCTCCAGGAAACACCCCTTTAATGGGGTAATCTGCATGGGAATGCAAAGAGCACTCTTCCGCATCGTTAACCAGTCCGTGAAATGTAATGGATATTGTGCCGTATCCATTTTTCACTGCTTTATCCAACAATTCCTTATAGTTTTTCTGCAATAATGGCTTACCACTTGTCCATGCATCACCCGCTATCATGGTGTCCGTCTCGTTTTTGTCCTCTCCGGAACGAAACTCGCGATTGTGGGCCGGGCCATAGATATCCATAAACTCGCCATTGTGAGCAAAGCTATCCACATAGCGAGGATAAATATTAAAATTCTGATCCGTTAGCTTTCGATAAATTTCATGACCTTCATTAATGCCAAAAGATTTAGAGAATACCTTTTCATAGTTAACGAACCAGCAATGATTACAATTCTGACCACAGGTGTCCTTGCCCACAAATGTATCAACATCCAGATAAAAATGGATGTCCTCATTTTTGATTGATGTAAAGGGAACTCGAAAATCAATGTCCCCATGATAATCGTATGACATATCCATATTGCCTTGCATCGACATTGCCTCATTTTATATTTATCGCGAAATGATTTACGTAAATTAGATTAGTTTTGTCAACCATATAAATACTTAATATATATAAATGTTTTTTTAAATTTAAATCATAGGTTTTTATTCCGCACAAGCGAATAAAATCAGCACGACCAACTGATTATCTATTGTAAAAATATAATAACCATTAGTAACAATTAAGTTTTAAAATAATTTATCGTCTATTGATTTTAATGGTTATACCATAACTCATTGAATTAAAATAAATTAAATGAAAAGTAACAATTTGACAACAAGTCATTGTTTACTAATTCTTTACTGTTGCTATTGTCATATAAAAAACATGGATTAACATAAGAAAATGAAAAAAGTTCTCATCTTGGCAAAAACGGAATATACACGCACCCCTTATGACTTATGGCTTCAAGACTCGGGTGTCGAACCTGTCTTGATTACTTCTCCAAAATTTTACCAAGATTATGCCAGACACATTAAACACTGTTTCTGCTTGGAAAATTATGATCATGATGATGAGTCTCTCTATGATTTAACAGAATCAATTTATCAAACGACTCCATTTGACTATATATTTTGCCGAGCAGAAGTAGATATACTTCGTGCTGCTAATATAAGAAAACGCTACAGCCTCCCTGGGCAAGATGTAATCAGCGCTCTATGTTATAGAGATAAATTTTTCATGAAAGAGCAATTATCTCTTTCTCAGGTAATGATGGCAGACTACCGGAGAATAGATTCCCAGGAAGAACTCTTGGCATTTGCTTCAGATAATGGAATGCCATTTGTTATAAAACCCCGCCTTGCTTCAGGCTCTTCTGGTGTAGTAATAATTAGGTCACAGGTTGAACTTTATTCATACCTTCAAAAATATAACAATCAAATTGTTAGTATGCTAGCAGAGGATTATGTTGACGGTGAAATGTTTCACATTGATGGGTTAGTTGTAGAAGGTGAACTTACATTCATCCAACCTTTCAGATATGTAAATAACTGTCTTTCCTATCGAGATAATTTATATATTGGTAACATTCCACTCGACAGAAACGATAAACTGTATTCTCGTTTGGTAAGTTCTGTTAAGGATATACTTCATATTATGCCAGCAACTCCGCATTTTGCTTTTCATTGTGAAATGTGGGTTACCAGAGAGGACGATATTATTTTCTGCGAGATAGCGAGTAGAACCGGCGGAGGAATGATAAGTTTTCTGATTGAGGAGATGGCGGGGTTTAATATTGATAAGGCATGGTTATTGGCAGAATGTCATATTCATCAACAGTCCTATCCTCAGTATCATGAACGTTTTCTGAGGTTTGGCTGCGTTTGTATCCCCCCTTCAAACGGGAGACTTGTGTCCCTGCCTACGGAGTTTCCAGTTGAGGTGCGCAGAACGCATCTAACAGGTAAAGTTGATGAAATTTATGACGGTGGAGAAAAATCTGGTCTTTATCTTATAGGGCACGTAGTAGAAGCAGACGATCCGCAATCCGTGTTAAGACTATTTAGATCATGCTACCAACAAATTCATAATGCCGAACGTTGGGAAACGGTCAATAATGGTTGATAAAGTTTACAGCGAAGAGGACAGCTATTTCCCCCATCCTCCAATCCATCGATTTACTTCCGGAATTTATCCGGATTTTGAATCTTTGGTGTATGCATCACAGGATTCTCTAAAGAGTCGGTATCCGCGTTATTCACGATTCGGCACGCCGATGACGGATACTGTCGAGTGTGAGATTACGCGCTTGGAGGGCGGCTACAGTTCGCTCAGCACCTGTTCCGGTCTTGCTGCGATCACCTCCGTTCTCATGTCTTTTCTTCGCCCCGGCGATCATATACTAATGACTCGTTCAGTCTATGAACCAGTCAGATGTTTTGTCATGACATATTTGTTTGAGCTTGGTATAAGCGCTACCTTCCTGAGTGCTGATGAGTTCGGCCACTTAGAGGACTATGTCACTGATAAAACAAAGCTGATATATGTTGAGTCTCCATCATCAAACATATTTGAAGTAACAGACATTGATGCTGTCGCTAAGCTGGCCAGGCTAAGGGGAATTGTCACCATCATAGACAATACGTGGTCTACGCCCCTGTTGCTTAATCCGCTTCATCATGGTTTTGATGTGGTTATTCATTCAGCATCAAAATATCTAGCTGGTCATTCCGATGCTGTCATGGGCACCATAACCACTACAGAGCAGTATTATGAACCGGTTCGTCGCTACCTTATTAAATCAGGAGTATGTGCGGGCGGAGAAGAGTCCTTCAGCCTTTATAAAGGACTTAAAACATTGGCTGTCAGGCTTAAAATACAACAGGATACTGCACAAAAACTGATCAGGATGCTGTTAGCTCATCCTGCAATTAGTACAGTGATTTCACCAGTTCTTCCATCTCATTCTGGTCATGAAATTTTTTGTAAATATTATCGGCAAAGTAATGGTCTTTTTAGTTTTTCAGTTAAAAAGCCTACAGATCAAAAGCGCGATGATTTTTTAAGAGAATTGAAAACATTCAAGTTAGCGTATGGCTGGGGAGGAGTCGATAGCTGCATGATTCCATTTAGGTCTCCAGACTGGATGACACAGGATGAAGAACAGTTGTTTTTAAGGGTAAGCGTCGGCATTGAAGACGCAGACATGTTAGCAGCAGAACTATCATCAGCATTGTCTAAACTTTAATTTATTTACTATACAAACATGCAGTTGCATCATCCAGGTCTTGGCAACCATCTTAAATATAATAACAGCCTGGTCCTTCAGAAGAATTAAACCTCTTTCGATAGAAATTCATTTTTCTGACCCGCTTTCCGTTGATTAACATTCTGTAATATTATTGATACATCTATTAGCGGTGAGAGCAATCGCGAACTTCGGATCATCGCTCATAACCGCCGGTCAAAAACGCCAAAAACCAAAAAGCCCACTTAAGTTTCCCTAAGCGGGCTTATCTAATAGGGCTCCTCTGACCGGGAACGCCATTGCCACTAATTGTCTGATAACTAATAAAAACATCCCGCCTGTCAAGATCACCCAAATGGCCACCATTGGTCCTGCATCGGCGTTAGGCTCCGCTTGGACTGGCGCTTGCGGCTTTCTCGGCGGCCCGCGCCGGTGCTGCCGGTGAAGCTGTGGTGTCTGATTCAGCCGATATCGACTTTCATGGCGATGTCCCAGCTACCGGCGCCATTCTTGGCCAGGCCGATCATCATCAGTCCGAGCGACTCCAGCGTCTGGGCCATTTGCAGGCCGCCGACATCGAACGGACGCAACCCGAGGCTTTCGAGAAAGGTCGAGACGCGTGCCTTCGCCTGCGCATCGTCGGCTGCGATGAATGCGTCTAGGCGTCCGCCCTTGGCCAGTACGTGGCCGAAGAGGGTATTGAACGCCTTCACGACATGCGCGTCGGCGGGGAGGAGCTTGGCGGTCTCCTGTGCCGCGGAACTGCCGCGGGGAGTGACGAGGCCCGAGAGGCCGGGGGCAACCGGGTTAGTGATGTCGATGATCACCTTGTTGTTGAGCGCTTCGCCAAAGTCGGCCACCACCGCCGCAACGCTGCTGTACGGCACGGCGAGAATGACGATGTCGCCCGCCGGCGCCGCGCCGTACGTCCCTAGGGTCACGCCGGCTGCCAGCTGGTCGGCCAGCGCCTGGGCCTTGGCAGTGTCGCGGCCGATCACCTCAAGGGTATGTCCAGCCTTGGCGGTACGCTTGGCGATAGCCGTGGCCATGCCGCCTGATCCTATGATGCTGATAGTGCTCATATGCAGATTCCTCGTGAGTTGGGGTATTGCCCGTAATCGCTAAACGGGCATTCCCGGTTGATATGTCGTGTGCGTCGAGCCTCTCGCGTCATCCCTGATGCCATCGTCGGGTCGACAAAGTCTTTGCCCGGCCGGGGCAGGGTATTGCGGCATTGTCGTTTGCCAGGTTCGTTGCGACCCGAATCCCTGTTCCAGCTCAATTGGCAGGGAAGTAATGACCGTTATCCAAATCGGCGAGCAGCCCGGGTTGGGCGGTTTCCCAGCCGAGCGTCTGGCGGGTGATGAGGTTGGACGCCGGGAGGTTCAGCGTGACCAGATTCGCGAGGAACCCAAAGTATCCCGGTAGCATTAGTTCGTCGGTGGGAATGCTCACCGCAGGCAGACCCAGACGGCTGCCAATGGCCTCGGCGATCTCGCGGAACGGGATGCCCTCGCTCTCGATCCCATGCCAGGTTTTGCCGGCCGGCCCCTTCTCCAGCGCCAGGCGGAACAGCGCGGCGAGGTCGCGGGCATGCACCGCCGGCCACAGGTTTGCGCCGTCTCCAGGGTAGCCGATGACCCCCTTCTCCTTGGCGAGGCCAATCAGCAGCGGGAGGAACCCGGTATTGTCGGTCATGCTGTGCGCGATAGTCGGGATCCGCACGATCGAGGATCGCACGCCGCGCTCCGCAAGGCCGATTACCGCGAGTTCCACGACGTTACGAACCCGCAGGGAGCCCTTGTACGCATCGCCGCCGGGGAGGGCCGGGTCTTCTTCGGTCGCCGGTCGGTCGAGGAAGCTGGCGCCGGGCGCCGCCCAGCCCAGGTTCGTGGGCGAGCCAATGCTCCCCGAAACGACCAGCGGTTTTCCGGTTCCGGCCAATGCCTCGCCGTACGCGAGCATGATCTGGAGTTCCGCTGCGGCCACGGCGTCAATACCGCCGACGGGAAGCAGGTCTTGCCTGTGCGCGACGTGGATGACGCCATCGGACGCCGCCGCAGCCGCCTTGAGCCCATCCAGATCGGAAATATCCCCGCGACGCACTTTGGCGCCGAGTGCGGACACCGCAGCGGCGGACTTATCCGACCTGGCCAGGCCGGTGACCTCGTGGCCGGCGGCGATAAGCTCGGGGATGATGTACGAGCCGATATGGCCGGTCCCGCCAGTGACTAAAACGTGCATGATATTTTCCTTTTAGGTGCGATATGAGTGGTGTCGTGCGCTCAACCGAGAAGGCTGACGCCGATCGAGAAGTTGGTGTGCCTGACGGAGTGGGTCATGAGGCCCAGACACAGCATGCAGGCGTGCTCCAGCGTCCGCGCCATGAACAGTGGCCCGGTATCCAGCGGGCGCAGCCCGAGGCTTTCGATGAACGCCGAGACGTGTGCCTTCGCCTGCGCGTTATCCCCGGCGATGAACACGTCCAGCAGCTGACCTTTGACTGAACCCACGGTCAGCACGTGGGAAAACTGGGTGTTGAATGCCTTGACGATATCCGCATCGGCAGGGGCGGCCTTGGCGATCTCCAGCGCGCCGAAACTGTCTTCAGGTGTCAGGAAGCCCGAGAAGTCGGGTTTGATGGGGTTGGTGATGTCGATAAGAAGCTTGCCCGCCAGCTTTTCGCCGTACTGCTTCAGCACGTCGAGAACGGCGGAGTAGGGAACCGCCAGGATGACGATGTCCCCGGCCGGGGTGGCGCCGAAGGTTCCTGTCGTTGCACCGGTTCCGATCTTTTCGGCCAGTGCCCGCGCCTTGGCCGCATCGCGACTCATTACCTCGACGAGGTGTCCGACCCTGGCGGCAAGACCGCCGATCGCCGCCGCCATGCCGCCGGAGCCGATGATGCTGATAGTGCTCATGTGCAATTTCCTTACGGATAGGGGGTTAATCATTCATGGATTGCAGGGGCGATCCCACAACCGGACTCAACGTACAGGTCATGCTAGTCTTGTCACTTGCAATAAACAAGTAAAATTACTTGTAAAAAACAAGTAAGAAAAAGAGAGGGGTTTGCTTGCGATAGACAAGCGATGTAAGATCTCGCCATGAAAACGACGAATAAAGAAATTCGGTCCCATTGCGCGGTAAATTACGGCGTGGAGATCTTCGGCGACCGGTGGTCGCTCTTGATCATTCGCGACATCGTTTTTACCGGTAAGAAGACCTATGGCGAGTTTATGAAATCGGAAGAGGGCATTGCGACCAATGTCCTGGCTTCCCGGCTTGCCTTTCTTGAGCAGCAGGGGATTCTTGCAAGGGCACCCAGCCCCGACGACGGGCGCAAGGATTTATACACTCTGACCGAGAAAGGCCTCGACCTCATTCCTGTCATGCTTAACATCGTCCTTTGGAGCGCGAAGCACGATTCGAAGTCGTACGTGCTGCACCGCAAGGAGTGGGTTGATCGACTAAGCCGAAACCCCGTGGAAGTGAGCGAAGAGGTGAAGGCGCTGGTTCGCAATGGCGGATGCATGTTTCCCGCCGGTAAGCAATGAGCAAGACGACAAGCGTGCCCTGTCACGCGTAGAACGAACAACGTGAAAGTGACGATGGGGCGCCTGCCATCAGGCTTTCGAGCCGAAACGCTAAGCTGAAAAACATGTCACTTTTCCCCCAAACGGAAAAGCAAAAAGCCCGCTCAGGCAAACCTGAGCGGGCTTTTCTAATTTGGCTCCTCTGACTGGGATCGCTTTTGCCAGTAATTGGCTGATAAACAAACCGAACCTGAACTCTCTTCCGGTCAAGACCACCAGAAGGACCGCCAATGGTTGTGTAAGTATCCCAGCTTTAATTCCATGCACTTTTTGAGATTTCCGGGCTTTCAGCTATCAGTCGGTACTTTCCGGCGTCAGGTTATTCAGGGATTCATGAGGCCGTTCGCTGTTATATTCTGCCAGCCAGCGCTCTGTGATTTCCCGAGCTTCATTCAGTGTTCTGAACAGATAAAAATCCAGTATTTCTGTCCGGCACTCTCTTTTACCTGGTCTTCGATACCCGGTTTTTTGAACAGCTGGCTTTGGGGCTCATCAAAATGGGCAGTCGAACATGCACTATATTCGCGTACGCCCTGCACAGCTTACAGTATCTTTCATTAGGGTAAGTAGGAGGGGAGCGCCTCTTAAAAGCATCACTTTCAATTGTATAGAGTCCGCTTTTATACAGCTGCATCACCGCTGTTTACATGTCCTAAAACAGCGAGCACCTCCCGAGAATGAAAGCTACTGTATTTATGACAACAACGGGAGAAAGTTATGGGATACAAAATTTCAGGCCTGCAAGCCGGGCAGTTTACCCATCTTTTCGGGCAGAGCGAGTCCTATCTAAAAAGACAGGGTGCAGTAAGAAATACAGTGGATAGCTATCCTGGTTACCCTGACAGAATTTCGTTGCGTGATATTCCTGCTGGAGAAAACGCGCTTCTGATTAACCATATATACCAACCGGCCGATACCCCTTATTTCGGCTCTCATGCAATATACATCTGGGAGGGATGTACTGAGCAGGGTATCTACATCAATGAGTTACCTGAAGTTATGACAAGTCGGATCCTTTCATTGCGGGCTTACGACGAAAACCATTTTCTAAGACAAGCGGATCTCTGTGAAGGAAAGTCTGCAGAAAATCTGATAGGCCGTTTTTTCAACGACCCGGCGATCAGTTATATCCAGATACATAATGCAAAACAGGGGTGCTATGCCTGTCTTGCCGAGCGTTTTAGGTGAACCCTCTGGCATTAAATTTATTATTCCACCTTTTGCCGTTCACTGGGCTATTTACCCTATGCCCCCTCAGTCGGCTCCTCACTCAGAGCCGGCCGGTATAGGTCCGGCCAACGGCTTGGTGCCGGGAGCGGACGTCGATAAGGTCTATGGTGCAGCAGTAAACCGGAACCGGCCACTCTTGCTACTTCGGCAATTTCTGTGTCCCGAGAATCAACGCAATCAGGTAACGTCTCAATCGACTAAGCTTTTGGGCCGGTTAAACCTCGCGTTTTTCCGCCCATTTCAGCATTGCATCGAGAGCAGGGCACAACGCTTGCCCCCACTCAGTGAGCCGATATTCCACTTTCGGCGGCACCTGGGGATACACCGTCCGCGACACGATCCCGTCGGCTTCCAACTGTCGCAGTTGCTGCGCCAGCATTTTTTGCGAAATGCCGGGGATCAGTTTTTCAAAATCGGAATAGCGCTGTACTTTCCCGTCGAACAGATGAAAAAGAATGATTAATTTCCAGCGGCCTTCCAGCAGCCGCAGGACCTGCTCCACGCCGCTTGCGGCAGATTCCGGGGTATATAACTTACTCATAATGCAGTAACTCACTTTTTCGTGCGTACTTGTCAATTTCACAGTCTATGTTGAAGATATCCGTACTGTAAATAACGGGAGTACAGAGCCATGTCATTATCACTACCGTACGCTATCTCTACCTACTTCTCGATCAGCAATGGTGCCGATATCGCCAACGTTAAGCAGTGTTTTACCGCCAATGCCGTCGTGATCGACGAAGGTAAAACCCATCAGGGGCATGCGGCGATCGAAGCATGGCAACGTGCCGCTCAGGCCACGTTTGACTACAGCGTTGAGCCGATTCAGGTTCTTGCCGAAGGCGAGCGGGTGACGGTCACCTCGAACGTCGTCGGTAACTTTCCCGGCAGCCCGGTAGAACTTAAGCATGCTTTCGGCCTGGTCGGCGACAAGATCAACACCCTGGAGATTCTCTGATGCCATTGGATCTTGATTTCCAGGGTAAACGCGTGCTGGTTACTGCGGGCACCAAAGGCGTCGGTAAAGCGGTCGTCGGGCTGTTAAAACAGCAGGGCGCCAGGGTGTTAACCACTGCGCGCCACGCGCCCACGGAATGTATTGCGGACGTCTTCGTGGCGGCGGACCTGACCACGGTCAAAGGCTGTACCTCAGTAGCGGAAGCCGTTCAGGCGCATCTGGGAGGAGTCGACGTCATCGTCCATGTGGCGGGCGGTTCTACCGCACCCGGCGGTGGCTTTGCGGCGTTGGGCGAAGAGGAGTGGCAACAGGAACTCAATCTCAATCTGTTGCCTGCGGTACGCCTGGATCGTGCGCTGTTGCCAGGGATGCTGGCGCAGGGGAGCGGGGTGATCATTCACGTCACCTCTATCCAGCGTGAACTGCCGCTACCGGAATCGACCACCGGCTATGCGGCAGCTAAAGCGGCGCTGTCAGCGTACAGCAAAAGCCTGTCGAAAGAGGTATCGCCGAAGGGGGTTCGGGTGGTGCGCGTTGCGCCCGGCTGGATCGAAACCGAAGCTTCGGTGGCACTGGCGGAACGGCTGGCGCAGCAGGCGGGAACGGATTACGAAGGCGGTAAGCAGATCATCATGAATGCCCTCGGTGGCATTCCACTGGGGCGTCCGTCAAAGCCCATTGAGGTGGCGAATCTCATTGCCTTCCTCGCGTCATCTTATGCTGCCACCATCACCGGTACCGAATATGTGATAGATGGCGGCACCATCCCGACGGTGTAACCCTGTATCTTGAACGGCTCATGCCGGGTAGCGAACAGGGTACCTGAAGATAGCTCTGCAACACCCCAGAATAAAGGGGGCAGAACCAGGAACTCAAAGCCGCGCAAGCGGCTTTTTTATGGGGTCATAGGCGATTATCACCATGACTGCTGAGTGATACCAAGCTCCTTGTGGGGAAGAGTTAAGCCGTCACTGCCCGGTTGCGCGCAATGATGACATCGTGCGTGAGTTGATCCCCGGCAGCCATGAACTCATTGATTAATGCGTCCCGGTTCAGAGGCGCTCGCGCTTTATCTGCCGCCTGCAGGGCAAGGTTAAGTTCATCGGTTTTCAGCTCAGTGCAGTACGCCGGTGTGCCGGGTTGTTGCCGCCATGATTCGTTCAGGGGGCCAGCGTCAACGGCATCGAAGCCGGTCTGATTAACCAGCGCCAGCGTGACGGCTTTTGCGCTAGGGCTGTCGCCGGCAACCGGAATAGCGAAACGGGATTCAGAACCGGCGGTTACACCTTTTTCTGCCAGAGTGGCCGCCAGAACGGCATTCCAGGCTTTAATCAGAGGCCGTTTAAGCACTTCGCTGGCAAAGACGCTCTCCGGTTTTCCATTATTGATGTCGGCGATATCGCCATCGCGGAAGGGATAGTAATTAGAGGTATCGATGACAACCACGTTTTCAGGTACGCCAATTAACAGCGCCGCCAATTCTGCATGTTTGTCAAACGGCGTGGAGAGGATGATGACGTCCACATCGTTAACCGCTTCCTGACGTTCAACCGCAATCGCACCCACCTCTTGAGCCAGATCCGCAATTGTGTCCGGGCCTCTTGAGTTGGCCAGTTTCACTGCGTGGCCTTGGTTTGAAAGTTTACGCGCTAGCGTTGCGCCTATATTCCCGGCGCCAATGATGCCAATTTTCATTTAATACCTCTGTATCTGAGTCGTAGACGATTAACGGTTAGCCGGATGTGCAAAATCATTCAGGGTGTCACGAAGTTCTTCCAGCTTGGAATCCGATAACTGGCAGGCTGATTTGATGTTATCGGTGATGCGCCAGAGATCGTCCTGCAGCGCCTTGCCTTCATCCGTCAGGGTAATCAGCACCCGTCTTTCATCAGTGCGGTCACGCGTACGGCGGATCCGCCCGGCGGCCTCGAGACGCTTAAGTACCGGGGTGATGGTTCCTGTGTCCATGCCGAGTTTGCTTCCGAGATCGCCGACGGTGCGGGGCGTTTCATTAAATAACTCCAGCATCACCAGGTACTGAGGGAAGGTGAGCCCCAGCGGATCCAGAAAAGGTTTATGCATCCGGTTCATCCGGCTGGCCGCACCATAGAGTGCAAACGAAAGCTGTGTTCCGATTTCTCGGCGTGCCTGTGTTTTCATACCTGTCCAGTTACCTTGTTGTTGATTATCTAGTGCAACAGATAAAATGCTAAATCATTTTATCGGATAGGGGAAGTACGATCGCTGGTGAATTTGTGCGGTAGCCCTGATCCAGGGCTCGAAAAACTCCTATATCGCCACCCTCGTAGAACGCCATTCCCGCTTTGTTATGCTGGCCAAAATCAGGGACAACAAGACCATAACTGTTATATCTACACTCATCAAACAAGCCCGGGGATTACTTGTTGAGCTTTATAAAACATTAACATGGGAGCGTGGGGCTGAAATGACCAGCCACACCCGATTTACTGTAGCGACAGACATTCAGATTTATTTCTGTGATCCCCAATCTCCCTGGCAACGTGGCTCAAATGAAAATACGAACAGATTGCTCAGACAATATTTTCCAAAAGGAACCAAGGTTCACAACCAGCAAAGACTTAACAGTGTTGCCAGGCAGCTCAACGAAAGGCCGAGAAAAACGCTAGACTATGAATCACCCGCAGAGCGGTTGCATCCATCGGTTGAACTCACAGCTCTTAGCCAGCGCTATGTGCGACCAGGACTTAACTGCAGAGACTACCCTGCCGTGAGGAGCATGCAGTAATCCCGGCAAATAAGAACGCCTTTGCGCCTGATGTTTTTAACCAGAGCCACGTATTGAAAATATCAATCAATACCAGGCTTAAAAAATAATGAAAAGGCGAGGCAATTATTGTTCAAACACCCCGGGATACTTCGGCGGTTTCACCACTATCCTGCATGTACGCTTTGATTGTTCTCTACTGAGAAACCGTGCGTCGCGGCGCCCCCGCGCGCAGTCCCGCCATAACGATGTCTATGAGCCAGGTTAGCTGCGGTTGCCACTCGTCATTAAAATCAAGCTGCCATATACCCGCAATGGCCAGGAAGAAGTCGTCAGTGGTAACTCCGGTGTGGAGGGTTCCGGCTTCCTTATTTGCATCGAGTAGCAATTGAGCCGCAGCGATCACAGGGGCATAGCCCGCTTTTTCCTGGCAGTCCCGCGTGAGTGACACCTCGCGAATGGCATTTGCCAGGCCAGCTTTGGTTATCGCGTACTCGGCAAGGCGATTTATCCACTCCCGTAATGCCTGGTCGGGCGGGAGGGTCTGAAGCAAGTGCTCTGCAAACTTTGTTACCTGCAACATCTCATAGCGATAAACCTCCATCACTAATATTTCCCGTGACGGAAAGTGACGATAAAAAGTGGCTTGCCCTACGCCTGCCTTCTTAGCGATCGAACTGAGTGGCACGTCTGCGGAAAGGGTCAACTCCTGAAGCGCAACCGACAGAATACGTTCGCGATTTTGCTGTGCGTCAGCGCGTGCGGGGCGCTCCATCTTTTGTTGCTGTGTCACCAGTCCTCCTGTCCAAAAGTTTAAAACTTGCTAAACGGACAGTTGTCCGTTAAGTTTGGTTTTAACGGATAGTTGTCCGTTTAGCATTCTACCTTTTTCACCAACCCGGAGAAACATATGAAAACCTCAGGTAATACGATCCTCATCACCGGTTCCACCTCGGGTATAGGGCTGGGCCTTGCGGTGCGCTTTCATCAGGCAGGCAATAAGGTCATTGTAGCAGGCCGACGCAAGGCTTTACTTGAGCAGATCACAATCGATTATCCCGGTATAGAGGCCATTGAACTCGACGTTGCCGATGCCAAGTCTATTATCCAGGCGAGCGAGCTCGTGGCAGCACGTTACCCTGACCTGAACGTCGTCATCAACAACGCAGGCATTATGTTGAGCGAAAATGTTTTGGATCCGGATTCTGTGAAGATTGCGCAAGAGACTATAGAGATTAATCTTTTGGGCACTATCCGCATGACTTATGCGTTTTTGCCTCAACTCACTCAAAAGAACGATAGCGTCATCATCAACGTCAGCTCCTCATTAGCGTTTGTTCCGTTCCCGATAGCCATGACCTACAGCGCCACCAAGGCGGCTGTTCATGCTTTCACCGAAGGCTTGCGTGTTCAACTCGCCGACACTTCCGTACGCGTAATTGAGTTAGCGCCCCCGGGTGTGCAAACCACGTTGTTTGGTCAGGAAAGTGACGAGCATGCCATGCCGCTGGAAGACTTCCTTAATGAGACGCTCGACCTTTTGCATGCAGAGCCCACACCTAATGAAGTCATTGTTGAACGCGCCAAATTTTTACGCACTGCCGAGGCTACCGGTAACTACGACAACGCCCTTGAAATGCTTTCTGCGTGGAAGGCCCCGGACTGAGGGCGTTCGTCGCAAAGCGAATCGGCTGTGTGATACAGCGATAGCATGCTGTTCAATGGTATTGCCGGCCGGGCGGTTGGCGTATAGAGCCGTATTCGCTGGTAATTTCGTGCGCACATGGCGCACGAAATATTCCCAAAATATGCAGCAGTCATTGCTGCGAATGTCTGGATATACATCTCTTCCGGAATGATTCACTCAATACCTTCGGCAGACAACGCCAGCAGACCTTGTATATCGCGCGGCCGATTGCTGTAAATGCATCCTCACAATCTGGACATTCTCTTGTGTGCTCATCGAAATCTCTCCATTTCCCTTACATGGGATCGGGTTCGATCTCATCGGATACGTTGTTGATCTGTTGGTGAAGATCCGGTGTCTGGTTCAGCCGATATCGACTTTCATGGCGATGTCCCAACTGCCGGCTCCATTCTTTGCCAGGCCAATCATCATCAGACCGAGCGACTCTAGCGTCTGGGCCACATCGTCCTTTGGAGCGCGAAGCACGATTCGAAGTCGTACGTGCTGCACCGCAAGGAGTGGGTTGATCGATTAAGCCGAAACCCTGTGGAAGTGAGCGAAGAGGTGAAGGCGCTGGTTCGCAATGGCGGATGCATGTTTCCCGATGGCAAGCAATGAGCAAGACGGAAAACTTGCCCTGTCACGCACAGAACGGACAACGTGAAAACAACGCTGGGGCGCCTGCCATCAGGCTTTCGAGCCGAAACGCCAAGCTGAAGAACATGTCACTTTTCCCAAACGGAAAAGCAAAAGCCCGCTCAGGTTTCCCTGAGCGGGCTTTTCTAATAATGCACTTCCGCCGCATGCCCGGTCTTGTCAGTCAGACCGGATAATACGGCCAATATCAGCGCAATAACTGAAAGCACCGCGCCAGCCCAGTTAGGCGATTGAAGGCCAAAGCCTGCGGTGATCACCACTCCGCCAAGCCATGCTCCCACGGCATTGCCAAGGTTGAAAAGGCCAATATTGACGGCTGCGGCAAGCGTCGGCGCACCTGCCGCTCGCGCTTTATCCATCACCAGTTTCTGAATCGGCGATACTGTCGCAAATCCAAATGCTGCCATCAGGAAAATGCAGATTGCCGACATTATCTGGCTATGAGCAGTAAAATTAAATACCAGTAACACCACGGCCTGAGCAGCCAGCGTGATATAAAGCATTGGCATAAGGGCGCGGTCAGCATAGCGTCCGCCCAACTGATTACCCACAAAAAGCCCCAACCCGAAAAGCAGCATCAGCCAGGCGAGGCTGCTTTCGCTGTACCCGGCAAGCTCCGTCATCATCGGGGCGATATAAGTGATGGACGTGAAGAAAGCACCGGGACCGAAAACGGTAATGCCCATTGCCAGCAGCACGTTAACGTTTCTGAAGGCGTTAAACTCATGTGCGAAGTCGTGATTCTGTGGGCGCGGCTGATGCGGAATTAGCATGCCGATACTGATCACTGTAATGACCCCAATTGCCGCTATGGCCATAAAGGCATCACGCCATGAAAGATGCTGCCCAACCCAGGTGCCGGCTGGTACGCCGATAAGGTTGGCTACCGTCAGCCCCATAAACATGAACGCAATGGCCCTTACGCGTTTAGATGGCGTAACCATATCCGCCGCGATGATCGAACCGATTCCAAAAAATGCGCCGTGGGTCATGGATGTGATTATTCTGCCCATAATCGCAATGCCCAGCGTCGGGGCGAAGGCGGTAACGAGATTACCGGCTATAAACAGTAACATCAGAAAAACCAACATAGCCTTACGCGGCACCCTGGCCCCCAGAATAATAAGGGCGGGGGCACCAACGAAGACACCCAGTGCGTAGGCGGTAGCCAGATTACCGGCAACGGGAATAGTGATGTTGAAATCAGCGGCAATAACGGGAAGCAGGCCGGCGATGATGAATTCGGTTGTACCGATACCGAATGCACCTATCGCCAGCGCCCAGAGAGCGAATGGCATAACAAATATCCTGTCAGTAAAAGCGTGTTTTTACGTTTAAGCTGCTCTGGAATGTAAGCCGGCACTGATAAAAGAGCCGGCTCACAAACCACAATATCAGCAGTTCAGACAGGGTAGTTGTTTACTGAGAGGAGATAAACATCCCGAATATCGTCTCAATGTTGACAAAAATTCTACCTCAATGGGCCGAAATGTCCTTCTGCGGCTTTTCTGAGCAGTTCGTCAACAATAAGTCGGACTTTGGGAATGAGGTGCCTGGTACGGGGCCAGACGACGTTCAGTTCAACCGGTTCGGGAGTATGATCTGCCATCAACGTTACCAGAGTGCCTGCATCCAGGTGGCTGTTCACCATTGATTCCGGAAACTGCGCAATCCCCGCACCTGCCAGGCAGGCCATTAGCATGGCGTCGCCGTCGCTGATCTGATGCGCGGCGGCGGATATGAAGCGTATTTCCCGTTCATCGGCTGGCCTGAACCGCCAGGCAAGAGGGGCTCCTCGCCTGTAGCCCATAATACAGCAGTGTTTTTTCAGCATCTCGGTGTCGGTCGGTATCCCATGTTGCTCAAGGTAGGCGGGTGTTGCGCACAACAAAAGCCGCTGACGGCTCAGGCGACGGGCAATCAACTCATCTGTACTCTGCAGCTCTCCCAGGCGTAGAACCAGATCAACGCCTTCCTCGACCGGGTCAATCAGCCGATCGTTAAAGGTCAGGGCCAGACGCAGGGCCGGAAAGCGACGCGTAATATCAAGCAGTACCGGCATCATAAGATTACGGCCAAATGAGGCCGGCATATCGATACGGACCGTGCCTGCCGGGTTGTCCTGACGCCTGCTGAGGGTGTTTTCGGCAGAGTCGAGAATCTCAAGCGCCGACAAGCAACTCGTGAGATAAGCTTCTCCGTCACTGGTCAGGCTGAGTTTACGAGTGGAGCGATGAAACAGACGGGTTCCCAGTCGTTCTTCAAGCCGCGCCACGCTTTTGCCCACGGCAGATTTTGTAATGCCCAGCTGTTCTGCTGCTTCAGTAAAACTGTTCGATTTTGCCGTGATAACAAAATTGGTGATTCCCCTCAGGGATTCTGCTGTAAATCCGGTAGACATAAAGTTGGCTCACTGACGACCAAGAACGGGTTTATCGATGTCTAATTCTACACCAGGCTTAAGTCCAATGTTAATTAAGCACCGACAACCACCGTGAACCTCATGAGCTGTAAGTTCGCTTCTCGCTGTGAGTTCAACTGGTCGGCTTAGTGCCAGAAGCCGACATGACTAACTTGGTTACCGGAACAAATTTGAGTCTGTTAGAGATTCACCAATCGCACCAAAGCAAAAAGCCCGCTTAGTTTCCTAAGCGGGCTTCTCTAATTTGGCTCCACTGACTGGGATCGCCTTTGCCAGTGGCTGGCTAATAATAAGCTAAACCTGAATTCCATTTCTGTCAAAACCACCAAAATGACCACCAATCGACGCTGATGAGCGAATCAGGGGGCCGGGATGTCGTTACTTATTGTTGGAATTGGGGACATGCTGCTGCATCAATTCAACGATCCAATCAATAAAAACTCGCAGTTTGGCGTTGACATGGCGGTTCGGCGGAAATGCCAGGTACAGGGGCATTGGATTAATACGCCAATGTTCAAATAGCGGAATCAAGGAGCCACAAGCCTGATGTGCTGTCGCCATATAGACTGGCAGCGCAATCACGCCTAACCCGGCTAACCCAGCTTCGAGGTAAGCATTGCCATCATCCACGGCAAGTACATAGTTGCCCGTGATTTCAATATGTTCACTCTCTCTGCGCAGTACCAGAGGATCAATCTTACCGGTGCGTGAGGACATGAATCCCACTATGCGATGGTCAGTGTTTTCCAGCTCGCGCGGGTGCGCAGGGGCTCCAAGGCGTTCCACATAACTGGGGGCGACGTAGACGCCGATTTGCAAATCGCCGACATGGCGTGCGATTAGGGACAGGTCGTTGATTTCGCCACCGCGCAGGACGCAATCCACGTTGTCGCCGATCAGATCCACCACCCGGTCACTCACGCCCATGTCGAACTGGATATCAGGGTAGCGTGCGTGAAAAGCCGGTAGCGCCGGCACCAGAATGAGGCGGGCTAGCGGACTGGGCACATCCACCCGTAGCCGTCCCCTGGGCGTAATCGCCGCACTGGACAGGCTGTTTTCAGCATCCTCCATGTCCGCCAGCAGGCGGATGACGCGTTCGTAGTAGACCGCGCCATCGGGAGTGACACCAAGCTTGCGGGTGGTGCGATGGAGCAACTTGACACGCAGGCGCGCTTCCAATTGCTGAATGAGTTGCGTCACCGTAGTTTTGCTTATATGAAGCGTTTGGGCAGCCTTTGTGAAGCTACCGGCCTCCACCACGCGAGCAAAGGCGCGCATCGCATCGAAACGATCCATTCCTTATCCTCTCTTTTCACCGATTGTTTGGATTTTACAAACAATGATGAACAAAGTCGCTTGTTTATCCACCCGATCTGGCACCTGTAAAGTGTCTTGATGTTCACCGGGTAGATTTCGCCCCATTGCAAAGGTACAAACATGACAGCACGCGAAGCAGTTTTTCCCATCGGTCGGCAGGCGCTCTATGAGCGCAATCGCTATTCACCGGCCATCAAATCCAACGGTTTCTTGTTCGTTTCGGGGCAGGTTGGTAGCCGCGAGGATGGTTCGCCTGAGCACGATCTAAAAGCGCAGGTCAGGCTGGCATTCAACAATCTTAATGCTGTTCTCACGGCTGCGGGCTGCACGTTCGGTGACGTGGTTGACGTTACCCTCTTTGTCGTCGATCCCGAGTCAAACCTCGATGCTATCTGGAGTATCCTGCCAGAATATTGGGGGGAAGCGCCTTACCCTACGTTGACCGGGATCGGCGTGACGTGGCTTTACGGATTCAAGTTTGAGATTAAGGTGATTGCCAGGCTGCCCTAGGCGTTACGGGTCTTTCCGTCCGTCGAAAATTCAACAGGGCAGCCCGCGCTGCCTGTAGAGGCTACAGAGAGATTTCTGACGTGCTATATGCCGGATCGGGATGGTTTGCCAGACGGGGCCGGATTTACTGATGAGACAAAGGAAAATTTATGAAAGCAGCGGTTTATGACGTGGAAGGCGCTCCCGGCGTCCTGAAATATGTCGATATCCCAGATCCGGTCACAGGGCCTGACGACATCCTGATTTCTGTCGAGGCTATCTCGATTGAGGGTGGAGATCTGATCAACCGCCGTTCAACTCCGCCGCCTCTTCCTTCATGGATCGTCGGCTATGCGGCTGCGGGCACAGTTATTGCGGTCGGATCGAAAGTCCGTAGCCGTGCGGTTGGGGACAGAGTCGCCGCTTTTAACATGCAGGGATCACATGCGGAACGTTGGGCTGTGCCCGCGGAACGAACCTGGCTTATACCCGATGGGGTGGATATGGCAGAAGCGGCTGTGTTGCCGATTTCTTTTGGAACCGCGCATCATTGTCTTTTCACACGAGGCATGCTCCGGCAGGGAGAAACCGTCCTTATTCAGGCAGCAGCGGGTGGTGTGGGGCTCGCAGCCGTTCAGCTTGCCTCACAAGCAGGCGCGACGGTCATCGCCGTGGCAAGCGGAACGCAGCGAAGAGGCCGGTTGCTTGAACTGGGTGCCGATCATGTCGTGGATCGTGCAGAGAATAACGTCGTGGACAGTGTCCGACAGTACACCGATGGCACCGGTGTTGACCTCGTCATCGATCCGGTGGGGACGACGTTGCCTGCTTCGCTTTCTGCACTCGCTCCGGAAGGACGTCTCGTCTTCGTCGGTAATGCGGGCGGTGGTAGCCTGACTGTCGACTTGTGGCCGCCAATGCAGTCTAACCAAACACTCATGGGGGTATTTATGGGGCCCCTTTTTGAAAGGCCCGGAGTTCGGGCAAGTGTGGACGACATGTTGCAGGCTGTGGCGGCAGGGCGCATCAGGGTTGTCATTGACCGCATCTTCTCCCTGGCCAACGCTGCCGCGGCCCACGAATTCGCCGAGACAGCGAAACCGCTTGGCCGCATCGTTATGAAGCCATGAGGCGCGTTTGACCAGTATGAGTGTGCTGGGCTAATTACTGGGTTCTGGTGCAAGGCTAAGTTCAGATGTCAGGGATAGGGCAAAAGGAAATCCTGAATTATTGATGCGTCTAAAAGTAGCGACTTTGCCTAGCGTATTTCAACCTTTTAAGGTCCGCTCCTCGCTCATAACCGCCGGTCAAAAACGCCAAAAAGCAAAAAGCCCGCTCAGGTTTCCCTGAGCGGGCTTCTCTAATATGGCTCCTCTGACTGGACTCGAACCAGTGACATACGGATTAACAGTCCGCCGTTCTACCGACTGAACTACAGAGGA